>Ga0209121_10000640_pt1 | contig 36786 bp, 31 predicted proteins | sample Cruoilmetagenom3_FD_187292 | JGI IMG/M metagenome (GOLD analysis project Ga0209121, IMG submission 187292) | Oil polluted marine microbial communities from Coal Oil Point, Santa Barbara, California, USA - Sample 3 (SPAdes) (version 2) | ecosystem: Environmental > Aquatic > Marine > Oil seeps ... | reverse complement strand
TTTTTCCCGGGAAACGTTCTTTGATCCGGTCCAGTGTTTTTGCCAAACGTTCGGGTTTAACCGGCTTCAAAAGGTAATCCAGGACAAAGATCTCTATAAGCACTGGCCCCTCAGCATTTTATTTGGATAAATTGACAAACGTTCCAAGATTGGAATAAAATTGTTAAAATTCAGGAGAAAATAATGAAAAAATCAATATTAATTTTATTATTAGCCGCAGGATTCATTTATCCTGTATTCATTTTAAACTGTTTTTCTCCTCAGCAATCATATGATCTTGTAATAAAGAATGCTCAAATCATTGATGGTTCCGGGAAAGCTGGATTCACAGGTGATGTAGGGGTTAAAGATGGTAGAATAATAAAATTGGGGGATGTTGCTACAAACAATGTGCAGAAAATAATCGAAGCAGAAGGTCTAATATTAACTCCGGGTTTTATAGACGTTCACACCCATTGTGACAGGGGGATTGCAGAAATACCAACTGTTGATAATTATATTCATCAAGGGGTCACAACAGTGATTGGCGGAAACTGTGGAAGCCACCCTTTTCCTTTAAAAGAGCTCTTCTCAAAGCTTGAAAAAGAGGGAATTGCTCTAAATTTTGGCTGCCTTATAGGTCATAATACAATAAGAAGAAAGGTCATGGGATATAAAATGGAGGAACTTACTCCAGAGGAACTTGAAGAAATGAAAATCCTGATAGATGGAGAAATGAAGGCAGGAGCTCTTGGGTTTTCCACAGGCCTGGCCTATCTCCCTGGGATTTATTCTAATACTGAAGAGCTTGTAAATTTAGCTTCGGCTATTGCCTCATATAAGGGGATTTACGCATCTCATATAAGGGATCAGGGAGATCATATTACTGAAGCCATCAAAGAAGCTATTGAAGTAGGAGAAAGAAATGGAATTCCTGTAGAAATATCTCATATAAAATTAGCTAAAGATAGTGTCTGGGGAGAGCATGAGATGATTACAGTACCCATCGAAGAGGCTAAAAAAAGAGGAGTGAATGTTCATCTCGACCAGTATCCATATACGGCAACCAGCTCTGGGTTTACCAGCAGTTTTCCTTCGTGGGCATTCGAAGGAGGAAAGAAAGAGTTTTTAAAGAGATTGAAAGATAGAGAAACTTACAATAGAATAAAAAATTACATTATCGAAAAGAGGTTAACTTCAACAAAAGGGATTGATAAACTTGAGACAATCTGTATCGCAAGTTACGAAAAGAATCCCGATTGGCAAGGTAAAAATCTAACGGAAATTCTTATTTCTCGTGGACAGAAACCCAAAATCCAGAACGCTGCAGATTTAATAATTGAGATTGAAAAAAATGGAGGAGCTTCAGGCGTGTTCTTTCAGATGGATGAAAAAGATGTACAATACTTGATGAAATTGGCATACACCATGCATGCTTCCGACGGAGCTGTGCAAGTCTTTGGAGAAGGAGTTCCGCACCCGAGAAATTATGGTACTTTTCCCAGAGTTATTTCGTATTATGTAAGGAAAAAAGGAGTGTTGAGTCTGGAAGAAGCAATCCGGAAAATGACTTCTCTTCCTGCACAGGTTTTTAGTTTAAAAGATAGAGGCCTGATAAAAGAGGGAATGTTTGCAGACATTGCAATTTTTGATTATGAAAATATAAAAGAAAAAGCTACATTTTCCGATCCTCATCAGTATGGTGAAGGATTTTCTTATGTAATTGTCAATGGAGAGATTATTATAGAAAATGATAAATATACAGGAGAACGCCCGGGAATGGTTCTTTACGGATGCGGAAAAGATGAAGGAAAAGAAAAATGATTATAAAGAAAAATACTGATGTTAATGAAATTTCACTCGAGGAGCAAGATATTAATAAAGTTAAGAGGAAAATACTTATAGGGCCGGATGATGGCTCTGTAAATATAATCATGAGAGATTTCACGATTCTACCTGGCGGAAATACAGCCTTTCACAGTCACGAACATGAACATGTTATTAAAATAGAGAATGGTAGAGGAATTGTTATTAATGGTAAAGGAAATGAATTTCAGGTTACTGAAGGCCAGAGTATCTTCATAAAAGGAGATGAGAAACACCAGTTTAAAAATCCATTTTCAGAACCTTTTGAATTCTTGTGTATAATTCGTAACATTGAAAAAAAATAGAAAAGTTTTAAATTACGATAATCTATCAAAAAAATATTCTCTGAAAATAAATTTGCATATTTTTTCAGTAATTTTTTATGCGAGCAAAAACTAATAAGGCTATAGAATTTCTTCTTGCAAGAGGTAATTTGCCAATACTTTATTGGCTCAAGAAGGACATTCTGGAAGTTCCCATAGATAGGGAATATAAGAACTTACAAAAATTTGCTTTGCGCATAAGAATATTTAAAAAACAAAAATTGAATGGTGGATGGTGTAAAAAGGTATATGAAGGTCACCCTGGATGGGAAAAAGCTTATTATATTATCGACACTTTAAGAAATGTTTACCAATTATATATTTATGGATGTAGTTTGAAAGATGAAAGTATTCAGAGGGCCATAGAATTTTTATTCTCGAATCAAACAAAAGAAGGCGATTTTCGCGGTGCTTATTTAAACGAATATGCACCTACTTATCATTCTTTGACACTTGAAATTTTATGCATGCTTGGTCTTTATGATGATCCCCGGATAAAGAAGGGATTTAAATGGCTTCTTAATTTTAAGCAGGATGATGGAGGTTGGGTTATTCCTTATAGGACAATTGATAAAGAAGAATTCAAGCACCGCTATAATTTTAAATCTCAACTAAAACTCAAACCTATCAAACCCGATAAATCTAAACCTTTTTCTCACCTTGTCACAGGCATGGTTCTTCGTGCTTTTGCTGCTTGTCCTACTTACAGAAAAAGCAAAGAGGCCAAGAAGGCTGGAGAATTGTTGATGAGTAGATTTTTTAATGCAGATGTTTATGAAGACAGACATCATCCTTCTTACTGGGAGGAGTTAACTTATCCCTTTTGGGCAACCGATATTCTGAGCAGTTTAGATTCTCTCTCCAAAATCGGATTTACTTCGGAAAATAAGAAAATAGAAAAAGCCTTAGATTGGTTATTAAAAAAACAGACGGCTGAAGGCTACTGGGAATCAGGGTTAAAAAAATCGACGTTAGAGGATCATCTGTATGTAACGCTTTCAGTATTGAGAGTATTGAAAAGATTTGGACTTCTTGAACTCTAACGTCTGTGGATAAATAAAGATAAAGATATGTCTTAATATTCTGTTTTATGGCATTTAAGGCTCGAAAGAAGCAAAAAACAAAAAAAATATTTTTATAAATGATAAAAAATGTCTAAAGGTATTTCTCTTGAGATATTTTCTTAGTCTGGGCAGCAACGTTGGTGATAGGATGAAAAATCTTAATGAAGCGCTATTTCTCCTTAAAAATGAAGCAGTAGGACTTGTTAAAGCTTCTTCTGTATATGAGACACAGCCTATCGGTATTATTTCTAATTTGTGGTTTTTTAACCAGGTTATTGAAGTAGAAGCAGATTTCAGCCCTCGAGCATTTTTAGCTGTGATAAAGACTATCGAAAAAAGAATGGGAAGAGAGGTCTCAATTCGTAATGCCCCAAGGATAATTGATATTGATATACTTCTTGCAGGGAAAACGGTAATTAATACAAAAGAAATAGCGATCCCTCACCCAAGAATGGTTAAAAGAAATTTTGTCCTTATTCCTTTAAAAGAGATCTCTCCAGATACAGTTCATCCTCTCCTGAAAGAAAGCATTTTTAAGTTATGGCAGAAATGTAAAGACATATCATTAGTAAATAAAATTATGGGTGCAGATTGCCTGAAATCAAAAAAAGAAACATGAAAGATTTATCTAATTTTGATCGAAGAAAATACGTTTAAAATGCATTCTTTATATGGTGTATCTCATGTTTATTTTTTTCTTCTACAATAACAGAAACTACATCGAACCTACACTCAACATACTGGAGGTTATTTTTAAACAAATATCCATTTGCAATTTTTCTAATCTGTTTCTGTTTTGAATAGGTCACGTATTCTTCTGGAAGTCCAAAGTTTGTACTTTTTCTTGTCTTTACTTCAACAAAAACAAGAGTTCTACCATCATAAGCAATAATATCTATTTCACCCCTGAATAAACGAAAACCCTTTTCAACGATTTTATATCTCTTCTTTTTAAGATACTTGATAGCGATATCTTCTCCAGATTTCCCGAGTATGTAAGATAATTTTCTCCTTGATTTCTCAAGATTTTCAGGTTTAATTGACAATTTTTTTCTTATTTTCCTGGGAAATCACGAATGTTTGGCGGCATTTAATGATTCTTGCTGTTTATTTCTCTTTTTTTCCACCTTACCCCTGATTTCGTATCCTCAAGAATTATTCCTTTTTTCAATAAGTCATCACGAATACGATCGGCCAATGCATAATTTCTATTTTTACGTGCTTCTTCTCTTTGTTTTATTTTATTTTCAATATCACCAGGGAGGAATTCTTCTTCTTCTGGCAATATTGATAAAACTTTGTTAAGGGACTTAATGCAATCTAATAAGTTTTTAGCATCATTCTTGAATATTTTTCCCTGTAAAATCATTATATTAATCTTTTTAATTAATTCAAAAATACTTGTAAGGGAAACAGATATATTTAAGTCAGAACTTAATCCATCGATAAATTTTTTTTTGGTTTCTTCGATTAATTTTGAAACTTCTTTATTTTCTCCCTCATCAAATGGGTGATTTTTGAGTTCGGAGAAGAAATCTTGAATACGATGAAGGGATTCTTCAGTCTGCTTTAAAAAAGAGAAACTGAAGTTAAGAGTTTTACGATAATGGGTAGAAATAAGCAAAAATCGAAGAACATTAGGATTTACTTTTTTTGCGAGAAGATCTCTAAGCGTGAAGAAATTCCCTTTAGATTTAGACATTTTTTCCCCATCAACTATAAGATGATGACAGTGAAGCCAGTAATTTACAAATTTTTTTCCTGAGTAGGCTTCCGATTGAGCAATCTCATTCTCATGATGAGGAAATATATTATCGATGCCTCCACAATGAATATCAAAAGGCTGTCCCAGAAATTTTGAACTCATAGCTGAACATTCTATATGCCATCCGGGGCGGCCTTTACCTATTTCTGTTTCCCAATATGGTTCTCCCTCTTTTTTGTTTTTCCATAGAGCGAAATCATACAGATTTTCCTTTTCATATTCATCTGTATCAACCCTTTTCCCAGACTTTAATTTTTTTATTTTTATCTTAGAAAGTTTTCCATATTCGTTAAATTTTGATATGTTAAAGTAAGTAGAGCCATTTTTCTTATATGCATAACTCTTTTTCAAGAGCCCTTTTATTATTTTCACCATTTCAGGAATATTCTCGGTTGCTCGAGGATAAAAATCTGCTTTTTTGATTCTCAGAGTTTTTAAATCTTCAAAAAAGGCTTCAATGTATTTTTTTGTAAACTCGCAGAGAGACACTCCATTAGCATTGGAGCCTTTAATGGTTTTATCATCAACGTCTGTGATATTCATTACGTGGATTACCTTATAACCCATAAAGATAAGAAATCGTTTCAATAAATCTTCAAAAAGATAAGCTCTGAAGTTCCCGATGTGGGCGAAATCATAAACAGTAGGCCCGCAAGTATAGAGTTTGATTTCTTTATCATCAATAGGAGTAAACTGTTCGATTTTTCCACTAAGAGTATTAAAAAATTTAATCATGAGAAAACATTATTAATTATTAATTTGAGAAGGTCAATATGGCTTTTTTATAATTGTAAATTTAATTAAACAAGAAGATAAGCCATTATTACATTTGGTTATTAGCATAAGAGTAGTAGTCATGATTAAACGTTTGTTTTTCTCTAATACCATAAAGTAGTAGGCACAGTTTGGAGAATTTATAAAACAGAATTGAATTTACAGAAAATAAATGAGAGATTTGAAACTTTCAAAGAGATGGTGTATCCTAATCTTATTGTAATAAGGATTATTGAAACCAAAATTTTATATTAACATGATTCTCGTCCGGGAGCCGGTAGATTTAAAAATTTGAAATAAAAGGAGTGAGAAATGATTCGAAAGCCTTCTGTTGCCGGGTATTTCTATCCTGAAAATCCAGAAGATTTAAGGAAAATGATTGAAAAGATGGTCGATGTCCATGAAAAAAAGAAAAAAGCTTTCTGTGTGGTTTCTCCACATGCAGGATACGTGTATTCCGGAGCTGTTGCAGGAGCTGTTTTTTCTTCAGTTGATATTCCCGACAAATTAATAATCTTAGGACCAAATCATCATAATGTTCAAACAAAATTTGCAATAATGAAAGAAGGAATTTGGCATACACCCATTGGAGATGTACCTGTTGAAAACCGTTTAGCTAAACTCATCATGAAAAATACTTCTTTAGTTGTAGAAGATAATAGAGCTCATTTAAAAGAGCATTCCTTAGAGGTTCAACTTCCTTTTATACAATACCTTAAGAAAAGCTTATCCATAGTTCCCATTATTATTGCCTTTTATTCTTCTTTCGAAGAACTCGAAGGATTAGGGAAGTCGATCGCTAAGAGTATTAGAGATTTCAAAGAAAATGTGATGATTGTTGCAAGTACAGACATGAGTCATTATATAGACCAGGCGACAGCTAAGAAAAAAGATTTTTTAGCAATCGATAATATTCTCAAGCTTGATGCTAAAGGATTGTATGATATTGTCCAGCTTGAGAATATAACCATGTGTGGATATCAACCAACTGTAGCTGCTATTGTTGCATCAAAGGAATTAGGAGCGACACGAGCGACTCTATTAAAATACCAGACCTCTGGGGATGTAACGGGCAATTATCTTGAGGTAGTAGGATATGCAGGTATAAGGATTGAATAGATAAATTTCTAATTTTTTTTATTAATCTAAGGTAAAATTTTCGAAAGAGAAAGATGAAATAATATTCGGTGTTTTTACTATTTGATTCTAAAAGTTTAATCAGAGAATTTTTTAGATATTGACTTTGTTTTTCTTCTTGTATATTTGACAATTTTTTAGGTTTAATGCTATAAATCTTTGGTGAGGAATTGTGAAAAAAAAAATATTTCTAAGAGAAAAAGATATATGCATTTTGAGCTTAATAGTAGAAAGCTATTTAAAAGAAGGAAAACCAGTTAGTTCCAGTTTAATTTCAAGAAAAAGTAGATTCTCTATTTCTTCAGCCACAATAAGGAATATAATGGTGAAGTTAGAAAGAGAAGGCTATCTATATCAACCTTATACTTCTGCAGGACGAATTCCTACTGATCAGGGTTTAAGATTTTATGTTAATGGGCTTTTTGAAAAAGCTTTTATCCCTGATAAGCAAATAAGTCTTCCTTCAGAAAATTTTTTGATGGGAAAAGGAGATTTAACTGCACTTCTTTCTAAGGTTTCAAAAATATTATCTGAATACTCAGATAATTTAGGCTTCGTTATTTCTCCGAGAATTTCGAAAATCAACATTAACTATATTCGTTTAATTCAAATATCCGAAGGGAAAGTGATAATTATTTTGGTTAGTTCTTCTGATCTCATACTGTCAAAAATTGTTGAAACAGAGGATTATTTTACTCAAGATGAATTAGATAGAGCAGCTCGTCATGTTAATGAGAATTTCAGAGGAACTAATCTTTTATTAGTACATGATTATTTAATTAAAGAATTTCCTCAATATAAATTGAAATTTGAGCATACGATTAACAAATTAATGCTTTTTCTGAAATCCTATTTATTACAGGAAGAAAAAGAAGATCAGATTTTCCTTGATGGAACTTCTAAGCTTTTAGAAAAAGCCGAGCTGTTTGATATTAAAAGACTAAAATCTCTATTGCAAAAAATTGAAGAAAAAGCAAAACTTGCTAAGCTTTTATCTGATTTTATTAGCCTTGACAGAGTTAAAGTGCTCATAGGATCAGAAATAGATTCACCTGAAATTAGTGATTGTTCCCTTATTTTTTCACATTATGGATATGAAAGCCAAGTTTTAGGATCTTTAGGAATAATAGGCCCTAAGAGAATTCCCTACAAAAATATTATCCCTTTAGTTGATTGTGTAGCAAAAAAGTTAAGTTACACTATCAGTTTTGTTCAGTAAGGAGGAAAAATGTCAAGGAAGGATGAGTCTGGAATAAGTCAGCGAGAAAGAAAAGAACAAAAAGACAGACAACAGAATAAAGAGGCAGAAATAGAATATATTCGGGATGAAGAAAAAACCACTATAACCAAAAAAGAAAGTAACCAAAACGAGATCAAAAAATTGAGAAATAATTTGAAGAGGAAAGCAAGTGAAATAAAACATTTGAAGGAAAAGAATGAGAAGGGTAAAGAAAGATACTTAAGGCTAATGGCAGAAATGGAGAATCTCAGGAAAAGAACTGACCGAGAAAAGAATGAATTTTATCAGTACGCTCTTAACGAAATAATCAGAGATTTTCTTATCATCCTGGACAATTTCGAAAGAGCTTTGGAGAGCAAAGATAATATAGATGGCAAAGGTTTTCGAGAAGGCATTGAGATGATTTATAAACAATACAAAGACATGTTAATGAAGCAGGGTGTAAGCCGGATAGAAATTAAGGAGAAAAAATTCGATCCTAACTTCCACCAGGCAGTTACAATAGAAGAATCTGAAGAGGTTGAAGAACCTGAGGTTATGGAAGAAGTACAGAGAGGATACATGTTACATAATAAATTGCTCCGTCCGGTTCTTGTCAAAGTTGTTATTCCGAAGAAAGGTAAATAAAAATGGCGAATGTTATTGGTATTGATTTGGGAACCACTTATTCTTGCATTGCATATTTAGAAGGAGGAGAGCCAAGAGTAATCCCGAATCTTGACGGGTTTCAAACAACTCCATCTGTTGTCAGTTTTACAAATTCTGGGGAAGAACTCATCGGGAATTTAGCTTTAAGGCAATCACTTACAAATCCTGAGATGACTGTATATTCTGTAAAAAGGCTTATAGGTAAAAAATATTCTTCTGAAGGTATTCAGGAAGCCAAAAAGAGGATCGCTTATAATCTAACAGAATCTCCTAATGGAGATGTTATGATAAAAATTGATTCAAGAATAATAAGTCCCCAAGAAATTTCTGGGATGATATTAAGATATTTAAAAAAATGCGCTGAATCCTTTTTTGGGCAGGGAATAAGCGAAGTCGTTGTTACAGTGCCCGCTCATTTTAATGACCACCAGAGACAAGCTACAAAAGATGCAGCAAAAATAGCAGGTTTAGAAGTATTGCGGGTAATCAATGAGCCCACTTCTGCCAGTCTGGCGTACGGACTCCATAATAGAAAAAACTTAACTATTGCAGTTTACGATATGGGAGGAGGAACCTTTGATATAACATTGATGGAGATTAGTGATGGTATTTTTAATGTTCTCGCAACAAACGGTAGTTCTTTTCTTGGAGGAGAAGATTTTGATAATCGCATCGTCGATTGGTTAATAGAAGACTTCAAAAAGGAAAACCATATCGATCTTTCGGAGAATAAGCTGGCTCTTCAAAGAATAAAAGAATCAGCAGAAAAGGCTAAACGAGAGCTTTCATTCACTCTTGAAAGTGAAATTAACCTTCCTTTTATATTCTCAGATAAATCCAGTTCCAAACATATCATGAAAAATCTTTCAAGAAAAAGATTAGAAGAGTTAACAAAAGATCTTGTAGAAAAAACTTTCCCTTTTATGGATCAGGCTTTTACTGATGCTAAATTGGGACCTGGGGATGTTGACGAAGTAATTTTGGTCGGTGGACAAACACAAATGCCCCTTATTAAAAAGGCAATAACTGATTTTTTTGGGAAAAAGCCAGTTGAAAAGATTAATCCAGAAGAAATCGTTGCTATGGGTGCAGCAATCCAGACAGGGATATTAAAAGGAAAAATGGAAGAGCTGGTGGTCCTTCTTGATGTTAACCCTCTCTCTTTGGGGATTGAGACAGAGAACGATGGTTATGTAAAGATAATAGAAAAAAATACAACTATTCCAACAAAAAAAAGTATGTCTTTTACTACTGTAGAAAATAATCAAAGGAAGGTAAAGGTTCATGTTCTTCAAGGAGAAAGTAAAAAAGCTTCTGAGAACACATCATTAGGTATATTTAATCTGATTGGAATTGAGGAGGCGCCTGCAAGTGTGCCTCAAATAGATGTAACTTTTGAAATAAATTCTGACGGGATTGTAAGAGTCTCGGCCAAAGATGTTTCTACAGGGAGTATTCAAGCAATCGAAGTGAAACCTTCTTCAGGTCTGAGTAAAAAAGAAATCAATAAAATTATTAAGAGAAATCAGCCTGAAGAATCTGAGGTTCATAATAATGGCAAAACGGGACTGTTATGAAATTTTAGGCCTTTCATCTGATTCTTCCTCAGAAGAAATAAAAAAAACCTATCGTCGATTAGCTCTCAAGTATCACCCAGATAGAAATCCTGGTGATAAAGAAGCAGAGGAAAAATTCAAAGAAGCAGCTGAGGCTTATAGCATATTGATTGATCCCGAAAAGAAATCCATTTATGATCGATTTGGCTATGAAGGCTTAAGGGGACAGGGCATCAACGGATTTTCTGGGTTTAATTCTTCCATTTTTGAAGAATTTGAAGATATCCTTGGAGACTTCTTCGGATTCGGTTTTGGAGATTTTTTTGGAACACGAAAGAGAAGAAAAGCAGGGTATCCGAGCAGAGGAAGAGACCTTGTTTTAGAACTTGAAATATCCTTAAGAGAGGCTGCTTTTAGCGCGGAAAAAGAGATTAGGATTAACAGGGCAGAAATTTGCCATGAATGCCATGGAACGAAGATGCGTCCGGGAACACAGAAGAATATCTGTCCTTACTGCCATGGAAAAGGAGAAGTACGTATGCAACAGGGATTCTTTATGCTTTCACGTACTTGCTCCCATTGTAATGGAACAGGCGAAATTATTTCTTATCCATGTAAGCTTTGTAAGGGTAGTGGAAAGATAAAAGAGAAAAGAAACTTAAAAATTAAAATTCCTCAAGGAGTAGCTGAGGGTATGAAGCTTAGAATAGTAGGAGAAGGAGAGGCTGGAGACAGAGGAGCTTCCCGAGGAGATCTATATGTGATAATTCACATAAAAAAGCATGAGTTTTTCGAAAGAGAAAATGATGATCTTTTGTGTGAAATTTCAATACCTTTCGTACAGGCTTCTCTTGGTGTAACAGTTAAAGTGCCCACCTTAGACGGGAAAGAATCTTTAAAAATTCCTCCTGGTACTCAACCAGGGGAAATATTCAAATTAAAAGGTAAAGGCATAAGAAATTTTCAGGGTTATAAAAAAGGGGACTTATTTGTTAAGATAAATATCAAGACTCCCAAAAATTTAACAAAAAAACAAAAGGAATTTCTCAGAGCATTTGCGCAATCAAGGGATGAAGATGTCGAATTAACACGAAGCAATATGTTCGGAGGGACAAAAAATATATTTCATTAGAGAAAAATTTGAATTCATCTAATTCATGTATTAACATCCGCAATTCGAATTATTATTATTTCTTAGTGAGAAATATTAACTGCATTATGATTAATTTATTACTATAAATTTGGAAGAAAAATTTTTGTTTTTTATATCGTGTTTATTTAGAAGAGATAAAATTTAAAACTTAAAATAATATATTATGAAAATTTAGAAATTTATATCTATTTAAATTTTATTATGTTTCTAAAAGGTCAGAGAATAGGTAAATATGAGATCTTAAGATCATTAGGAAGTGGAGGTTTCGGGTCTGTCTTTCTTGCACGGGACACATGGCTGAATATAAAAGTTGCTATTAAAGTCCCTCATAAGCAATCTATAGAGCTTTTTAAACTTTTGAAAGAATCGAGGCTTCAGGCTGCATTAAACCATCCGAATATTGTTCGCATGCTATCCGCAGAGAAAGAGAATAAAATTTTCTTTATGGTTATGGAATATATTAAAGGAAAAACATTAGAAAAAATAATTGATAAAGAAAAAACTATTGATTGCTCAAAGGCTGTCGAATACATAACGCAAATTGCTTACGCCGTAGACCATGCCCATAGAAACAAGATTGTTCACAGAGATTTACGTCCTTCCAATATCATAATTTCAGATGAAGGAATAGTAAAAATAACAGATTTTGGAACTTCTGCTTGGTTGAATAATATGCCTTATGCTTCTACTCGAATAGGTTCCCCTCCTTACATGGCTCCAGAACAATTTTTGGGAAAGGCAACATTCAAATCAGATATTTATTCTATTGGATGTATATTTTATGAAATTATTATAGGAAAGCCTCCTATTTTTGATGCAGACCCGTTCAAAATACTTGAAAAAGCACAAAAAGGAGAAATTATTCCCCCTCATTTGAGGAATGGTAAGATCCCTAAAGAAATCGATAGGATTATCATGAAATGCCTTTCCACTAACATTGAAGAAAGGTATGAAACAGCCTCCGGTATCATAAGGGATCTCTCTAAATTCAAAGGTAAAGATTCTGATAGTTCAGAAATTGAAGACATTTTACAAAGAATAAAAGCAAGAGAATATTTAAAGCCAAATCTATGCTGGAATTGCAGAAGACCACTACCGCACAAAGCGAAGAAATGCCCTCACTGTGGAGAAAGTGTATGAAAGCAAACAAAATGATGATTATTCAGATGTTTGACTTAAACAAACAATTCAGATAAGATGAAAATCTTATTTTATATAACTTATTAATAATGAAACTATTAGACTTAAGAATGTATTATTGTTCATCATAAAAAAAGCAACTTATTTTAGTAAATATAATAAAAAAGGAGTAATAAATGAGTCCTTTTAATGAAAATGGTAAGGTATGGATGAATGGGAAATTGATCCCTTGGAAAGAAGCTAATATCCATATTGCTTCTCATGTAATTCATTATGGAAGCTCTATTTTTGAGGGATTAAGAGCCTATGATAGCCTGAAGGGCACTGTTATTTTACAACTCCAAGCACATACTGAAAGACTTTTTAATTCTTGTAAAATATACAGGATGGAGATTTCTTATTCTAAAGAAGAGATTAATCAGGCTATTATTGATACAATCAAAGCTAACAACCTTAAATCTTGCTACATCAGGCCCATCGTGTACAGAGGATATAATTCACTTGGAGTAGATCCATTCCCAAATCCTGTTGATTGTGCTATTCTTGTGTGGGAATGGGGACAATATCTTGGAGGTGAAGCTCTTGAGAATGGTGTATGCACAAAAATTTCTACCTGGCAAAGAATGGCCCCGAATACTTTTCCTGCCTTAGCAAAGTCCGGGGCTAATTATATGAATTCACAACTTATAAAAATGGAAGCTATACTGGATAATTACGTTGAAGGAATTGCACTGAATGTTAATGGGCATGTCAGCGAAGGAAGTGGGGAGAATATTTTCATTGTTTACAAAAATGCTCTTCATACTCCGCCAATATCTTCTTCTGTTCTGCCTGGAATAACCAGGAGTTGTATCATTCAATTAGCTAAAGATATGGGAATTCAAACCTTTGAGGAAACAATCCCCAGAGAAATGCTGTATATTGCAGATGAAGTGTTTTTTTCTGGATCTGCTGCAGAGGTTACTCCTATATGTTCTGTAGATAAAATACAAATTGGAATCGGTAAAAGAGGACCTATTACAAAAAAAATTCAGGATGAATTTTTTTCTTATATTAATGGAAAGAAAGAAGACCGTTATCATTGGTTAACATCTATATAATCAGTAAGTTATAAAAATATTTATTTTCTAAAAGTAATTAAAATGAGAATTTAATTATGAATAAAAAAGGTTTTTTTAGAATATCTAAAGTTAAAGCAACTAAAATTTTTCAGAATGGGGGGGATTATGGACATAGATGAACTTTTAAAAGTAGCCATAGAAACTAGTGCTTCCGACCTCCATTTAAAAGCAGGAAATTTCCCCATACTTCGCATAAATGGAATACTTAAACCCTTAACTCATCTACCAAAGCTGTCGACTGACGATACGAAGGAGCTTACTGATCAAATTACAAATGATTACCAAAAGGAACTCTTGACCACAGAACTGGATATTGACCTTGCTTACAGCCTTCCTGGATTTGGAAGATTTAGAGGAAGTATTTTTCAACAAAGAGGGAGCTACGCCATTGCTTTAAGAATAATCCCCTTAGAAGTGAGAACAATTAGAGAGCTTTTACTCCCTATAGTTTTAGAGAAAATCGCTTCAGAACAGAGAGGGCTAATTATTGTAACTGGGACTACTGGAACAGGGAAAACAACCACTCTTGCTGCTATGATTGATTATATAAACGTTCACCGCAAAGAACATATCATAACAATTGAAGACCCGATAGAATATCTTCACCACGATAAAAAAAGTATTATTTGCCAGCGAGAAGCTGGTGTTGATGTGGTCAGTTTTTCCAGAGGTATTATGGCCTCTCTGAGAGAAGATCCAGATGTGATACTCGTAGGAGAAATGAGGGATAGAGATACTATAGAGACTGCTCTTATTGCAGCAGAAACAGGACATCTTGTCTTAAGTACTCTTCATACATTAGATGCTCCTGAAACAATTAACCGCATCATTACTGTTTTTGCCCCTTTTCACCAAAGGCAAATAAGGATTCAACTTGCCTCTATATTGAAAGCAATAATATCAATGAGGCTTATTCCAACAAAGGATGGGCAAGGGAGAGTACCGGCTGTTGAAGTAATGATTAATACACCATACATATCTGAATGCATTGAAGATAAAGAAAAAACTTCACTTATTAGAGATGCTATTTCAAGTGGAGTCTCTCAATATGGAATGCAAACATTTGATCAGTCTGTATACCACCTCTATAAAGAAGGATATATATCTTATGAGCAAGGAATGAGATATTCTTCCAGTCCAGACAATTTCAAACTTAGAATAATGGGAGTTCGTTCAACAATTGATATGGCTCTTGAGGATATGGAAAAGGAAATGGATAAGATAAACAGAAAGGAAGAAGTGCCTGGAGGGGAAAATAACAGTAAATGAAATCTCAGGAAATCAGAGAAACATTTTTAGATTTCTTTTTCAAAAAGAATCATAAGATAATTAAAAGCTCTTCTCTCCTTCCTAAGGATGACCCAACTCTTCTCTTCACAAATGCGGGTATGAATCAATTCAAAAATGTTTTTCTTGGGCTTGAAAAAAGGAGTTACAAGAAAACTGTATCTGTCCAAAAATGTTTGCGAGTAAGCGGTAAACACAACGATTTAGAACAGGTTGGTAAAACAAACAAACATCACACTTTTTTCGAAATGTTGGGCAATTTTTCTTTTGGTGATTATTTTAAAGAAGAAGCTGTTGAATATGCTTGGAAACTTATTACTCAAGTATTTAAAATAAATAAAGAGAAGATTTATATTACGGTTTATTTAGAAGATGAGGAAGCTTTTAGGATTTGGAATAAAGAGATTGGAATTTCTTCTGACAAAATATTCCGACTTGGTAAGAAAGACAATTACTGGGCTATGGGGGAAACAGGCCCCTGTGGGCCTTGTTCAGAGATTTATTATGACTTAGACTCTGAAATAGAAAAAGGAGACCCTTTTAGTTTGATAGAAAAAGGAAGCAATCGTTTCCTGGAACTTTGGAACCTAGTTTTCATGCAGTATTATAAAGATGAAAAAGGAAATTTATTCCTGTTACCTTCTCCTTCTATAGATACAGGAATGGGACTTGAAAGATTAGCTGCAGTTCTCCAGAAGAAGAAAAGTAATTTCGAATCAGATCTTTTTGCTCCTCTTATTGAAGCAGTAGGTAATATTTCATGTAAAGAATATCCATCAAATGATGAAGAAAATGTTTGTCAAAGAATAATCTCTGATCATATAAGAGCTATTTGTTTTTTAATCGGAGATGGCATAATGCCATCTAATGATGGACGGGGATATGTTCTGAGAAAACTCATTAGACGAGCTTTCCGCTGTGGAAATATTTTGGGGATAAAGGAACCTTTTCTGTATAAACTTGTAGGATTAGTTACAGAAACAATGAAAGATGCTTACCCGGAACTACTTTCTTTGACAAATTATATTTCAGAAGTATGCCTTTCTGAAGAAAGACGTTTTGCTCATACTCTATCTTCTGGGATTCACACATTTATCGATTATATTGAAGAAACAAAAAGAAAAAATCAGAATGTTCTCTCTGGAAAGAAGTTATTTAAATTGTATGACACATATGGTTTTCCACTTGATCTTTCAAAAGAATTGGCGGAAGAGAAAAAGATTTCTATAGATGAGGAAGGTTTCAATAAGGAACTCGAAAAACAACGTCAGAGGGCTCGGCTTTCCTGGAGAGGTGAAGACAAACAGAAAGAGAAAAAAACTTATGAAAGTCTGAAAGACCTGCACGTTAAATACGTTGGGTATGAGAATGAGAAAGTCTATGACTCTAATGTTATTGCTCTTATGAAAAAAGGTAAAATGGTGCAGTTGTTGAAAGAAAAAGATTCTGGAGAAATATTTCTTGATGTTACGCCTTTTTATGCAGAGGCAGGAGGTCAGGTAGGGGATTCCGGAATTTTAAAAAATCCTCATTTCTCTGCTGTGGTTAAAACATCATATTACCCTATACCTGGAATTGTCTCTCATAAAATCAATGTTATTTCAGGAAAAGTAAGTGTTGGTGATATTGTCGAAGCTTCTGTTAATATACAATTACGTAATGCTATGAGTAAAAATCACACGGCAACACATCTCCTTCATGCTTCTCTCAGACAAATACTTGGTGACCATATAAAGCAAGCTGGATCGCTTGTAACATATAAGAAGCTTAGGTTTGATTTTACTCATTTTTCTCCTCTTGGCTCCCCCGAAATAATGCAGGTTGAATCCATAGTCAATGAGAAAATAAGGGAAAATTTTGAAGTTGAAACAAAAATAGTCTCTTTAGAAGAAGGAATAAAACAAGGTGCTATGGCTATATTTGAAGAGAAATATGCTGAAAAAGTCAGGATGGTTACGATTGATAATTTCAGTAAGGAACTTTGTGGCGGAATTCATGTAAGGAATACAGGTGAGATAGGATTGTTTAAAATCATTTCAGAAACTGGTGTAGCTTCTGGAATGAGAAGAATCGAAGCGTTAACAGGAGAAGAAGCTTTAAAATATTGCCAAGAAACGGAAAATTTATTGGAAAATATTCAACAGGAATTGTCTTATCCCAGAAACGAGCTCCTGAAGCAGATAAATAAGCTTACAGATTCTTTAAAAGAAAAAGAAAAGGAAAATAAAGCGTTAAGACGGAAACTTGCTAATACTATATACAGCAAAAAAGAAGAAAAAGTTCGAAGGATTAAAGATATAAATGTAATAATTCAGAAAGTCGAAGGATTAAATAATACAGAACTCAGAGAACTATCCGATTCTCTTAAACAAAAAATCGGCTCAGGAATTGTTGTTCTGGGCATGTGTAAAAATAGTAAAGTTTTTCTCGTTGTTTCTGTAACTAAAGATTTAGTACATCGTATAAAGGCTGATGAGTTGATAAAAAAGATTTCACCTATTGTAGGAGGTGGGGGAGGTGGACGCCAAGATTTTGCCCAAGCGGGGGGTTCGAAAACGGAGCTGTTAGATGAGGCTTTAGATAAAACTTACACAATCATCAAAAAAATGATCTAATAATCTTTAATATAGTTAAAGGAGATAGTTAAAAAAATCCTATAATATCACCCAAAAAGGTTATTGAAATATATCTTCAATTTTGCAATTATAGGGAAGAATTTGATAGAAGAAAAAGGGAGAAAAGCTTTTTGGCACTTTTAAGATTAAAAAAATACATAATTCTTGGCATTTCTTTTTTCTTTATTATTTTCTTTATCCAATCAGAAATCCACGCTGAGACTGCAATAGGCAATAAATATAACAAAATCATAAGTGATGTTGCTTCCAAATACAATATTCCCGGAAAATTAATTCATTCTATAATAAAGGCAGAATCCAACTATGATGCCAGAGCCCTTTCATCTAAAGGAGCCGTAGGATTAATGCAGTTAATGCCTGATACAGCAAGAAAGTATGGTGTTAAAAACTCATTTGATCCAAGAGAAAATATCGAAGGAGGCGTCAAATACATCAAAGATTTAGTGAAGATTTATGATGGCAGGACTGATGTTGTACTTGCTGCTTATAACGCTGGTCAGGAAGCCATTAAAAAATATGGCGGTATTCCCCCTTATCCAGAAACTAAAAAATATATTGAAAGAATTAACTCTTCTTACGGGAAATCCTACATAAAAACCAAAACTATAATATATAAATACTATGATGAATCAGGAAAATTGGTCCTGACTAATAACAGAATTCTTTATTTACAAAATAAAAGAAAAAAATAAATATGTAAAATATCTTCTTTGTTTCTTTATATATATCCTTTGACGAGAAAATTTCTCGGCATAATTTCAAAAGTAGCTGGTAACCTTCCCACTTGTTCGCCGTCAACCTCTATTAAAACATTCTTTTCATCTGATTCATGAAGCACTTCAATCTTTTTTCCCTGGATAAGTGAAACTTTTGGATGGGACAGGTGAGAACCCAGATAAATCTTCCATCCATTTCTCAAAAATTCAATTATTTTCATACCTTTTATGAGAACGACATCAAAAAGTCCATCATTAAGCAAAGCATGAGGAGCTATTTTCATGCCTCTTCCAAATATTCTTCCATTGGAGATTGCGCCAATCATGTAGTTTTCTACTGGAATTTCTTTTCCGTCTATTTTTATTCTTAATTTTTTATCCTTGTAGTTAAGGAAAGTAATTATCAAACTTCTTAGATAAGAAGAAGTTCTTCTTGTCGTCCTGTTCTGGTTCATTCTCTTTACCACCTCGCCGCCTATACCAAAATCAGCAATGTTTAAGAAGAATCTTTCCTCCTTGTTTCCTTCATGATTTATGAATCTTATTTTTCCGATGTCGATCAAGGAGGGAGAAACTTGAGTGATAATCTCCATGGCTTTTCTAAAACCAGAAGGAATTTTCAAGCTCTTGCTGAAATCACAGCCTGAACCTGATGGGATGACCCCTAAAGCAGTCTCAGAATTTATTAATTTTCTATTTTCGTAAAAACCATTTGCAATTTCATTTATAGTACCATCACCACCAACTCCAACTATTAGCTCTGAGCCTTCTTTAATTGCAGTCCTTGATATTTCTGTTGCCTGGCGAGGTTTTTCGGTGAATTCACATTTGTAATCTTTTAAGAAGATCTTTATGACTTCCTTTATATGTTTCCATCTTCCGCCTGTACGACCTCCATCAGATTCAGGGTTAACGATTATTTGCGTCTTTGGAAACATCAATAACTTCCTGACTCTTCTTAGAAATTTTTTTACCAAAGATGGATATTCCTATAATTCCTCCTAATACACCGAAGATAGTAAAAACTACAACAGAAAATAGCAAACCGAGAAACATCATTGTAGTCGTGGTTCCAATATTACTCTTGTCTATCCAGGTCTCCCAGTCATAAGGCATATCTTCGGCATATTCGCGAAGGGTCTCTACTATCCTCTGGAAAAACCGGCTGTTGAGAGCCTCAAAAGGAATACTTATAATTGTATCAACAACAGCCGCAATGATACCAGCAAGAGCACCAACAATTGCTCCATCTCCGGCACTCAAGGAAACAGAAGAATCCTTACAAAGCAAATAGGATGCAAGAATGGCTCCTCCTATTATCCATAAACAACAGAGACAGTTTACAATAGGGATGCCGGATAGTACACCCGCTAAAGCCCCACCTATCAAAGCAGGAACAAACATTCCGGGCCTTTGATCGCTCATTTTTCCTCCTAAGATTTTGGGTTTTATTATTCTATTTGTTTTTTTATACTAATTTCAAGAAATTCTTGATCATAATCTTTCTCCTGAATATTCCTTTTGCTGGTAGCCCAATCTGATAAACCCATAATAAAATAAAAAGGTAGAATAATACCCCAGATAAATCCAGTAATAAATCGTAACAAGTCTGAAGTAGACCAGACATAAAAAAGATTACCTAAAGTGTCGATAGAAATAGGAATAGAAAGCAAAATAAAATTTTTTGTTTTAGGCAGTGAAAGATTAGAAAATCCTTTGATGAAGGGGTAAAGCGTTGCTCCTGCAAAAAAGCCTGTATAAATCCCTAAACATCTTGCACATACTGTGAGTGGATATCCAAAGATAAAGAAACACCTTTCAGGAATTTGATGACATACATGAGAGAATACAGCGTAAATCAAAGTGTTTACATTTGAACCCTTACTCTTTAAATAAGGACCTAAAAAAATTGCTCCTATCCAGATAATAATTCCGCTTAAAGTGAATAAGTAAACGATAATTATTTTAGTTTTTCTTTTTAAATTTATCATAACTCAATACAAAATCCATAAAATTTTAAACTAAAAGAACATTGTTAGCAACTTTTCCATTTTTAAATTCATTTTTTTACCCACTGTTAGGTCTAAATTTATGAAAACTACACCAGATGTACAAACTGTTCCAATATAATATTCTAAAAACTGGACTAAATTTCTTAAATAATATATCCTTCTGAAGTTGTTACTTAAAATTTTATTGGAGCAAAAAATGATTGTATTCAAAAATCCTTCAGGAAAAATTGTCCCTCTTTTGCTCGTCATCCTGATTCTCATAATAGTAGCCTTTGGAGGTGGTTATTATCTGAGTTTCACCAGATTTGACCAGAAGTTTAGCAAGATAGGTGATAGATATAATGAATTTGAAAGCAAATATGAGATTGTTCTTTCTTCTCTTCGTTCTGATCAGATGAAAATAAAGGCTTATATTGAGGAGAGAGAAGGGAAAAGCCAGCAAGAAACAAATCAACTCAGAATGATGAGTATCTTATTGAAAGCAAAAGGAGAAATAATATCCAGCAGGATCCATCTTTCTCAGGATGAAATGGAGAAATCATCAGAGCATATCGATAATTCTATTGCTGTTCTGAGAGATGCCTTTGATCTGGCAGATGGGAAAGTTAAAGAGAAGATTGAAAAATTGAGATTAAAACTGGCCACAATTAAAGGGATTATTGAAGTCAATTCTTCAAAAGCTCAGCAGGAATTGGATAAGCTTTGGCGAGAGATCGATACATTAATTGAAGAATAAAGAAAAAAATAGTATTTGATTTTCTTGCTAAGAAGACTTCTTTGAAAGAAAAGTTTGAATTTATCGTAAAATAAAAAACTGTTTAGTTTTTTCATCTTGTTTAACGTACCAAAATTTTTATACTTAAACAGTAGCGGGACTATAAAACATTTGACAGATGACTCTCCAGAGTGTAAATTTATTTCGATAGAAATTTGAGAGAATTAGTTTCTATCAATAAAAGGAGATAAAAATGAAAAAGACTATCTATTTTACTATCTCATTATTGTCCGTTTTTATCCTTACTTTTTTTTCATTAGCTTCTTCTCAATCACAGCAAGCCTCTGATGTTTTTGAAGCAACTAAGAGGAGTGTCATTCATATTGTTTCTTTAGGGGAAGATAAAGAAGAAATTTCTACCGGAACAGGTTTTATAATAGATAGAGGGATTTTAGTTACAAATTATCATCTGATAAGCCAGGCTAGTAAAGTAGAAGGCAGGGATTTTAAAGGGAAAAAAGTTAAAATTGAAGGAATACTTGCTTTTGATAGGAATTTAGACATAGCTTTATTAAAGATCAAGAGTAAGGCTGCTCCTCTTATTTTAGCTAATTCGGATAATTTAGAAATTGGTAAAAATTTATTTTCTGTTGGAGGATATGAAGTAGGAGAAATAAAAGTTATAGAAGGAACTGTTAAGAATATTTTAGTAGCTTCTCCTAATATCAAAATATTCGATACGGAGTTTACATTCCCAAGGACTTTTTGTGGGAGTCCTCTTTTAGATTCAAGTGGACAAGTCATGGGGATAATTTTTGTGCTTCAGAAAGGAAAGAAATTTGCTCTTTCAGGCAATTTACTCAAATCTATATCAAGAGAAATTACAGTTACTAAATTTAAAAACTTGAAAAAAGAAGACTATTTCTACACTTTTGAGGGAGCATTTTTTGCTGGTAAAGTCTTTTTTGAATTAAACGATACATGGGAAGCAGAAAGACATATGAAAAACGTAATAATACAAAATCCTGATAATATGCAGGCTTATAGCTTATTAGCTTCAATATATTCCAAACAGAGGAATTATTCAGACGCTATCACAACTTATCAGAAAATTATCGATTTAGATCCGAATCAAGACACTGCTCATATGGAGTTAGGGCTTGTTTATCTGAAAATGAGGGAATGGGAAAAAGCTATACCTTCTTTAGAAAAAGCAGTCAAGCTTAATATTGATAATAAGGGAGCTTATTTCTATATCGGAAATGCATATGAAGAACTCAAAGAATTTGATAAAGCGGTAGAGACTTATAAAGAATATCTTAAACTTTCACCTAAAAATTCAGGTGATACTTATCACCGAATCGGCATGTGTGAATTGCAACTGGGGCGCTTTGAAAATGCCGTTATTTCTTTACAAGAAGCTATGAAAGAAAAATCCCAAGATATTAAGCTTCATAATCAATTAGCTGATGCTTATCACAAATTAGGGCAGTATGATAAAGCTGCAGAAATTTATTACAATCTCGCTCAAATAAATACTGAAGATGCACGTTTATATTACAGCACAATCATGAGAATGTACAACGAGGCAAAAGAACCTGAAAAGGCATTAGAAGCTATAAAAAATATTATAGAACTCGATCCTAATGACACTGATTCCCTTTATAATCTTGGCTACATGAATATTCAGATGAAAAATTATAACGAAGCTATTGATTCATTTAAAAAACTTGTAGAGATAAGACCTGATATGGAATACGCCTATCTTCAATTAGGATTTTGCTATACGAAATTGAAGAAATTCACAGATGCAGTTGAAATTTACAAAAAAATGGCAGAAATATTCCCGGATAATGCAGATGCGTGGTTTGGTATTGGTATTAGTTATATGCAGATGAAAAGATTCAATTCGGCTACTGAACCTCTCGAAAGAGCCATAACATTGAGGCCTGACAATGGGACATACTACTATAATTTGGCAGTTGCCTATCTAAATCTTCAGGATAACTATAGTGCAAGATTAATGTATAACAAACTTAAAGATTTAGATCCAAATCTTGCAAGAAAATTAGAAAAAATACTTAGATAATTAAGAATTATAATCTCCTTTTCTTACATTGCAAAATTGATTTAACCTCTCTATTATGATAAAACTAAATATCAGATTTATTTGTTATGCCAGTTAAATAAATAATCATTTATTACCAAAGAAGAAGATTAAATTAAATAGATTATATTATATTCATCCTTAAAATATGTTAATAACCCAAGGGCAGGTGGCGAAATTGGTATACGCGCTAGGCTTAGGACCTAGTTCCTTATAAAGGAATGCGGGTTCGAGTCCCGCTCTGCCCATTCTGTTTAAAAACGATGAGAGATTAGTTAAAAGATGAAAAATAATGTTAAAAAAATAAGTCAATGCAGGAGAGAAATTGAGGTTGAGGTTCCCTCTGAAGAAGTTATGAAGGAATTTGAAAAAATTTTAACCCAATTTTCAAAGAAAGCAAAGATACGTGGTTTTAGAACTGGCAAAATTCCTAAAGACATTGTTAAACGTATGTACTATCCTGAAATAAAAGAGTCTCTTATCAGCTCTATTGCTCCAAAAGCATTAAAAAATGAAATTAAAGCTAAGAATCTAAGTCCAGTCGACTATCCTGTTATAAAGGATATTTATTTTAAAGAAAAAGAACCACTTCGGTTGAAGGCACAATTTGAGGTTTGGCCAGAATTTGATCTTCCAGAGTATAAAAATATTGAGATAAAAATGAAAAAAATATCTGTTACAGATGATGAGATAAACCAATCTTTGCTTGAACTTCAAGAAAAAGCAGCTCAATATCTCCCTGTAGAGGGTAGGGGAGTAGCGGACGATGATTATGTTATCCTTGAAATTATAGGAAAAGATGCTAAGAATAATAAATTATTACCAAAAAAGAGAGTCGTTGTAATTGCCGGGAATCCGCAGAATGAAAAGGCACTTAATGAAAAATTAAAAGGATTAAAACCAGATGATGAAACTCAAATAATAATTGATTATTCCAAAAATCATAAAGAGAAAAAATTAGCGGGGAAAAAAATAATATATGATATTAAGGTTATTTCAATAAAAGAGAAAAAGAAGCCAGAAATCGATGATGAATTTGCTAAAGACATAGGAGATTTAAAAGGTCTCAATGATTTAAAAGAGAAGATAAAAACAGAAATCATGTCTTTGAAGGAACGTCAGGAGAAAAGAGAGGCAGGTGAAGAAATAATAAAAAAAATATCTGATAAATTAACCTTTGAGATTCCTAAATCTTCTGTGCAGAGAGAATATTTAACTATTTTAGATCGCACTGTTGCTTCCCTGAATAAAGAGAAAATAAAATCAGGCGATATAGAAAAAATTAAAGAAGATGCGAAAAATAAAGCTATACAAAATATTAAGAACCATCTAATTTTAAGTGAGATTGCTAAAAAAGAAAATTTGAAAGTCTCTGAAAAAGAAATTAATGATGAAATAGAGGATATAGCAAAAGCAAACAATGTGGCTGTTGAGAAAGTAATAAATTCCATCGATAAGGAAGGAAAAAGAGAGCAGCTTAAAGAGTCTATTTTGATAAAAAAGTCAATTGACTTTTTAGTAAAAAACGCTATAATATAATCTATCAAGTATTTTTATGTCATTAATCCCTTTTATTGTAGAGCAAGAAGGAAATGGTGAGTATAGTTATTACATATACTCGCATCTTTTGAAAGAGATTTTATCATTACAGTAGATCAAGCAAAAGAATAGGGAATAATTAATGACATATAAATTAAAGAGATAAATCAAAAAATAGGCGCTGTTATCTCTTATTCAACTAAATGAAAAAAAGGTAAATATAAATATTCATGGCTGATAATGGTCATAAACGTGATTCAATGAGTGTGCCTGAACACAGTTTTTGTAATTATCTACAAGACATCGTAAAAAAATTTATAGCTTAGAAGTCATTTTAAAAATAATTCTAATGTTCAAGTTACAAAAGAAGTGGTAGAAAACAATGAATTAAATTACAAAGAACTTGAACATGTAGTTGGAGAATAACAATGCAAAAAGTTAATAATTCTGAACCCGTAAGGAACTTTTCATTAATTCCATTGAGAGACCTTGTAATTTTCCCATCCACGTTGGTCCCCTTTATAATAGGCCGACCGTCTTCCATTAGGGCTCTTGAAAAAGCCATAGAAAAGGGCAAGCTTATTTTTTTGTCGACACAGATGAATGCTTCTTTAGATTCCCCACTTCCTAAAAATATTCATTCTGTTGGAGTTATAGCAAAGATTATTCGGGCTATAAAAATGGACAATAATAACATTAAAGTTATTGTTGAGGGCAAAAAAAGGGCGAGGATTATTGAATATTTAAGTACATATCCATTTATTCAGGTTTTAGTAAAAGAAATAAAGGAATTTGAAAATGACGATGAAGAATCGAGAGAAATCTTAAAAAGAATTCTGATACTTTTTGAGGATTACCTTAGAGTCAGCCATGACAGTAAGTTAGAAACTATAATTCCTGCTTTGAAGGATAACAGTCCCGGCAAAATTGCTGATATCATATCCTCTCATTTGTATCTTGATATTAATGAAAAACAAAACCTTTTAGAAACAATAAACTGTCTTGAAAGATTAAAGAGATTGAGCTTTATTTTAGAAAACGAGCTAATAAAGATTAATTCTAAATTAAAGAAAGAAAGTCAGAAAACAAGCACGCGTAAGGTTACATTTAAGGAATCTACCCAAAAAGTTTTACCTTCAGGATATGGTTTTAAGAAGGAAGAACAGGCGAATGAAATCTCAGAACTCAAAGAAAAAATTTATAAATGTAAGATGCCTAAAGATGCTCAAGAGAAGGCTTTAAAAGAGCTGGAGAGATTGGAAACAATCCCTCCTATGTCAGCCGAAGGTGCTGTTTGCCGCAATTATATTGATTGGCTTATTGCTTTGCCATGGAATAAGAAATCCAGAGAAAAAAGGAAACTTAAAGAAGCAGAAAAAATACTTAATGAAGATCACTTTGGATTGGAAAAAGTGAAAGAAAGAATTTTAGAATACCTTTCTATTCGGCAGATTGTTAAAAATCCAAAAGGTATTGTTCTCGGCTTATTTGGCCCTCCTGGAGTAGGGAAGAGCTCTTTGGGACGTTCTATAGCTCGGGCAACAGGAAGGAAATTTATCAGGCTCTCCTTAGGCGGAGTCAAGGATGAAGCAGAAATCAGAGGTCATAGAAGAACTTACATTGGAGCTTATCCTGGTAGAATAATCCAAATGATTAAAAAAATAGGAACAAGAAATCCGGTTTTTTTGCTTGATGAAGTTGATAAGATGAGCATGGATTTCAGAGGAGACCCTGCATCTGCTTTAATGGAAGTATTAGATCCTGAAGAAAATAGCACCTTTTTAGACCATTACATTGATACAGAGTTTGATCTTTCTAATGTCATGTTTATAACAACGGCAAATAGCGTTGATTCTGTTCCAAGGCCATTATTAGATAGAATGGAAATTATAAGAATGCCAGGTTACACAGAAGATGAGAAACTCCAGATTGCTAAACGATTTCTTTTGCCAAAACAGATGAAAGCCAATGGGCTTAAATCAAATTCACTCAGGATTTCAGATAAAGCACTAAAAAAGATTATTAATGAATATACAAAAGAAGCAGGTGTAAGAAATATGGAGCGTGAAATAAATTCTATTTGCCGAAAAGCAGTGAGAAAGATTATCACTACAGGAAAAACTCATGTAGAAAATATAAACACAAATATTAATCTTGAAAAATTCTTAGGCATTCCAAGATTTAGACGACCTGAAATAAGCAAAAAGGACGAAGTCGGTGTTGTAATAGGACTTGCTTGGACAGAATTTGGCGGAGAGTTATTAACTTTCGAAGTTATGAAAATTCATGGCAAAGGAAATTTCACTTTAACCGGTCAGCTTGGAGAAATAATGCAGGAATCTGCTCAGGCTGCTTTCAGCTACGTAAAAGGAAAAGCCTTTGATTGGAATATTTATCCTGATTTATATAAAAATTTCGATATTCATATTCATGTTCCAGAAGCAGCAACACCAAAAGAAGGTCCCTCGGCTGGAATAACTATTGCAACAGCCATGATATCTCTTCTTACTGAAATTCCTGTAAGTAAGAAGATAGCAATGAGCGGAGAAATAACCTTAAAGGGAAACATTCTCCCAGTGGGAGGTATAAAAGAAAAGCTATTAGCGGCTCATAGAGAAGGTATAAAAGAAGTTATTCTTCCTTTAGATAATAAACCTGATTTAAAAGATATTCCCAAAAAGATGAAGAATGAATTGATAATTAATCTTGTTGAAAATATGGAAGATGTATTAAAGATTGCCTTAACAGAAAAATATCTCGATAAAATAAAAAATAATAAAGCTTTGGTGGAATCTTCAATTTCAAAAAGAGAAGAAAAAGAAGAAAATTCTAGAAAACAAGTTTTAACTAATTGATATTGAATAAATTAAACTCTTTTAACAGAAATTAAAAATATTCTAATCTAGAAACCAATAGAGAGGTAAACAAATGAAAGATTATAATCTAATTGAGCTTGATGAAAAAGATTTGGATGAATTAATAAAAATTTCACTTGAAGTCGGTCTTCACGAAAAAGACATAAAAGATTCAAACCGACAGCACATTGTTTTTAAAATCTTAGAAGCTCAAGCTAAAATAAATGGACTTTTATTTTCTGAGGGAGTATTAGAATGTCTTAACGATGGATTTGGCTTTTTGAGAGCTCCTGAATTCAGTTACTTGCAAAGTCAGGACGATATTTATGTTTCTCCTTCCCAAATTAAAAAGTTTCAATTGCGAACAGGAGATACAATTTCAGGAATAGTACGCCCTCCTAAAAATGGTGAAAAATATTTTGCTCTTATTAAAATAGATGCAATAAACTTTTACCACCCGGATATTATCTTTAAAAAGAGGAGGAGTGTGTTTTTTGACAATCTAACACCTTTGTATCCTTATGAGAAAATAAATTTAGAAGATGGAAATTATAAAAACATTAATGCAAGAGTTATGGACCTCTTAACTCCTATTGGTAAAGGCCAGAGAGGATTAATTGTATCTCCTCCTCGTGCAGGAAAAACCACGCTTTTGAAGACTATAGCTAAATCTATTGAAAAAAATCATCCAGAAATTTTTCTGATTGTATTATTAGTAGCGGAAAGGCCAGAGGAAGTTACAGATTTTCAGAGAAGTATAAACGGAGAAGTAGTAGCATCAACATTTGACGAACCGCCTGTAAGAAATGCACAGGTAGCGAACATTGTCCTTGAGAAAGCCAAAAGACTTGTAGAGCTAAATAGAGACGTTACTATTCTATTAGACAGTATTACACGATTGGCAAGAGCTCATAATTCGATTATTCCTCCTTCAGGAAAAGTTCTTTCTGGAGGAATCGATGCAAACGCTCTTAATAAGCCAAAAAAATTTTTTGGATCTGCAAGGAAAATTGAAGAAGGAGGAAGCTTAACAATAATTGCAACTGCTCTCGTAGATACAGGTAGTCGAATGGATGAAGTTATTTTTGAAGAATTTAAAGGAACAGGAAATATGGAAATAAACCTGGATAGAAGATTAGTTGACAAAAGATTATTTCCTGCAATAGATATAAATAGATCAGGAACTAGGAAAGAAGAACTCATAATAGAAGAAAAAGATTTAAACAGAATTTGGATATTAAGAAAAGTATTAAGCCAACTAAATGATCTTGAAGCTATGGAACTTCTGCAAGAAAAAATAAAAAGAACAAAAAGTAACTCAGAATTCTTGAATGCGATGAGTAAGGGGTTATAAATATAAGCAAAGGCTTAGAATAGGTCTGAATTAAAAAAAGAATCAAATTACGGTTTCTCAGCCTGGGTGAGTGATCTTCACTTCATAGTATAATCAATAAAGATTTATCTACTGATCATATCCGTTTCACTTTTGATATAAAATAATTATATTTAAGGTTAATGTTGTGTCGTATAAGGTATATTATGTAAACTTATTTATAATATAATTTATTTCAATTATAATTCTTCCCTTAATTCCTTTAAAACTCTTTCTAAAACTTCAACTATTTCAAATTTTTTTACTTTTTGTTTCATAAATTCAATTCTTAAACTAAAGTTATTTGATTCTTTTGGTCTGTAATTATAAACAAATTTTTTTCTTATAATTTTTCTTCCTTTTATTTTTTTTGATAATTCTCTTGTATCTTCTCTTTTTAAATTTCTAAATTTTATCTCATTTATTAAATTTATCATATCAATTCTGCTATTTTGTTTTGCAATTTCAATTAAGGTACTTCGACTTGATATGTTATTTTTTTTACAAATATTTCTTACATCAATTGGAATTTTACTTAAATTTATTATTTCTGTAATTGTAGATCGAGCTTTTCCTAATTTTTCTGCAATTTTTTTATGACTATATCCATATATTTCATATAATACTTTTAATCCATCTGCTTCTTCAAAAACATCTAAATCTTTTCTTTGAATATTTTCAATTAAACCTATTTCTATGGCTTCTGCATCTTCAATGTTCATTTCAATGCAAGGAATTTCATTTAATCCGAGTTTTTTAGAAGCAATAAATCTCCTTTCACCGGCTATAATTTCATATTTATCATTTTTTGGTCTAACAAGAATTGGTTCTAATATGCCTTTTTTATTTATAGAATTCATTAATTCTTTAATATTTCCTAATTCATTCCTTGCTTGTCTGGGATTTGGATCTATTTTATTTATAGAAATAATTCTTATGCAAGGACCTGCTGACTTTTTGGATATGACATCAACAAAATGACCATCATGCTTCATATGAATATAATTAGGTAAGCCAGTCTTTTTATTTTTTTGCACGTTTAATTATCTCCTTTGCAAGTTCTTTATATTGTATTGCACCTGTTGAATTAGGAGCAAAGGTAAATATTGATTCTTTATATGCAGGACTTTCTTCAAGTTTTACGCTCTTTGTTATGATTGTATTGAATATTTTACTTTCGAAAACCTTTTTTATTTGTTTTATTACATCTTTCGAAATATTGGTTCTTTTATCATGAAGAGTTGCTAGTACTCCTATTATTCCCAAACCAGGATTTGCGACTTTTTTTACTTTTTCAATTGTTTCAAGTAAATCATCTGTTCCTTCTATGCTAAGGTAAGAAGATTGTATTGGTATAAGAATTTTATCAGCAGCAACTAATGCGTTTAATGTAATAATTCCTAAAGTTGGAGGCGTGTCAATTATAATAAATTTATATTTTTTTCTTATAGGATTTAGTACATCTTTAAGTCTGAAATGACCATCAATCTCTCCCAATAAAAATGTTTCTATTTTAGCCATCGATATTTTTGAAATAACAACATCAAGTCCAGGTATTGTTGATTTCACAATGATATCTTTTATTTTTTCTCCATTATTTATTAATACATCATAAAGAGATTTTTTGTAATCAGATGGGCTATTTACACAAGAAATAGTACTATTTGCTTGAGGATCTGTGTCAACAAGAAGTACTTCATTTCCCATAAAAGAGAGAGCAGCGGAAATGTTTAGTGCTGAAGTTGTTTTTCCGACTCCACCTTTCTGGTTTGCAATAGTTATTATCAAAAATACCTCTAAAAAATAAGAAAATTATTTTATACTATCTTGTAAAATATATAAAAATTAAATGTATTTCAAGTGAAATTTCAAGAAAGGTCGGCATGCCGACCTTTCTTGAAATATATGATTTAATCATTTTGATTTGCGATTCTCCCCGATAATTCTCCTCCATCTATAACAAAATATTGTCCTGAAATATAACTTGCTTCATCAGATGCGAGAAAAGCAAACAAAGAGGCTACTTCTTCAGGACGTCCCCATCGTCCTAATGGTAATTTAATTTCAGATTTATGAATCATCTCTTTAGTATATTCAGATTTTTGCATTGGAGTGAGGATATAGCCTGGACACACTGCATTTACACGAATAGTTGGTGCCAATTCAAGAGCCAATGTTCTTGTAAGTTCAATAACCGCAGCTTTTGATGAATTATAAGAAGAGTAATATGGATATCCGACTAAAGCATTTGTTGATCCCATATTGAGTATGACTCCCCCTCCCCTATTAATCATCAGTTTAGCTGCTTTCTGAGCCACATAAAAAACACCATTTAAATTAACATTAATTACTTTTAACCATTGTTTTTGGGTTAATTCAAGAAATTGTTTTCGAATACTTATTCCAGCATTGTTAATACAGATATCGAGCCCATTAAAAAGATTATCAATTTCTTTAAAAGCTTCATTAACTGCTTTATAATCAGAGACATCTGCAATAATACACGCATTTATATCATGAATTTCTTTTTTTAATTTAAAAACTGCTTGTTCATCGTTGTCAATTACAATAACTCTTGATTTCTCTTCAAGAAAACGTTTTACTGTAGCTTTACCGATGCCCTTAGCACCACCTGTAATACATATTCGTTTATTTTTAAGTCCAACCATAGATACCTCCTAAAAATATTTCTAATATACACGCTTTATGAAATAGAAACAAATATAATTTATATATATAACTTACTACAAATAAAGAAATTACAAAATAATAAAATTAATAATATTTTGAAATAAGATTTTACTCTGATATTATTATAAGGAGTTTTAATTTAGAGGAGAAAAAATGTCAGAAACAATTCTTGATTTGATAAATAAAAGAATTGTACTTTTTGATGGAGCGATGGGAACAGAGCTTATAAAAAAAGGACTACCTAAGGGTACATGCCCTGAATATTGGAATTTAGAAAAGCCTGAAATAATAAAAGAAATTCACCAGCGCTATTATAATGCTGGTTCGGATGCTGTATTAACAAATAGTTTTGGCGGAAATAAAATTAAACTTTCAGCTTATAAAATGCAAAATAAATGTTACGGAATTAATTTTAAAGCTGCAAAAATTGCAAACGAATCTAAGTTAAAAAGAAAATATGTTGGAGGTAGTATAGGTCCTACTGGTAAATTTTTAAAGCCATATGGTAAATATACTGAAGAAGATTTTATAAATGCATATTACGAGCAAACCCTTGGCCTAAGCGAGGGAGGAGTAGATTTTATTTTAATAGAGACTCAATATGATTTGAGGGAAGCTATATGTGCATTAGAGGCTTCGAAGAAAGCATCTAATCTTCCTATTTTTGTAACAATGACTTTCAAAAAAACTCCGAGAGGTTATTTTACTCTTATGGGGAACAGTGTAATTGAATGTATGCAAAAACTCAAATACCAGGAAACTTATGCGATTGGTGCAAATTGTACATTGGATAGTAAAGAAATGACCGGGTTAACAAAAATTATTAGAAAATACTCTAAATTACCTATAATCATACAGGCAAATTCGGGAAAGCCTTCATTATCTTCTGATGGAAAAGTTATATATTCACAATCAATTGAAGATTATGTAAGATTTATTCCGGGTATATTAAAAAACGGCGCAAACATAATAGGTGGATGCTGCGGGACAAACCCAGATTACATTCTTCGTATGGCAAAAATAATAAAAATATTTAATAAAAAAAGACAAAAGGATATATATTAATATAATTTATTGATAATAAAGGAAATACCACTCTCCCCACGAAATTATTTGAAATTTTACTAAAAAGATTATATTTGAAACTTTTTCTATGTAATTTCCTCTAATATATTTATATTTCTTTCTTTTAGAGCATCAATAAACTCTTCGTATAGCTCGCCTTTTATACAATCTTCAGGAGCAACGATTCCTTTTTTATTTATTTTGCCTTTTAATATCATCCTGGCTGTAATTGCTACGGGGAAACCTGTCACTCTCATCATAGATGAAATATTGTTTTTTGTATCTGCTTCGTCCCACATAAAGTATTCTATCTTAATGTCTTTTCCATCCTTTTTGCCTTCCAAGGTATTATACATGACACATACATCTGTTTCACCCTTATTTGGGCGAAGCTTTGGTGTTACAAAATAAAGGAAAAATTCGCGCGGACAAATCTTTGTTCCTTTAAATTCAACAGGCTCAAGATTAAGTAATCCACATTCTTTTAATGTTTGTATTCCCCCCCAATGGCCTGGCCATCGGACGGTCTTTTCAGCAAATTCTTTGAGATTAGCCCTGGTAAAGAGAAAACTTGGCATACCAGGAGTCACTGCACATTCTAATTCATCATCCCTTCCGAACTTTGTAAATCTAAACTTTTCTCGATCGGTTCCTGCATTTACTTCAGTAATTTTTCCATCTTTGATTATTTTTAATTTTATCATGTATTCTCTTAAAACATGTTCGAAAGTCCATGTGATCATATACTTCAATGGATGCTTTTTTGCAGCCTCTTTAGAAGGTATTCCTCCTACTCTTGCTATAGCCTTATAGGACTTATCTACTTTCCTGATTCCTTCTCCAAGTGTAACATTACTTAAACCAGGAGCAAAGCCCATTCCATCGACAAATGTGATTCCTTTTTCGGTAGCCCGCTTATGAAGCCATTCACCATATTGGTCAATCGTGATACCTTCCGGAACTTGCAGCCCTTCTGTCTCGTAAGTATCGGGTGTTCTGTGAAACTCTTCAAGCATATCAACGATGTTTAAGCCTGCTTCAATTGCACATTCAACAAGTTTGTAACTTCTCTTTCGATCTGGAAGAGCTATCACGCCAACATTATACTGTTTCATCAATTCTACTGTCTTATTTTCATCTGTAATGTCCAAGACATGGCATTTTATTTTTTCACTGCCAATCCAGTTCTTTGTTTTTTCAAGGGTTTCTATATGTCTCCCTACAATTCCTATTGTTTCAATTTCCTTGTCTTTGGCCAGGTCCCATGCAACTGCAGATCCTATTTTTCCTGACCCTCCGAAAACTAAAGCATTCATTATAATTCCTCCTTTAATTTAAAAAATAAAATTATGTAAAATTATTAATAGTTTTACTATTGACATTTTTATATTCTACTCTTTTAATTTCACATAGACGCTTGTTGGACCATTTTCATCTTGATGCCTGAGTTCAAAAACATTAAAATATTTTTTGATGAGCTGAGAGAGCTGTTTATATCCGTATGTTCGAGGATCAAAACCTGGGTCTAATTGGTGTAAATAAAAACCTATCGTTGCAAGATTAGCCCACCCATCTTCCTGGGCAGCCATTTCAGTAGCAGCCTTTAGCATTGGGACAGGATCATACTTTTTGGTTTTTCCGTGCTCAGCAGAACTGCTTATTGATGCTTTTTTTGTTTTTTCAGTGTCTTCTTTTGAGACAAGATTTTCTGTATATATAAAAACATTACATGCATTGACAAATGGCTTTGGTGTAGTTCTCTTACCAACACCCATAACAAAAATACCAGCCTCACGAATCCTTGTCGCGAGACGTGTGTAGTCGCTATCACTTGATACGATGCAGAAGCCATCTACTCGATGACTATGAAGAACATCCATTGCATCAATGATCATTGCACTATCTGTTGAATTTTTACCAACTGTGTAACGAAATTGTTGTATGGGCTGGATAGCATAATTGTTTAATATTCGCTTCCATCCCCTCATATTTTCTGCTGTCCAATCTCCATAAATTCTTCTGATTGTGATCAAACCATATTTTCCTGTTTCATTTAATGTCTTTTCTATTAAAGTAGGTTGTGCATTATCTGCATCTATTAATAGAGCTATTTTTTCTGGTATAATTTCACTAAATTCTTTTTTCATAATAATATCTCTTATGTAACGGAAAATTAAAAAATAAGAACACTTAAATCGTTAATTAGTTTTATATTATAACACATTTTAATTTTTTTTCTATTTATTAAATTAGACTATTTCACTTGAAAATTAAGGATGGAGCCTTCCTCTAAATATTCTTCCGTTCTTTATCTCCTTCTATGTCTTTATTATCCTTGTCAAGTCAACATCTGGACAGGTCTATTATGGCGGTCAAATTGCTCAACATGATCCTGCCTTTGATTGGGATTTTTTTAGTGTATTTTTGAGAAAGGCACAGAAGAGTAATCGGCTTTTTTAAAGAAATATGTCAGTCAAGCAATCCAGATTTCCAAGGAGAAATGCATAATATTTTTTAAAAAATTTCAATTTTTTTGTTCTTTTTACGACTAAAGTATAGATATATTAGGCTGGCTGAAAAGAGATAGAATCTTTGATTTCCTCCAGTCCCGGCTTCATTCTCAAGGCCAGCCTTAATCTTTTTTAAGAAAAATTCTAAGTATAATCTCATCCTACTAAGCTTGATACCATAACAGCTTTAATTGTATGAAGTCTATTTTCTGCTTCATCAAAAACGATGGATGCTCTGGATTCAAATACTTCTTCTGTTACTTCCATGCTATCAAGACCATATTTTTTATAGATTTGTTTACCTATTTTGGTTTCTCGATTATGGAAAGAGGGCAAACAATGCATAAATTTTACATCAGGATTTCCAGTTGCTTCAATAAGGTCTTTGTTTATTTGATATCTTTTCAACAGCCGGATACGCTCTTCCCAGACTGAATCAGATTCGCCCATAGAGACCCAAACATCGGTATAAAGGAAATCACAATCTTTTATTCCCTCTTTTACATTATCTGTCAACGAAATTATTGCCCCCGTTTTTTTAGCAATTTCTCTGGCTTGATTTACTAAACTCTTCAGGGGTTGGAGGCTTAGAGGTGCGACAGCCCGAAAATCCATCCCCATCTTAGCCCCGCCAATAAGCAATGAATTTCCCATGTTGTTCTTAGCATCACCCAAATATGCAAGTTTCACTTGATTGAGCGGTTTATTGCAATGTTCAATCATAGTTAAAAAATCAGCAAGAACCTGAGTAGGATGGAATTCATTAGTTAAACCATTCCAGACAGGGACTCCTGAATATTTTCCTAATTCTTCAACAATTTCTTGAGCAAAACCACGGTACTCGATTCCGTCATACATTCTCCCCAATACCCTGGCTGTATCCTTCATGGATTCTTTATAACCGATTTGTGAGCCTGAAGGTCCGAGATAAGTCACGTGGGCACCTTGATCAAACGCGGCAACTTCAAATGCACAACGGGTGCGTGTTGACGTCTTTTCAAATATTAAAGCAATATTCTTCCCTATCAACTTCTTTTCTTCTTTTCCAGATTGCTTCGATTTTTTAAGATTTTTAGAAAAATCAAGTAAGTACTTAATTTCTTCAGGGGAAAAATCTAATAACTTCAGAAAATTTCTATTTTTTAAATTAAGAGACATACATCCTCCTTTTTTGTTAAGTAATTATAAAAATATTAATGTTAAATGCATTTTGTATTTTCGTCAATTAAAATGAGTCCTGAAGTTCCCCCAATTTTTTCTTCTATTTTTCCATTCTTCTCTTTTAGATTAAGTCTGATGCTTCAAAAACACTAAATCTTAACACATTAAATTATTATTTAGGGTCTGCTGAAAAAGCCAAAAACATACGATATCTTATTGATATTGCTATAATTATATGATACATTGTGGTTGATGTTTCGAGTCAAAGTGCAAGGTTTTCATCAGAGACCCTTCCAAAACCTTGCACTTTCGCATGGAGATTTCACACATGTATAGAAGCAAAGACCGAAAAAC
>Ga0209121_10000638_pt1 | contig 36804 bp, 32 predicted proteins | sample Cruoilmetagenom3_FD_187292 | JGI IMG/M metagenome (GOLD analysis project Ga0209121, IMG submission 187292) | Oil polluted marine microbial communities from Coal Oil Point, Santa Barbara, California, USA - Sample 3 (SPAdes) (version 2) | ecosystem: Environmental > Aquatic > Marine > Oil seeps ... | reverse complement strand
GCTAAAATAGAGTCCTGAGGGGGACTTGAACCCCCAACCCACAGCTTAGAAGGCTGTTGCTCTATCCAATTGAGCTACCAGGACATAGAAATTTTTATGAACAGTAATGAATATATAAAATTTATCTATAATGTCAACTTTTTCTTTGAGAACTCTGATTACACAGATTCTTAAAAATGATTACACCGATTTAGGGACAATAATCTAATCTGTGTAATTTGGACTTTTATCTGTGGAATCAGAGATTTCTGAGTTTTTCAGAAATTTTTCTTTTTATATTGACTTTTAGCTCTTTTTCAAATATGATTAATTCAGATTAAAAAGAAATTTCTATTCTCATAGGAATAAAAAATGACAGAAGAAAAACTTTATGCTGATTATCTCCAGATCGTCAGGTCTTTCAGGAAATATTTAGAGAAAAGGCAGGGTATACCAAAAAGAGAAGATAGGGAAGGGAATAGTTTAGAGAAAAAGAATCCTGAAAGACTATTAAAGGCTCTCTATCGTTCTATGCGAAATTGCCGAAAGTGTCCTCTTTTTAAAAAGCGGACTCATTTAGTCTTTGGCGAAGGTAATCCTGAAGCAAAATTAATGTTAATAGGAGAAGCTCCTGGAAAGAATGAAGATTTGAAGGGAAAGCCTTTTGTGGGAGCAGCAGGCAGTGTTTTAACCGAGGCTCTTCAAAGATTTAATATCCCAGTTTCTCAAATATATATTGCTAATGTTCTTAAATGTCGACCTCCTGGTAATAGAGACCCTTCTCCAGAGGAGATAGAAACCTGCTTCCCTTATTTGAAAAGACAGATAGAGATTATTAATCCCCGCTTAATTTGTACTTTGGGTAAATTTGCTGCTCAGGTTCTTCTGAATACTAAACAGGGAATCACTTCTCTACGAGGCAGGCGACAATATTATAAAAAGATAACTCTCATTCCTATCTTCCATCCAGCTGCCTGCATATACAAACCTAACTGGAAAAAACTCTTTCTTAAGGACATGGAAATGATAAAGGAGATACTTGAGTCTGATTTTTAAATTTTACTTGTGAGAGCGAACATCCATATCTATCATTTGTTGAAGTGATCTTATTTTTTCTTCAATCTCTTCTTTTCTCTCTAACTCGAATTTGTTTTTTGTGATAAAAGAGAAAACTTCTAAATAGTAGTCTATAGCTTTTTGGGGGTTAGTCTCCTTTTCAGCCTTTTCTAAAATAGCATCAAGTTCTTTTACTTTCTGTAACCTTTCTATTTCTATATCCAACCTTTTTATCCTTGTCTGAGTTTTTCCTCTTTTTAATTCTTTTAGGAATTCCATCGTTTCTTGTTTGAATAACTCGATTTTTGCATCTACTTTTTTTGAGGGTGAGTGGGGACGTCTCTTCTCTAGTTTGTTTACCTTTGTGCTTCTTAAATAAGCAATCAATAAAATAAAAACAATAATTACTAACCCTACTTGAATCATATCCTTTCCTCCTTTTTAAATTATACAAGGAGAATAAATAAAGTCAAGAATTTTCTTCAGCTTTTTTAAAAGCCGAAAAACCATGTCAACGAAACAGAGGATTAATTCTTAGCATATTTAGACAATTGAAATTTCTTTAAGGTAGATTTGAAGCAGATAAGAGAGGAATGAAATTTTAAGATATGTAAAGGAATTACAAGGCTCCTTTCAACAAAAAATAGACTATGGTGTCCTTAAAATTTCTTAAACTAATATCTACTTTTAATTTCCCGTGATTTAATGTGTGTGTTTGACTTCTATATAGTACACTATATAATATGTTATGATTAACGGATATGAGAGTAAAATGGAAGTAGATGTCTATCTTAAAAATTTGTGTAAGAATTTTGGGGATCTTACAGCTGTCTACGATCTTACGTTAAAGGTTTATAAAGGAGAATTTTTGACTATTTTAGGACCCAGTGGTTCGGGTAAAACAACAACTTTGAGGATGATAGGTGGATTCGAGACGCCTACAGCAGGGGAAATTTACATCCAGGGCAAACTGGCAAATGACAAACCCCCTAACAAGAGATCTACTATAACGGTTTTTCAAGATCTTGCTTTATTCCCGCATATGACAGTCGGTAAAAATATCGAGTATGGTCTTTCATTCCAAGGCTTCAACAAAGAAGAACGAAAAAAAAGGGCTCTAAAAGCATTAGAATCAGTTGATCTTGAAGGTCTTTATAAAAGAAAGGTGACTACACTTAGTGGTGGCCAGAAACAGAGAGTTGCTTTAGCTAGAGCTCTAGTAACCCAACCTCCTATTCTTCTCCTGGATGAACCGTTGGGTGCTTTGGATGAAAAATTGAGGGAGCAAATGCAAGGAGAATTAAAGAATCTACATCAAAGGTTAGGAATTACATTTATCGCAGTAACACACAACCAGGAAGAGGCGTTAACCATGAGTAATCGTATAGCAATAATTAACAGGGGAAGGTTAGAGCAGGTTGCAACTCCAAGGAAATTATATGAAACCCCAAAGACTGAGTTTGTTGCAGATTTCATTGGAGCGGCAAACATCATTAGGGGAAAAATTATCGAAGATAATACCGGCGTAAAGAAGTTATTATCTAATGGACTGGAATTTTCTATTCCCTCAAAGGCGGGGTTTAACATAGGTGATAGTGTGATATTAGTTATTAGACCAGAAAAGATTAAAATAGGAGATAGAGCAAAAAAATGTAGGAATTCTTTTTCAGTTAAAGTGAAAAATGTTCTTTACAAAGGGGCGAGTTTAGAATTCTATGTAAGTTTTAAAAATAGCCAGGAGATGAGAATTAGGGTGGAAAGCGAAAGTTTCTGGCAGGACAAATTTACAGGAGATAAGATTACAATTGGATGGGATGAGAGTGATACTGTAGTTTTGAAAAGAGAATAGAAATAATAAAAAGAAAGGAGTAAGATAGCATGGGAATGAAAATTAAGGTAATAATACCAAATTCATCTACTAAATTCAGGGACAGCCAGGTTGAAGAACGAAAGAAAGCAGCTGCACCTGGAAATGAAGTAGATGTTGTATGTTTAACCCATGGACCAGTATCTATTGAGGCTTCATATGATGAGGCTCTCGCGGCACCATATATAATAGAAGAGGTCAAGAAAGCAGAAGAAGAGGGTTATGATGCAGTAAGTTTAGATTGCGCCATGGATACAATCGTAAGAGCAGCCCGAGAGGCGGTAAAGATACCGGTTACCAGTGCAGGTGAAGCAAGCTATCTTTTGGCTCTTGGATTGTGCAGGAAGTTTTCGGTGGTAACTGTATTGAAAAGTACTGCTGAAGCAATTAAAGAGAATATAAGTAAATATGGTTTTGAAAACAGAGTTGCATCGGTACGAGTTGCAAATATACCCGTGTTAGACTTAAAAGATGAAAAAAAAGCATTTAAGACTATCTTGGCAGAGGCTAAGTTGGCCTTAGAAAAAGATGAGGCAGAAGTTATTGTTCTTGGATGTACTGGGATGTCATCTTTAACACAGAAACTGCAAAAGGAGCTGGAAGTGCCTGTAATTGATCCGGCGGTGGCGTCTTTAAAGCTGGCAGAGATATATGTCAGTATGGGACTCACAGCAAGTAATAGGACATATGAGATTCCGCCGGAGAAGGAAATACTTTAAAATTAAAAAAAGAGGAGGAAAATATGCCAGAAATGTTTGAACTCGAATTAGGGAAGGCAGGATATATCATAGCTCATGAAATGTGTTGCATCAAGAAAGGTGAATCAGTCATAATAACAGTAGATTCTGTGATGGATTTTAAACCGGTAGCAGAGGTTGCCAAAGCAGCCGAAGCTGCTGGAGGGAAAGTAATGGTGGCGTGGCATTCAACACCCAGCGGTTATGGAAAGATGACTGACCCACAGCTGCCGGAATCGTTAAAAAAGGGGATACCTGCGGCAGATGTATGGATAGAGTTTAATAATCAGTGGCTTTTATATTCAACACCATGGATAGAAGCGATGTCTAACGGTAGAACAAGATATCTTTTTCTGGGAGGATTAGATCCAGCACGGATTACAAGATGTATTGCGAAACTTGATATGGATTTACAGGAGAAGTTTCAGAATAAGGTAGTCGAACTGACGAAGAAAGCTTCCAGGATGCGTATTACAACACCGGCAGGTACTGATGTTTCCTTTGAGAATGTAAAGGAGCGTCCCATAACCAATGAATTGCGTGCAGATACACCGGGTCCGCACTTTTTAGTAGGGCAAATTGGCTGGGCGCCAAGGGAAGAAAGTATCAATGGGGTTATAGTATTCGATGGGTCTTTTTCTGGTGGTGGCGAAGCTGATCTTGGAATTCTTGCTCATCCGATTGAATTAGTTGCTAAGGGAGGGAGGATTGTTGAAATTAATGGTCAGGATGAAGCCAAAAAGATGAGCACCTGGTTGAAAAAACTCAATGATCCGAATATGTATAATCTGGCTCATGTATGCTATGGATTCAATCCGGGAGCTATACTCACAGGACTATGCACTGAGGATGAGCGTGTTTGGGGATCTACTGAATGGGGCAATGGTTATCAGGGCCCTATGTTTGAGGGCAGTCTGGGAGATGCTGTATCCCATGCCGATGGAATATGTTTGAATTCGACTGTATGGGTAGACGATGAATTGCTACTAAAAGAAGGGAAAGCTGTGCATCCCGAACTTATTGAGTTAGCACAGGCAATGGGAAAATAGCAAAATACCTTCAAAATTTTTGATTTATAAACCGTGTCGGTTCTGGCAAGAAAAGAGCTAAAAATAGGACAAGGAGGGGGTGAGAGATAAGAAAAATTTGCTCTGATGCTGGGGAATTACCAAAAAATATTAAAAAATTATTAACAAAAGGAGGGAGCATATGTTAGGGAAAATATTTAAAGACAATCGGCTGGAACGGATGATCATAGTGGTTATTGGTGTGCTGTTAACTGTTGGACTTGTTTCCAGCCCTATCGAAGCTTCTGAGGAAAAAATGAAAGAATTACGTCTTTGGGCTTCTGGAACGCAGACCATAGAAGAACACTGGGATAAGCTAACAAAAGAATTAGGAATCAAGATACTCTTTACAGATAATGGTAATGCAACAGGACCGGTGATAAACAAAATGGTTTTTGGTGATGCTGCGAATATTTATGATGTATGTGGGCTTCAAGGTGGTGCTGAAAAAGAGTTGGCCGAACAGGGTGCAATATTACCCTGGGATATGAGCCTTATCCCTAACTGGGATGAAGATGTTTGGCCTATGGTAAAGAACATACCTTATCACATGGTAAACGGGAAACGTTATGGTATACCGCTGACAATAAATGCTGATTCAATGATTTACAACGCAGATAAGATACCTGTGGTAGATACATATGCCTATGTTTTCGATAGTACTTTTAAGGGAAAAACGGCAATGGAGGATTGGTGGACAAATTCGGTAATCTTTACTGCAATATACTTAAAAGAAAATAATATAGAAGGTTTGGGTAGAATTGAAGATCCCGGAAATCTTAAGGAAGATGAACTTGAAGCAGTAATGAAATTTCTCATTAAAAAGAAAAAAGAAGGACAGTTCAGGACTTTTTGGAGTGGATGGGAACAGGGAGTATCCCTCATCACCGGTGGTGAAGTATGGTGTATGACTGGTTGGGAACCAATAGTTTATGCTGCGCAAAAGAAGGGAATAAATGCCAAATATGCTGAGCCAAAAGAAGGGTATGAAGGTTGGTCCAACGATTTGCTCTTAAATAAAGGGGTAGTAGAGAAAGGGCTGTATAAAACAGCACATGAATTTGTTAACTGGATATATTCTGGTTACTTCGGGAATCAAATTATGAAGATGAGGGGATATTGTTCACCCACAGATAAGGTGGTGAAATGGGCAGAGGAACATCCAGATGAATTTGACCCCGAATGGATTAAAGAAAAGCAAAAATATGTGATATATAAGCTCGAAAAGAAAAAAGGAAAAACATATTGGCAGAATGTGCGGCCCGATAACTTTAAACTCTATGAGGAATGGTGGGAAAAGTTTAGAAGGAGCTAATATAAGGACCATTTCTGCGTAAGCTCTACGAGTAGGGAATAAAGTTTCGTCAGTGGAGGCGATAAGGGACCCCAGAGAGAAAACCCAAAGAATAGGCTATTTCTCCTAAAACTTGCAGAATTTTCCTATACTTTTCCCCTTCATAATCTTGCTCGGAAGTTGGGAAAGTCATCGTTGGAAAAGATATGTTTTTTTGAGCAGTCCCGCGTAGGTTCAGCAATGAAGGCCTCTTGGGGGATTCTTTAAGAACTTGCAAAAGGATTTAGCGTCCTTGTAGCTGTCAATAATCCTCGAGATCTCTGGACAGGACAACTCACTGGGTCATAACAGTAATTACCCTTTTTCCCGTAAGCATTAGCTGCTAAGGAACAGGTAAAGGATAGGTTGATTAAGCTAACAAATATACGGGATAAGCCTCCACGATCTCTCCAGCGGGGTTATCTCAAGATAGCGTTTTTTGTACTGATAGTGGGAGAGAAATCGCCTCTCAAACTTATGTAATAGTCTTGTAGAGGATACGATGAAATTCAAAGTGTTAAAATCAGATAGAGGAATATTTTTTTTCATCCAGCTATTACCTCCAGCATTGTTTGTTATCATTTTAGGTGTATTACCGTTGTTCTCGATAGTAATCTGGAGTTTTTGGGAACCAACAACTTATTGGATAAAGCCGCATCTAACAATTGCTGCTTATTATAAATTTTTCACAATGGAGCGATACCTTACTTTTTTTAAAACTTTAAGAGTATCACTTATTGTTACCTTTTTGGCACTTATGATTGGTTATCCCATTGCCTATTTTATTCGTAAAATAGTAAGTGAAAAGTACAGAAGCGTTTTGTTATTTACTTTTATAATTCCGTTTTTTCTTAGTTATATAGTAAGAGTTTTTTCCTTACGTCTTATCCTGGGTAGATATGGCATTATAAATAATGTCTTACTGCGGATGGGGTTGATTTTTGCACCATTGGAAGGGTTGTTATTTAGCGAAGTAGCAGTACACATTGGTCTGTTATCTTCTTATCTCCCCTTTATGATTTTTCCTATAGTTTTATCCCTTGTAAGGGTTGAAAAGTCAACAATAGAGGCAAGTCAAGATCTAGGAGCAACATTTTTTCAAACACTGATAAGGGTTATTATCCCCTTAACAAAACCGGGAATTTTCGCTGGCTGTATTTTTGTATTTGTTAGTTCCCTTGGTTCAACAGTGGAGTGGGATTTACTTGGAGGTATTACCGAATTTTCAACTCCGCAAATGCTTGAATCTTTAATGACTGCTTTAAAGTTTCCATCAGCTTTTGCAATATCAACATTAATCCTTGCTATAACAATGGGTGCACTGCTAATAGGAATCAAATATGCAAATATTGCTGAACTTTTTGAAACATTGGAGTAACTAAAAGAGATATCGGTGAGAACCTCAAAAATCATAATAAAAGCAAGCTTGTGGAGCTTAACCATTTTAGTCTTAATATTTATATTTTTGCCTTCTTTTTATTTACTATTAATATCTTTTGAGCCTTCCGAGTTAGCAAAGATTCCCAGAGGTTTCAGCGATTTTAGTTTAAGATGGTATATTCGATTATTCCACCAGGAGAGATTGCCTAATGCGCTCAGACAATCGGTCATAATAGGTCTTCTCACGGCAGGAATTACATCTTTTTTGTCCCTTCTATCAGGCATGTCTTACAGAAAATTAAGAAAAAAGAGTTATTTTTTAGGGCTTTTAATTCTTCCAATTTTTGTCCCTGGTATAATTATGGGTCTTTCCTTAGCCGTTTTCTTTAGGAAGCTGGTCAGTGTTCATTGCTCAATGTATACTGTTGTCCTTGGGCATGTGTTGTATGCTCTTCCCTATGCGGCTATAGTGACGTTGGTAAGTTTTTCAGGATTAAAAGAAAGTTTTATAGAAGCAGCCAGAGATCTTGGTGCAAATGGGTTTAGAGTTTTTAAAGATATCATTTTTCCACTAACGCGAGGTGGAATCTTCGGGGCAGCCTTATTTGGGTTCTTACTATCGTTAAATGAATTTATCCGAGCCTTTTTTTTATCTGGATGGCAGGAAACATTATCTATGTATATGTTTGGGCAAATGAAAGGGGGAGCTGATCTTAGTATTTATGCATTAGCTGGGTTCATTTTATTAGTTTCTATTTCATTACTTATAATTGCTTTGATTTATTATGTTTTTATTAAGAAGGTAATTTAGTGCACAGAATTTGACAAAATTTCGAGTATAGTATAGATTAAATACAAAATTGAAAATATATCGTAGAGGGCAGTTAAGGGAGAGACCGGGTATCCGGCGCCGAAGGGGTAATTTAGTTTAAACTCTCAGGCAAAAGGACCTTAATTGAGCAGCTCTCTGGAGAAGCTTTCCTTGAAATTTTAAGGAAAGGGCCGAAGGGGAATCTTGCCTTTATAGGTAAGGTGGAAATCTCTCAGGCAAAAGGACAGAGGGTACAACATTTAATTTTAAGTTGTTGTGCCCTCTTTTTTATTGTTAAAAAAAATTAAACTAAGGAGGTATTTGAATGCAGATAGCAAAAAGAATAGGAAGGTTGGGAACCGAAACTGCTTTTGAGGTTTTGGCAGAGGTAAACAAACTCAAAGCAGAGGGAAAGGATATTATAAGTTTTGCTATTGGAGAGCCTGACTTTGATACTCCCCAGAATATTAGAGATGCCGCAGTAAAGGCAATTGGGGATGGTTATACCCATTACGGTCCTTCAACTGGGATTCTTCCCTTAAGAGAGTCAATTGCTCGGTATATCTCTAAAACCAGGGGTATTGAGGTGGACCCTGATGAGGTAATAGTTGCACCAGGGGCAAAACCAATAATTTTTGATAGCATCCTTTCCTGTATTAATGAAGGAGATGAGGTGGTATATCCGAGCCCGGGATATCCAATCTATGAGTCAGTTATAAATTTTATAGGTGGGAAACCAGTCCCTCTTCCCCTTTTAGAAGAGAAGAATTTTAGCTTTGATACAGAGGATCTGCAAGAGAAGATAACACCAAAAACAAAAATGATTATCATTAACTCTCCCCAGAATCCTACTGGAGGTATCTTGAGCTATGATGATTTAAAGGCTGTTGCCAAGATAACTATTCAAAACGATATTTGGGTGTTGTCCGATGAAATCTACTGTAATATGGTCTATGAAGGGAAGTTCCAGAGTATTACCTCTATTCCCGAAATGAAAGAGAGGACAATTCTGATTGATGGGTTTTCCAAAACTTATGCTATGACGGGCTGGCGATTGGGATTTGGAGTAATGAGGAAAGAGCTGGCCACTCATATTGCCAGAATGGAAACAAATATTGTTTCCTGCCCGGCAACATTTACCCAATATGCGGGAATAGAAGCTTTGGAAGGTCCACAGGATGGTTCCTTGGATATGATAAAAGAGTTTCAGAAAAGAAGAGATATTATCTATAAAGGGTTGAATGATATTAAGGGAATTAAATGTTTGAAGCCCAAAGGGGCTTTTTACGCATATCCAAATGTAACTGAAGCTTGCCGAAGTCTTGATTTATCAGATTCAAAAGAACTTCAACAATACTTATTGCATAAAGGAAATGTAGCCGTATTGGCCAGGAGCTGCTTTGGCCAAAGAAATGAAGGAGAGAAAGAGGAATATATTAGGTTGTCCTATGCAACCTCCACGGAAAATATACTGGAAGGGCTAAGAAGAATTAAGAAAGCTGTTGAGGTCTAATCTAAATCTTAATCAATAGAGGTTTATTAAATGGAAGAGAAAAAATATTTGTTAAAGGAAAACAGAGTATATTCAAACTTTCTTATTGAGGAGGACCTTTCTGAGATAGACTCCGATACAGATTTTATAATCAGATTTGAAGAAGACAGGCAAGCAAAGAAACTTATTTTCATCCCCTCGGAAAGTATATGTCCCCAGGCTATTCGGAAGGCTCTGGGCTCGGTTTTTACTAACCTGTATGCCGAAGGGTATCCTCCCTTAAGGATGACCAAAAATGAGGAAGAGTTATTACGGGATTTTAAACATCAACTTGCCTACTACAGACGTTATTCTGATAGGCGATTTTACAAAGGGGGCGACTATGTTAATTTTGTAGAAGCTTTAGCCCAGAGACGGGCAGCCGAGTGTTTTGCTACAGATAAGAATCCAGATGCTCCTATAAAGGTTAGTGCCGATCAAATATTTGTAAATGTCCAACCTCTTTCCGGGGCGGCAGCTAACGGTGCTGTGTATGATGCTTTTGTTGAGATTGGTGATACAGTTATGGGTATGGCTCTTCCACATGGAGGACATTTAACTCATGGCAGTGAATTTAGTCGATCCGGTAGATACTATCATATTGTTTCTTACGAGGTTGATAAACTAACGGAGAAATTGGATTACGAGGCTATCAAAAGATTAACTATCAAGCACAAGCCAAAAATGATAATCGCTGGTTACACCTCTTATCCCTGGGCACCTGATTGGCAAAAATTTAGAGAGATTGCCGATGAGGTAGGGGCAATACTTGTAGCTGATATTGCTCATCCAGCAGGGATGGTGGTTGCTGGAGTATACCCCAATCCCATTGGGTACGCTGATGTTATTACCTTCACTACTCATAAGACTCTTTGTGGTCCGCGTGGCGCAGTTATCTTAACTACCGATGAAGAAAAAGCTAAGAAGATAGATACTGCTGTTTTCCCCGGAGAGCAAGGCGGCCCCCATATTAACAAGATCGCAGCTATGGCTGTAACATTTAAAATTGCTCAAACAGAAAAGTTTAAAAGACTTCAAGAAAAAATTGTGGAAAACGCTAAGGCACTCTCCTCTTCTTTGGAAAAAAGAGGTTTAAAGATAGCCTATGGGGGAACAGATACCCATCTTTTAGTGATCGACTTAAATGCTATTGAAACTAAAACCGGCTTTCCCCTAAAAGGTGAAATAGCTGCTCGCATCTTAGATCTTTGCGGATTAGTGGTTAATAAGAATACTATTCCTGGTGATGAGACGGCTGCCGATGCCAGTGGTATCAGGTTGGGAACTCCCTGGGTTACTCAGAGAGGGTTAGGGAAAGAGGATATGGAAAAGTTAGCTGAAATTATTCACCAGGTATTAACTAATATCCAGCCTTTTAGTTATATAGGACTAACTGGAGATTTATCCAGAGGGAAAATAGATTTAAAGATATTGGAAAAGGCAAGGTACGAGGTAAGCCAGCTGATTAAAAGAGCAGCAATTGAGGTTCCTACATATAAAAAAGAGCTTAAGTTTGATTATCCTCATTATAGTTTCCCAACAAAACCATCGGTAAAACAGACTCCCCTGTTTAGCGAGCATCAAAAACTGGGAGCAAAATTTTCCCAGGAGGGTTATTGGAGGATACCCCTTCACTATGAAAATTTTAAAGAGGAGCTTAAGGCAGCTAAAGAAGGAGTTGCGCTTGTTGATATTGGTGATAGGGGACTTTTAAAGATAAGTGGAGAAAGGGCAAAACCATTTTTACAAGAGATATCTGCCAATGACATAGCCACCCTTAAACCCGGTCAGTTCTTTCGTTCCTTCCTTTTGGATAAAAAAGGAGAGCTTATTGACGATGTTTCAATTTTTTACTTGGGCTCAGGTGATAGAAATATAGACCATTATCTAATGGAAACCAATCCCCAAAATACTGAAAAGGTAAAATTATGGTTAAGGGGACTTTCCGACGGATACATTAGTTTTGATGAGGATGACATATTTATCAAAATTGAAGGACCTGTAGTAGTGGAGGACTTAAAGGAAGTAGAGGAAAAATCACGCAGGACAGGGATAGCTTTGTATGGACCAAGCTCTTCCAGGCTTCTTGGTAAAATAGAACCTTCTTTAAACAGTTTAAAGAGATTTTGCTTCTTAGAAAGGGAAGTTGAAGGGATTCATGGAATCGTGTCTCGGATAGATTATCCTGAGAATACCTCAGGGTTTGAGTTTTATGTTCACCCGGACGATGCTTCCCGCCTCTGGGATTTACTTTTAGAAAAAGGGAAAGAATTTGGAATCAAACCCGCCGGCCTTTTGGTCAGGGACCATTTGCGCTCGGAGGTGAGCTTACCTTCCTATAAAGATGCTAAATCTATAATTGATGGGCTTTCTTTGCAAAAGATGTTTCCCTCTTATTTTCATCTGCCAAAGCGTTATTTTATTGGACAAAAGATAATCAGTAAATCTATAGGAGCCTCAAGAGTAAAAAAAGAGGAGTTTCAATATGAGGAAAAAGAGAGCAAGATAAGAAAAACTCCTTTATATGAGGAGCATTTAAAGCTGACCAAAAGGCTTGTTCCTTTCGCCGGTTGGATGATGCCAATTTGTTATACCAGTATTAATGAGGAGCACAGAGCGGTAAGGGAAACAGCCGGGCTTTTCGATGTGGGCCATATGGGGGTAATAGAGATTAGCGGTGAGTATGCTGCCAGTTTCCTGGATACAGTTGGTACAAACTATGTGAGGTGGATAGAACCAGGGAAATGTCAATACGCCTACCTTCTTGGTCCGGATGGAAATGTTTTGGATGATGTTATGATTTATTATCAAGGTTTAAATAGATATATGATGGTTTGTAACGCTGCAAATGAAGAAAAAGTTTGGATGTGGTTAAATGCAGTTAATTCTAAAAGATTTATTATAGATAAAGACTTTCCTGAAAAAGAGATTGAAGGGAAAGCCGTTATCAGAAATTTAAAAGATACATCATCTGGAAAAGACCAAAAGGTTGACATTGCTCTTCAGGGCCCCAACTCTTTGGCTATACTGCAAAAGATAGCTAAAAGTAGAGAACTACAAGAAAAATTAGATAAGATTAAGAAAAGTGAGTTTATAGAGGAAAATTTAGCCGGAGTTCAGATGTTAATTTCTCGAACAGGTTATACTGGAGAAGATATCGGTTATGAGCTTTACCTCCATCCAGACAAAGCTTCCTTTATTTGGAATTTACTCTTAAAGGAAGGAAAAGAGTTTGGAATTAAGCCCACTGCCCTGGGAGCCAGGGATTCAACGAGGATTGAAGCTGGTCTTCCTTTATACGGACATGAGCTGGCCGGGAGATACTGTATTAATCCTGTTGAGGAAGGTCATGGGGCATTTGTTAAGTTTCATAAACCTTTCTTCATTGGAAGAAAGCCTCTTCTGAAAAGTATAGCCCAAAGAAAAATGGAGATTATCCGTTTTAAGATGGCGTCCACCGGCATCAGGATGGTAAGGTCGGGAGACTCTGTAGTAAATGAAAAGGGTGAGTATATTGGAAGAGTTACCAGTTGCGCTTTAGCAGAAGGAATTCAGCTTGGGCTGGCTTTTGTTGATAAAAATTTTACCGGGGAAGCAACAAAAATTGGAGTATTTATTCTTCCCCGAGGAGGAAAAACGGCTCCAGAGCCTTCTAAAGATGAGCTGCGTATAGGAGATAAGGTGCTTCTTCATGAGGAAGGTATAGTTTTGAGTCGTTTTCTAGAAGAATAAAAGTCCAGAAGAAAGGGGTCAGGTCTTCAAACTTCACACAAGTTGATCTGCCCTTACAAAATGTTTTGTGTGAAGTTTGAAGACCTGACCCCATAAAAAAAGGAGGTGTCCAATGCCGATTATAGATTCTAAGACAGGAAAGGTAAGAAAAGATTATACAGTTGAGGAATTGGTAGAAAAGGCAAGGGAAATGAGAGCCTACAGTATGGTTGCTCTTACTGCAGCTTCTTCAGGACATACAGGTGGAACCTTATCAATTATGGATGTTACTGCAGCCCTGTATTTTAAAAAGATAAGACATGACCCAAAAAATCCAGAATGGGAAGATAGAGATAGAGTTTTTTGGTCCACAGGCCATAAAGCCCCCGCCCTTTATGTTGCTTTGGGTGAGGCAGGTTATTTCCCGGTAGAGGAGGTAGTAAAGCTAAGAAAATTATGGTCCGGTTTTGAAGGCCACCCCAATAGATTAAGACTACCAGGAGTTGAGCTTTCCGCTGGATCCTTAGGGCAGGGTTTAGGTGTAGCAGTAGGCTGTGCACTTAATGCTAAATTAGAGGGAAAAAACTACAGAGTTTACTCTATCAATGGGGATGGAGAGCTTGATGAGGGTTCTATCTGGGAAAGTATAATGTGTGCTGCTCATTATAAATTAGATAATCTTGTAGCTATTGTTGATAGAAATAGATTGCAAATTGATGGTCCTACAGAAAAAGTTATGAGATTGGAAATTCTTGTTGATAAATGGAGAGCTTTTGGGTGGAACACTATTGAGATTGATGGTCATAATATAAAGGAGATTCTGGGTGCTTTAGATGATGCTGAGAGGGTAAAAGGAAAACCAACAGTAATAATTGCTAAAACAACTAAAGGAAAAGGTGTCTCTTATGCTGAGAATGTAGTTGGTTATCATGGTATAGCTCCAAAGGATGGAAGGTCAGGAAAAGAATCATTAGATAAGGCCCTAAAAGATATAAATGACCCTGAATTTACTAAGGAGAAAGTAGATAAGCTTCTAAAAATTGCCGATGATTATCAAAAGCAGGTTGATAAAAAGATAAAGGCTCTTATGCCTAAGTTTAGCAGAAATTACTGGTGGAATTTGACTGATAAGATGAAGGTTAAAATGGATGCTACCAGAAATGGCTTTGGTAGGGCTATAGAAAAATTAGGTGATGATAAAAGAGTTGTTGCCCTGGGAGCTGATATCACAGGTTCAATAAGGATGAGCAAATTTTACGCCAATCATCCTGAAAGGGAAAATAGATTCTTTAGTATAGGCATAGCTGAGGCTAATATGAGTTTGGCAGCCTCTGGTTTAGCTAAGGAGAAAAAAATACCATTTATCGGCTCTTACGGAGTTTTTATAACCGGCAGGAATTGGGACCAGTTAAGAACCACTGTATGTTACAATAACTTTAATGTGAAGGTTGCCGATGCTCACGGTGGTGTCTCAGTTGGACAGGACGGAGCTACTCATCAGGCACTGGAGGAGATTACTAATATGTGTTATCTACCCAATATGCATATGGCTGTTCCCTGCGATTCAGTTGAGACAGAGAAGACAACGCAGGCAATAGCCTCTATTAATGGGCCTTGCGTAGTTAGGTATGCAAGGGAGGCAACTCCTGTAATAACCACTAAGGATACTCCCTATAAGTTTGGTTTAGCAAACGTAATAAGATACAGAGGTGAGAAGGAGAATTTTATAGAAGCATTTGAAATAAAGTTTTCCACCGATTATAAGTCAGAAGGCGAAGATTTAAGCATAATTGCTTGTGGGCCTATGGTCCCAGAGGCAATGAGGGCAGCTTATATTTTAAAAGAGGAATATGGAATTGAGGCAAGAATACTAAATGTGCATACAGTTAAGCCAATTGACAGAGAAGCAGTTGTAAGGGCAGCGGAGGAAACAGGGATTATAATAACAGCAGAAGAACATCAGGTTGGTGGTTTTGGAAATATTGTAGCAGGAGTAATAACACAGGGTAAAAGATACAATAAGCCATTGCTAATGGATATGGTTGGAGTTGAGGATAAATTTGGTGAATCTGGAGCACCATGGGAGTTAATGAAAGTATTTGGCCTAACTGCTGAGTATATTGCAAAAAGGGCTAAGGAACTGTACGATAGAAAACGTGAGACGTGAGAAGTGAGAGGTAATGAGTAAATGAGTAAATGGGTGAATGAGTAAATAAGGAGATAAAAAAACGAAATCAACGAGATAAACCAAATTAGGAGAGGAAAATGTATCCAGAAGATTTAAAGTATACGGAAACTCATGAGTGGATAAGGGTTGATAAGGATATAGGTACTGTTGGTATTACAGACTTCGCAGTAGAAGAGCTAACCGATATTGTCTATGTAGAACTTCCCTCTGCAGGGGGAAAAGTTATTAAAGGTTCCTCCTTTGGAACTATAGAGTCGGTTAAGGCTGTCTCTGATTTAAACTCGCCAGTAAGTGGAGAGGTATTAGAGGTAAATGAAGAATTATCCAGGAAACCGGAGATAATAACTCAAGACCCCTATAGCAAAGGATGGATGATTAAGATAAAAATAGAAGATTTGACTGAATTGGATACTCTGATGGATGCAGAAAAGTATAAAGAATGGGTAGAGAAGGAGGAAGAGCATTGATCCCTTATATTCCTAATACAAAAGAGGATCAAAAAAGAATGCTGGAGGAAATAGGAGTAGAATCAATAGATGACTTATTTGAAAGCATTCCTAAAAATCTCTGGTTAAAGACTGAAAATAATTTGCCCTCATCTTTATCAGAAATGGAGCTAATTAACAAGATGAGGGAGTTATCTAAAAAAAATGTGAGTTTAGATGAATATGTATCTTTCTTAGGAGCGGGGAGTTATGACCATTTTATTCCTGCTGTAGTTAATCATCTCTCTGCCAGGTCTGAATTTTATACCTCTTACACTCCCTATCAAGCGGAGGCTAGCCAGGGAACCCTGCAAGCCATTTATGAATATCAAAGCCTTATCTCTCAGCTTTTTAAAATGGATGTATCCAATGCTTCTCTTTATGACGGAGCAACAGCTTTAGCCGAGGCAGTCATCCTGGCTCATAATGTTAATCATCGCCAGAAAGTTTTATTAGCTAAAACCATCCATCCAGAATATCGCCAGGTTATTACCACTTATATAGAGAAAACATTAGGTCTATCTGTAGTAGAGATAGGTTACAAAGATGGAATAACTGACCTTGCTAAATTAAGAGAAAGGATTGATGAGGATACATCCTGCGTAGTTGTTCAAAATCCTAATTTTTTTGGATGCCTGGAGGAAGTTAACGAGATAGAGGAAATTGCTCATAAGTCCGGTTCTCTGTATATTGTCTCGGTAGACCCTGTGTCTTTGGGTTTGCTCATTCCTCCCGGAGAATACAATGCAGATGTAGCTGTAGGAGAAGGACAAGCTTTAGGGAATCATCTTAATTTTGGAGGACCTTATCTGGGAATTTTTACCTGCAAAAAGGAATTTTTAAGAAAAATGCCCGGCAGAATTGTAGGGGAAACTACAGATAAGAAAGGGGAAAGAGGGTTTGTTTTAGCCTTGCAAACCAGAGAACAACACATACGCAGAGAAAAGGCAACCTCCAACATTTGCACTAATCATAATTTAAATGCCTTAAGGGCTGCTGTATACTTGACTGCTTTAGGGGAAGAGGGGCTGAGGAAAGTTGCTAATCTCTGTTTACAAAAGGGGCACTATGCTGCCAGAAGAATATGCCAAATTCCCGGGTTTGAGCTTGTCTTTACAGGTCCCTTTTTTAAGGAGTTTAGTGTAAAATGCCCCATCTCTCCTGACAAGATAAACAAGCTGCTCTGGGAGAGTAAAATTATAGGAGGGTTTGATTTGGGGAAATTTTACCCTGAATTAGAAGATTCCTTGCTCCTCTGTGTAACTGAAAAGAGAACCCGAGAGGAGATTGATAAACTTATCTTATCTTTGGAGAAAATGATATGACAGAGCCTTTAATATTTGAGATAAGTAAAAGAGGAAGAAAGGGATATTCACTGCCTGCGTGTGATGTAGATGAAGAGAATTTAGAGAAGCTAATTCCTGAAGAATATCTACGCAAGAGTAGTTTGGGTTTACCCGAGGTAAGCGAGCCAGATTTAGTTCGCCATTTCATACGATTATCTCAGAAAAATGTAAGTATAGACACAAACTTCTATCCTCTTGGCTCCTGCACTATGAAGTATAACCCTAAGGTAAATGAGGATATAGCTCACCTGCCTAATTTCACAGGAGCTCATCCCTATCAACCCGAGGTTAGCGTCCAGGGAACACTGCAGATACTTTATGAGCTGGAGAAGTTTTTATGTGAGATATCGGGGATGACTAAAGTATCACTACAGCCCGCTGCTGGAGCTCATGGCGAGCTTACCAGTATGATGATAGTAAAGGCTTATTATGAGGACAAAAAAAAGGAGAGGAATATAGTTCTCATACCGGATTCTGCTCATGGGACAAATCCTGCCAGCTCTCATCTCTCTGGTTTTCAAGTGGTTGGGGTGAAATCTGATAAAAATGGAGGGGTGGATTTAAACAATTTAACAGAGAAGATGAACGAGAAAGTAGCTGCTCTAATGCTCACTGTTCCTAATACTTTGGGTTTATTTGAAAAAAATATACTAAAGATTGCTCAAATTGTTCATACTAAAGGAGGTCTTCTTTATTTGGATGGGGCTAATTTAAATGCTATCTTAGGGATAGTTAAACCATCGGATTTTGGAGTGGATATAATGCATTTTAACCTCCACAAAACTTTTTCTACCCCTCACGGCGGAGGAGGGCCCGGCTCAGGGCCTGTAGGAGTGAGAGAAAAACTTATTCCCTATTTACCCATACCCATTGTAGAAAAAGGCAAAGAGGGCTATTATTTTAACTATAATAGGTCTAAGTCTATAGGGAAAGTCAGGTCTTTTTATGGAAATGTTGAGGTAATTGTAAAAGCATACTCTTATTTAAGATTTTTGGGGAAGGAGGGATTAAAAAAGGTTAGCCAAAATGCTGTTTTAAATGCTAACTACCTGATGAAGAAGCTGAAAAGATATTTCTATCTTCCTTATGATCAACCGTGTATGCACGAGTTTGTCCTTTCGGGAGAGAATGAAAAGATAAACGATGTAAGAACTCTGGATATTGCTAAACGTCTTTTAGACTTTGGCTTTCATCCACCTACCATTTATTTTCCTCTAATAGTTAAAGGGGCCTTAATGATAGAGCCTACAGAGACTGAATCTAAGGAAACTCTGGATGCTTTTATCTCTGCTATGGTTCAAATTAAAAAGGAAATGAAAGAGAACCCCTCTTTGGTTAAAGAGGCTCCCCGTAATTTATCTATTGGCCGTCTGGATGAGGTAAAAGCAGCTAAACAGCTAAAACTAAAATGGAAAGAAAATAGCAGCTAATTAATTCTGGTTATCTTTGCAGTAAAATTTTTTCAGGAAGTGTAATATGGAAGTTTTTGATGCAATAAAAGGAAGAAGGAGCGTAAGAAACTACAAAGACAAAAAGATACCCAAGCAGTTACTTGAGAAAATAATGGAGGCTGCAATTTGGTCTCCTTCCGGAAGCAATGCACAAGCGTGGGAATTTATTGTTGTGGATAATGATGAGGAGATCAAAAAAATAAAAACCTTATCGCCGGGGATATTTGATGTTCCAGCGGCAATTGTAATTGTGTGCAGAGACCTGAAAAGAGCTTATGGTATTGCAGGTGAGCTTGGCAAAGATATGTTGTCTCTAATGGATATTTCAATGGCCTCTCAAAATATTATGTTAATGGCATATGAGCTTGGAATAGGCTCTTGTGCTGTAAGGTCTTTTGGAATAAGTGCTATAAAGAAGTTGTTTGACCTGCCAGATCACATAAATCCGGAATTACTAATTACACTGGGATATCCTGAAAAGATACCAGATCCACCGAAAAGGAGGAAAATTGATGAAGTCGTCCACTGGTGGAAAGGATGAGTTAAAAAGTGATTTCTTTGCTCTTCTTGCCTTTTTGGTAGTTTCTGCGAGAAACTGCGTTGAAGAGCCAAAGCTATACGGACCGTTTAGGCTAATTGATGGAGCAAGCAAACTAATTGAAATCCTTGAGGGGGAAGGCTTAGCTGATGAATTCTTCCTTGAGGTGAAAAAGAAAATAGAGGATAAGAAATATTCTGTAATGAGTAATAGAGATGAATTTATTAAGTTTTTGGATGATTTAACATTAAATTTTGCTGAGGAATTAAAAAGGAAGAAAAAAAATTAAATTAGGTCTCTCTTCTATAAAAGAGGGAGATGCTCTGGTTGTAATTGGTGTGAAAGTCAGAGAAAAATATAGAAGTAAGAAAGGTATCGATATCTTGAACCCCGCTCATTTTGGTTATGAAGATATTGAATACACTCCTATTGAAAAGATGCGTTAGTAACTAATGAGGTTAGATTTTTGGCAAAGAAAAAGCTAAAAAAGGCGGAAGGGAGGTGAGAAAGTAAACAGGCCATTAGCCGGGAGATATAAAGAAAGCCTTCCAAAGAGGGAATTATTGAAAAATTAGTTTTTTTCTTTTTGGAAGCTTTCACAGAAAATTGAACGAAGCCGTCAAATTTATTAAAGGAGGAGTGAATAGATGTTAAGTAAAATATTAAAAAATAGGTGGTTGAAGAGAATGGTTGCGGCACTCATCATAGGATTGTTTGTTGGTGTAGTTATCTCCTGTGCGTCAGGGGAAGAGCCAACAATAAGAATTCTTGGTACTGTAGCCATGTCAGGAGAGGCTGGTAATCTCGGACCGGCTTATGATAGAGCAATTCGATTAGCTGTAGAAGAGATTAATAAAGAGGGTATCAAGGGCTTTTCTAAGATTGAATATAAAATCATAGATACGGAAACGAAACCTTCTGTAGTGAAAAAAAAGCTTAGCAGAGAGGTAGAGACATGGAAACCTGACGTAGCTGGGGGAACAGCTCTTGAAACGACTATAAGAGTACCGTGTGTGGATGCTCCAAAATATCATCTTCCATATTTTGTAGGGGGGCATCTCAGTATGACCAAATATATGCCTCCGGGAGAAGTTCCAGTTAGCAAATGGGTCTGTTATTATGGTTATTCGGATTACTTTGCTGGTCGGTCTGCAGGCAAATTCTTTGATGAAATAGGAGCCAAAAAAGTAGCATTTGTAGGTGGAGACTATGATTGGGGATACAGTAACAGTATTGGTTTAAAGTCTTACTGGGAAGAAAATGGTAGACCTTTCGAAATAGACCCGATTATCTATACTCCACTTGATAAAACCGATTTTTCTACCGAGGTGTTGATTATTAAAGAGGCAAAACCCGATGCGCTTTTCTGTCCATATATGGGAGCCGGTTGGTTTAGTTTTGCTAAACAGCTACAGGCTGCTGGTGGGATGCCGCGTATATTCCTCTACGGAACTACCTATTCAAATATGGGAGGTGCAAAAATAACAGGAGAATATGGGGCAGAAAATATATACACTCTGGCAGACCATGATCCAGGAAGCAAAGATTGGGCGAGCTTTGTAAGAAGATGGAAGGATGCATACGGTGAAAAGGCGTATCCGGAAGCATACGCCAATAATTACTATCAAGTGACTTACTGGATTAAAGAAGCCTTTGAGAAGGCTGGGACTAAAGATCCTGATGTAGTCATCGATGTGATGCATAAGACATCATTTCAGAATGTGTGTATCAGTCCAATGGGGCCGTTGGGGCCGTATGGATCTAATATGGGCGCAAAAGGTGCGATTGTTCAGTTCTTGCCTGGTTCTTGTGAATTGGACCCCAGTTTCGGTCTTCATCCAGTACTTGTGAGAACGTATGAAACTCCCGATAAAACAATGGTGGAAATACTGGATGAAATGAAAGGGATGGAAAGACTTCTATCAGGGAAAAAATATGGGATGGGAAAATAATTAAGAAGTTTACCTCTGGCAAAAAATTCAAGCTGAATAGGTGTACATAACGGATTGGAAATGTTAAAGATTAAAAATATATATAAATCATTTGGTGGACTTCAGGCTTTGGAGAACGTTAGTCTTACTATAGAAGAGGGAAAAATTTGGAGTTTAATTGGACCAAATGGAGCTGGTAAGACCACTCTTTTTAATGTAATAACCGGAACCCTTCCTGCAGATTCGGGAAAAATTGAATTTATGGGTGAGGATATAACAGGAATGAGTCTTTATGAAATTTGCAGGAAGGGAATCGCCAGAACCTACCAACAAAAGAACATCTTTCCAAATTTAAGCGTTCTTGACAACGTAATGGCAGGAATGCTAAAGGATAGCATAAATCTAAAAAGGAGGAAGGAGAAAGTTCATCAAATTTTGGAGTTACTTGGATTGTTAGGAAAAGCAGAGTATGTTGTTTCAAGCCTCTCTCCACTCGATATTAAGCTTGTTGAGCTTGGCAGGACACTGGCCACAACTCCTAAGTTAATTTTATTGGATGAACTCGTAGGAGGCTTAGTTGCATCAGAGACAGAAAAAATTTGTGAAATTATCAAAATTCTGTGGGATAGAGGATACACCATATTCCAAATAGGACATGAGATAAGGCCTATTATGAGAACCTCTGACTGGGTCTTCGTATTAGATAAAGGCTCTAAGATTGCTGAGGGGACATCAGAGGAGATAAGAAATAATAAAAATGTACAAAGTGTATACTTGGAATCAGAAGGAGGATAATGAAGTGGCCGAGCCCATTTTAAGAGTTTCCGGTCTAACTGTTCGCTATGGTATGATCAGCGCTTTAAAAGGTATTGGTTTCTATGCGTATGATAACGAAATTGTAGGTATAGTTGGACCAAATGGAGCTGGCAAAACCACTCTACTGGAGTCGATAGCTGGATCGATAGATGCAAAAGAAGGACATATTAATTTTTTAAATAAACGGATTGATAGACTACCGATACTTAAACGTAGAAAGTTGGGGATAATGCTTGTACCTCAGGAAGGGAACGTTTTCCCTATGATGTCAGTCAAAAAAAATCTTGAGGTGAGTGCAATTCTCAACAGTGATAGAGAAAAGAAAAAACTGATTAGTTACGTGTATGAACTTTTCCCCATCCTGTTAGAGAGGAGAAAACAGATAGCTAATACTTTAAGCGGTGGGGAACAGAAGATGCTGGCGATAGGAATTGGCTTAGCTTCAAATGCAAAAATTATGCTGATCGACGAACCATCAATAGGATTAGCGCCTAAATTAGTGACAAAATTATTTGAAACTCTGAAAAAAATCAGAGAAGATACCAATAAGACAATTGTGCTCTCAGAACAAAATATTAAAGTTCTTAATATAGCAGATAGACTCTTTGGATTGGAAGCCGGAGAAATTAGATTTTGTGAGAAAACAGAGAACATCAGTAAGGAAGTGGTAAAAGACCTCTACCTGGGTGGATGATTTTTAGGAGGAGATAATATGATTTTGAATGGGGTTATCACTGGGTTAATTATGGGTGGTATTTTATCTCTTCCCGTATTGGGTGTAGCAGTTATTTATGGTATAACCGGCATTCCAAATTTTGCTATAGGGGTTATCGGTGTTTTCGGTGGGTTCTTAACCTGGTACTTCCTGTCTTATAATTTGGGAATGGCTATCTTAATTGGAATAGGGAGCTGTTTTGCAATAGGATACATTCTTCAACCGATATTGCTTACCCCTATAAGTGAGAGAGGAGGAGACTCTACTTTATTTTTTATTATTACAGTATCCCTTGGTTTCATTTTTGAAGGCTTGACCAGGGCTATTTTCCCAAGACCAAGTATTTCTCTTGCTCTCCCACGCATGGGAAGATTGAGTATTGCAGGTGTTACAGCAGAAGGTTTCAAATTTTTTGCTCTTCTTTTTGCCCTTGGCACTTTAGTAATTATACGTATGTTAGAAGAGCATACAGAGGCTGGAAAGTCCTGGCTGGCAACATCTCAAAACTTAAAATTAGCAAAATTAATTGGAATCAATACTAACCATGTATTTAGCATTGCATCAGGGATGGGTTGTGCTTTGGGTTGTGTTGGAGCTATTTTTTGGGGCTCCCTTTATAACTTAAACTTGATGAGTGGATGGGACCTGGGTTTTCTTGGATTTATTATAGCTGTAGTAGGAGGGATTGGTAACATTTGGGGAGGAATGATCAGTGCCTTGATAATAGGTATGGTAATGAGTTTTAGTGGATATCTCTTAGGTGGAATGTGGCAAAGTGTTATTTTGTATGCCATTGTTATTCTTGTTTTAATTATTGCTCCAAGGGGGATTTTAGGCAGTGAAAGATCGTTATGAGAAAATAGGAACATTATTAATACTTCTGTTACCTCTTACCTTTGTCATTAAAGGGGGATATCTTCAATGGATAACAGGATATGTATATTTATTTCTTATTCAAGGCTATGTAGCATGGTTTTTGTTCTTTAAAAGCGGTCAACCATTTTTTGGGTATTCTGTTACAATGGCATTAGGAGCTTATGGAACCATTGTCTTAACAGAAATGTTCCATTGGCCGCTGTTACCATCAATGTTTTTCAGTGCAGTGTTGGCATCGGTAATAGGAATGGCGGTTTTTCTCTCCACAAGTAGAGCAAGAGGGTTCTATGTGAGCATGGCTTCCTTCTTGCTTGCGATTCTCTTTCCCAAATTAATCGAAGCTTTACAGCCTATCACAGGGGGGAGAAGTGGACTATATTTTGGTGGACTTCAAGTTATGATAGGACCTAAGCCTCTTTTTTTAGCAATAATATCCTTAACAGTAGTGATTGTAGCTGTCTTTTTTTGGATAATGGGAACTAAAACGGGGAAAATTTTAACTCTAATTTCCGAAAATGATGAGTTAACTCAGGCGGTGGGGATTAATACCTTTAAATACAAAACATTAGCCTATGGTATTGCTGGATTTCTTTCCGGATTTGGAGGTGCTTTATACGTCAATTATACAGGATTTGTTTCATCGGTAGACATAGAAGTCTTTACAACATTATACATTGTTTTCATTCCTCTAATAGGTGGAAGCAGAGTTTTTTATGGTCCAATTTTAGGTGCACTTTTCGTAATACTTGTACCGGAGCTTTTTGTATCAGTAGAGAGATATCTTCGTATATTTTTTGGGTTGATTTTTATTTTAGTAATGGTGCTACTTCCTGATGGGTTGGCACCCAACATAGAAAAACTCCTGAGAAGGATATATTCTTTGTTGAAACCTTCTGAACAAGAAAAAGCAATAGTTAGAGAATAATCTCGATGAGTTTTTTCGAATAGAAAACAAATAGGAAAGGAGGATATATGGCAAATAAGGTGTTAAGGACTGAGGAAGAAATAAAGGATTTTGTAAGAGGTTGTACTTTTTTGGGAACAGGCGGCGGAGGCCATCCAGAAGATGGGTTAAAACAGCTACTGGATGCTTATAGAGAGGGAAACAAAATAAAATGGTGTGATGTATCTGAATTGCCAGATGATGCAATGACCATTTGTGCTTACGGAATGGGTTCAATTGCTCCGCAAACTCCAGAAAATGTTGAGGAGATGAAATCTCTTGGTTTAGTTGAGGAACCTGTGAAAGACAAATTAGTAGCAGCAATAGAAGAAATGGAAAAGTATACCGGTAAAAAAATAGAGATAATTGCTCCTCTGGAAATAGGTGGAGCGAATACTCCTACTCCAGTAGCTGCTGCTGCACGTATGGGTATAAAGGTAGTAGATGGTGATTATAGTGGAGGAAGAGCAATCCCAGAAATTACACAGACCACCCCTCATCTTAACGGAGAGTCAATGATACCTCTTGTAAGTGTCGACCAGTGGGGAAATACATGCATCATTAAGAAAGCTGTAAATAACTGGGTAGCTGAGAAAATAGGTAAGCTAATTTCTATTTTGGCTTATGGAAGACTTGCAGGAAATGCTACATATCTTTTACAAGCAAATGTTATGAAAAAACTGGTTGTTCCAGGTAGTCTATCTAAAGCATTTGAAATAGGAAAGCTTATACGAACAGCAAGAGAAAGTGGAAAAAATCCTGTAGAGGTAGTTAGAGAATTCATCTCTGGATGGTTATTATTTAAGGGTAAAGTATCTAAAAGAGAAACAGAAGATAGAGAAGGGTATTATTGGGGTATAAATACAATAGAAGGATCCGATGATTTTTCTGGCAGGACATTCAAAATCTTTTTTAAAAATGAAAATCACATCTCCTGGCTTGATGATAAGCCTTTTGTTACGAGTCCTGATTTGATTTGTGTAGTGAATTATGAGACTGGCGAGCCCATATCAAATCCCTCAATGGAAGTAGAAGATAAAGTTGCTGTTTTAGGTGTACGCGCAAATGAAGTTTTCAAGAGTAAAACCGCTATAGAGGAGCTTGGACCCAAACATTTTGGTTATAAAGATATTAAATATACTCCTATCGAAAAGATTATAGAATAGTTGAGCCCGGATTCGACAATTTGGACGTATCGGATAAAGTTATCTCGACTGTTTTGCTCTGAATAAATAAGGTGGCTCTCCTACGTTGTATAGAGAGCTCTCACCCTACTACCTATGATAATGCTATTTATGGGGTGGAAGGAATAATTCACTGCTGTGTTACTAATATTCCTACTGCTGTTCCGGTGACCTCAACTTATGTTTTAACTAATGTTACCTTCCCCTTTTTTAAAAAGAGAAGCTATGGAGAAATGGTGCCTTTTAAAAGATACAGATACTCTTGAGCCAGCGGTAAATATGGCAGTGGAGGAAGTTGTTGCTCAGGAAGTGGGAAACAGTAGCTTTCCTCCTGCACTTAGGCTCTGGAAAAATGAGCAAAAGTGCTTTGTCTTAGGAAAACTTACTCATACCAACTTTAATTCAAACCATCCCACCGGAAAAGTAATTCAAAAGGGAGAAATTGCTCTGGTAAAAAGATTTAGTGGAGGAAAGGTAATTTTTCAGAATGGAGGATGTTTGAATTTTTCAGTTACTGTTCCTTCAAACCATAAATTTGCCTTTGATAAAATAGGTAAAACATTTAAAACTCTATCCTCAGGTGTAATGAGAGCACTGAACAATTTGGGGGTTTGTGCCCGATATGGAAGAGTTGATGCTGTCTTTTGTCCCGGTCCCTATGATATTGTAGTAAGGGGAAGGAAATTAGCCGGGGTTTCCTTAGCCAGGCGATCTAAATTTACGCTGGTTCATGGAACTTTGCTGGTAAATATAGATCTGGATGAGTATATAGAAATTATGGAAAAATTTTATCAAGACCTGGGAGAGAATAAAAAACTCCAGAAAGATAAGATAACCAGTTTAAGTAAAGAGATGGGAAGAGAAATTACCCTGGATGAGATAATTAGTCATATTGTCAGGGGATATACAGAAGTATTTGGCATTCAATTTATTAAACAGAGTCTCTCTCCTCTTCAGAGATATCAGGCTGAAAAGTTAAGTTCCAATTATAAGATTCAGTTTGCCACTTAAAAAATTTAACAAGGAATGAGAGTAATAATAGTAGAACAGCATATTTCTCAGGTTTTGGAGATTACCCATAGAGCCTACCTGTTAGAAAATGGCTCTATAATCTTAGAGGCAACAGGAAGCGAAATGCTGGATGATGAATATGTGAAAAAAGCCTATTTGGGTGTGTAAACCCTGTTAGATGTTTACTATCTAACAGGGTAAACAGATATTATAACCATTTGAGAAATTTCTAAGCTATTATATTCAGGAGGAGGGAAAATTATGAAAAGTGTTAAGCTTCAAGAGATGAAATGGCCAGATGTGAAGGATTATTTAAAAAGAGATAACAGGGTGATTTTACCAGTTGGCAGTACCGAGCAACACGGCCTCTGGTTACCTGTAGGCACGGATACTTTTGCTGCAATATGTTTAGCTGAAGATGCCAGCGAGAAGACGGGAGTTATTATTGCCCCGCCAATTTGGTTTGGATGGTCGCCCCATCATATGGCATTACCTGGAACCATTAGCATAAGACCTGAGATCCTTATAGAGCTCTTATACGATGAGATAGAATCTTTAACAAAACACGGATTCAAAAAGTTCATCACTATAAATGGGCACAGAATAGTAAATTTGATATGGATGCAAATTGCTGCTGAGAGAGCTCAAAGAAAGCTTGGTGTTAAAGTTGTTATTTTCGACCCTGCTTATATGAGCAAGGAGATTGTAGATAAGTTGGGATTGGGTACTGTAGGGCACGCCGAGGAAATAGAAGGTTCTCAAATGCTGTACAAATATCCACACTTAGTTGATATAAGTAAAATTAAGGATTATGCCCCGGAAGAAACAGAGTTATATTACATAGATCCAAGAGACCATAGGGATAGTTTATGCTATGTTCCTGGCATAGAGGAGACCACGAGGAAAATTGCGGAAATTTCTGGTGGTTCTATTGGACGCCCTTCACTTGCTTCTCCGGAAAAAGGGAAGAAATATCATGAGCACTTAGTCTCAAGACTTGTTGAAGTAATAGAGCAATTTAAAAAATAATTCCGAATAATTTCAAGGTTATAGATAAAGAAATGGCTTAATACCAGCTAAAATAATAGTTATGACTATAGTAGGTTTCCTATACAAAGAAGCAAATTTGGCAAAGCAAGTTCTGAAAGAGAGAAAAAGTAAAGAAAAATGCCTGAACGAGATCAAAAATATAAAAAAATAATTTATATGACTTAACGCGTTTCCTTGACAAAATCTTTTCTTTATGATATGAATATAAAAGTTTAATATAATAATTATTAAATAAAGATATAAAAATGAAGAAAAGTGTTTATTTGGAAATTAAAAGGAGAATAGTTTTCCTGGATTACAAACCTGGCCAGTTTTTGTATACAAAGGAGCTGATGAAAGAGTTTGGTGTTAGTCTAACACCTATCCGGGAGGCATTAATTTACTTAGAGGCCGAAGGACTAATTCATATAATCCCTAACAGAGGAGCTTGTGTTAGTGAAGTGAGCTTTCAAGACCTCAAGGATATCTTTGAAGTCAGGCTCTTCCTGATCGGACAATCCGGAAGACTTGCAGCTCAGCGCATCACTGATGAGGAACTGACAAAAATGAAAAAGCTCCTTAAAAAGATAAAACAGGAAAAGGAGCGTAAACTCTTAATCCAATTGGACTCAGAATTTCATGATTTGGTTAATCAAGCTACCAAGAATGGAGCTTTAGCTAAAACTCTGGAGAGACTGCTAAATCAAGTTGCACGTCTCTGGTTCTTTACGAGGGAGGAGAATGATACTTATTCTTCGCAAATTCCAGAGGACTTTGAGAAACTTATAAAAGCATTAGAGAACAAGAACCAAAGCAGAAGTGAGCAGATTTTGAGAAACCATGTAATTCACTTTATTGATCAGGTAAAGATGAGTTTATCCAATGAAGAGGCCACCTCGGGGGTATATTCAAGTCAAAAGGACAACAGTCGGTCGGGATAGAGAGTGGGGAAATGCAAGCTAGATTTAGATTAAAAAATAGATGAAAGTGACGGGATTATCACTAATTAGTGAAGTGTTAAAGGAAAGCGGTGAGAAGAGAGTTTCCGAGAGAACTAAAAATAAGGCTGAAGGGAGGTGAGAAGGTAAATAGACTCTATTAACTGGGATAAAAGAGAGTTTCCTAAAAATGGTAAAACGTTATTAAATAGGCAAGGATGAGTTATATCAAAAATAAGGGAGGAAAAAGATGAAAAGAAGAAGTTTTCTTAGATATTTACTGCAAACTGTGGTGGTGCTTTTAGCACTTACCCTGGTTATTGGGCTGTTTGTTATACCCGGGCAGGCGGCAGCTAAGGATCCTATAAAGATGGTAATCGCCCACCATTATCCATCCAGCCTAACTGATAATGAAGTTCAACCGGCGTTATACCGGTTTAAAGACCTCGTAGAGAAAGGAACTAAAGGTGGTATTAAGGTTGAGATCTATCCTAACTGTATCCTCGGAACGCAAGTTCAATACACCTAGGCAACCATAGAAGGAAAAACAATTCAATCCTCTACCCCTTCTTCAGGGGCTTTCTCTTCGTTCTGGAAATCGTACCAGGTGATTGCTGCTCCATTTCTCTTTCCAGATTATAGAACTGCGTGGGACTTCTTTGATAGCGAGTTCTTTGCAAGTTTTATGGATAAGATGCGCAAGGACACAGGTCTCCGCTATCTCGGCACTTTTGACGATGGGGGTGGTTTTGTAGCTGTTACCAATGACAAACGGTTGATTAAAACACCGGAAGATGTGAAAGGGTTACGGATGCGATGTGAAGAGAATCCTGCTCATTTTTGTACCTGGAAGTCTTTAGGAGCCAGCGTCATGGGCTCAACATGGCCTGAAGTCACAACGATATTAGCAACCAATGTTGCTGATGGGCAGTATAATGCTCCGGGGCTCAACGCAGCCATGAAGTTCTGGGAGGTTACAGACTACTCAACATGGTTGGGTATCATTTACAACACCTTAACCTGGGTTGTTAATGATGAGTGGTTTAAGAGCTTACCGGAAGATTATCAGCATGTCATTATACGGGCAGCCCGTGAAGTAGTCCCCCTGGCTCATGGAATTGCGGAACAAGCATCGCTACGAGGCTGGGATGAAGCCAAAAAGCATTTTAAAGCCTGCTATGTCCCAACAGCTAAGGACAAAGAGGCTTTTCGCAAAGTAGCCCAGCCCGCCTACTTCAAATGGATCACAGATGAGTACGGAGTTGACCCTGATCTTGTCAGTTCAGTCTGGGATGAGGTTGATAAAGTCCACAAGATGGATGGTGAAGAATGGTGGAATAAGTACGGCAAATAAGAAATAAAGTAGGATAATAAGAAAAAAAATACGGCTGAGATTGTGTTCTCAGCCGTATTCTATAACAAACTAAAGGATTTAAGTATGGGGAGATACAAACGGTTACAGCAGAAGTTTTTGGCTTTTAGTAATTTGCTTAATTGGGTAGTCTTAAGGATAGCGATGTATATAATGGCCAGTATATTCATAGTTGCCCTAATTGAGATTTTTTTTAGATACGTTCTTGGGAGGCCAATTGTTTGGTCATTTACTCTGCTTAAAGTGCTCACAGTCTGGGGTGTTATTCTCAGTATCAGCGTAGCGTTTAAAAGTGGGGAACATGTCGCCGTCGAAGGCGTAGTCCGCCTGCTGCCAAGGAAATATCAGAGAATCGTTTTGCTGATTGGCTATCTGTTCATTGCTCTCTACATGGTCACTCTGGTTTGGCAGGGCTTCTTACTTTTTATGAAACCTCAAGGAACGATACTGGTTCTTAATATTTCATATAGATGGGTACTGGCATCAGTTCCAGTAACTGCAGCGATACACTTAGTTCATCTTCTTGTCAGTCCTCTAATTATCCAGGAGGTCATAGAGAGAGGAGAGAAGGTAACATGATCACAATTTTGTCGGTTTTCTTTCTATTAATGATAATAGGAATTCCAATTGGTTATGTTATGGGATTAACTTCCATGGCAAGTCTTTTTACTGAAGGTGGTTTTTTCTTATTTCGAGAACTGGTCGCTCGCTTTGAAGCTGGTGCTGACGACTTTGTCCTGGTTTCTATTCCTTTGTTTATTTTGATGGGTGAGTTACTTAATCGCTCAAAAATGACGGATCGATTGATTGATTTCTCCAAAGTCTTGGTTGGTCACATATCTGGAGGGCTTTCTCATGTTAACATTGTAGCCAGCATGTTTTTTGCAGGTTTGACAGGTACAGCAATGAGTGACACCGTTACTTTAGGCACTATTCTTATCCCCTCTATGAAGAAAGAGGGATATGGAGCTGGTTATAGTGCTGCCGTGACCGCAGCATCCTCCGTTATCGGCCCTATTATTCCACCCAGTGTGTTGATGATAATTTACGGCAGTATGATGCGAGTATCAGTTGTAGCACTTTTTCTTGCTGGTTTCATTCCCGGTATATTGATAGGGGCGCTGCTTCTGGTAATGAGTATGTTTGTTAGCAAGCACCGTAATTACCCAAAGTACGAACGAGTCTCTTTGCATGAGATATGGCGGATCGGCAAAAGTGCTTTACCGGTCTTTGGTGTTCCAGCGATTGTCCTTGGTGGAATCCTGGGTGGTGTAACTACAGTCTCGGAAGCAGCAGCTTTAGGTGCTCTTTATACTTTGATCCTTGGTGTATTATACCGAACTTTAAGATGGAAGGACCTCCGGGATGCATTGATTGCTACCGTAAGAATGTCTGGTGTTGCTTTTCTCTTGCTTTGTGCAGCCACTACCTTGGCATACTGTGTCACTACAAGTGGAATATCTCGGCAGATTGCAGATATGATGCTCTCAGTTAGCTCAAATCCATTTGTGATACTTGCTATGGCAAATGCCGTACTGATAATAGTTGGTATGTTCATAGATGTAATTCCAGCTATTCTCCTTATGGGGCCAATTCTTGCCCCAGTCATGGCTGATATAGGAGTTGATCCTCTACATTTTGCCTTGATATTGTTAGTTAATACATCTATTGGCAATATAACTCCCCCGATGGGAATGTGCCTCATGACAGCTTCACGAATTGCCAGAGTTCCTTATGAGCGATCTGTAAAGGAGATCGCTCCTTTTTTAGTGGCTGAGCTCATTGTTCTCATGTTAATTACTTACGTGCCTACTTTTATACTTTGTGTTCCACACTTATTAGGGTTTGGATATTAAAGGATGAAGGCTATTGGCCATAATAGAAAAACTATAGACGAGGAATATAATTATGATACAGCCGGGTATGTTCGATATATCTCTAACTCAAATAAAAAAGGCCCGGGAGAGAATTAGGGGAGTAATAAACAAAACTCCCTGTATATATTCTTTACCTTTAAGTCGAATGATGGGAAAAGAGATATTTCTAAAATTAGAAAACCTGCAGATTACTCAAGCATTCAAGGCCCGAGGAAACGCCAATAAAATTGCCTTATTAAACCAGGAACAGAAAAGAAGAGGTGTTATTACTGCCTCCTCGGGAAACCACGGACAGGGCCTTTCCTTAGCCGCCTTGCGTAACGGCGTAAAAGCAGTGATAGTTCTGCCTGAAGTTGCTCCAAGCAATAAAGTAGAAAAGATTAAAGAAAATAAAGCTGAGGTTATTATAAAAGGGAAAACTTACGATGATGCCTCTAACTATGCCCATTCTCTTTCTAAGAAAATGGGATATATCTATATCCCGAGCTTTGATGATCCTGATATAATAGCGGGAAACGGAAGTATAGGGTTGGAGATACTTGAGGAAGTTCCTCAAACCCAGATGATAATCTGTCCTATTGGGGGTGGCGGAGGAATTTCCGGGATTTCTTTAGTAGCAAAACAAATTAAACCAGATATTCAAATTATTGGTGTTGAAGCTGAAAGGTCAGCTTCAATGCTTGAGTCTATTAAAGCAGGTAGAATTGTAGAACTACCATCAGCAGATACTTTCGCCGATGGGATTGCAGTTAGAAAGCCAGGAAAAATTAATTTTGAAATTGTAAAAAAATATGTTGATAGTATTGTTACTGTTTCGGAAGAGGAAATGAAATTAGCTATAGATGCTTTAGCTAAAGAGGCCAAGATTGTAGCAGAAGGTGCAGGAGCTGCCTCTGTTGCTGCATTGTTATTTAAAAAGTTCGCTATTGAAGATATTACTACTATTGTGTGTCTTATTACTGGTGGTAATATTGATATGAGCCTTTTTAAGTCCATATTGAATGATGACAGTTGAAATTTTTATATCTTATGAGGCTCGGAAAAATAATTTATAACTTTGATTAAATTCTTCTTAAATAAGAGAGGGGGAAAACTATGAAATTAACAGTTCTTGTGGACAACAATACGATAATTGATCAATATTATCTTGGAGAACCAGCTGTTTCTTATTGGATCGAAGTAAATGGAAAGAAAATTCTTTTTGACGTTGGATATTCGGATGTGTTCATAAAAAATGCAAAAGCTTTAGATATTAATTTAAAAAAAGCAGATTATGTAGTTTTATCACACGGACATCTTGACCATACCTGGGGGATAGAACCATACATTGATTTAGTCGGTGAGAAATCTAAAAGCATTAAATTAATAGCACATACCAATGTTTTTGATAGAAAGCTATATAAAGAATTGGGAGAGATTGGAACTAGAAAACGGAAAAATGAGATAGCAAAATATTTTGATTTAAATCTTTCGAAGGCACCTGTATGGTTAACAAATAATTTATGCTTTTTAGGGGAGATTCCAAGGACAAATGATTTTGAAGCAGAAATTCCACTTGGTGTAATTGTAAAAGAAGGGAAAGAATTACCCGATTATTTAATGGATGACAGTGCACTGGTATATAAATCAAGAAAAGGGTTAGTTATTATTACGGGATGTTCTCATGCGGGTATTTGTAATATAACTGAATATGGGAAGAGAGTTTGTGGGCAAGAAAAAATAATAGATATTATCGGCGGATTTCACCTTTTAAATGCCAAGAAAAGAATCTTGGATAAAACTGTTGAATACTTTCGGTCCTGCAAAATTCAGAGTTTCCATCCATGCCATTGCACTGATCTACAAGCGAAAATAAGACTTGGGAAGTATTTCTCGGTAAAAGAAGTAGGAAGCGGTTTAGTTTTAGAATATGAATAAAGGATGTAGAGAAATAAATGTTCTCTGTTAATAGTTACTAATTTAATCCTATTGGTTCATTGAGTTTTGCAAAGACCTCTGAAAAACCTCCAGAGGCCTCTGATCTGTGTAATCTGGATTTTTATCTGCGAAATCTCTTTGCAAAGTTATGAACATTAAGTGAAGTTTGTTTTGTTTTAACATACCTAAATAAAAAATATTGGAGGTGTAAAAATGCTTAATAAATTAACGTCTGTTTTAGATGAAAAGTTAAAACTGTTGGAGAAAGAAGGTAGATTAAAGGGAAAAGAAAAAGTCATTGTTGATATAGTGCCCCCTAAAGATGGGTTTGGTAGAAAAGTAGTTATGAGTGATAAGCGCACTCTCTTAAATTTTGCATCAAACAGTTACCTGGGTATCTCTAATGACCCGAGATTAATTGAAGTTGAGCATGAAGCAGATTTAAAGTTTGGAGTTGGTCCAGGTGCTGTAAGGTTTATCTCTGGAACACAGGAGCCTCATATTAAACTGGAGGAGAGGTTAGCGAAGTTTTATAAAAAAGAGGCTGCCATGATATTTAGCTCCGCTTATGCTGCTAATTGTGGGATTATTGCTCCCTTGATGGATAAGGATACCTATATTATAAGCGATGAGCTAAATCATAATAGTATTATTATGGCAATAAAATTTGCTGGAGTCCCCAGGGATAGAAAAAAAATCTACGCCCACTGTAATATGGATGAGTTAAGAAAGTGCATAGATGAATCTATTGGGAGTGGGAAAAGATTAATTATAGTAACCGATGGTGTATTTAGTATGAGAGGAGACTATCCTCCACTAAATGGTATAGCTTGTTTGGCCAAGGAGTATGATTCAAAATTTGAAGAGGGAATTATAACAGTTGTAGACGATTCACACGGGATAGGAGCTTACGGGAAAACTGGAAGGGGTACTGTAGAGGTTACCCAGGAAGATGGGATTGATATAATATTAGCAACCTTAGGGAAAGGATTAGGAGTGGACGGTGGCTTTATTGTATCCGGTGAGAAAGTCGTTGAGTATCTAAGAGAAACCTCTCCTTTATACGTATATTCAAATCCAATAAGCTCAGGAGTAGCAAGCGCTGCATTAAAAGCATTGGAAATTTTAGATAGCGATGAAGGATTAAAATTATTGGAAAGATTGAGAGAAAATACTGAATATTTCAGAAAAAGGATAAATCAGATTGGTTTCAAAACAATTGAAGGGATTCATCCCATAGTTCCTATTCTAATTGGTGATCCCATTAAAGCTAAACAAATGGCTTCTGATTTATACCAAAGAGGAATTTATGCTATAGCTTTAGCTTATCCTGTTGTTCCCAGGGGTGAGGATACTATAAGGGTTCAGATATCAGCTTCACATACAAAGAATGACCTTGATTATGCACTGAAATCATTTGAAGAAGCAGGGAAAAAAGGAGGCATCCTGGAATGAAAACTACTTCTAAATTAGAATTAGTACCTGTAGGTTCAGATTACAGGTCTCTATTACCAGAACATCGGATACCGGCTCCTCTTCCAGAAAAGATGAAGGCATGGGTTACCTATAAGGGAGGAAAGACTGTTTTAGAGGAGGTTCCCCTGCCGAAGATACTGCCCGATGATGTTTTAATAGAACCCTTATGGATTTCTATATGTGCCTCTGATGTAAATAAATTTGTAGATTTAGTTGGTGATTTAAAGAAGACAGTATTTGGTCATGAATTTGCCGGAAGGATTGTTGATGTTGGTAAAAGTGTTGATGATGCTCTTATTGGCCAGATAGTTGTTGTTGAGGAGCATTATCCGTGTCTTAAGTGTAACTTATGTTTAGAGGGAAAATTTGATAAGTGTCAAAAAGAGGGTTTTCTTGGCTGGTATAAATCTGGAAATCCAAAAGATTGGATAAGAAATGGAGCTTTTGCAGAGTTTGTTTCTATACACCAATCCTGTGCAAAACCAACGCAGGGCGTAGAGAAGCTGAATTTCTTTCCCTCTCTTGCAGAGCCACTTGGAAACACAGTTAAGATGGAGAGAATTGTTAGAGAAAAATGTGGTAGAGTACCCGAAACTCTTGCCATATGGGGTGGTTGTGGTGCTCAGGCACTGTATATGGTTCCCTATTTTGCCAGCAGGGGTGTTAAAAATTTTGTTTTAATTTACAGAGGAAAGCCAGCTATGATGTATATGAAAAGGTGTGTAATGGATTTAGATGCTAAGTTTTACTTTGTAAATTCTGAAAATTATGAAGAGTTAAATCAGTTGAAAAAAGAGCTTGGAGAGGATGGATTTGTAAGTATTGAGTTAACCGGACAGGAAAAAATTCAGAGGATGGTAATAGATTATGCTTCTCCAAATGGTAAGATATTTTATTATGGTCTTCCCGCAGGAGAGAAAAAGGTTATAATCCCGGGTACCAGTATAGATATTTACACGTTTGTAACTGGTAGAGCAGGAATTGAAGAGTTAAACCTTAACGGTATTAAAGGAGTCAGGGTAATGGGCAGGGATAATGAATCATGGAAGGGAACCATTGAGGCGCTAAAAACTAATGAACAGTTAAGAGAAGAAATTATGAAACCACTTGTTATGGCAGGCACCACAGAAAATCTTGGAGATTTAGTTGGTTATTTGATTAAAAATGGTGTCAGGTATAACCAGGAACCGTATGGACCAAGACCAGCAAAATTTGCAGTTGTCAGTGAAAAAATGATGA
>Ga0209121_10000637_pt1 | contig 36815 bp, 46 predicted proteins | sample Cruoilmetagenom3_FD_187292 | JGI IMG/M metagenome (GOLD analysis project Ga0209121, IMG submission 187292) | Oil polluted marine microbial communities from Coal Oil Point, Santa Barbara, California, USA - Sample 3 (SPAdes) (version 2) | ecosystem: Environmental > Aquatic > Marine > Oil seeps ... | reverse complement strand
CCCGCCCCCGCCCCTGAAACGGCCACCTTGGAAGCGGACGCTGCACCCGTGGCGGCCGACGTCGCCGCGGTCACCCCGCTTGCCGCGGCCGAACCGGATATCGCCCCGGTGGTGGACCTCCCGTCGAACCTGCGCCCGCTGCCGCGACCGCTCCGGACACTGGACCCGGTGCCGCTGCCCGATCTCGCTGCGATCGCACCTGCGCCAGAACCGGCGGCGCTGCCCGTCGAAGACCCCACCCCGGTGCAATCGGCAACCGTAGCGCCACCCGAGGACTTGGCCAAAACCGCCAGCGACGGCGCCGATATCGTCGCGGCGCCGCTGCCCGAACCGGAACCCGAGCCCGAACCGGTCGTGCCGACGCTTCCAGACGAGCCCCAGGGCGTGCTCTACGTGTCGTCGTCCGGCGTTGCCGTGCGCGCCGGTCCTTCGGCTGACGACCGGGCAATCGACGAGATGCCACGCGGCAGCGCTGTGGTCGATCTCGGCGGCAAGGGTGACGGTTGGCGGATGATCCTGCTGCCCAACGGCGCCGCCGGATACATCTCCGACGCCCAGCTTTCGCTCGCCCCGGGACAATAGCGCGGCGCACGCCCTTCCACGGCGCCGCCGCGCCCCAACCCCGGCCCCAATCCGACCCGAATCCGGCAGGAGACCGCATGTCGCAGAAATCCATTCTCATCACCGGCTGCTCGTCGGGGATCGGCTATGACGCCGCGCACGCGCTCAAGGCCCGTGGCTGGCAGGTGTTCGCCACCGCGCGCAAACCCGAGGACGTAGAGCGGTTGATGTCCGAAGGTCTCGAGAGCATGCCGCTCGACCATGCCGACCCGGACACGATCCGTACCGCCCTCGCCGAGGCCACCGCGCGCACCGGCGGCACGCTCGATGCGATCTTCGCCAACGGGGCCCACGGGCTGCCGGCCGCGACCGAGGACCTGCCCACCGAGGCCCTGCGCGAGATGTTCGAGGCCAATTTCTTCGGCGTCCACGAGCTCACCCGGCAGGTGCTGGCGATCATGCGGGCCCAGGGTCATGGCCGGATCGTATTCAACTCCTCGGGCTTCGGGTTCACCGCCTTCCCCTGGCGGGCGGCCTATGTGGCGACCAAGTTCGCCCTGGAAGGCTATGCCGACACGCTGCGTCTCGAGTTTCACGGCACGGATATCCATTCGGTGCTGATCGAGCCCGGGCCCATCGGCACCGATTTCCGGGTGAAATCGCAGCCGCATTTCGAACGCTGGATCGACTGGGAGGCCTCGCCGCGCCGCACCGCCTATGAACGGGATGTACTGCCCCGGCTGTACGATCAAAGCGGCCGCGGCGACCGGTTTCAGCTGCCGCCAGCGGCGGTGACCAAGGCGCTCGTCCATGCCCTGGAAGCGCGCCGCCCGAGGGCCCGCTACCCGGTCACCGTCCCGACCCGGGTCGCCGCGGTGCTCAAGCGGCTGCTGCCGACGCGCACCTTCGACAGCATCATCACACGGTTCTGAAGACCGGCGGCGGGAATGGCGAGCAATGCCGGAAGACGCCGCGCGGGCCGGGGGCACCCGGGTCCGACGGTCAACGATGCGGCAAAACCGACATCCCGTAACCCTTTGAAAAAACACACCGCGCGCCCACAGACACACCACGCCCCCAGGCGCCCAGGGTCGCGGTCGCGGGAGGCGGAGGGACCGGTGGGTGGGAAGGTGCGGCCAAACCGGGAGTGCGGCGCTATCGCGGACCACCTTTCTCCCCCTCGCAATCCCCGCCGCAACCCGTTACCAACGTCGAAACCCAAAGCAACCCCGGGGGACCCATGTTCCAGGATCCGCTCCTCATACTCGTGCTCATCGCGGTCGGCATCACCACGGTGATCCTGTTCACCGGCATCGGCGGCTTCGCCCGTGGCGGCAATTTCAACCGGAAATACGCCAACAAGGTGATGCGGGCACGGATCGTGGCCCAGGCCATCGCCATCGCGCTCATCCTGCTCTACGTCTACCTGCGCCGCGGAGGCTGACCATGGTCGTGCTGAACAAGATCTACACCCGCACCGGCGACGGCGGCGACACCGCGCTCGGCAACATGAGCCGGGCGCCCAAGCACGCCGAACGGGTTGAGGCCTATGGCACGGTCGATGAGCTGAATGCGGTGCTTGGCATCGCCCGCCTCTCGGCCAATCCGGACATCGACGCAGACCTGGCGCGCATCCAGAACGACCTCTTCGACCTCGGCGCCGATTTGTCGCGGCCCAACATCGCGGGTGACGCCGATGTCGGCTACCCGGTGCTGCGTTTGGTCGACGCGCAGGTCGACCGGCTGGAGACGGAAATCGATGCGATGACCGCGGTCCTGGAGCCATTGAAGAGCTTCATCCTGCCGGGCGGGTCGCCGTTGTCGGCGCATCTGCACCACGCCCGTACCGTGGCCCGGCGGGCCGAACGTTACGCCACCAGGCTTGCCGAAGTCGAGCCCGGCGACGTGAACCCGGCTGCCATCCGCTACCTCAACCGCCTTTCCGACTGGCTCTTCTGCGCCGCCCGCATGGCCAATGACGACGGGCGCGCGGATGTGCTCTGGGTGCCGGGCGCGAATCGCTGAGCCGGACCCGGGAAGCCTAGTCCAGCGGTTGCCACAACTCGATCGGGTTGCCTTCCGGGTCGTGGATCCGGGCGAACCGCCCAATTCCGTCCATGGCCTGCTCATCGCTCACCTCGATGCCCGCAGCGCGAAGCTCGGTCAGCATCGCGTCGAGGTCGGAGACACGGAAGTTGAGCATGAAGGGCCGGTCGGCCGCGAAATAGTCGGTATCCGCCGCGAACGGTGCGAAGACCGTCGGGCCGGCCGCCTGCATCCAGACCGGTGTGTCCATGTCGGTCGGCGCCGGATTGATCCCGAGGTGGGTGTCGTACCAGGTCGCCAGGGCCTTCGGGTCCCGCGCCCGGAAAAAGAACCCGCCGACCCCCGTCACCTTCGTGCGCGCCATCATCTTTCCTCCCCAGATCCAACTGTGGCGCCAGCATAGCCGGACGGCACAGAAACAGACCGGTCACGTTGGCGTGTGCCGATCCGAACCGCCGGTTCGGGCCGCCCTGCGCAGGGCCGGGCCGGTGGACCACGGCCCGGAGGCCCTGCCCCCGCATAGTGTGAGAACCGGCTAGGTGGGCGCGACCGGCACCCAGATCTCGTAGAGCATCTTGCCGTCCTCGGGCGTATCGTCGTGCGGATAGCGCTCGAACACGGCGCCCGCGCGGTGCGCAAAGGGCGCAGAAGGCAGCCAGCCGGCAAAGATTGCGTCGAACCGCGCCGGCAAGTCCGTGATCGGTGTGCGCTGGCGAAACACCGCGTAGGTCCCGGCAGTCGCCTCGATCACGCAGAACCCGTCCGGCCGCAACCCGGGCACCGGCACTTCGACGGCGACTGCGTAGCGGAACGTGCCGTCGGGCTTTGCGTCCAGCGAAAGACCGTAGAGCGCGCCTTTGACCTCGCCTCCGATACCGTCGCGCGCCGCGGCGAACCGGTCGTAGAGTGCGGGGATCTCGCCGCGCCGGGTCATGTCGAAGGTCTCCGCGAGCCCGACGAATGTCTGGCCGTCGCTGTCGACGATTTCGGGATCGGGCAGGTCGGTCATGGCAAGCCTCCGACCGCCAGAATGCCAGAACCCCAAGCGCCCGGGAAGCGTTATCGCTAACGCCGCGGATGCGGCAAAAAACGCAGGCGGCCCGCGCAACAATATGTCGGTTTTGCATTGTTCTGCGGGTGCAAAGGCCGCTAAACACACCCCCAGACTGTCCACCCGCCGCCAACCCGGCGGGCTTGCCAATGGGAGTGACACGCCAATGAAGGTGCTTGTGCCTGTGAAGCGCGTGATCGACTACAACGTGAAGGTCCGCGTCAAGGCGGATGGATCCGGGGTCGATCTTGCCAATGTGAAAATGTCGATGAACCCCTTCGACGAGATCGCTGTCGAACAGGCGATCCGACTGAAGGAAGCCGGCAAGGCGGACGAGGTCGTGCTGGTCTCGGTCGGCGTGAAACAGGCGCAGGAGACCATCCGCAACGGCCTCGCCATGGGCGCCGACCGCGGCGTGCTGGTCATCGCCGCCGAAGATGTGCACACCGACATCGAGCCGCTGGCGGTCGCCAAGATCCTCAAGGCCGTGGTCAACGAAGAGCAGCCCGGCCTCGTCATCATGGGCAAACAGGCGATCGACAACGACATGAACGCCACCGGCCAGATGCTGGCCGCGCTGATGGGCTGGGCGCAGGCGACCTTCGTCTCGGAGCTCGATGTGGACGGCGACGCCGCCAGCGTCACCCGTGAGGTGGACGGCGGGTTGCAGACCATCAAGGTCAAACTGCCCGCCGTGGTCACGGCTGACTTGCGCCTCAACGAGCCGCGGTACGCGAGCCTGCCGAACATCATGAAGGCGAAGAAGAAGCCGATCGACGAGAAGTCGGCGGCCGATCTCGGCGTCGACGTGACACCGCGCCTCGAGATCGTGAAGACGACCGAACCCGCCGAACGCAAGGCTGGCGAGATCGTCGGCTCGGTCGACGCGCTGGTCACGAAACTCAAAGACGCGGGGGCAATCTGATGGCCGTTCTTCTTCTTGCCGAAACTGCCGGCCACGACCTTCACCTCGACGCGACCGCCAAGGCGCTGACCGCGGCCAAGGCGATGGGCGGTGACGTCACCATCCTGGTCTGCGGGTCCAGATCCGCCGCCGACGAGGCCGCCACGCTCGACGGTGTCGCCAAGGTGCTGGTATCCGAGGATGCCATCTACGCGAACGCGCTGGCCGAGCCGGTGGCCGATCTCGTCGTCTCGCTGGCGGGCGATTACAGCCACATCGTGGCGCCGGCCACGGCAGATGCCAAGAACGTGCTGCCGCGGGTCGCGGCTCTGCTCGACGTGATGGTGGTTTCCGACATCTCCGCCGCGCTTGGACCCGACACGTTCGAGCGCCCGGTCTATGCCGGCAACGCGATCCAGGTGGTGAAGTCGGTCGATGCGACCAAGGTCGTCTCGGTGCGCACCGCGACCTTCGAGGCCGCCGCCACCGGTGGCGCGGCCCCGGTCGAGACCGTTGCAGCCGCGCGCGACCCAGGCCTCTCGGAATGGGTGAAGGACGATGTGCACGCCTCCGACCGGCCCGAGCTTACCTCCGCCGGCATCGTCGTGTCGGGTGGCCGCGGCGTGGGGTCGGAAGAGGATTTCGCCCTGATCGAGAAGCTTGCCGACAAGCTCGGCGCCGCTGTCGGTGCCTCGCGGGCTGCGGTGGACGCAGGGTTTGCGCCCAACGACTGGCAGGTCGGACAGACCGGCAAGGTCGTGGCACCCGAGCTCTATGTCGCGGTCGGCATCTCGGGGGCGATCCAGCACCTCGCGGGGATGAAGGATTCCAAGATCATCGTCGCCATCAACAAGGACGAAGAGGCGCCGATCTTCCAGGTCGCCGATTACGGCCTGGTCGCAGACCTGTTCGAGGCCTTGCCGGAGCTGACCGACAAGCTCTGAGCCGGCGCACCCCGGACCGCGAAAGGCCCGCCGACACCGGCGGGCCTTTTGCTTTCTGTCTCAGACCGCGCGCCCGACACCATCAGCCGATCGCGTCGAGCACCGGTGCAAGCGCCTCGGCCGCCCTTTCGTGGGCCACCGTCCCCAACATGCCGCGCGCCGCGGGGGCTTCCATTTCCGAATACACCAGACCCGCGAAGCCGTCCTCGATTGCTCGCGCATCGATCACCACTTCGACGGTGGCGGCCGCGTAGGGCATGACTTCGTGCAGCATCTGCCGGTCGACGAACAGCGGGTCGCTCCCCTCTGCCGTGCAGGAGGTCACGTCGTCGGGCGAATGGTCGGCGAGCCACAACAGGACCACCGGGCTCTCGATCCTTGACACCAGCATCTTCATCCGGGCGACCCAAGCCTCCTTGAGCTCCTGCTCGACCATGACGAACTTGTCTTCGCTGATGTCCTTGAGCCGGCCCAGCAGGTGACGGGTGAAGTTGAACTCGGTGAAGTCTACTTCCCGGTAGATCGTCTTGAGCAGGCTCGACGCCCGCAGGAAGCGGTCGTTGCGGCGCGGGTGCACGGCGTAGAACCGGTTCGACATGTTCTGCGCGCCGGAGACCTGCAACACCGTCGCAGCGGCGCCGCCACAGGCATCCAACACGGTCTGGTCACCGGAATAGACATCTATGCCTGCGTTCATGTTCCCCAGGTTGACCACCTTGGTGCCCGAAATCTCTTCGGCCAGGTTCGCAAAGGGCCGCGCCACGAACTTGCCATACGCCTCGGTCCCGCCAAGGACGGCGTAATAACGCCCGTCCAGCCGCCGACGCGGCCCACGGAAGGTCAGCTTGGATTTACCGTAGCGGCACGGAAAATAGTCGAGGGCGCCTTCGCCCAGGTTGTCGTAGATCATCCACCCATTCCTTCTCTTACCCAAAGCAAAGACTTGCAGACAAAGTTTGCCAAAAGGCTAAACCGAAAACTTGAACGATCCCGCCCGCTGCGGGTCGGGTCTCGACAGACCAATACGCCTTGCCTCGCGCGACAGGGCACCGGGGAATGCTGCAACTGCAAAATTCTCCGCCTAGACCATTCCCACCCTTCCCCGTTTTGCTCTATGGTCGCGCAAACAGGTGAGGGAACATGCGAATGGCAATCGAGACGATCGGGGTCGTGGGCGCAGGCCAGATGGGCAACGGCATTGCCCACGTGATGGCGCTGTCAGGCTACAACGTGCTCCTCAACGACATCGACCAGGGCGCGCTCGATGCCGCGACCGAGACGATCCGGCACAACCTCGACCGTCAGGTCACGCGCGGGAAGATCAGCGAGGCCGAACGCGACGAAACGCTCGCGCGGATCTCGACGACGCTGGAGATCGCCGATCTCGGCACCACCGACCTGGTGGTGGAAGCCGCCACCGAGGACGAGCGGGTCAAGGAGAAGATCTTCGCAAGCCTGCTGCCGCATCTGAAGCCGGAGACGATCCTCACCTCCAACACCTCATCAATCTCGATCACCCGGCTCGCGAGCCGTACCGACCGGCCCGAAAAGTTCATGGGTTTCCACTTCATGAATCCGGTCCCGGTGATGCAGCTCGTCGAGCTGATCCGCGGCATCGCCACCGACGCCGAGACCTATGACACCTGCCTTGCCGTCGTGCAAAGCCTCGGCAAGACAGCCTCGCCGGCCGAGGATTTCCCGGCCTTCATCGTCAACCGCATCCTGGTGCCGATGATCAACGAAGCGGTCTACACGCTGTACGAGGGCGTGGGGTCGGTGCAGTCGATCGACCAGGCGATGAAGCTGGGCGCGAACCACCCGATGGGGCCGTTCGAACTGGCCGATTTCATCGGTCTCGACACCTGTCTCGCGATCATGAACGTGCTCTACGACGGGCTGGCCGACACCAAGTACCGCCCCTGCCCGCTGCTTACGAAATACGTCGATGCCGGCTGGCTCGGGCGCAAGACAGGTCGCGGGTTCTATGACTACCGGGGCGAGACGCCGGTGCCGACGCGCTGATCGGAGCGCTGGCAGACGGCGTTTCGAAACGCCGTGGGACGCGGGCGCGCGCCCGCGTGAAAAGCCGCTTGCAAGCGGCTTCGCCCGCCGGATAGCTCAGTCTTCCAGTGACAGCGTGTGTTCCCTGGCCCAGGCGATCCAGCCGCGCGGGTCGGTCATCAAGCTTTCCATCTGCGCCTCGGTGAACGGCGTGCCGATCACCGGGCCATGCGGCTTGTTGCAGACATGGACGACCTCGTGCAGCAGCATCGCCTGCCGGAACGTCGCCGATATCCGGTTGGCGATGTGATATGTGCGCGAGTTATGGCCGCGGAAACGGATCGGCACCACGGTCGCCCCGGAGCGGCGGATCAACTGCGCGGTGAACACGTTCCATTCCGCCTCGACGACCGGGCCGAATGCCGTTTGCGAAGTTGCCACCACGCCCGAGGGGAAGATGCAGATGAGCCCGCCCGCTTTCAGCTTGTCCATCGCCTTTGCGCGCATCTCGACGCTCTTCTTCTGCACATCCTTGTCGTACGGAAAAGGCACCGGGATCAGGTAGGAGGAGGCCGCCTCGTCGAGCCCGGTGAGCACTTCGCGGGTCAGGATCTGGAAATCGGGCCGGACCCGGGCGATCAGCTCCGCCATCACCATACCGTCGACCAGCCCGTGCGGGTGGTTGGCCACGACCACCACCGGCCCTTGCTTCGGAATGTTGCCGAATTGCTCAGCCGGCGTGGTGATCTCGATGCCCATGACATCCAGCGCCGCGCCCCAGAACTCGAGCCCTTCTGCCCCGCCGCGGCGTTCGAACTCGCGCACCATGCGCACCAGGCTGGGCTTTCCGGTCAGCCATTCCACCGCCTTGATGAAGAACGCCTGGAAACCGTTCTCGAACGAATTCGCGTAGGTCAGATCCCGTTTGTCGTATTTCGGCGGGTCCGAAGCCCCGGCCCGGGTCAGACCAGTGAGCGAAGCCATGGCTCAGAATCCTTCTCCGAACTTGTCGACCACGAGGGCCTCGAGCGCATCCATGAGCTTCTGCGCGTCCGGGCCGGAAGTTTCAACCTCGATCTGGGTTCCATAGGAGGCGGCGAGCATGAGCAGGCCCATGATGGAATCGCCGTCCGTCTCCATCCCGTCCTTGCCGACACGGGCCTCGGCATCGAATTGTTCCACGGTTTCGACGAACTTGGCCGAGGCGCGGGCGTGCAGGCCCTTGTCGTTGACGATCTTCATCTGGCGCGACACCGTCTCGACCATGCTCATTCTCTCCCCCCGGGCTTGCCGTCGATGACGTCGATATACTTGCGTCCCGCCGCCATTGCCGCTTTCGTCGCGGTTTCGACGTTTCCTTCGCGGCTTTTCGCCAGTTTCACCAGCATCGGCAGGTTGGCGCCATAGAGGATCTTCCTGTCGCTGTCGGCGCAGGCGGGAAGGGACAGATTGGACGGAGAGGAGCCGAACATGTCGACCACCACGATCACGCCATCGCCGGTGTCGACCGCATCGGCCGCGTCGATGATCTCAGCCGCTTTGCGCGCCTTGTCGAAATTGGCCGCAATGGCAATCGCGCGGACATGTTTCAGCGGTCCCACGACGTGCTCAACGGCCGCGAGGTATTCCGCGGCCAGCCCGCCATGCGCGACGATAACGATCCCGATCACCCGGGTCTTCCCCCCGTCTCTCCCTTAATGGTCGCGCCCTGTGCCAACGCGCTGTCCACTTCACGATGCCTAGTTGACACCTGCCAGCCAGCCGCCGCAAGGGTCTTGGAAAGGCTTTCTGCGAGTGCGACCGAACGGTGACGCCCGCCGGTGCAGCCGAATCCGATCGACAGGTGAGACTTGCCCTCTTCGGCGTAGGCCGGCATCAGGAAAGAGACCAGACCGGTGACCCGTTCATAGAATTCCGCGTAGCGCGGGTCGCCGGCGACATGCGCGGCGACTGTGGGATCGCGCCCGGTCAGTGGGCGCAGCTCCGGCACCCAATGCGGATTGCGCAGAAACCGGACGTCGAAGGCGAGATCGAGGCCGCGCGGCATGCCGCGTTTGTACGAGAAGCTCTGCACCGTGACCTGCAGCGCGTCGCGGCTGCCGATCCCGAGCCAGCGCTGGATCTCGGCTTTCAGCTCATGCACCGTCAGATCGGAGGTATCCACCAGCACGTCGGCCCGGGCGCGCACCGGGATCAGCAAGCCGATCTCGCGTTCGATCCCGCGGATCGGGCTTTCGTCGGGGCTGAGCGGGTGGCGGCGGCGGGTTTCCGAATAGCGCTGCGCCAGCACTTCCGCGCGGCAATCGAGGAACAGGAACTCGACGTCGACATCGGGGTCTGCGACCAGCGCATCGACCGTTTCCACCATCGCCTGCGCCGAGAACCCCTGGGTGCGCACGTCGATGCCGAGCGCGAGCGGATGATCGAGCCGCCCCCCGGACAAGAGCCGCGGGATCAGACGCAACGGCAGATTGTCGATCACCTCGTAGCCGAAATCCTCCAGCGCCCGGATCGCCGTCGTGCGGCCCGCCCCGGACGCGCCCGAGACCAGCACGACATGTTGCGAGGCGCCGTTGGCGTTCGCGCGTACTGCCGCTCCGGGCGCGGCTTCTGTTACAGGTTCATCCGTCATGCCACCAACCGCCTTTGGACAAGGCGATTATGGACCCCGCGAAGTGCGGGCCGTCAACCCTGAGAAGGTAACGGATGCGTTGGCCCAGGACGTCGCGCGTGGCCGGCTGGGGCAAGCGCGCGGGCTCGATGGCCCCCATGTCGACGATCAGCCGCAGCGGTGCGGCGGCCGTGGAGGGGACCTGGATGAGCCCGACGCCACGCGCCTCGATAACGCCTTCGAGCCGCTCGGGGGCGATGAGCCAGGGCCAGCCGTCGCGCGCCACGATCCGGGTGCGATCATCGGCCACAAGGCGCGCGCCGAGTCCGATGAGCTGCAGCGCGAGGGCGGATTTTCCGCTGCCCGATGGCCCTTCGATGAGCACACCGAAGCTGGCGCTGCCTTCGCCCCCGAGGACGACGGCGGTCGCGTGATGGACGAGGGAGGCGGCCAGACCAGGGGCTGGTCCGGTTTCGGGTCCGGTTTCGGGGCCGGTTTCGGGGCCGGTCTTGGGGCCGGTTTCGGGGCCGGTCACACCGGCAGGCCGACGACGAAACGGGCGCCGAGCGGTTCGGAGGTGACATCGGCGTCGGTCGGGCGGATATTCTCGGCCCAGATCACGCCGCCATGGGCTTCGACGATCTGTTTGGAGATCGCCAGGCCGAGACCGGAATTGTTGCCGAACTGCTTCTCGGGCCGCTGGCTGTAGAACCGGTTGAAGATCTTGGTCAGCGCCTCATCCGGAATGCCGGGGCCGGTATCCTCGACCACCACCAGCACGCGGTTTTCGCGCTGGCGGGCCCAGACCCGGATCGCGTCACCCTCTTCGCAGAAGCTGATCGCGTTGGTGATGAGGTTGACGAAAACCTGCGCCAGCCGCGCCTCGAGCCCGGTGATGACGATCGAACTCGACGCCAGGTCGGTGATGAAGTCGACGCCCTTCTGATGCGCTTCGCCGCCGAGGTATTCGGTCAGGTTGCGCAGCATCTTGATGAGATCGAACGCCTCTTCCTCTTCCTTCACCAGCTCCGAGTCGAGCCGCGAGGCGTTGGAAATGTCGCTCACCAGCCGGTCGAGGCGGCGCACGTCGTGGTCGATCACGTCGAGCAGCTTGTCGCGCTGCTCTTCCTTCTTGACGAACCGGAGCGAGCCGATGGCGGAGCGCAGAGACGCGAGCGGGTTCTTGATCTCGTGTGCCACATCGGCGGCGAATTGTTCGTTGGCGTCAATCCGGTCGTAGAGCGCCGCGACCATGCCGCGCAGCGCCTTCGACAGCCGGCCGATCTCGTCGGGCCGCGCCGTGAGGTCGGGGATCCGCACCCGGCCGGGGTTGACCCGGCGCGAGTTCTTGTCGCGGCCGATCTCGGCGGCGGCGGCCAGGTCGGCAAGCGGATTGGCGATGGTCGAGGCCAGCACCAGGCTGAGGCCGATGGAGACCAGGATCGCGATGATGAACATCTGCAGGATCTGTTCGCGCTCGGCGCGCACCAGTTCGTCGACCAGCCCGCCCGGGCTCGACAGAGCGACGGCGCCGATTACCTCGCCGTCGATGAGAACCGGGGTGGCCACGACATAGGCGCTTTCGCCGTAAGGCGCGCGGATGCTGGCGATCTTGGTGTTTCCGGCAAACACATCGCCGAGAAGCTCGCGCGCTTGCAGTTCGACGTCGTATTGCACCTCGCCGACGTCATTGGCGGCCGCAATCAGCCCGGCAATCACGTCCCAGACCCGGCTGAGCCCATCGGTGATGAGCGTCGCACCCTGTTCGCGCTCGAGCCCGACCACCGTGCGCTGCACCTCCGCAGACCGGCGCGCGGTCTGGCCGAGCAAGCCGCCGTCGGGGCTGAAGACCATGACATCGCTGCCGTCGCGGATCCGGATATCGGCAAGCGCCGCGTCGACGGCCTCGCTGGTCAAACCGGTGCCGACCGGGCCGCCTGGCTCGGTCGGAACGCCCTGCTGGACCTCGAACACATCCGCGACGATCTCGACCGCCATCACCAGCCCCTGTTCGCGCTGGTAGAGCAGGCTTTCGCGGAACGGGTTGAGGTAAAGAACCCCGCCGACAAGAACGACGAGGCCCAGAAGGTTGAAGATGATGATCTTGCGCGCGAGCGGGGAGCGGTTGATCGCGATCAGGCTGCGGCGCTTGCGGCCTTCGCGCAATTCCGCATCGACCGAGGACGGGGTTGTGACCCAGTCCTCGCCCAACACCACCTCGGTGTCTTCGCGCGTGCCTTTAGTATCGCGCACCAAAGCGCCTCCGAACCTCTATCCCCCCCTGCGGCACAGATACTACTCTTCGTTGTAGCGGTATCCAATGCCGTAGAGTGTCTCGATCGCGGAAAACTCGTCATCGACCATGCGCATCTTCTTGCGCAGCCGCTTGATGTGGCTGTCGATGGTCCGGTCGTCCACGTAGACCTGATCGTCATACGCGACATCCATGAGTTGGTCACGGCTTTTGACGAAGCCGGGCCGCTGTGCGAGCGCCTGGAGCAGGAGGAACTCGGTGACGGTCAGCGACACGTCGAGCCCTTTCCAGGTGACCGCGTGGCGCAGCGGATCCATCGTCAGATGGCCGCGCTGCATCACCTTGTTTTCCTCGGTATCGGGCATCACCACGCCCTCGATCGCTTCCTGCCGGCGCAGAAGCGCACGGATGCGTTCGACCAGCAGGCGCTGGCTGAAGGGCTTCTTGACGTAGTCGTCGGCCCCCATGCGCAGGCCCAGCACCTCGTCGATCTCGTCGTCCTTCGAGGTGAGGAAGATCACCGGCATGGCGGTCTTCTGACGCACCCGCTGAAGCAGGTCCATCCCGTCCATCCGGGGCATCTTGATATCGAACACGGCCATGTCCGGAAGACGCTTGTTGAAAGCGTCCAGGGCAGCCTGGCCGTCGTTGTATGTTTCCACTTCGAAGCCTTCGGCTTCAAGGGTCATGGAGACCGACGTCAGAATATTCCTGTCGTCGTCCACCAAGGCAATTCTCGACATATTGAGAAATCCTCTGCTCTTCGTTCTATGTGCCTGTTTTTCCGCGCATACAATCCAGTTTGACTGGCAGAAGCAACACAGAAGGGCGATTCGGCGTCCCTTGTGAGTCAAATACGCATCACTAATGGCAAAATTGCGGCATAGGTCTCGGATCGTTGACAGTGGTTGCGCAAACAGCCGGACTGTAGCGCTAACGCCTTCCAAGAACGGTTCCATCCTCCTGAGCCCATGTTATAGCAAGAAAATGTCGCACTGCAGCATCGCGGTTGCGGCACAGCGCGAGACTGCCCTTCGCGCATCTTTCAGACCCCAAACCCCGGCCGTTTCACCGGTGGGTACAAGGAGCAACAGATGAGCACAGGACACGTGAACCCGGCACAACGGCTGGAAGATCAGGGCATCGACGGCCTCGGCAACGTCTACTACAACCTGATCGATCCGCAGCTCGTGGAACACTCTGTGAAGAACGGGGAAGGTCACCTCGGCAAGGGCGGCGCGATCCTGGTCGAGACCGGCGTTCACACCGGCCGGTCGCCGCTCGACAAGTTCGTCGTGCGCACACCGGATGTCGAAAACACCGTCTGGTGGGAGAACAACAAGCCGATGGACCCCGCGAAGTTCGACGTGCTCTACGCCGACATGCTGGAAGCCATGAAGGGCAAGGATCTCTACGTCCAGGATCTCTACGGCGGCGCCGATCCCGCCCACCGGCTCGACGTGCGCTTCGTCCAGGAGCTGGCCTGGCACAACCTGTTCATCCGCCACATGATGCGCCGGCCCGCGCGCGACGAGCTCGACGAATTCGAGCCCGAATACACGGTCATCAACCTGCCCTCCTTCAAGGCCGATCCCGAGCGCCACGGCTGCCGCACCGAGACGGTCATCGCGCTGAACTTCTCCAAGAAGGTGATCCTGATCGGCGGCACTGAATATGCGGGCGAGAACAAGAAGGGCGTGTTCACGCTTCTGAACTACATCCTGCCCGGCAAAGGCGTGATGGCAATGCATTGCTCGGCCAACCACGCGCCGAACAACCCGGTCGACACCGCCGTTTTCTTCGGCCTCTCGGGCACCGGCAAGACCACGCTGTCGGCCGACCCGAACCGCACGCTGATCGGCGACGACGAACACGGCTGGTCGGAGAAGGGCACTTTCAACTTCGAAGGCGGCTGCTACGCCAAGACGATCTCGCTCTCGCCGATCGCCGAGCCGGAGATCTACCACACCACGTCGATGTTCGCCTCCGTGGTCGAGAACATGGTGTGGAACAAGGACACGATGGACCTCGATTTCGAGGACGACAGCCTGACCCCCAACATGCGCGTCGCCTACCCGCTGCATTACATTCCCAATGCGTCGGAAAACTCGCTCGGCGGTCACCCGAAGAACATCATCATGCTGACCTCGGACGCCTTCGGGGTGCTGCCGCCGATCGCGCGCCTGACGCCCGCGCAGGCGATGTACCACTTTCTCTCGGGTTTCACCTCCAAGGTGGCGGGCACCGAGAAAGGCGTCGTCCATCCGGAGCCGACCTTTTCGACCTGCTTTGGCGCGCCTTTCATGCCGCGCCGCCCGGAGGCCTACGGCAACCTCCTGCGCGAAAAGATCGCCAACCACGGCGCCACCTGCTGGCTGGTCAACACCGGCTGGACCGGAGGGCCATACGGCGAGGGCAACCGGATGCCGATCAAGGAAACCCGCCGCCTGCTCGCCGGCGCGCTGGACGGCTCTTTGCATGACGCCAAGTTCCGCATCGACCCCAACTTCGGCTTCGAGGTGCCGCTGCACGTCCACGACGTGCCGGAAGTTCTGCTCGACCCGCGCCGCACCTGGAACCGGCACGACGAATACGACACCCAGGCCGCGCAGCTCGTGCAGATGTTCGCCGACAATTTCGAGCAATACGTGGACTACGTCGATGACGACGTGAAAGCGATCATGCTCGGCAAGGACGACTGAGCGCCGGTTCAGACTCGAAGTGACGCGCCCCGGCTCCCGGAGTCGGGGCGTTTGCTCTGAGGCCTGGACCTTGGCAGAACAGGCACGTCCTGGGCCAACCTCGAACCGGATAGGCAGGCCCGCGTTGCGGTTGTCTCGTGGCGGAGTAGGCAGTGCGTTTCGTTGACGAGTTATGCCGGACGACAAGGCAGCGCGTAGGTAGAAGGTTGTTATGGAAAGGGTTTTCAGACCCGGATAAGTTCCTAGTTTCCTAGGAAACTGGGGGCGGTTTCCTAGGAAACCAAACGGACAGAAACAGGGTTGAAATGCGTGCCCGCCGCGACAACCCCACGCCGGCGCAGCAGCGTCACCCCATCAGCCCGCGCCGGACCAGGTTGAACCCGGCCACCGCCAGCACCACGAGCATCGCCCGGCGGAACGTGGCCTGCGGCATGCGGTTGTGCAGCCGGCTGCCGAGCCAGAGACCCGCCAGCGCCGGTGGGATCGCCGCGGCGGAGAGCGGCAGGGTGGCCGCGTTGAGTACGCCGGATTCCAGGTGCGCGATCAGCAGCGCCAGCGCGCCGAGACCGTAGATCACGCCCTGCGCGCGGATCGCCTCGCGCTTCTCCACATCGATTGCCACCAGGTAGGCCACCAGCGGCGGCCCCCAGACCGCCGACAGACCGCCGACGAAACCCGCGAGCCCGCCCAGCGTCAGCTCGTCGCGCAGCCGGTTGACGGGGTCGAGGCGCAATCGCCACCCGCCCAGCTGAAAGAGTGCGAAGGCGACGACCGGCGCACCGATGATCAGGAACAGGATCTGGTCGGGGATCAGGTTCACGAGCTGCGCCGAGGAGGCGAGAAAAATCAGCATCATGACAATGAATATCCAGAACCGTCTGACGACGTCGCGCGCCACAGCCAGACCGTCGCCCAAGCTTTGGATGAGGTTCGCGATGAAGGTGGGCAGGATCAATGCTGCAAGTGCGATCTCCGGGGGGAACAACGACCCCAGGCCGGAAATCATGATCATCGGCATCGCGAAGCCGACCGCGCCCTTGACGAAGCCCGCCATCAGCGTGATTCCCGCGGCTGCAAACAGCAGGTCGAGGGGCATATCTGCCATGATTCCCAGCATATCGCCCCGTCTGTGTTCCATTCCCCGCACCGTTCATAGCGGCTTTATGCGCCCGGGAAAACGCTTTCCTCAGAGTTACATTCGTACATTCACATCGCAGTTCATGACTTTTTATTGCGCTGCAGTTGCAAAATACCTATCACGAACGGGACAGTTCCAGAGGGGAGCGCGCGACCTCAAACCGACCAGACGCTGCCCAGGAGCCCGGACCAGACCATGCCCAAGGACACGCCCATGCCCGCGCCCATTCTCGACCACCTTCTCGACCTCACCCGGAGCGCCATCGACCCCGTCGAAGTGGTGCTGGCAAGCGCCACCGTCCGCATCCGCGACGCGGTCAGCGAGGACGGCAAGGTGTCGGGCACGAAGCTCGAGGAACATCAGTCGGCCGCCCATGCGCTCGCCTGGCTGGCGACATACGTCGAGGCGCTGCGGCAGATGCAGAAATGGGCCGAGGCCCTGTCGGCCGCGGGAAAGTTCGGCGAGATCGAGCAGCTCATCCACCAGATCGCCTTCGGGGAATACCTCTGGCAGATCCAGGGCGGCATCCCGATGAGCCAGAACGAGACCGCCAAGCTCATCGACATGTTCGTCGCACCACAGGAGATCGGCGCGCTGATGCAGCCCGCGGTGATGACACTCGCGACGCAAGGCAACAGCCCCGCCGCCCGGGCCCGCCTGGTCACCCTGATGCAGGACAACGCCGGCCACGCCACCTTCGGCGCCACCGGGCTCGACGAAGAGCTCGAGATGATCCGCGAGCAATTCCGCCGCTACACCGACGACCGTGTCGCCCCCAATGCGCATGAGTGGCACCTGAAAGACGAGCTGATCCCGATGGATATCATCGAGGAGCTCGCCGAAATGGGCGTCTTCGGCCTCACCATCCCCGAGGAATTCGGCGGGCTCGGCATGTCGAAGGCCTCGATGGTGGTGGTCTCCGAAGAACTGTCGCGCGGCTACATCGGCGTCGGCTCGCTCGGCACCCGCAGCGAGATTGCCGCCGAGCTGATCCTCGCGGGCGGCACCGAAGACCAGAAACAGCACTGGCTGCCGAAAATCTCGGCCGCCGAGGTGCTGCCCACCGCCGTCTTCACCGAGCCCAATACCGGCTCCGACCTCGGCGCACTGCGCACCCGCGCGGTGAAGGCCGGCGACGACTACGTGGTGACCGGCAACAAAACCTGGATCACCCACGCGGCACGCGCCAACGTGATGACCTTGCTTGCCCGTACCGATCCGGCATCCCAGGATCACCGCGGGTTGTCGATGTTCATCGCCGAGAAGCAGCCGGGCACCGAGACGGAGGACTTCCCGACCGAAGGCATGACCGGCGGCGAGATCGAAGTGCTGGGCTACCGCGGCATGAAGGAATACGAGCTTGGCTTCGATGGCTTCAAGGTGCCCGCGGCCAATTTGCTTGGCGGCGCGGAAGGGCAGGGCTTCAAGCAACTGATGAAGACCTTCGAAGCAGCCCGCATCCAGACCGCTGCCCGCGCCATCGGCGTGGCGCAGAACGCGCTCGAAACCGGCATGTTATACGCCGAGGAGCGCAAACAGTTCGGCAAGGCGCTGATCAGCTTCCCGCGTGTCGCGGGCAAGCTCGCGATGATGGCCACCGAGATCATGGTCGCCCGCCAGCTGACCTATTACGCGGCTTGGGAAAAGGACCACGACCAGCGCTGCGACCTGGAGGCCGGCATGGCCAAGCTGCTCGGCGCCCGTGTCGCCTGGGCCTCGGCCGACAACGCGCTGCAGATCCACGGCGGCAACGGCTTTGCGCTCGAATACCAGATCAGCCGCATCCTCTGCGATGCGCGAATCCTCAACATTTTCGAAGGGGCTGCCGAGATCCAGGCCCAGGTGATCGCCCGGCGGTTGCTGGGTTAGCGCGCCCGCGCCTGGCCCGGGCGGGTGACGGCCTGGGCCAGCAGGAAACAGGTCCACTGCGGCGGCACAAACGGCGCGCCGAACCAGGTGATCGTGACCCAGAGGACGAGCGCGGCCGCACCCAATTTGAGCCCGGCCAGCTTGATCTCGAGCAGGCGATTGTCGAGGCATGAGAGCCAGAAAAGCCCCGCCGCGATCACCGCGAGCATCCGCTTTGCAGGTGACCGGTGTCAGACCACTGCGTGGTGGCCCGCGCAACCTCGGGCAGATCACCGCCGCGAATGGGCGCGTTGGTTTCCGGTCCACCGTCGAAAACGTGGACGAAGAATCGTGCGGCCATCAGAGTGGCCGCGGCAACAGTCGGCGCCTTCATGGCGATCTCCAAAGCCATACCCTTGCGTATGGTATCGTTCACCAATACTGATTCAATACGTTTCCGTATGGAGCTTTCCGCATGCCCGACACTCGCCCCCGCCTCACCGCCGAAGACTGGATCAAGGCCGGGTTCTGGGCCCTCTCCACGACCGGACCCGACTCGCTCAAAGCCGAAGCCCTGGCCCGCACCCTCGGCGCGACCAAGGGGAGTTTCTATTGGCATTTCAAGGATGTCCCCGACTTCAAGGCGAAGATGCTCGGCCATTGGCATCACAAGGCCTTCGACGCCGTCGCCCGGAGCGTCGACGCCAGTGGCGACCCCACAGAGCGTCTCTACCGCCTGGCCGAGCTGGCAACCGCCGAACCGGAAGGCTACGGCGGTGCTGCCGTCGAACCCGCGATCCGGACCTGGGGCACCTCCGATCCGCTGGTGGCGAGCGCTGTTGCTGAAGTCGACGCTAAACGCCTTACCTATCTCGCAGGCCTGTTGGCCGAACTTGGCCTCACCAACCCCGATTTTTCCCGGATCGTCTACGGCGCCTATGTCGGGATGAACACGCTCTCGGCCGCGGACGGAACTGACAACTCCGGCGCGATGAGCACGTTGATGGCCGCCATCCTCGCGCTCCAGGAGGCGTGAGCGGCGCGGTTTCCGGTGCGGAAACCGACACGGAATTCGCAGCGAATTCCGATCCGAAATCCGCCTCGGATTTCGCGCACCCTATCCGCGCGTGAGACGGTCCACCAAACGGGCGCGCGCCTCCGGCAGCGGTTTGTCGCCCAGCGAATGCGCGAGCCCATGGGTAAGGAAATACCCTGTGGTCCTGAGACCTTCGCCGATGCCGGCAAAATCCGGCGTCACGACGCCGAGCAGTTCCGGCGGCAGCGGCAGCAGCCGGTCGGCCCATGCGCCGGCCCCGGCCGCGCTGACCGCCCGGCCCGAGCGCGGGCTGACGAAAACCAGGTTTTCCGGCGTGCCGGTCACCGCGCAAGTGGTGAGATCGAGCCCGAAGCCCAACGCCCCCAGGAGTGCCAACTCCCACTGCAGGTAGGCCACCGGCCAAGCCGCGCTGTGGCCGAGAAGATCGAGCATCGCCTCGGTGCTTGCGTGCAGCCGGGGGTGCGGCGCGCGCTCGGGAAGGGCGAACAGCAGGAGCGCCGTGATCGCGTTCAGGGCTGCGAGTGCGCTCCGGTCGTCGAATAGGGCAGCGCTGCGCGACTTGGACAGTTCAACGTTGAATGTTCCCAGGTGCTCTTCCAGCCGAGCCCGCCAGGTGAGATCCAGCCGCGCGCCCGGCTGCAGCACCGGGGCGAGCTTTCGCGACGTGCCGCCGCGCACCACTCCGGCGTGACGCCCGCGTTCAGGCGTGAACACGTCAATGATCGCTGATGTCTCGCCGTGTTTGCGTACGCTGAGCAGGGTCCCTTGGTCGCGCCAGTCCATCTGCGCTCGCTTCCTTTTGCGCAAGTATCGGAGTGTCGCGGCAAGTCTGCAACCGGCGCGGGGACGCGATTTCGAAATCGCGTGAAAAGCGCCTTCGAAGGCGCTTCCCCCAGGCGTTTCGAAACGCCTTGGCCCTCAGCTGTCGAGCCCCGGCTCGTCGAGCAGGTGCCGCCCTTTCGCGTCTTCCACTTCGATCACCCAAAGGTCCGGGTCGAACCCGCGTTGTTTGGCGACCGTCTCGTCCACCGTGCGTTCCGGCCCTTCCGACAACAGATCCCAGCGCCGGGTGCCGCTCATCAGGTCCACCACCCGGTGGAAGGCCTGTGCCTGGCCGTCCAGCGTGGCAAGTTTCACCAACACCGCCCCGGCGGTCTCGTCGCCTTTGAAAACAACGTAGACGGGGATCCCCGCGGCTTGGAGCCGGGCGAGATAGGCGCTCACCCAGATGCCCGAGGCCAGTCGGCTCACCCCTTCCCGTCCTTGAAGTCGAGCCCCATCTCCGAATACCGCTCGGCCTCGTCCAGCCAGCCCGGCCGCACCTTGACCTGCAGGAACAGGTGCACCTTGCGGCCGAGGAACTCTTCGATCTCGGCGCGCGCCGCCTGGCTCACCGCCTTGATCGTCTCGCCTTTCTTGCCGAGCACGATCCCCTTGTGCCCGTCGCGCGCGACATAGATCATCTGGTCGATCCGGGCCGAACCGTCGCCCCGTTCCTCCCAGTTCTCGGTTTCGACCGTGAGCTGGTAGGGCAATTCCTGGTGCAGCCGCAGCGTAAGCTTCTCGCGGGTGATCTCGGCGGCGATCATGTAAAGCGGGATGTCGGCGATCTGGTCTTCGGGGTAGAGCCAGGGGCCCTCGGGCATTTCGGCCGCGAGCCAGGCGCGCAGGTCATTGACGCCGTGGCCTTTCTCGGCCGAGATCATGAAGGTTTCCGCGAAGGTGAAGCGCTCGTTCATGTCGGCCGACAGCGCCAGCAGCGCCTCGGCCTTCACCCTGTCGATCTTGTTGATCGCCAGCACCACCTTGCGCCCCTGCCCGACGTCCGCCAGACCCTCGAGGATGCGCTGCACCCCCGCCGTCACGCCGCGGTGCGCCTCGATCAGCAGCACCACCACATCTGCGTCCGCGGCCCCGCCCCAGGCGGCCGCGACCATCGCCCGGTCGAGCCGGCGGCGCGGGCGGAACAGGCCCGGGGTGTCGACGAAGACGATCTGGCTCTCACCCTCGATCGCCACGCCCCGGATCCGTGTCCGGGTCGTCTGCACCTTGTGAGTGACGATCGACACCTTGGCGCCCACCATCCGGTTGGTCAGCGTCGACTTGCCCGCGTTGGGCTCGCCGATCAGGGCAACAAATCCCGCGCGTGTGGTCATGATTTCTCCTGCCTGGGCGATGTGCTGGGGCGCTGTCGAGATAGGGGATTTCGGGCCCGAAGACCAGCCCGCAGACACGGGGCGCTTGACCGAGGTCATTACGCGACCCAAAGCCATTGCTATCACCCCATCACGCCTTGGAAGCTTTGCGTGGAGGATATGCTGCGTGTGCTCACATCCCTTGCCGTCGGTGCCACGATTTCGCTCATGACCGCCACATCGCTTCTGGCCGACGGGTTTTTGTTCTACGATTTCGCGTGCGCAAAGATGGGACTCGTTCGGATACGGGACCGGTTAATCTACTCGGGTGGCGATCCTGCGCTCGGCAAAGACATCGTGTTTGCCTGCGAAGGACGGTCCTGCGTTCAGCGGGAGAGATGGGCCGATAGCAGCGGAAACACCGGGGTCAGGGTCCGATCCCTCTACTTCGCGCGCGCAAAGATGGCGTATGTAACCGTCTCGGCCGCGTGGCGGGATGGCGAAGACGTGCCGTACCACCACATCACCTATGCGAACTCCCTGCTGCCGTGCGGGTTCTGAGGATCTGGCAGGACGACCAGACCCCGGTGGTGCGTGCAGCCGGACGGTGTCGCACACCGCGTGGCGCCAGTCGCACCCGAACGAAGACGCGGGCTCCCAACCCTCGCATCCCGGTGTCTACAGGTCGTTTTCGACAAGCCGGGCGCGCACCTCCGCCACCAGGTCGGCAACATCATCGGTGCCCTGCAGCCGAAGCACCGGGACCGTCTGCTCCATCAACCAGGTTTCGTGCATCACCCGGCTGCGTCCGGTGAAATGCCGGTCGTCGTATTGCGCGGCCCAGGCCAGAAACTCCTTATGAATCCACTCCATGTCGCCGCCGGGCTCGATACGCGCGCCGAACCAGGCCCGTTCCCGGCGCCGGAGGCGTTCGATCCGCTGTCGCTTCGGCGCGGACAGAAATACGATCAGGTCGGCGGTCGCGATCGCCCGGTCGCCCCAACCGCACAGCGACCCCGCGACCACCCAGCCACCCGGCCCCTGCGCCTGTGCCAGCACGTCCAGCCGTTCCGACACCGGGCGTTTGGTGGTGAACCGCGGGTTCGTCGGCATCCAGAACGCGTCGTCGGTATCGACGAAAGGGACGCAAAGCGCCGCCGCCACGGCCTGGCCGAGGGTCGACACGCCGGAGCCGGAAGCGCCGGTGATATGGATACGTGATTCTGTCGCCGGGCCGGGCATAGAGGGGCTCCCGGAACTTGTGTCCCGCCGATCTAGTAGCCGTTCGTTTGCGGCAGGTGCAAGAGGCCGGTTTGGTGCCGCTCAGAACAGTTTCGGCGGCGCACCCCGGACCTGTCCGCGCTGGGTCACGCCGTAGCGCAGGCTGTCGCCGATCCGGGTCGCGAGCACCAGTATGCTGTCGGCCTGGGCGGGGGTGAGCACCTCCCGTGCGGTAGCCCCGAAAAGGTCCAGCCAGACGGAGAACATCCCCGGCATCACCTCCGGGTTCGCCACATGCACCTGCATCGGGCTGCCGTCGTAGCTGCGGTCGATGCCGATGGCGTTGCGCCAGAAGGCGGCGATCCGCGCTTCATGCGCGCGCCATTCCGGTCCGTCCTCAACCGCGATGGCCCGAGCGAAGACGGGCCCAAGCATATCGTGGGCCCGGATGCGCTCGTAGAAGACGGCAACCAGCCGGTCGATGTCCTCTGGGGTGATGTCGAACTTCTGCATCGGGTTCTGGGCGGTCATGGAGCCTCCGGGCGTCGGTTGCGAAAGGTTGGAGCGTTTCGCGCAAATCTGCGATTCAGGTTTTCTCGTGAAACGTCTCGGACCCTGATGATGTTGCACATGTATCGCGTTCAACTTGTGTCTCAAGGTGATCTCGAAACGCCTTAGCGAGCCGGGCGGACCCACTCAACGGGTGAATTGTCGCGCCCCGCGCCCGGGCAGAAGCGCGAACACCCCGGTGCCGACGATCAGCACCATGCCCGCGACGGTCCAGCCATCAAGCTTTTCGCCGAACACAAGCACGGCGAAAAGCAGGGCGAAAAGCAGCCGGGAATACCGAAACGGTGTCACCACCGCGACCTCGCCGCTGCGCATCGCCCGGGTGAGCGCTTGATACGCCAGAACGCCGACCAGACCGGTGAGGCCGAGGCGCAGGGCCTCAGAGGCGGTCGGCCAGCGCAGCGGCCCCTCGTCCCAGGCCATCAGGATGACCCCCGCCAGAGTAACGACGAGGAACCCCAGCACGCCGAGCTGGCGGGCGGTCACGGCGGGCGGGCTCATCCGGGTGGCGAGATCGCGCCCCGCGAAACCGATGGTGGCCGCGACCGCGAACAGGGCGGTGGCGTCGAACGCCGCAGGCGTCGGGCGGATCACCATGAGCACGCCGACGAAGCCGAGGCTGACGGCCAGCCAGCGCGACGCAGGCACCCGGGTGCCGAGGACAATCGAGGCCCCGGCGATCACGACCAGTGGCGTCGCCTGGAGAATGGCCGAGGTGGTCGCCAGCGGCGCATAGGCGAGCGCGAGGGCAAAGAACAGACGGCCGCCGATCTCGAAGCTTGAGCGGACCAGCAGACGGGGCCGCAGCATCTCGCCCACAAGCGCGGGCTCGCCGGCGAGACGCGACCAGGCGGCGAAGAAAAAAAGTCCGGTCAGCCCGAACAGCAGCGTGCCCTGACCGGGCGGCAGGGTGACCGTGACGGATTTGAACAGCGCGTCTTCGACCGCGAAGGCCGCCATCGACGCGACCATGAACAAGGCACCCTGGAGATTGGCCGAAAGGTTGACCGACAGCGGCGCGCGGCTCACGCGCCGTCGACCTTGTCCAGCAGCGCCTTGGCCGCCGCCTGTTCGGCCGCGCGCTTGGAACTGGCCGACGCCGTTGCCACCTGCCCGCTGTCGAGCCGCGCCTCGATCGTGAAGATGGGCGCATGGTCGGGACCCGAGCGGGCGGTCTCGGAATAGACCGGCGGCGACTGCTTGCGCGCCTGGGCCCATTCCTGAAGCGCGGTCTTGGGGTCGCGCGCATCCGCCTCGACGCTGGCGATCCGTTTCTCCCAGAGCTTCAGCACCAGCGCGCGGGCCGCTTCAAACCCGCTGTCGAGGTAGACAGCGGCGATCACCGCCTCCATCGCGTCGCCGAGCAGCGCCTGTTTGCGCCGCCCACCCGACATCATCTCGGAGCGCCCAAGCTTCAGCACCGCGCCAAGATCGACCTCGCGCGCGACCTCGGCGCAGGTCTCCTTGCGCACCAGCGCATTGAACCGCGGTGCAAGCAGCCCCTCGCTCGCGCCCTTGTCCGACGCGAGCAGCGCCTCGGCCATCACCAGTCCGAGCACACGGTCGCCGAGAAATTCGAGCCGCTGGTTGTCGGGCCGGGTCTCGGACCCGATCGAGCCGTGGGTGAGCGCGCGCACGAGCAGTTCGGGCCGCGTGAATGTGTGCCCGATCCGCCCCGAGAAGGCTTTGAGGTCGCCCGAGAGCTTCATTCGACCTTTTTGAAGAACCGGTCGCCGCGCCAGGTCCAGAAATAGACCAGACGTTTGCCGGCGGAGGAGAACATCACCCGGTCAACCCGGCCCAGCAGCAGGTCTTCCGACACGAAACCGACCCCGCCCGCCGATTGCGGGAACCGCGAGTCGGTCGAGTTGTCGCGGTTGTCGCCCATGAAGAAATAGCTGCCCTCGGGCACGGTGTAGACGCCGGTGTTGTCCGGCATACCCGGGTAGTCGTCGACGTTCAGCACGTTGTGCGCAACGCCGTTGGGCAGCGTTTCCGTCGCCCGGGGCTTTTCGCAGACAGCCCCCTGGCCGACCGCGCCGTTGGCGCATTTCGGCACCGTGCCGAAGCTGCCCTGGCGTTCGAACACCTCCTCGAACACCCCTGCCGGCGCCTGTTCGGCCGCCGTGTCGTTGATGTAGAGCACCCCGTCCTGCACCTGCAAACGGTCGCCGGGCAGGCCGACCAGCCGCTTGACATAGTCGGTCTTGGTGACCGGGTGCTTGAACACGATGATGTCGCCGCGCTCCGGGTCCGACGCGAGAATGCGGCCCGGGATCGGGCACATCGCCCAGGGGCAGGAATACTTCGAGTAGCCATAGGCCATCTTGTTGACGAAGACGAAATCGCCGATCAGCAACGTATCCTTCATCGACCCGGTGGGGATGAAGAAGGGCTGGAAAAACACCGTGCGGAACACGCCGGCGATGATGAGCGCCCAGAAGACCGTTTTGATCGTCTCGACGAGTTCGTTCTTCTTTTCGGCCATGGCTCCGCCTCTTCGCTCGGGGTGAGGGCGATATGCGGGGCGACGGGGTGGGTGTCAACCCGGGGCGGGACTGGCGGCGGGCAGCGCGCCCGGGGCGCACGCGGGCAGGGTTTTGACAACGGATAGCGATCCGAGACGGTGCGGCGGCGATATTCTTTTCGCCGTCAGAAGGTTATCGGACCCTCGGTTTCGCGGCGGCCCCGTTCCGGGCGGCCCCGTTCCGGCGGCCCGGGGATGCGACCCCGCCTCCGGGGACGACCACGGACACCGGACCCGGCCAACCGCAGATGCAGTTGCCCAGCCGCGCCTCAGACCAGCCGCCCCTCAGACCGGCCGCGCCTCAAACCGGCCGCGCCTCGATGACGACGAAGGCCTGTGCCCAGGGGTGGTCGTCGGTCAGCGTGACATGGACGATGGCCTCGCACCCCGGCGGCGTCATCGACGCGAGCCGCTCCGCCGCCCAGCCGGTCAACTGCATCTGCGGTTGGCCGGTGTGGAGGTTGGTCACCGCCATGTCCTTCCAGGCGATCCCCATCCGAAGCCCGGTCCCGAGCGCTTTCGAACAGGCCTCCTTGGCCGCCCAGCGCTTGGCATAGGTGCCCGCCACGTCGACCCGGCGCTCGGCCTTGGCTTGTTCGATCTCGGTGAACACCCGGTTGCGGAACCGGTCGCCGTGGCGTTCGAGCACACCCGCGATCCGCTCGATATTCGCGAGATCGGTTCCGATGCCGAGGATCATTCGCCCATATGTCCGACAAAGGCCTCGATTGCGCCGGTGGCCTGGTTGAGGGTGAAATCGAGCATCCGGTCGCCGAAGTCGGCGGTCGCCTCCTCGTAGACCGAGACCGGCACCGAGAAGAACAGGCCCGTGGCGGGGTCGTACCAGGCCTCGAGCGCGGCGAAATCGACGCCCGAAAACCCGATGCCGGGATCCAGCGACAGGACACGGCATTGGCGCGCGCCCAACTCGTCCCAGGGCGGGCTCAGAATGAGAAGGTGAAACGGCACCGCGCCCGGCTCGATCGCGTCGATCAGGGCGACCCGCACGTCGCCACCCGCGAATGTGCGGCTGTATTGTTCCCAGGGTTCGGCGAGCAACCAGGCCGAGGCAAGCCAGTCGCAGTCTGCGACGCTTTGCGCCTGGGCGGGCGCAGTCGCGACGGTCGCCAGGGCGGCCAGGATGAGGCGGCGCACCGCGGTCACGCCCGGGCTTCCGCCATCAACCGGCACATCTCGCGGATCGCAGCGTCGAGCCCGAGGAAGATCGCCTCGCCGATCAGGAAGTGGCCGATGTTGAGCTCCATCACCTCGGGCATGGCCGCTATCGGCCCGACCGTCTCGTAGGTCAGCCCGTGGCCGGCATGAACTTCGAGCCCGAGCGCATGGGCAAGCTTCGCACCCTCGGCGAGCCGCGCAAGCTCGATGTCGCGCTTGTCGTCCTCACCGGCAGAATGGAAATCGCAATACGCGCCGGTATGCAGCTCGACCACGGCAGCACCAATCCGCGCCGCCGCCTCGATCTGCTCGGCCTCGTGGCCGATGAACAGGCTGACGCGGATCCCGGCTTCGCGCAGCGGCCCGATGAAATCGCCCAGGAGGTTCTCCTTGCGCGCGACTTCGAGCCCGCCCTCCGTCGTCACTTCTTGGCGGTTCTCAGGGACGATGCACACGGCCGCGGGCCGGTGACGGAGGGCAATCGCCTGCATCTCGGCGGTCGCGGCCATCTCGAGGTTGAGCGGCAGGGCGAGGGTGTCCATCAGGCCTTCGATATCGGCATCCGAAATATGGCGGCGGTCTTCGCGCAGATGCGCGGTGATCCCGTCGGCCCCGGCTCCTTCGGCAATTTCGGCGGCCCGCAACGGATCGGGGTACGCCGAACCGCGCGCGTTGCGCACCGTGGCGACGTGATCGATATTGACGCCCAGCCTGAGCTTTCCAAGTGGTTCCATGGCCCGCGACTCCCTATCCTGTCCGCCCGCCAGCCTAGTGCCTTTTGGAGCGAATGGGAATCCGGTTCCCGCCCTTCGGCCGGGCGAATGCTGCGCCGCGGCACCGGAGCAATCCGCCCCCTGCCCGCCGCCTGCGTTGATCCGGTCCGCATCACGCGCTTTTTTGCCCGCTCACCGGAAAAGCCCGCCGGCAAAGGCGCTTGCGCCCGGTCGATTTTCCTTGACACACCCGGCGCCGGACGTCGCCTTTTCGCTTGTCAATACTGAAGAGAGCCCTTAAATAAGCCGTTCGAAGCCCGAAATCCTCGAATGGAGTGCCTCATGGCCCGCGTGACGGTTGAAGATTGCGTCGACAAGGTTCCGAACCGGTTCGATCTGGTGATGCTTGCCGCCCACCGCGCGCGCGAGATATCGTCCGGCGCGCCGCTCACCATCGACCGCGACAACGACAAGAACCCCGTCGTTGCGCTGCGTGAGATCGCGGACGAAACCCAGACGGCGGACGATCTGACCGAACGGATGATCGAAAGCCAGCAGACGCAGATCGAGGTCGACGAGCCGGAAGAGGACCAGATGGCGCTGCTCATGGGTGCCGAGGCGGCCGACAAGCCCGTCGAGGACGACATGACCGAGGAAAACCTCCTGCGCGCGCTGATGGAAGCCCAGGGCCAGGGGTAAGGACGCCTTGCCGGGACAACCCGCGACACAGCTTCCCGAACTCGATCCCGAGGAGCTGATCGCGCAGGTCCGCGCCTATAATCCGAAATCCAACGCCAAGAAGATCCGTGAGGCCTTCTACTACGGGATGAAGATGCACGACGGGCAGTTCCGCCAGTCGGGCGAGCCCTATTTCACGCATCCGGTCGCGGTGGCCCATGTGCTGGCCGAGCAGCGGCTCGACGACGCCTCGATCGTCACCGCGCTCCTGCACGACACGATCGAAGACACCAAGTCGACCTACCAGGATGTCGAACAGCACTTCGGCCACGACGTGGCGGAGCTGGTCGACGGGGTGACCAAGCTCACCAATCTCCAGCTGTCGTCGACCGAGTCGAAACAGGCGGAGAACTTCCGCAAGCTGTTCATGGCGATGTCGAAGGATCTGCGGGTGATCCTCGTCAAGATCGCCGACCGGCTGCACAACATGCGCACGATCCGGCACATGCGCTCCGAGAAACAGGCGCAGAAGAGCCGCGAGACGATGGACATCTATGCGCCGCTCGCCGGCCGCATGGGCATGCAGTGGATGCGCGAGGAGCTCGAAGACCTCGCCTTCCACGTGCTCAACCCGGATGCCCGCGCCTCGATCATCCGCCGCTTCATCCGGCTGCAGCGCGAATCGGGCGATGTGATCAACAAGATCACCACCGATATCCGCAAGGAGCTCGACAAGGCCGGGATCGAAGCGGATGTGTTCGGGCGCGCCAAGAAGCCGTTTTCGATCTGGCGCAAGATGCAGGAGAAGGACCAGCCGTTTTCGCGGCTGTCCGACATCTACGGCTTCCGCATCGTTACCCATTCGGAGATGGATTGTTACCGCGTGCTCGGGGTCATCCACCAGCGCTGGCGGGCGGTGCCGGGGCGGTTCAAGGATTACATCAGCCAACCCAAATCCAACGGCTACCGCTCGATCCACACCTCCGTCTCCGGGCGCGACGGCAAGCGGGTCGAGGTGCAGATCCGCACCCGCCAGATGCACGAGGTGGCCGAGGCCGGGGTGGCGGCGCACTGGTCCTACCGCGACGGCGTGCGGGCCGAAAACCCTTTCGCGGTCGACCCGGTCGACTGGCTCGCGGCGCTCACCGAGCGGTTCGGCTCCTCGGAGGATGACGATTTCCTCGAGCATGTGAAGCTCGAGATGTATTCCGACCAGGTGTTCTGCTTCACCCCCAAGGGCGAGGTGGTGAAACTGCCGCGCGGCGCCACCCCGCTCGACTTCGCCTATTCGATCCACACACGGATCGGCGACAGCTGCGTCGGCGCCAAGGTCGACGCCGTCCGGGTGCCGCTCTGGACCCGGATCAAGAACGGGCAATCGGTCGAAATAATCACCGCCGAGGGCCAGAGCCCGCAGGCGACCTGGCTCGACATCGTGGCCACCGGCCGGGCGAAATCGGCGATCCGCCGGCGGCTGCGCGAGGAAGACCGGGAGCGTTTCATCCGGCTGGGCCGTGAGCTCGCGCGGGTGGCCTTCGAACATGTCGGCCGCAAGGCGACCGACAAGGCTTTGAAGACAGCCGCGAAACAGCTCAGCTTGCCCGACGCGGACGAGATGCTCGCCCGGCTCGGGTCTGCGGAGCTGGCGGCGCGCGATATCGTGGCGGCGCTCTACCCGGAGGCGCGCGAGAGCGGGGTGATCGAGGCGAGCCGCGCCGTTGTCGGCCTCGATCACGGCGAAAGCTTCCAGCTTGCGCAATGCTGCCAGCCGGTGCCGGGCGAGCGGATCGTCGGGATCTCCTACCGCGGCAAGGGCGTGGTGGTGCATGCGATCGACTGCCATGCGCTCGAGGAGGTCGCCGAAGAAAGCTCGCGCTGGGTCGACGTGCAGTGGCACTCGGGCAAGCACAAGGCGGAGCACACCGTCAGCCTCGATTTGACGATCGCCAACGATTCCGGCGTGCTCGGGCGCATCTGCACATTGATCGGCGAGCAGAAGGCGAATATCTCGAATTTGCAGTTCATGGACCGGAAACCGGATTACTACCGGCTCATCGTCGATGTAGACCTGCGCGACGTGGAGCACCTGCATAACGTCATGCTGATGCTCGAGGCCGACAGCGACGTCGCCGAAATCCGCCGGCACCGGGACCTGGCCCGCGCGCCCTGAAGCTTAACCAGTGAATGCCCCCGTGCGGGGGTGACAAACGCCTGCGGGAGACAGGGCCTTGTTCAAGCGCAAGCCGAGAACCTGGGGACGGACCGCCCTCGAGGTCCTCTACCCGCGCGGTGGCTGGACCCGTGCGGCGCGCTATGTCGTCCACCGCATCCGCCGCCTGCCCGACCCCGCCCACCGGATCAGCCGGGGCGTGGCCTCTGGTGTGTTCGTCTGTTTCACCCCGTTTTTCGGACTGCATTTCGTGTTCGCCACGGCCCTCGCCTGGGCGATCCGTGGCAACATCCTGGCGGCCCTGCTGGCGACGTTCTTCGGCAACCCCTTGACCTTTCCGATCATCGCCGAGGTGAGCCTCGAGATCGGCACCCGGCTCTTGGGGATGCCGCACAATGTCCACCTGCCACAGCTCGTCGAAGCCTTCAGCCAGGCGATGGGAGAAGTCATGCGAAATCTCCTCGCGATCTTCACCGCCGATCCGGCAGAGTGGGGGGGGATCGGGCGGTTCTGGGATCGGGTCATGTTCCCCTACTTCATCGGCGGGCTCGCGCCGGGTCTGGCGACCGCCATCGCGGCCTATTTCGCGACAACCCCTGTCATTACCGCCTACCAGAAACGGCGGGTGAAGCGGTTGAGGAAACGCTACGACAAGCGCATGGCCGAAGCGACGGCGCGGGCCCGGGCCGCCTTGCGGGACGAAACACGGGACGGATCGCAGTAGCGGCGCCGCGACGGATGTGACCGGCCCAGATGCGACGGGCCCAGATGTGACCGGCCCAGATGCGACGGGCCCACGCGCCGGACGCGACCCGGTGTCGGCGTGGTCGCGGCCTACCGCCCGCCTGCCGCTTGGCCCCGGCCGAACTCACCCATGCGCTCGGCGCAGCTTGCAAGGCAGCGTCCACGAAACCCCGGGCGCGGCCGTCAGTCGGCCAAGGCGCGCACCGGGGCCACCTCGTCGCCCGGTAGCGCCGCCAGCAACTGCGCCAGCGTTTGGCCGAGGATCGGGTGGCGCCAGTCCGGCGCGATTTCCGCCGCCGGCACGAGCACGAAAGCGCGCTCCGCGAGGCGCGGATGTGGCAGCACCAGGGTTTCAGGCGCGGCCGCCTGTTGCCGCTCGAACGGCAACCGAAGCCATGTCTCGACGGTGCCGCGGTCGGGCAGGATCTTCTCGTCCACCATCAACAGGTCGAGGTCGAGTGTCCGGCTCCCCCACCGGACCTCCCGCGTGCGCCCGAACCCGGCCTCGATCCGGTGCAACACACCGAGCAGGGCCGCGGGCGCCAGCCGGGTTTCCACGAGGGCTGCGGCGTTGATCACGTCCGGTCCACCACCGGCGGGGACGAAGGGCGTGCGGTACAACCGGCTTCGCGAAAGCACCCGCAGGCCATCGCGGTTCAGCATGCGGAGCGCCGTTTCGACCGTCTCGACCGGGTCACCGTGCCGTGACGTTGCGTTACTTCCCAGCGCAATCAGCGCTATTGCGTCCAATTCTCGCTTGTTCCCCGCTTGATCCAGAGTGTCAGATCCCTATCTTTGGCCAATCGTCGTGGCACAGATTTTGTCCGGTTCTCTGTTATCATCCATAAGCCTTTGCGACGGTCAAGATTCGGAAGGAACAAAGATGTTTTACAGAGACGAGCGTCTCGCGCTGTTCATCGACGGCTCCAATCTCTATGCCGCCGCGAAGGCGCTTGGATTTGACATCGACTACAAGCTGTTGCGCCAGGAGTTCATGCGCCGCGGCAAATTGCTGCGCGCGTTCTACTACACGGCGCTTCTCGAAAACGACGACTATTCGCCGATCCGTCCGCTGGTCGACTGGCTGCACTACAACGGCTTCACCATGGTGACCAAGCCGGCCAAGGAGTTCACCGACTCGATGGGTCGGCGCAAGGTGAAGGGCAACATGGATATCGAGCTGGCGGTCGATGCCATGGAGATCGCGCCGCATGTCGACCACATCGTGTTGTTCTCGGGTGACGGCGACTTCCGCCCGCTTGTGGAATCGCTCCAGCGCAAGGGCGTGCGGGTCTCGGTGGTGTCGACTATCCGCAGCCAGCCGCCGATGATCGCCGACGAACTGCGCCGCCAGGCCGACAATTTCATCGAGCTCGACGAACTCAAGGACGTGATCGGTCGGCCGCCGCGCGAACCACGCGAGTACCGCTCCGACAGCGAGAACGGCGCCGACGTCGACGCCTGATAACGGTTCCGAGCCCGGCCGGGGTGCCGGCACCGACAAGAGCAACGCCCGCGCACAGAATGCGCGGGCGTTTTGCGTCGCAGCATCGGCCAATGCCGCCCCGCGTCAGCTGGGCAGTTTCCACAGGGCCGCAGCGCTCAGCAGCAACGCGACCCCTGCGGCGACGGTCCGCAAGGTGTTGAATAGCTGCCAGCGCGGGGAGTAGTCGGCCCAGATTTGGGCCGCCGCAGACACGTCCGCGGGCACGGTTACCAAGGCCAACGCCGCGTTCATCGGCACGTTGACCGTGATTGTCAGCACGAAACATCCCAGACCGACGATCACCGCGGCGCCAAGCAGCAGGCCCCCGCAAAGGCGCCCACCCGCCCTGCGCGCCACCAGCGCCGCCACTGCGAGCGCCGGGGTCGTCAGGAAGAAGACCGGGAAAAACACAGGGTTGCGCACCGAGGCGTTCATCGCCTGCATCGCAGCGATGGCGGTGCGCGGATCGGCCGCGTCGAGGCCCCACATGGTCGAACAGACCCAGGCGTAGAAAAAGCCGAACATAGCGCCCGTGAGGCTCAGCGCGATCAGGATCGTGGCCGCCGCATAGGGCACGTTTGCGGCGGCTGTCGTCGGTGTCTTCGGTGGTGTCATCCGTGGTGTCATCGGTGGTGTCTTCGGTGGTGTCATGGTCATCTCGTCACTCCCGGTTGACCGTAATCGAGATTACGGCTTGCTTCGGTCCGTAATCGTAATTACGGTTACGGTCAACCCGTTCCCGCAAGAGAACCGCCGATGTCAGATCGCCGCAGCCGTCGCGAGGCGGAAATCGCCGAAGCCGCCTACCGCCTGCTCGACGAGGTCGGCCTGGCCGGCACCACCGTGACCGCCGTGGCGAAGGCCGCCCGCGCCTCGAACGAGACCCTCTACCGGTGGTATGGCGACCGCACCGGGTTGTTCGCCGCCCTGGTGCGCCGCAATGCGGACCTTGTCCGCGACGCGCTGGACGCGCGCGCAGGCACGGGCCTGGATGGTCTTGCCCGGATCGGACCGCTTCTGCTCGCGATGGTGACTGCCCCCCGCGCCGTTGCTCTCAATCGCGCCGCCGCCGCCGACGCCTCGGGAACCCTCGGCGCGGAGCTTGCCCGGGGCGGGCGCGAGAACGTCACCCCGCTGATCGTCGCGCGCATCGCGGAGGCACAAACCAAAGCGGCCCTCGCCGCCGCGCCGCCCGGCGAGATTGCCGAAACCTACCTCGCGCTCCTGGTCGGCGACCTCCAGATCCGGCGCGCCACCGGCGCGATCGACCAGCCAGCGATGCCCGAGATCGAGACCCGCGCCGCGCGTGCCCTCGCGCAAGTGAAGACCTTGTATCCGCCGCCACTGGACCCCGCCTTGCCAAGCGAATAGGTGTCAGGAGCGAACAGGAGAGCCCAGATGACAAAGCCCCCGCTCACCCTATACCTCGCCGCCCCGCGCGGCTTCTGCGCCGGTGTCGACCGGGCGATCAAGATCGTCGAGATGGCGATCGAGAAATGGGGCGCGCCGATCTACGTGCGCCACGAGATCGTGCACAACAAGTTTGTGGTCGACGGCTTGCGCGAAAAGGGCGCGGTCTTCGTCGAAGAGCTCGACGAATGCCCCACCGACCGGCCGGTGATCTTTTCGGCCCACGGCGTGCCCAAATCGGTGCCCGCCGAGGCCGCCGAGCGCCAGATGGTCTATGTCGACGCCACCTGCCCGCTGGTCTCGAAAGTCCATATCGAAGCCGAACGCCACCACGCGAACGGGCTTCAGATGGTGATGATCGGCCATGCCGGCCACCCCGAAACCATTGGCACCATGGGCCAGTTGCCCGAGGGCGAAGTGCTGCTCGTCGAAACCGTCGACGACGTTACCAGGCTCAGCCCCCGTGACCCCGAGAGCCTCGCGTTCATCACCCAGACCACCCTGTCGGTCGATGACACCAAGGACATCGTCGCCGCGCTGCAAGCCCGCTTTCCGGCCATCGTCGGCCCGCACAAGGAAGACATCTGCTACGCCACCACCAACCGTCAGGAGGCGGTGAAGGCGATCGCGCCCGAGGTCGACGCGCTCTTGGTGATCGGCTCGCCGAATTCGTCCAACTCCCGCCGGTTGGTCGAAGTGGCCCGCTCGGAAGGCTGCAGCTATGCCCAGTTGGTCGGCAACGCCGGCGAGATCGACTGGCGGGCCCTCGATGGCGTCACCACCGTTGGCGTCACCGCTGGCGCCTCGGCCCCGGAACTGCTGGTGGACGAGGTCGTCCAGGGCTTCCGCGATCGTTTTGAGGTCACCGTCGAACAGGTCGAGACCGCCCGCGAAAGCGTCGAATTCAAGGTGCCGCGGGTACTCCGCGAGGACGCATGAGCGGCATCGGCTGCGGCCACGGGCGCGCCTACGGCAATTTCACCCAAGGCGACCTTGCCCGGTTGCTTGCCGAGGCCGGCTTCGTCCGATTGGCGGTCGACACCGGCGAAAAGTCTGGGCGTGATGGGATCGCCGAACCGTTGACCGCATACCTGATGAGGACCCCCGCATGACACCTGAATTTCTCGCCACCGCCCTCGTCGTCGTGCTCGCGCCCGGTACCGGCGTGATCTACACGCTGGCGACCGGCCTCGGCCAGGGCAAGCGCGCCGCCGTCGCCGCCGCCTTCGGCTGCACCCTGGGCATCCTGCCGGCGATGCTGGCGGCGATCCTTGGCCTCGCCGCGGTGCTGCACGCCTCCGCGCTCGCGTTCCTGATCGTGAAATGGGCCGGTGTCGCCTTCCTCTTGTACCTGGCCTGGGGCACGTTGAAAGAGCGCGGCGCCTTCGACGTCTCCCCCGCCACCTCTCCGGCCGGGGCGCGGCGCGGCTACGTCTCCATCGCGACAAAAGCCGTGCTGCTCAATACGCTGAACCCGAAGCTCTCGATCTTCTTCCTCGCCTTCCTGCCGCAGTTCCTGTCCGGCGATCCGGCCACCGCCACCGCCGAGATGGCCGGGCTCGGCGCAGTCTTCATGGCGCTCACCTTCGTGGTCTTCGTGGGCTACGGCGTCTTCGCCGCCACGGCGCGCAATGTCGTGCTGGAGAGCCCCCGGGCCATGACCTGGGCGCGGCGCACCTTCGCCGCCACCTTCGCCGGTCTCGGCCTCAAGCTGGCACTGGAGAGGGCATGAGCGCCGACCGCGAGACCATCGCTGTTTACGACAGCCGCTCGCACGACTACGCGACACGGCGCACCGGCCGGGCCGCAGAACCGGGGCTGGCCGACTTCGTCGCCACGCTCTCGCCCGGCGGCCACCTGCTCGACATTGGCTGCGGCCCCGGCGACTGTGCGCACCGGTTCCTGAAAGCCGGGTTCACCGTCGATGCCATCGACGCTTCCCCCGGCATGGTCAGCCGCGCCCGCGAGCTGGGTGTGCAAGCCCGCCTCGGCACCTTCGACGAGATCGACGCGCGCGGCCTCTACGACGGGATCTGGGTGAGTTACTCGCTCTTGCATGTTCCGCGCAGCGAGATCGCGGGGCACCTGAAACGGCTCCACCGCGCCTTGAAACCCGGCGGCCGGTTTCACATCGGCATGAAGATGGGGACAGGCGAAAAGCGCGACGCGCTCGGACGGCTCTACGTCTATTACAGCGAGGCGGAACTGATCGGCCTGCTCCAGGACGCGGGTTTCTCGCCGACGATGTCGGAGCGCCAGGTCGATGTCGGCCTCGACGGCACCGAGTACCATGGCATCTGGATTCACGCCAATGGTTGAGCTCGTCGCCCATACCGACGGCGCCTGTTCGGGCAACCCCGGTCCCGGCGGCTGGGGGGTGCTGCTCGAGGCGAAGCGCGATGGCACGGTGATCAAGACCCGCGAATTGAGCGGCGGCGAGGCGGAGACCACCAACAACCGCATGGAGCTCATGGCCGCGATCCAGGTGCTGGAAGTGCTCGACCGTCCCTCGGCGATCACCATCGTGACCGATTCGACCTATGTGAAGAACGGCGTGACCACCTGGATTCACGGCTGGAAGAAGAACGGCTGGAAGACGGCCGCAAAAAAGCCGGTGAAGAACGCCGAGCTTTGGCAGCGCCTCGACGAAGCCCGCGCCCGCCATGACGTCACCTGGGAGTGGATCAAGGGGCACACGGGCCACGAGGAGAACGAGCGCGCCGACGACCTCGCGAACGCCGGTATGGCGCCTTACAAACCGGCGAAGGACTAGAGCATTTCCAAACTAATCGCCGGCATATCCGGCGGCCTTGAAGAAGTTGTAGCATTCCTCGTCTGTGAAGAGGTCGCAGACTTGGCCGGCGGCGC
>Ga0209121_10000635_pt1 | contig 36852 bp, 32 predicted proteins | sample Cruoilmetagenom3_FD_187292 | JGI IMG/M metagenome (GOLD analysis project Ga0209121, IMG submission 187292) | Oil polluted marine microbial communities from Coal Oil Point, Santa Barbara, California, USA - Sample 3 (SPAdes) (version 2) | ecosystem: Environmental > Aquatic > Marine > Oil seeps ... | reverse complement strand
CCCCCAAAGTTGGGGGAGGGGGCGGGGGTGGGGGTGGTCTGCCCCCACAGCGCGGCGACCAGCCCTGCGTCGAAGGTGGCCGGAGGCAGGAGGCCCAGCAGTGTCCAACGGGCGGCCCACTCGGGGTACTCCCTCTCCAGCCGGACCACGCTCAGCCCCAGCACCGCCCCCACGTCCCCCTCCGGGTCGTCCTCCGGCCGCAGCGCGGAGAGGCGGCGTTTCTCGTCGGTCAGGCTGGCGGCGTACTCCGCCCCGGTCAGGTCGGGCGTTATCTCCAGCATGGCCCCCGCCACCCGCAGCGCCAGCGGCAGTCGCCCACAGAGCCCGGCGATGCGCTGCCAGGCCGTCTCGTCCACGTCCTTGCGGCTCAGACCGGTCTTGCGCAGGAGTTCCACCGCCTCCTTCAGCGAGAGGAGGTCCACGTCCCAGCGGCGCAGCCCCGGCAGCGCCAGGCGGCGGCGGGATGTGACCAGCACTCCGATGCCCACCGGCACCTCCAGCAGTGGCCTCACCTGCGCGGTGCTGGCGGCGTCGTCTAGCAGGAGCAGCACCTGCTTGCCCGCCAAGAGGGAGCAACAGAGGCCGCGCAGGGCCGCCAGGTCGTCGGGCAGGCGGGCCTGGGGCTCGAAGGCGTGGATCACCAACCCTAGCGCCTCCTGCGGCGAAATCGGCTCCGTCGTCCCTTTCAGGTGCACCACCAGTTGACCGTCGGGGTAGGTCTCCCGCAGCCGGTGGGCCACACCGTAGGCCAGTTCTGTCTTGCCCACGCCCCCCATCCCGGTCAGCCCGGCGATGAGCGCCGCGCCGCCCCCGCCGGCGGACAGGTGGGCGGGAATCTCCGCAAGTTCCCGCGCCCGCCCGGTGAAGGTGGGGACGGGGGGGCGGAGGTGGCGGGGAGGCACGCCGCCGTAAACAGGCGGCGCTGGAGGGGTTTCCAGCCCCGGCGCTTCAGGCCGGGGCGCGTAAACCACGCTTCCATCGCCGGTGATGACGATGGCCTGCCCCGCATCGCTGATGGCTACGCCGCGCTTCCCTTCCGCCGTGACGCCAGGCTTCCCCTTCTCCTCCCGCAGTTCCCGCCATATCTTAACGATCTCCAGCACCCCCTTGACGAGGATAACGACGCCCGTCGCGGCAGCGGTCAGCAGAAGCCACAAGCCGCCGGGGGTCTCCCGCCAGCCGGGTAAGGCCGCCCAACTGACCAACGCCACGGCCAGGATCAGAACGCCCAGAATCGCCAAAGCCAACGCTGTTTTCCGCATCGGTCACCCCCTCCCACACTCCCACACCCCCAAACTTCCACACCCCCAAACTCCCACACCCCCATACTCCTACAATCCTCCTTCATGCGCCTCCGTCGCGTGCACCACCGGGGCCTCCTCGACCGGCTCCTCCCCGCTGACGACGCCAGCGAAGGCCCCCAACGGCACCTCGATGAACGATGGTCTCCGGGTGTTTTCCGTCACCTGCTCCAGCGGAACCCCCTCCTCGCGGAACAGTCGCTTGATCAGGTTGGTGCAGGTCTTGCCGCCACAGGCCCCCATTCCGGCCCGCGTCACTGCCTTGATGTGGTTCATGTCCCGCACGCCGGCCCGGATGAGCGCGCGGATCTCCCCCGCCGTCACCCGCTCGCAGCGGCAGACGATCTCGTCGCCGGCGGTGCGCGCCACGGGACGTGCCAGCGGTTCCGTCACCGCCTCCTCCTGCACGCGGATGCCGGCGATGCGGCGGGCGTATTCCCGGGACGCTCGCACCCGCACCAGGCAGGCGCGGTCGGCGAACTTCGGCGCTCGCACCCTCACCACCTCCACGTGGCCCAACACCGTCCCTTCCGTGTCCAGCACCGTCACCAAGTCCCCCTCGTGGATGGTATCGGCGGCGAACTCGTAGGGGATGGTGATCGTGGGGTATTCTGGGTCCTTGCGGTAGTCCACCAGCGTGATCGCCAGCCCGGGGCATACGGCGACGCACTGGGCGCAGCCGGTGCAGCCCTCTCCCACGTACTCCGGCAGCGCCCGGATGTCCTCTCCTTCCATCACGATGCACCCTTGGGGGCAGACAGAGGTGCAGGGGTTGCAGGGAATCTCCTGGGCGCAGTGGATCACCGGGAAGACTCCCTCCTCCACCTCCGGGATGTCCTCGGTGACGACCGCGCCGGGGCGTGACTTGAGGATTTCGGCGGTGGTGTACCACTCCTGTGGAATCACGCCCACGTCCCGCCCCAGGCTGCGGGCGATCTCCAGCCCCCGGATGCGGCCGGTGAACATCGCCGCCGACGCCTCGGCGATCTCCTCCGCGTCCCCCGCCGCGAAGACCGGCAGGCCGAACTCCTGTGCTTTGTGGGTGAATTCGTCCACCGGGTCCAGCCCTACGGCGACCAAGACGGTGTCGCACTTGAAGGTCTTCTCCGTGCCAGGGATGGGTCGCCAGTTCTCGTCAATCCGGGCGATGGTCACCGACTCGACCTCCTGCTCCCCGTCCGCGTTGAGGACGGTATGGGAGACGTAGATGGGGACGCCCAGGCGGGCCAGTTTGTCCTTGTGCACCTTGTAGCCAGAGCAATCCGGCAGCGCCTCGCACAGGCCGACGACCTCTATGCCGGCCTGGAGGGCGTGGTAGCCCGCGATGAGGCCGACGTTTCCCCCGCCGACGATGAACAGTCGCTCGCTCGGCCTCACCAGGTCACGGTTGACCAGCGTCTGGAAGGCCCCTGCGCCGTAGACCCCCGGCAGCGTATTGCCCTTGAAGGCCAGCGATTTCTCCCGCGCGCCGGTCGTCACCAGGAGGACGTGGGGTTGGACGACGACGTAGTGTCCCCCCCGCAGCACGCCCACCTTACGGTCGGAGAAGACGGCCAGCGCGGTCGTGTTGAGCCAGACCTGGACGTTCTCGAACTGGCGTACTTCCTGCTCGAGTTTGGTGGCGATGTCGATGCCCCGCGTCCCGGCGTAGCAGGCATCAATCGAGCCGAAGAACTTGTGGGTCTGGAGCACCAGTTTGCCGCCCAGGCGGTGTTTGTCGTCCACGATGAGCGTGCGCACACCGGCCTTGCCCAGCTCGATGGCCGCCGACAGGCCCGCCGGCCCGCCGCCGATGATGAGACACTCCACCTCGACGGTCTCGATGGGCCGTGTATGGGGCGCGCTTTCGACCTCCGGCAGCACAGGCCGTCCTTCCAGCGGCTCGACTCGCATGCTCGGTTTAACCAGCACCATGCAGGACTTCACTGGCAATCCATCCGCCATCACCATGCACTGCGCACACTGCCCGTTGGCGCAGAAGATACCCTGGGGCGCGCCGTCCTTCTCGTGGTGGCCAAAGATGCGCACCCCGTTAGCGAAAAGGGCCGAGGCGATGGTCTCTCCCTCGCGGGCACTCATCGCCCGGCCCTGCCAGTAGAACTCGAACCCCGGTCGCTCCTCGACCGGGAGGATGGGATGTTCACGAATGTGATAATCTGCCATGTGACTTCCTCCTGTTAATAGCAATGTCAGAGACCGGCCACAGCAAGGGTGGCGCGAGTCCGTGCTTATTATATGCCCGAACGCGCCGCGTGGCAAAACGCCCGTTTCCCCTCCGCCTCAACCTGGTGTACAATGTCCCCTGAATTCGGGGCGGGCATCTGGTGAGACGGCGGCCACGAATGAATTCGATGGCTTCGAGGTTTAGTCAATGAAATCTGAAGTCCAATTCACCCACGCTACGTTCCTTTCCCCCCTCACCTGGCGCTACGGTTCCAGCGAGATGCGCCACGTCTGGTCGGAAGAACACAAACGACGGCTCTGGCGGCGCGTGTGGGTCGCGCTGGCCGCCGCGCAGCACCAGGCCGGCCTGGTCACGGCCGGGCAACTGGCCGACCTGCGGGCGCATCAAGACGATGTGGACATAGGCCGCGCGGCCGAGATCGAGGCCGAGATCCACCATGACCTGATGGCCGAAATCCGCACCTTCGCTGAACAGTGTCCTGTGGGCGGGCCAATCATCCACCTGGGGGCCACCAGCGCCGACATTGAGGACAACACCGACGCGCTGCGCCTCCGCGAATCGCTCGACCTGCTTCTGGAGCGGCTGCATGCGCTTCTTTCAACCCTGGCCGACCTCATCGAGGCCCGTGCCGATCAGGTCTGCATGGGCTTCACCCACCTCCAGCCCGCCGAGCCCACCACCGTCGGCTACCGGCTGGCGACCTACGGCCAGGACTTGCTGGAGGACTGCGTGGACCTGCGCCGCGTGCGGGAGCGCATCCGGGGCAAGGGCATCAAGGGCGCGGTGGGTACCGCTGCCGCCTACGCTCAACTGCTGACTGGCACCGGGATGACCCCCGCCGAACTGGAGGTCCGCGTGATGGCGGAACTGGGGCTGGACCCCTTCCCCGTCGCCACCCAGGTCTACCCGCGCAAGCAGGACTGGCGCGTGTTGACGGTGCTGGCAGGACTGGCGGCCTCCCTCTACCGCTGCGCCTTCGATCTACGGCTGTTGCAATCGCCGCCCATCGGCGAGTGGAGCGAGCCCTTCGGGGCGCGGCAGGTGGGCTCGTCGGCCATGCCCTTCAAACGCAACCCGGTCAACGCGGAGAACATGGACAGCCTGGCCAGGTACGTCGCCGCGCTGACCCGCGTGGCCTGGGACAACGCGGCCCACTCCCTGCTGGAGCGCACGCTGGACGATTCGGCCAACCGCCGCCTCATCCTACCGGGGGCGTTCCTGGTGGGCGATGAACTTCTGCGCCGTGCTCACCGTATCCTGCGGGACTTGCGCATCCACGACGAGGCCGTGGCCCGCAACCTGGCTGCCTACGGCACCTTTGCCGCCACTGAGCGCCTCCTTGTGGAACTGGCGCGGGCCGGCGCCGGCCGCCAGGCGATGCACGAGGTGATCCGTGGGCACGCGATGGCTGCGTGGCAGGCAGTGTGGGCCGGGGAGCCCAACCCGCTGGCCGACTATCTGGCCGCCGACCCGGAGGTGTTGTGCTACCTGCCCGCCAAGCGCGTGCGCGAGTTACTCGACGCCACCGCCCACGTTGGCGACGCACCGGCGCGGGCGCGACGGATGGCGGCTGCGATACGCGAACATGTTGGCGGCGGGAGTTGGGGGTGAATGACCGGCTGCTGCTGGTGCACGGTTCACCGTCCAGCCACGCAGCCGATTTGCCTACCACGTTATGATGGTGTACAATCAGCAAGCAAGAGCCGCAGGGAGGACTTGTTATGGAGCGCATACTGCTCGCCACCTACCAGAGGGACATCACGCGACACTATGAACTGGCTCTGGCCCACGGCGCGGGGCTGGAACTTCAGGTTTACGGCTACGACACAGGTTTGCTGGATAGCGGGTGGCGCGAGTTGCTTGACCAGCACAAGGCCTTGTTGCGCGGCTTCGAAGGCGAGCTCGCCATCCACGGCGCTTTCATGGACATGGCCCCCGCCAGCTCGGACCGGCGCATCGTGGCGGTGACCCGCGAGCGTTTCATGTTGAACCTCGACATCGCCGCCGAACTGGGTGCGCGCAACGTCGTCTTCCACACCCAGTTCCTGCCCCAGGTGTACCGTCCTGTCGTGGATGGTCCAGATTATCGCCGCACTTGGACTGAGGGGCAGGTAGAGTTCTGGGGGCCGATGGCCGAGGAGGCTGCCAAGCACGGGCTGGTCATCGCATTGGAGAATATGTGGGAACCGGAGCCGGACATCATCGGCGACGTGCTGGATTTGGTCAACCTGCCCAACCTGGGCGCCTGCCTCGACGTTGGCCACGTCCGCCTGTTCACTGATTATGTGCCCCTGGAGTTGTGGGTCGAGCGACTCAGCCACCGGCTGGTGCATTGCCACATGAACAACCATCGAGGCTTTTACGACGAGCACCTGTCGCTTGACTTCTGCGGTGGGGTGATTGACTACAAGCGGGACGTCCTGCCGCTGCTGCTCGCGTTGCCCAACCAGCCTTCCTTCGTGCTGGAGATGGACGACCTTGAATACCTGGAGGGCAGCCTGCGCTACCTGGGGCGCTGACTCCCCTCCTTAAGTGGCTCGACGACCCCGTTAGCCACAGCCAGGCCATCTCGTTGTGTTCGTCCAGTTCGGCGATCTGCAGCAATGCCAGGCGCACCTCTTGTCTCCGTCCAGCCTTGACGGCCCTGCGCACCTGTGATACCATCTTACCGTCCATCTCATGGCATAGCCAGAAAGGAGTCCAGTGGTCGGCACAGGCACCCTCATCAACGTTGTCACCGTACTGGTGGGCGGGATGATGGGAACGCTGCTGGGCGCTCGCCTGCCTGAGAGGGTGCGCGAGACGATTATGCATGGCCTGGGACTGTTGACCATCGTCATCGGCGTTCAGCTCTCCTTCGAAACCGATAATATCCTCATCGTCCTGGGCGGCCTGTTGCTGGGGGGCATCACGGGAGAGTTGCTGCATATTGAGGGCCGGATCAACCAGTTGGGGCGCTGGCTCGAGCACAAGACTACGAGGGTTGGCAGCCGGCCCGCCTCCGACCCGCCACAGGATGCGGCTCGCCCTGGCACATCTCGATTCAGTCGTGCCTTCCTGACGGCAAGCCTGGTGTTCTGCGTTGGCCCGATGACCATCCTGGGCTCCATCCAGGATGGCCTGACCGGTGACTACACCTTGCTGGCGATCAAAGCGACGCTGGATGGGTTTGCATCGTTGGCCTTCGCATCCACGCTGGGGCCTGGCGTGATCTTCGCGGCTCTCACCGTGCTGGCTTACCAGGGAGCGCTGACGCTGGGTGCCGGGTGGGCCAGCGCGGTGCTCACCGACCCCATGGTCGCCGAGATGACGGCCACGGGTGGCGTGCTGATGCTGGCGTTGGGGCTGGGTCTCCTGGAGATCAAACAGATCCGGGCCGGCAACCTCTTGCCTGCGATTGTCGTAGCGCCGCTCATCGTCGCTGTGGTCAAGTGGGTCGCCCGCTGAATCCTCGCGGCACGTGCGTTTGATTTGACCACTTATGCTGCTTGGGGTATAATGGCGCGGCTGTTGGCAGTTGGCTGATCGCTAACTGCTAACCACCAAAAGGAGGATGAATGCCGAAGCGAACGTATCAACCCAAGAAGCGCAAGCGCATGCGCACCCACGGTTTTCGGGCTCGCATGTCCACGCCTGGCGGGAGACGCGTGCTCAAGGCACGGCGGCGGAAAGGCCGTCACCGGCTGGCTGTGCATAGGGAGTGGGCCAAGAAGTTGAACTGGAAGGAAAGTGCACAGCGGCCACGCCGTCGGGCCTAGTTTCCGGTGCAGAACTGTTTTCCGAGGCTCTCAGCCCCCGATCGTTTTGTACCGAGAACGAGCCTGGTGATGGAACGGCGGATTCGACTGCGGCGAACGAGCGATGTGCGGCGGGCATACGATGAAGGACGATCGTGGGCACACTCACTGTTGGTGCTGGTCACGCGGCCCAACGGGCTCGACTTCAGCCGCGTGGGAGTTACAGCCAGCCGGAGTGTGGGGAAGGCGGTGGCTCGCAACCGGGCCAAACGGCTCCTGCGCGAGGCGGCGCGTCGCCTTTACCCCCAGTTTGGGGTTGGGTGGGACGTGATGTTGATCGCACGGGCAAGGATTCTTAAGGTGAAAGAGCCCCAGGTCGAGGAAGCGTTGGTCTCGTTACTGAAACGGGCCGGATTGATCGTAGGGGGAATGGCCGGGGATGGGGGTAGAGAGGAATGAAGCCCATCCTTCTGAGTCTGATTCGTCTCTATCAGATGACCCTCTCGCGCACGCTCCCTCCCACGTGTCGCTTTACCCCTTCATGTTCCCAGTATGGCTACGAAGCCATCGCTCGCTACGGGGCCTGGCGCGGTGGCTGGCTGGCCATCAAACGGGTTGCCCGTTGCCACCCCTTGAACCCTGGGGGGTATGATCCCGTTCCCAGTATGGAGGAGGATAAGTAATTGAACCGATCTTGGACACGGCGCTGGCCCATCGTGTTGGCGATGTTGGCGGCGCTACTCGTAAGCGTGAGTGGCTGTGCAGGAAGTGCGCAAGCCACGAGTTGGATGGGGCTGACTATCGCAGGGGAGAGGCTGTACGCGGCCGACCTGGAGCAAGTCCGGGAGTTGGGCGCAGCGGACGGTAGACCCCTGTGGGCTTTCCCAGATGACCCGAAGGAGGAAAAACGCGGAGCCTTTTACGCTACCCCGGCAGTAGGCGAAGGGTACGTGATCGTGGCCTCGCAGGTGCCCGGTGGCGGTTTTTTCAGCCAGCCCAGGAACGTCGTTTGGGCGCTGGATGCTGACACCGGCAGTAAACTGTGGAGCTTCTATGACGCCGCTGGTCAATACGTCGAAGGTGGGGCCATAAGCGGTGGCGTCTTCGTCATCGGCAATAGCGACGGCAACGTCTACGCACTGGACGTGGAGAGCGGCGCCCTCAGGTGGGTTTTCGAGGCGGGGCACCGCGTGTGGGCCACGCCTCTCATCGTCTCGGACATGGTCTATATCGGCTCGATGGACCGTCACCTCTACGCACTGGATTTGTCCAACGGTGAGGTGCGCTGGGATTTTCACGCCGAGGGTGCCTTCGCCAGCACACCGGCGCTGCGAGATGGCACGCTCTACATCGGCGCTTTTGACGACCGGCTCTACGCGGTAGATGCGCGTACGGGGACCGAGCGCTGGCGCTTCCCGGGCGAGAACTGGTTCTGGGGCAGTCCGGTGGTCTACAGCGACACCGTCTACGCGGCCGACGTGAACGGCAATGTCTACGCCGTGGACGCCGAGACCGGGGAGCCAATCTGGGACCAACCGCAATCGCTTAACGCGCCCGTGCGCGCAGGACCGGCGCTAACTGGGGATGGGAGCATGTTGTTCGTCGGCAGTCAGAATGGCACTTTGTATGCACTGGACACTGCCGATGGCTTCTTGCTGTGGTCACAGGATAGCGAAGGGCAGGTGCTTTCGACGCCGGTAGTGGGTGGGTCGCTGGTGTACGAGTCGCTGCTTCACGGACCTTATCGTATACGGGCGCTACACGTGGATAACGGGCGCGAGATGTGGGCCTATCCGCGTGTGGTTGAGGAACAAGAATAGGAAGGGTAGATTGTGTTTGACTTTATAGCTTATCCGTTAGCCAACTTGATGCTACTCTTTTATTACTTCCTGGGGCATCAGACCGTCGTAGCCATTGCTGTGCTGACTGTCTTGATTCGCCTGCTCATCCTGCCGCTGACACTGGGGCAGCAGAAGTCGGCACGCAGGATGCAGGAACTCCAGCCGAAGATCGCGAAATTGCAGAAGAAGTACGGCAAGGACAAGGAACGGCTGACACAGGAACAGATGAAGTTGTACAAGGAAGCAGGCATCAACCCTATGGGGGGGTGCCTGCCGTTGCTGATCCAGTTGCCAATTATGTTCGGTCTCTACCGGGCGATCATCTACTGCGTGCCCACGACGCCATTGCAACTGTTCCAGTTCTCTCACCACATCTACAAGTGGTTGCCTGGTGTTGTGGGGCTCGTGCCGCTGCAGAGCGCCTTCCTGGGGATGGACCTGGGTCAACCCCCTAGCGTGGCTCAGTGGTGGTCGTATGCTTTGCCTGCCCTGGTCTTGGCCACGTCCTGGTTGCAGCAGAAATTATTGACCCCGCCCGCTGCCAGCGATGACCAATCGCAGGCGACGGCGGTGAACCAACAGATGCAGATTATGATGCCGTTGATGTTCGGGCTCATGTCCCTCCAGTTCGCGGTGGGGCTCTCCATCTACTTCATCATCTCCAACCTGATCGGGATTGCTCAGTATTACTTCATTCCGGTGGATCGGGACGGTGGGGGAACCGGAGGCAAGGGGCAGAAACAGTCGGAACGGCGGAAGTGATAGACGACTCGCGTTGGGCATTGTTTAAGGAGCGTGGCTGATGGAGGGAATAGAGCAGGCAATCGAGGCGACTGGAGCAGACGTTGAGGCGGCGATTGCCAGGGGCCTGGGACGCCTGGGGGTTGATCGAGATGGGGTGGAGATCGAGGTGCTGGACGAGGGCAGCCGGGGTGTGTTCGGCTTGAGGGTGCGAGAGGCCCGCGTGCGTCTGATGCCTAAGTTGGCTGACCTGCCGCGTCCGGCTCCTGCAGTGCCATCTGAGCCAGTCGCTCCGCTCGCGGCAGAGCCGGTGGGGACTGCCGTGGTGGAGAGGGATGGGGTCGGGGTGGCCCAGGGGGCGTTGCTGGAACTGTTGGCTCTTCTTGGTATGGACGAGGCCCAGGTTAATGTGCGACGAGCTGAACCTGCCGAGGATGAGATGGACCCGCCGCTGATACTAGATGTGCGTGGCCCAGGCGTCAATGCACTGATAGGCTACCGTGGGGAGGCGCTGGCTGCGTTGCAGCGCATCACCCGGCTGATCGTTGGGCGGGAGATGGCAGGCCGGGTGCGACTGGTGGTGGACGTGGACGGTTTCAAAGCACGTCGGGAGCAGTCGCTGCGCCGCCTGGCTCGACGTATGGCGGAGCAAGCAGTGCGCACCGACCACACGGTGATGCTTGAACCTATGCCACCCTACGAGCGCCGTATCATCCACCTGACATTGCGCGATCATCCCCACGTGGTCACCCAGAGCATTGGCGAGGGAGACCGGCGCAAGGTCACTATCATCCCACAACGCTAATTAGCCGTTAGCAGATAGCCGTTCGCCAATAGCCGCTAACTGGTAACTGCTAACTGCTAACCGCTAATGGCTGACTGCTAACTGCTAATGGTTGAACTAGATTACCTGGTCATCGGTCACGTGACCCGCGACCTGGTAGATGGTGGCTTCACGATTGGCGGGACGGTTTCCTACGCTGGTCGTACTGCGCGCGCGCTGGGCTGCCGCGTTGGCGCCATTACGAGCGCCAGCCCTGACCTCGATCTGAACGGGGTGCTGGACGGCGTGATAGTCACTCGTTACCCCGCCGCTACGACGACCACGTTTAAGAACATCTATAGCGCCGATGGTCGGCAACAGGTGCTACACGGCGTTGCAGAGACGCTGGTGCCAGCGATGGTGCCACCGCACTGGCGGGCGACCATCGTCCACCTGGGGCCGGTGGCCCAGGAGTGCGACCCGGCGCTGGTCAATGTCTTTGGAGACGTCTTTGTGGGCTTGACTCCCCAGGGATGGATGCGGCATTGGGATCGAGCCGGGCACGTGAATCCTTGCCAATGGGAGATGGCCGAGGAGTTGCTCGCCCGCGCCGACGCCGTGGTGTTGAGCGAGGAGGACGTGGCGGGTGACGAACCACTGATGGCCCGATACGCCGCCCAGACGCGGTTGCTGGTTGTGACCCATGCGGCGGCGGGCTGCACCGTGTACATGGCTGGCCAGTCCCGCCACTTCCCAGCCCCAGCCGTGCACGAGGTGGATCCTACTGGCGTCGGCGACATCTTCGCGGCGGCCTTCTTCGTGCGGCTGCAGCGATGCGGCGACCCCTGGACGGCCGCTCGCTTCGCCAACTGCGTCGCCGCCTGCTCAGTGACACGGGCGGGACTGTCTGGCACGCCCAGTGCGGAGGAGGTCGCCCACTGTGAGCGGGCCTTGGAGGCCCTGGGAGGATAGGGTGGGCCAGGATGCCGATCATCTATGCGCTGGCTAACCAGAAGGGGGGGGTTGGCAAGACCACCACGGTGGTCAACGTAGGGGCCTACCTGGCAGGGTGGGGCCAGCGTGTCCTGGTGGTGGATATTGACCCGCAGGCCAATGCCACCTCCTCCCTGGGGATAGATAAGCGCGCCGTGCCACTCTCTACCTACGACCTGCTGGTGCGCGAGGTCCCGTTGGCCCGTGTTGTGCAACTCACCGGTCGAGTGCGGCTCGACCTGATCCCTGCCTCGCCGTCCCTGGCCGGTGCGACAGTGGAGCTGATCAGCCTGCCGCAGCGGGAGTCTCGCTTGCGCCGGGCGTTGGCGGGGCTGAGCCTGAGCGAAGGCGAAGGGCCTGTCCTGAGCGAAGGCGAAGGGCCAGACGAGCGGTATGATTACGTGCTGATTGACTGTCCACCCAGCCTGGGCATCTTGACAGTGAACGGGCTGATGGCTGCAACCGATGGGGTGATCATCCCTGTGCAGTGCGAGTACCTGGCACTAGAGGGGCTCTCACAATTGGTGCGTGCGATTGAGTTGGTGCGCCGTGCCCTCAACCCAGGGCTGCGGCTGCGAGGGCTGGTGATGACGATGTACGACGCCCGCACGAATCTTTCACGTCAGGTCGTTGAGGAGGTACAGCGGCACTTCCCCGGGCGGGTCTTTGACACGATTGTCCCGCGCAGTGTACGCCTGAGCGAGGCGCCCAGTTACGGCGAGTCCATCATATCCTATGCCCCCCATTCGGCGGGGGCACTGGCTTACGCGGCGCTGACGCGGGAGTTGCTGGTAGGCGATCACAGCAGTTAGCCACTAACGGCTAATTGCTGGCTGCTAACTGCTGAGGTTGAGATGTCACCACACAAGAGCGGACTTGGTAGGGGGTTGGAGGCGCTGATCCCCCTCGCGGAGGAAGAGGCAGCAGTAACACAAGGTGTGATCGAGGTGCCACTTGCTTCCATCACGCCCAACCCCCACCAGCCGCGCATGCAGATTCGCGATCAAGACCTGGTGGAACTGGCTACTTCTATCGAAGAACATGGGATCATCCAGCCGCTCGTCGTCACCAGAGCGCCCAATGGGTATCAACTGATCGCTGGCGAGCGCCGCTGGCGGGCGGCGCGGCTGGCCGGGTTGTCCACCGTCCCTGTCATCGTGAAGGACACGGCCCCCAGCGAGATGCTCGAACTGGCGCTGGTGGAGAATCTTCAGCGGGCTGACCTGAATCCGCTTGAAGAGGCTATGGCCTACCGCCAGTTGACCGATGAGTTCGGGTTGACGCAGGCGCAGGTGGCGCGGCGGGTGGGCAAAAGCCGGATGGCGATCTCCAACACGCTGCGACTTTTGAAGGCGGCCCGTCCTGTGCAGGAGGCGCTGCTGGCAGGGAGGATCAGCGAAGGGCACGCCCGAGCGCTCTTGGGCCTGGAGCGGGCGGAGGCACAGGAAGCCATGCTCAAGACGGTACTGAGGCAGGAGCTGAACGTGCGGCAGACGGAGGAGTTGGTGCGGCGCTTGCTCGGCCGGCGAAAAGAGCGGCAGCCTGCGCGTGCATCCTCGCCGGAGATGCGGGCGCTGGAGGCTCACTTCCGCGAGGCGCTGGGTACCAAGGTGAGCCTGACGCGCAGCGGCAAGAAGGGGCGCCTCGTGATTTACTTCTATTCGGAGGAGGAGTTGGACGCGCTGTATGAGCGCATCGTCGGAAGTGAGTAAGTAAGTGCTGGCCGATCAACTGCTGGTCAACGGGCGGATATACACGCTGGACGCCGGGTGCCCTCGGGCCTCGGCGTTGGCCATTTCTGGTGAACGCATCCTGGCCGTGGGGGGCGACCCTTCGACGAGCTCAGAGTACCGCCTGCGTGACCTACTGGCTCCCGGCGGGGAGGTGCTTGACCTGGGCGGGCACTGTGTCCTCCCCGGCCTGACCGACAGCCACATCCACTTCACCTGGTATGCCCTGGGCCTGCGCGGCATGGACCTGACCGGGGCGGCGACACTGGATGGGATGCTGGCGCTGGTGGCAGAGCATGCGCGGGAGACGGAGGCGGGCGAGTGGATACTGGGGACGCGATGGGACCAGGAACGGTGGCCCGAACGTCGCTTTCCCACGGCCGCTGAACTGGACACCGTCGTGCCGGCACACCCGGTTGTGCTCAAGGCCAAAAGTGGCCACGCGCTGGTGGCGAACACGCTCGCGCTACAAATGGCCGGCGTCACTGCCCACACGCCCGATCCGCCCGGCGGGCGCATTGGGCGCGACGCGGACGGACAACCGGACGGGATGCTCTTCGAGGACAGCGCGATGGAGTTGGTCACTGGCCTCATCCCAAAACCCGGGCCGGAGGAGACCGCTGGTGCGCTGCGGGAGGCCTTCCCGAGCGCGTGGCGTGTGGGGCTGACGGCCATCCACGACATGGACGGTCCCCCGGCCTTCACCGTCTACCAGCGGTTGCACACCCGGGGCGAACTCGGCCTGCGCGTGGTCAAGTACCTTCCCGCCGGCGCACTCGACTGCGCGCTGGAGATTGGCCTGCGTGCAGGCTTGGGCGACGACTGGCTGCGGGTGGGCGGGATCAAGGTCTTCGCCGACGGTGCGCTGGGCCCCCGCACGGCGGCGATGCTGGCCCCCTACGAGGGTGAGCCGGAGAACCTGGGCGTGGTGACGACAGATCAGGCCAGCCTGCGCGAGTTGGCGCGGAAGGCGCTGGTGGGAGGGCTGCCGCTGGCCGTGCACGCCATCGGCGACCGGACTAACCGCATGGTGCTGGACGTGCTGGCCGACGTGGGCGGCGGGGGCAGGGGCAAGCCCGGCCCCTACAGGCATCGCATTGAGCACGTGCAACTGCTCCACCCCGACGACATGGGCCGGTTGGCCTCGCTTGGCGTCGTGGCCTCGATGCAGCCCATCCACGCCACGCAGGATTACGAGATGGCCGACCGCTACTGGGGCGAGCGCTGCGCCACCGCTTACGCCTGGCGCAGCCTGCTGGAAGCCGGTACGGTGCTGGCCTTCGGCTCCGATTGCCCCGTGGAGGACCTCAACCCCTTCCTGGGCATCCACGCCGCCGTGACGCGGCGCCGCGCCGATGGTTCCCCCGGCCCGGAGGGCTGGTATCCTGAGCAGCGGCTGACGGTGGGAGAGGCGGTGCGCGCCTACACGCTGGACGCGGCATACGCCGTTGGCCTGGAGGATCGGCTGGGCTCGCTGGCCCCCGGCAAACTGGCTGACCTGGTCATCCTCGACCGGGACGTCTTCACCTGTGATCCGATGGCGATTGCGGAGACGCGGGTAGTGGCGACGATGATCGGCGGGCAGTTTGTATACAATGAGGGATAACACACTCTGACAATTTTCCCCTCCACCGTCGCTTGACACCTCGAACATTTGTTCGTATAATATGGGTGGAGGCTGTGCAGTGGATTCACTGGAGAAACTCAAACTGCTGGGACCCCCGACCTGCTTCGAGCCGGCCGAGGAGGTCGGCGCGGCCGGGCGGCGCTCGCCGCCCCTGCGCGATGACCTCTCCGGCTGCGTCCACAACGCCGTGATGCCCGGCGGGAAGCGTATCGCGCTGCTCAAGACGCTGCTTACCTCCGCCTGCGAGCGTGACTGTCGCTATTGTACCTTCCGGCAGGGACGTGACTTCCGTCGCGTCAGTTTCTCCCCCGACGAACTGGCCCACCTCTTCATGCAACTGCATCAGAGGAACGTTGCTGAGGGCATCTTCCTCAGTTCCGGTATCGCTGGCAGTGGTCCCCGCACCGAAGACCGCCTCATCGCTACGGCCGAACTCCTGCGCCACCGCTACGGCTTCCGGGGCTACATCCATCTCAAGATTATGCCCGGCGCGGAGCGGGAGCAGGTGCTGGCGGCGATGCGTCTGGCTGACCGGGTCTCGGTCAACCTGGAAGCGCCCAACGCCGAGCGCCTCGCCCACCTGGCCCCGCGCAAGGTCTTCGCCGAGGAGTTGCTGCAGCGGCTGTGCTGGATCGAGGAGATCCGGCGGGAGACGCCCGGACGCTGGCCCAGTTCCACCACCCAATTCGTCGTCGGCGCGGTTGATGAGAGCGACGTGGAACTCCTGACCACGACTGAGTTCCTGCACCGGCAGGTCGGGCTGGCGCGGGCCTACTTCAGCGGCTTTGCGCCGGTGCCCGATACGCCGCTGGAGGATCACTCCCCCAGCCCGCCCCTGCGAGAGCACCGGCTCTACCAGTCCTCCTTCCTCTTGCGTGACTACGGTTTCACCGTCGAAGAACTCCCCTTCGACGCCGGCGGCAACCTGCCGCTGGGAAGCGACCCCAAGTTGGCCTGGGCGCGCCGCCACCTGGCGCACACCCCCGTCGAGTTGAACACCGCTGACCAGCGCGACCTGCTGCGCGTGCCGGGCATTGGCCCTAAGGGGGTCGAGAAACTGCTGCGTGTCCGCCGCCAGGGCACCCTGCATGACCTGACCGACCTGCGCAAACTGGGGATCGTCGCCCGGCGGGCTGCTCCCTTCATCCTGCTCAATGGCCGCCGCCCGGCCTATCAACTCCGCCTCTGGTCAGCTTCGCCATGAATGAAACGAACGCCTCCCTCACCCGCTTCATCGGCGAGGCCATTGAGGCCCACCACGATCGCCCCCTGGCGCTGGAGAAACGGCCCGGCCCACCCGATGGCTTCTCCTGGCAGGGGCGGACCTATTGCGTCGTGGAGGTGCTCAGCGAATGGCACGACTATCGCCAGCGGGGCAAGACGGCGGCGTTTTATCGCAAGGAACGCGGCTCCTACCGGGCGAAGGCGGCCGAAGGGCGGGGCTCCTGGGGGGTGGGGCGGGACTACTACCGGGTGCGCACTGGCAGTGGTGAGGTGTTCGACTTATACTACGACCGCGCCCCCCAAGGGGCCGGACGCCGCAAGGGGGGCTGGTTTCTGTATCGCCAAATTCTCGCACGGGAGTCTACTCCGTGACCACTCTCACCCTTGACGAGATTAAGCGCCAGCGCGAGTTTAACTATCGTCGCACCCCTGAGCGACGAGTCCGCACCATCGAGGAGGCGCGGGCCTTTGTCGAGGAGGTGGGCTTCTGTCACTTCTGGCCCATCAAGGGAGTGGAGATGCCCAATCTGTTCCACGCTATCGCCGGGCGCGTGCGGCCGGTCCCCGACGAGCACGATGACCCAGACGGCAGCAAGTGTTGGGGCTGGAAGGACCACGCGCTAGATAAGAGGTGGTGGTACTATGGCAAACTCCTCCGCCGTCGGGCGACGCTCATCTCCCTGGCGGAACTGCCGTATTTCTACGCTCTCAGCGAGAACTACGGTGACCTGGATGATTACCTCCAGGAGTATACCGACGGGTTGATGACCGCCGAGGCCAAGGCGGTCTACGAGGCACTGCTGGAGCACGGGTCGCTGGACACTGTCCGGCTGCGCCGTGAGGCGCGTATGAGCGCCGAAAGCGCCAAATCTCGTTTTGATCGGGCACTGGTGGAGCTTCAGGTGGGGCTCAAGGTGCTCCCCATCGGTGTGGCCGAGGCCGGGGCCTGGCGGTACGCCTTTCTCTACGAACTGTTGCCCCGCTGGTTCCCAGACATCACGGAGCAAGCGCGCCAGATCAGCCGCGCTGAGGCACGGCGGGTGCTGGTGTTGCGCTACCTCGACAACGTAGTTGCTGCAGACCGCAAGATGATCGGTAAGGTCTTCCACGTTCTGAGGTGGACGCCAGCCGAACTGGATCGCACAATAGCCGCACTTCTCGAAGAGGACGCTGTTCGGCAAGTACAAGTCAAGGGACTGGAACGTCCGCAACTGGTTTCGACTCATGCTGTGGAGCGTGACCTGTAGGCTCGTCGTCATTGATCTTGGATGACTCCGCATTCTGAGCGATAGCCGCTTTGACCATCACGCTCGACACTGCAGCGAGTTGCATCTCCCAAATGATGCAGTTTCTCACCCCCCGTGGCTGGATGCATATATCCATGCTAAAGTCACCCTGGCGCTTGACATCTCTGCCGTTTGAGTAGTATACTCCAAACAGTTGTACGCGATCCGGCTTGTTTATCACGTTTGATGTCGCACAGTGCGTTTCAAAGTGATGGTGTATGAGCAGACGTATCCTCATCGTTGACGATGATGCACTGTTGCGCCGCAGCCTGGCCTTCAACCTGGAGAGGGTCGGCTACCGCGCCAGCACGGTGGCCACGGCGGAGGATGCATTGGTCCAGGTCCGTATTGATCCGCCGGACCTGATACTACTGGACATCGGCCTGCCGGGGATGGACGGGCTGGACGCGCTACGCAACCTGCGGCGACAGATAGACGTGCCGGTGATCTTCCTCACCGCGCGTCGCCGCGAGTTGGACCAGGTGCTTGGGCTGGAGCTGGGTGCCGATGACTACGTCACCAAGCCCTTTGACATCAACGTACTGTTGGCTCGCATCAAGGCTGTGCTACGGCGGACCGCGCCAGCACCGGCACCTGCGAGGGAACCTGTCCCGTTGGTGGTGGGCGACCTGGAGATAGACCCGGCGGCGCACACCGTGACCGTGGGCGGACGGGCCGTGGATCTGCCCCCCCGCGAGTTTGATGTGCTCCACACGCTGGCGCTGGAAGCCGGACACGTCGTCTCGGTAGACGACCTGTTGGCTCGCGTCTGGGGCGCGGAGTACACCGGCGAGCCACAGGTGGTCTACGTCCACATCCGCTGGCTGCGCGAGAAGCTGGAGGGTGACCCCCGGCATCCCCGGCGCATCGTCACCGTGCGGGGGGTGGGGTACAAGTTAGTGGCACCGAGGGGTGGTTGATGCGTTCGTTGCGCACCCGTTTAATCCTGAGTCACGTTTTGCCTTTGCTGATCGTCATCCCGCTGGTGGGCATCGCGTTGACTTACTTGCTGGAGACGCAGGTGTTGCTGGCGGGGCTGTCCAACGAGCTGGAACGGCAGGCCATGCTGGTCGCTGCCGTCACCGCCGACTATCCTCAAATCTGATATGACCCGATCCAGTCCCAGGCCTTCGTAGCTCGAATCGGAGGAAAGCTCACTGCCCACGTTATGCTTCTGGACGCCAATGGTGTGTTGTTGGCATCCACCGATGCAGCCGACCAGGACTTGTTGGGCCAACGGTTGATTATCCCTGGCTTCCGCGAGGTGCTGTTCAGCGAGGCCGTGGTGCGTGTGGATTACGGTGAGCAGCCAGGGACGGGGGCCGCCGAGGTACTGGTGCCGGTTTTCGTCGATGGAAAAATCGCCGGGGTGATACGTCTGACCGACCCGCTCTCCAGTGTCTATGAGCGCTTCCCCCGGACGCGAACGTTCATCATCGGCGTGTTAGTAAGTGGCCTGGCAGCCGGGATCGGGATCGGCTGGTTCCTCGCGGTTGACCTCGAGCGCCCGCTCCGGCGGGCTACGCATGCCATCTCCCAGATGGCTAGCGGGAAGCCGCTGGCTGCGCTGCCCGAACAGGGGCCGGAAGACATCCGGCTGCTCCTGCGTGCCTTCAATACACTGACGGAGCAGTTGCAGAGCCTGGAGAAGGCTCGCAAGCGGTTGCTGGCCAACCTGGTGCACGAGCTGGGCCGGCCTTTGGGTGCGCTACTTTCGGCGATCCAGGCGCTGGCCGGTGGCGCAGAGGAAGATCCGGCCATGCGGCAGGAACTGCTGGGGGGAATGGAGGGAGAGGTGCAGCGAATGCGACACCTCCTGGACGATCTGACCCGCCTGTATGACCAGACACTGGGACCTCTGGAACTGGACTGCAAGCCCACCGGGTTATACCCGTGGCTGGCGCAGGTGCTGGTACCCTGGCGGGAAGCCGCCCACGACAAGGAATTGCACTGGCAGACTGCCTTCCCCGCCGATCTGCCGACGCTGGAGATTGATCCCGACCGGCTGGTGCAGGCGCTGGGTAACATCGTGAGCAACGCCATCAAGTACACGCCACCAGGCGGAAAGGTCATTCTGAGCGCAGGGGCAGACGACTCGGGAGTCTGGATCCGCGTGCGCGACTCCGGCCCGGGCATCGCGTCGGAGGAACAGGAACGTATCTTCACACCCTTCTATCGTGGCTCGACGGGCCGCCGTTTCCCGCATGGGATGGGGTTGGGCCTCAGCATTGCCCGTGACCTGGTCGCCGCGCACGGCGGGCGCATTGAGGTACAGAGCACCCCTGGCACAGGCAGCGCCTTCACGATTTGGCTGCCTTGCTAATCCGCCTACGTTTTTGCCACGAACTTCACTAACTACCCAGGCTTGCGGTGGACGACACGTCCGCTTTGAGCGTCCCTCCAGTTCGGGGGTCATCATCTGCTATTCCTCTTGAGATTCCCTTAAGGTTGCCTACCACTTCTCTTAAAGACAAAACAACGCATTTGTGGTATGCTGCTTCGTGAAACGTGATCAGTAAGGCACGCGTTTCACATTCTTCGCGTGTAAGAGATGCGACGCACTTTAAGAAGAGCGTTGCACCTATATTGGAGGGAGGTTAGTTGAAATGAAAAAACTATGGCTAACACTGATTATTGTACTTTCGTTAGCAATGATCCTGGGGTGTGGCGGGATGAACCTGCTCCCGCTCCAGACAGAACAAGCACCAGCGGCGACGGTGTCACCTACCACCACACCAATCCCGCCTGCGACAGAATCCGCGTCCCCGACGACGCGCACCGGCGCACTGGATGCTCTACAGGAAACGCTGGAGCGCATCTATCAAGACGTCGGCCCTTCTGTGGTAAACATCCAGGTGGTGCAAAAACAAGAGGCCGGGGAGAACCCGCTTCAGATGCTGCCGGGGTGGCCCTTTGGGATGCCCTCTCTCCAGCATCCGCCGGAGCAGTACCGGCGGGGATCGGGGTCCGGCTTCGTCTGGGACGAACAGGGCCACATCGTGACTAACAATCACGTCGTGGAAGGTGCCGACAAGATTCAGGTCACATTCCCCGACGGGACGACCGTGTCCGGCACGGTGGTCGGCGCCGACAAGGACAGCGACCTGGCGGTGGTGCAGGTGGACATGCCCGCCGACCACCCGTTGCCCCATCCGCTGACCCTGGCCGATTCCACGCAGGTCAAGGTGGGACAACTCGCCGCCGCCATCGGCAATCCGTTCGCTTTGGAGAACACGATGACCGTGGGATTCATCAGCGCGTTAGGCCGCTCCCTGCCGACGGGGAGTGACAGCGGGGAACCTTCCTACACCATCCCCGACGTCATCCAGACCGACGCACCGATCAATCCCGGCAACTCTGGCGGTGTACTGGTGGACGACCAGGGTGAGGTGATCGGCGTGACCAGTGCGATTGTCTCTCCGGTGCGGGCCTCGGCCGGCATCGGATTTGCGATTCCCTCGGCCATCGTCCAGAAAGTCGTCCCGGCGTTGATCGAGACCGGCCACTACACCTACCCCTGGCTGGGCATCAGCGGTACGTCGCTGGATACCGACCTGGCCCAGGCGATGGACTTGGACCCCAACCAGCACGGTGCGCTGGTGATCGAGGTAGTGCCCGGCAGCCCGTCTGACGAGGCCGGGCTGCGTGGCAGTGACAGGACGATCACCGTGGATGGAGTAGAGCGGCGGATTGGCGGTGACATCATCGTGGCGTTCAGTGACCAGCCGGTGGAGGAATTTGACGACTTGGCCACCTACCTGGTCAATGAGACCGCCGTGGGACAACAGATCGTGCTGACGATCCTGCGCGATGGGCGCGAGCAGCGGGTGGACGTGACTCTGGGCGAGCGCCCTGAGGCAGAGAAGGCTGGCCCCACCGCAGAAGAATCGCCGGCGGAGGGAGCGTGGCTGGGCATCAGTGGCATGACGCTCGTGCCAGAGGTGGCGCAGGCGATGGACCTGCCGGAGACACAAACCGGTGTTCTGGTAGGAGAGGTCGCCAGCGGCAGCCCGGCGGACGAGGCGGGACTGCGCGGCAGTTACAAACCCGTGACCATCCGGGGTCAGCGGTTGCTGGTGGGCGGCGATGTCATCGTGGCCTGGGACAGCCGACCCGTCACGCGGATGGAGGAACTCCAGGCGTTGGTCGGCAAGAGCAATGTGGGGCAGGAGATCACGCTCACGGTGCTGCGCGGTGGAGAGCGGATTCGGACCCAGGTCACTCTTGAGGCCCGCCCGGCCCCATGAGGCGACAAGCGTTGACGATGAATGTGAAAGTAGTATAATGTCCCACTTGAGATGAACTTCGCCAGACCAAATTACCTGTACCTGCTGGGGCTGATTCCCCTGGCGGCGACATTCCTGGCCTGGGCTGCCTCGCGGAGACGCGCGGCCCTGGCCAGGATTGGCTTACCCGACTTGATTGCGACGCTCAGTGCCAGTGTCAGCCGGCGCAAGCGACGGTGGAAAACAGTGCTCTGGCTCGTGGCACTCGTCGCCCTCGTCGTGGCACTAGCCCGTCCCCGCTGGGGTACCCAGGTAACAGTCAAGGCGCAGGAGGGCGTCGAGGTGATGGTGGCGCTGGATGTGTCGTCCAGTATGCTGGCCGAGGACGTCAAGCCCAATCGGTTGACGCGGGCCAAACTGACTGTCGAGGAATTGATGGATCGCTTGGGAGGCAACGATGTGGGGCTGGTGCTCTTCTCCGGCGCGGCCTTCATCCAGTTCCCCCTGACCACCGACTTCAACACGGCGCGCGCGTTCCTGGAGGGAGCAGGGCCGGGGTCAATCTCACGGCCCGGCACTGCGTTGGAGGAGGCGATCCGCGTGGCGCTGGATGGCTTTCCCGAAGAACGGGCCACCAGCCGCGTCATCCTGCTCCTCACCGACGGGGAGGGTCACGAAGGCGACCCACTGGCGGCGGCGCGGGAGGCCGCCGAGCAGGACACCGTCATTTACGCCATTGGCTTTGGCTCCCCCGAAGGCGAGCCTATCCCCATCCGCGACGACGGCGGCGCGGTGGGGGACTACAAGAAGGATGCCCAGGGGAAGATGGTGCTCTCCCGCTTGGACGAGGTCACGCTGCAGCAAATCACCGCCGAGACCGGCGGGCGCTACTCCCGCGCCAGCGCGGGAGGTGAGGAGATCGGCGCTATCGTCGAGGCCATCTCCGCGCTGGAGACGGGCGAAAAGGAGGGCCAGTTCGAGACGTACGGCGTAGAGCGTTTCGAGTGGTTTGCGGGGGCTGCGCTCCTGGCCCTCACCGCCGAGACCTTCGTCAGCGACCGTAAGAGCGGCCGCAAGCGCAAACAGGATTAAGCAATGGCGCGCGTATCACGTTTCACGCATCACGCATCACGCTTCCTGTTGCTCATCGTCGCCGTGACGACCCTGTCTGCCTGCGCTCCCGCCGTCGTCCGTCACAACGAGGCGGGCAACGAGCGCTTCGCCGAAAGCGCGTACGACGACGCCGTCGCCGAGTACCGGCAGGCCCAGGTGGACGATCCCGACCGGGCGGAACCATACTACAACGCGGCGAATTCCTACAACCGCATGAGCCAGGTTGATGCCGCGCTGGCCCAGACCCAGCAGGCGCTCAAGACGGCGGATCCAGAACTGGCGGCGCAGGCGTGGTACAACCTGGGCAATGCTTTCTTCGACACCGAGCAGTGGGCTCAGGCAGTCGAGGCGTACAGAGAATCGCTGCGGCTCCGGCCCGACGACGCGGACGCCAAGCACAACCTGGAACTGGCGTTGCAAAAGCTACAGGAACAACAAGAGCAGCAGCAACGACAGCAAGAACAAGACCAGCAGAACCAGCAGCAAAACGAGCAGGGCGAGGCCACACCAACGCCGGAAGGCGGGTCTGCTTCATCTGAGCAAGACGAGCAAAACAAACAGAACGAACAGGGTGCACAGGCGACGCCGCAGCCCTCCGGCACACCCCAGGCAGAGCCTCAACAGGGTATGACGAAAGAGCAAGCGGCCCAACTTTTACAAGCCCTGCTCGGCGACAGCCAGACGCTACGCGAGCGGCTGCAAGAGATGTATCAGGCCCCAGGCTCGGCGCCGGCCCAGGATTGGTAAGTAGACAGGGATGAATTACACGACGTACCAAGCTCCAAGCGCCAATCGCTATTCGCTATTTGCCAGTCGCTTCCTGGCATTGGCCTGCATGCTCGGCGTCCTGCTGTGTTCCACCGTCCCGGCCCTTGCCCAGGCTGACGTCACCTTCACCGCGTCGGTGGATCGAACCACCATCACCAGTGACGACCTGCTGACCTTGCAGTTGACGCTTGCCGGAGCCTTCCATAGCTCCAACCAGCCGCAGATCCCCCCGTTGGAAGGATTTGCCGTCGTCGGCACCAACCAGTCCAGCCAGTTCAGCATGGTCAACGGGGCAGTTTCATCGCAGGTTGTCTTCACGTACCGGCTCCAGCCGACCAAAACTGGCGCGCTCACCATCCCCGCTATCCCCATCCAGGTGGGCGATCAGACCTACCAGACCGACCCCATCACCATCGAGGTGACACAGGGGGCCGCGCCCCAGATCGGTCAACCCACCACGGAAGCCCCGGCGGACACCACCGCCCCTGGCGAGCTGGCCGGTCGGGACCTCTACGCCGAAGCCGATGTGGACAATCCCGCGCCGCTGGTCGGGCAGCAGATCGTCTACCGCTTCCGCCTTTACCAGGCGGTCAACCTTTTCAACCAGCCAAGTTTGGACTGGCCAGATTTCACCGGCTTCCTGAACTATGACCTGTCGCCCAACAACCAATATTACCAGCAGGTAGCCGGACGGCAGTATCTGGTCACCGAAGTGCGGCGCGCGCTGTTTCCCACCGCGCCGGGTGATGTGACCCTCGACCCCGCGACGCTGACCATCCCCGGCGATTTTTTCAATCGCGCCATCCAGTTGCAGACTGATGCTGTCGCCGTGGATGTGCGCCCGCTGCCAGGGAGAGCGCCGGAGGACTTCGCCGGGGCCGTGGGCCAGTTCGAGATTGAGGCGGGGGTGGAGCCGTCCGAAAGCCGGGTCAACGAGCCGGTGACGCTCTTCGTGCGGGTGAGCGGTACGGGCAACGTGGATATGCTCCCCGACCCCACTGCCGGGGTCGAGGATATGTTGGCTGGCTGGCGCGTCTACGATCCCCAGGTGACCACGGACGTGAGCCAGGATGGCGACTTCATCCGGGGTGAAAAGCGGTTCGAGCGCCCGTTGGTGCCGAAGACCGAGGGGGATTTGACCATTCCTTCCTTCGGGTTGACTTTCTTCGACCTGGAAGCGGGAGCATACCGTCACGTGGAGACGGAACCGCTGGTTGTCCACATTGAGCCGGGCGAGGCGCAACTCACTGGCCCCGTCGTCGTCCCCGTGGGCGAAGGCAAGCGAGACGTGGTCGTGCTGGCCAGCGACATCCGGCACATCAAGCCCGCCCCACCCGCACTGACGACCCATCGCGCCTCGTTGCTGGCCCAGCCGCTTTACTGGACGGGGTGGGGACTGCCACTGCTGGCCGTGGTCGGCGCCTGGCTATGGGATCGCTGCCGCCGTCACCTGGTAGGTAATGTGGCCTACGCACGCGCCCAACGCGCCCGGCGGCTGGCCCGCAAGCGGCTATCGGAGGCCCGCAAGATGGTCAAGGTGGACCAGGGTGCCGCCTACGCTGCCGTCGCCCGTGCCCTCACCGCCTACCTGGGCGACAAGTTCAACCTGCCGGCGGCCGGCCTGACCCACGACGCTATCCGGCAGACCCTGGCCGCGTCCGCCGTCCCGGGCGACTTGACCGTGCGGCTATTGGCCTGTCTCGACTGGGCCGACTCCGGGCGCTTCGCCCCGGTCGCCGCAGGGCGGGAGGCACACGATCTGATAAAAGAAGCGGAGGAGATCATCACCAAATTGGAGGAAGAGATAACGTCAAACGTGAAACGTCAAAAGTGAAGCGTCAAGGCAGTTGTGTTTCACGTATCCTGTCTATTTAATGACGTTTGACGCTTGACAAAACTGACGAGGATAGCTTGTTCAAGGGGGAAATAGATAAATGATCAATGTCACCGATTTGACCAAATCGTACGGGCCCGTCGAAGCGTTGCGGGGAATCGCATTTCACATCGCACCGGGCGAGATCGTCGGCCTGCTCGGCCCCAACGGCGCTGGGAAGACAACCATCATGAAGATTCTGACCGGCTACCTGCAACCCGACGACGGAACCGTCATCGTGGACGGCCTGGACGTGCTGGCGCACACCCGCGAGGTGCAGGCGCAGATTGGCTACCTGCCGGAGAGCGCGCCCCTCTATCCGGAACTGTCGGTCCAGGGATATCTCAAGATGATGGCCGAGTTGCGCCAGATTCCTGAGGATGAGCAACTGGCCCGGCTCTCGGAGGCCGTCTACGCTACCGGCCTATCCGATCACCTGACCCGTCCCATCGGTCAACTGAGCAAGGGCTTCCGCCAGCGGGTGGGACTGGCCCAGGCGATTATTCACCAGCCACGCTTGCTCATTCTGGATGAGCCGACCATCGGGTTGGACCCCACTCAGGTCGTGGAGATTCGCCGCCTGATCCGCCGGTTGGCCGAGCACAGCACAGTGCTTTTCTCCACGCACATCCTCTCCGAGGTCGAGGCGCTCTGCGGCCGGGTCATCATTCTGATGAACGGCCAGATCAAGGCCGATGCGCGGCTCTCGGAGTTGGCTGCCACGCCGGATGCGATCCTGGTGCTGGAGGATATGCCGGGCGGGGTCGAGCACGCGCTGCGCGATCTGGGCGGCGTGCGGGATGTCGAGCGCATCCAGACGCCCGACGGCTACCCGGCCTACCGCGTTTTGGGCCGGGATGCCAGCGGAACTGATCTCTGCCCCGCGATCTACAACCTGGCGCGGGAGGCAGGCTGGTCGCTGCGCGAGCTGCGACGGGACGTGCGCACGCTGGAAACCATCTTCAACGAATTGGTTATGGCCGCGTAGGACAAGATGGCATCTTGTCTCACTTGTGAGGTACTACTATGAAACAATCACTTTCTATCACTCGAAAAGAATTGGAAGGTTACTTCGGCTCGCCGATGGCGCTCATCTTCGTGGGCGCGTTCCTGGCGGTCACACTGTTCTCCTTCTTCTGGGTGGACACGTTCTTCGCCCGGGGGATCGCCGACGTGCGGCCTCTCTTCCGCTGGATGCCAGTGTTGTTGATCTTTCTAGTTGCGGCGCTGACGATGCGCCAGTGGAGTGAGGAACAACGCTCCGGCACGTTGGAGGTGCTGCTCACGCTGCCCGTCTCCCCCATCCAGTTGATCGTGGGCAAGTTCTTGGCGGTGATGACCCTGGTCATCGTTGCCCTGGCATTGACTATCTTCCTGCCCATCACCGTCTCGCTGCTGGGGAACCTGGACTGGGGGCCAGTCATCGGCGGCTACCTGGCCGCCATCCTGCTGGCGGCGGCCTACGCGGCTATCGGCCTCTTCGTCTCCTCCCGCACCGACAACCAGATCGTCTCTCTCATCCTGACCGTGCTGCTCGGCGGCATCTTCTACCTGGCTGGCTCCAGCGGCGTGACCGACTTCGTCGGAGACCGTTTCGGCGAGATCCTGCGCGCCATTGGTTCGGGCAGCCGCTTCGAGTCCATCCTGCGTGGCGTGATTGACTTGCGCGACCTGCTCTATTATCTATCACTCACGGGCGTCTTCCTGGCATTAAACGTCGCTTCCCTCGACAGCAAGAAATGGAGCACCGGGGAGCGCACGTTGCCTCACCGCCGCAGTGTGGTTCTCACTACGGTGCTGGTAGCGCTGAATTTGGTTATGTTTAACGTCTGGGTCTTCCCCCTGCACGGGTTACGCCTGGATCTCACCGCGCAGCACGAGTATACTCTTTCCCAGACCACCCGCGACTTGCTGAGCAACCTGCAAGAGCCGCTGCTCATTCGGGGCTACTTTAGCGAGAAGACCCACCCGCTGCTTGCTCCGCTCGTCCCGCGCATCCGCGACATGCTGAAAGAGTACGAAGTCGCATCAGGGGGCAAGGTGCAGTTGGATATCGTAGACCCGGCCAAGTACCCCGATAAAGAAGCCGAGGCCAACCAGGTCTATGGCATCCGCCCGTCACCGTTCCAGGTGGCCGGGCGGTACGAGACCTCGATCATCAATTCCTACTTCGACATCCTGATCCGCTACGGCGACCAGAACGTGGTGCTCGACTTCCGCGACCTCATTGAGGTCGAGGCCGGGCGCGATACCATAGACGTGCACTTGCGTAACCTGGAATACGACCTGACCAGTTCCATTAAGAAAGTGGTCTACGGCTTCCAAAGCGTGGACTCGGTGTTGGCAACGATGAACGAACCGGCCCAGTTGACGCTGTACATCACCCCGGACACGCTGCCGGAATGGCTGGCCGATGTGCCGGGTACTATCGAAAAGGTGGAGCAGGAGATCGCCGGCAAATCGAACGGCAAGTTTGCGTACACCGTGGTAAACCCCGACGCGCCCGACAGCCCCGTCACACGCCAGGAGTTGTACGATAACTACGGGCTGCAACCATTCGCTGTCTCGCTTTTCTCCAACGACAGTTACTATCTCCACATGGTCCTGCAGGTCGGTGACCAGGCACAGGTGGTCTATCCCTCCGGTGACCTGACGGAGGCCGACGTGCGTGAGGCCATCGAGTCGGCCCTCAAGCGAACCGCATCCGGCTTCCTCCAGGTGGTGGGTTTGTGGACGCCCCCAGCGGAGCCGACGCAGAATGCGTACGGGCAAATGCAGCAACCCCTCTCCAGTTGGCAGCAACTCAGTGAGTCATTGCGCCAGGAGTACGAAGTTCGCTCCGTGGACCTGAGCACCGGACAGGTGCCGGCCGACGTGGATGTGCTGGTGATCGTCGCGCCCCAGGGAATGACCGACAAGGAGCGCTTCGCCATTGACCAATACCTGATGCGCGGCGGTTCGGTCATCGTGGCGGCCGGGAACTATGCCATCACACTCGACCAACTCGGTGGGGGGCTGGCTCTCAAGCCCCTGGAAAACGGCCTACAGGAGATGCTCGCCAGCTACGGTATCCAGGTGGAGAACTCGCTGGTGCTGGACCCACAGAACGAGCAATTCCCTGTCCAGGTCTCCCGAAAGGTGGGCAATTTCCAGGTGCAGGAGATTCAGGCGATTGAATATCCCTTCTTCGTGGACATTCGGTCCGATGGGATGGCGTCAGACAGCCCCCTCGTCTCCAACCTGCCCGCTGTGACGCTCAATTGGGTCTCGCCCGTAACGGTGGACGAGGAGAAGAGCGCAGACCGCCAAGTCACGACGCTACTCCAATCCAGCCCAGCCTCTTGGACGCAAGTTGATGCCAATATCCAGCCTGACTTTGATACCTACCCTGATCTGGGCTTCCCCGTGGGGGACGACAAGCAATCCTACCCGCTGGCCGTCGCCGTCCAGGGTAGTTTCGGGAGTTTCTTCAAGGGCAAACCCTCTCCGTTTGGCGAAGGCGCAACAGAAGAAACTCCCCCCCTCCCAGGGGGGGGCGGGGGGGGTACCATCGAAGTCTCACCGGACACTGCCCGGCTGATCGTCGTCGGCAGCGCCGAATTCGTGGATGACGTCGTCTTTGACATCTCTTCCCGCCTCACGCGAGACCGTTACCTCAACAGCCTGAAACTGGTGCAAAACAGCGTCGCCTGGGCCACGGAGGACCTGGACCTGCTCGACATCCGGGCTCGTGGGGCCTACGTGCGGGTGCTCAAGCCGTTGACTGAGAGGGAACAGTCCTTCTGGGAGAGTGCAAACTACATTGTCGCCCTGGTATCGCTCGTCGTCATCGGCGTCGTGTGGAGCGCCCGCCGCAAGAATGAGCAACCGCTCCAATTAACAATGAACAATGAAGCAATGAACAATGACAAATCACGCGAGGGAGAGCTATGAAACGACATAACCAAATCCTGGCCGGTATTCTGGTCATCCAAATCATCCTGAGCGTCGTTGTCTTCTGGCCCAAGTCGTCGGCCGCCATCGAGAGCGAGCCGGTCTTTCCCGATCTCGAGGCCGGGAACATCGTCGCTTTGACCGTCACGGACAGCGACGGTAACAGCACCACGTTGCGGCAAGTCACCGGGGCATGGGTGCTGCCAGACACGGACGATTATCCCGCTCAGGCAGACAAAATCATCCCACTGCTGGACAAGATCGTGGGGCTCGCGACCGACCGGTTGGTGACGCGCATCACCGCCAGCCACCGGCGACTTCAGGTGGCTCCGGATGACTTTGTGCGGCGTATTGAACTCGAGACGGCGGAGGGGGCAAATTACACCCTTTACCTGGGCTCGTCGCCCAGTTATGGCGCGACCCACTTCCGCCTGGAGGGGCAGGACGAAACGTACCTGACCGGTGACATCTCCACCTGGGACGTCAACGCCACCGCTTCATCGTGGGTTGATACGACCTACCTGCATATCCCCCAGGAGGACGTCACCGGGATGACGCTGGAGAACACCCACGGCACGTTCACCTTCGCGAGAGACGACGAGGGTAAGTGGACAATGGACGGGCTGGTGTCGGATGAGACCCTGGATGAGGAAGCCGTCACCACCTTGCTTCAGCGGGCAACCACGGTCAACCTGGACGCCCCTCTGGGCAAGGAGGAGAAGGCCGAGTACGGGATGGACGCACCTAATGCCGTGGTCGCGCTCAAGACGGGCCCATCTGAAAACGAGACAATCATCTTGCACGTAGGAGCCAAAGACCCTGAAGACAACAGTTACGTCGTTATCTCGTCCGAGTCGCCCTACTACGTGCAGGTCTCAGAGTTCGTCGTGGAAGATATGGTGGAGAGCACCCGCGACGATTTCATCCAGTCGCCGCCCATGCCGACGCCAGAAAGTGAAACATGAAACGTAACCTATTTATCGCGCTTGTATTACTCTTGCTTGTAGGGTGCGCTCCCCGGACGACCTCTGGCGCTGAGATGGCGGATGCTAACCGGCTCTACGAGGCGGGACAGTTTACCGAGGCCGCTGCCGCGTACCAGACGCTGGTGGATGCCGGCGTTGAGGATGGAACGCTCTACTACAACCTGAGCAACGCTTACTTCAAGGCAGGCGATCTGGGCCGTGCGGTACTCAACTATCGTCGCGCCCAAGCGTCGCTGCCCCGCGATCCGGACGTGGCGACGAACCTGCAACTGGCTCGCGCTCAAACCGTTGACCGGCTGGAGGTCGAGGACGGCGGCGCGCTGGTGTCATTCGTGCGCCGTGTCCTGGTGGAGTGGACGACTTTGAACGAAGCCGCCGCCATCACGCTTGGACTTTGGGTGCTGCTGTGCGCTTCGGTCGTGGCAGCGATCCTCTGGCCGCGTGGTCGCCAGGGCTTGCGCTACGGCATCGCGGCGGTGATCGTGTTGCTGGCATTGGGGCTGCTCTCCGCCGGCATGCGCCTGTCAGATGCCCGCAGTAGCCCTGCCGTCATCGTAGTGCAGGAGGTAGAGGCCCACAGCGGCCCCGGCGCGGACTATCTCGCCGAGTTCACGCTGCACACCGGGGCCGAGGTGCGCATGCTGGAGCGACGCGAAGGCTGGGTGCGTATCGCCCTCCCCGGCGACCTGCAGGGCTGGGTGGTAGGTGAAGCCGTTGAAGAACTATGAGCCCCGTGTTTGTGATGCACGCAACACGCAATATGTAGGAGACTCCAATGGAACGCACAATTCAAGAAGTCAACGAACAGGTACGTCAAGAAGCCGTCTTCGTTCAGGATTTGCTGGCGGAGATTAGAAAGATCATCGTGGGGCAGGATCGGCTGATTCAGCGGCTGCTCATCGGGTTGCTGGCCGACGGCCATATCCTCATTGAGGGCGTGCCTGGGCTGGCCAAGACGCTGGCTGTCAAGACGCTCTCCGACGCCATCCAGGCCAAATTCCAGCGCATCCAGTTCACACCCGACCTGCTGCCCGCCGACATCATCGGCACGCAGATCTACAACCCGCGCACCGGAGAGTTCACACCGCGCCAGGGGCCGATCTTTGCTAACTTGATTCTGGCCGACGAGATCAACCGCGCCCCGCCCAAGGTGCAGAGTGCGCTGTTGGAGGCGATGCAGGAGCGCCAGGTGACCATCGGCGACGTGACCTATCCTCTCGACGCGCCTTTCCTGGTTTTGGCGACGCAGAATCCCATTGAGCAGGAAGGGACGTATCCGCTGCCCGAGGCGCAAGTGGACCGCTTTATGCTCAAGGTGGTGATTACGTACCCGAACCGTGACGAGGAGCGCGTGATTCTGCAACGGATGACGGGCGAGCCGCTCCCGCCGGTGCGTCCCGTGGTCACTCCGGCGCAGATCCTGCACGCCCGCGAGGTGGCGCGTACCATCTACGTGGACGCGAAAATCCAGGAATATGTGCTCAATCTGGTCTTCGCCACGCGCGAGCCGGGGCAGCACGGCTTAGACGACTTGCGCCTGTTGATTGCCTACGGCGCATCGCCCCGCGCCACGATTTACCTGATCACTGCGGCCAAGGCCCACGCATTCCTGCAAGGCCGTGGCTACGTGACGCCGGAGGACGTCAAGCAGGTGGCGACCGACGTGCTTCAGCACCGCGTCATCGTCACCTACGAGGCCGAGGCAGAGGAAATCACCGCCGCCGACATCGTGCGACATGTGTTAGACCAAGTAGAGGTACCCTAACGGCAGTTAAAACCAAATTAGTGAAAATTCGTGTCATTCGTGGCAAAAGGATTCATATGCTCTCCCCTGAACTCATCCGCACCATCCGCCGCATCGAAATCCGCACGCGCCACCTGGTGAACGATAGCTTCGCCGGGGAGTACCAGGCTATCTTTAAGGGGCGTGGGATGGAGTTCGATGAGGTGCGCGAGTACCAGCCCGGCGACGAAGTGCGCTCCATTGACTGGAACGTGACCGCGCGTATGGGCGAGCCGTTCGTCAAGCGCTACGTCGAAGAGCGCGAGTTGACGGTGATGCTGGCCTTCGATGCTAGCAGGTCGGGCTTCTTTGGTACAGCCGGGCGCTTCAAGCGCGAGTTGGCCGCTGAGCTGGGGGCGGTATTGGCCTTCTCTGCGATCACTAACAATGACAAGGTGGGGCTGCTCGCCTTCGCCGACCAGGTTGAGCTGCACATCCCTCCGCGCAAGGGGCGACGGCACGTCCTGCGGCTCATCCGCGACCTGCTGGCCTTTGAGCCTGCTGGACGCGGCACCGACGTCACATTGGCGTTGGACCGCCTCAACCATACGCTCAAGCGGCGGGCCATCGTCTTCCTCATCTCCGATTTCTTGTTGCCTTACGACCGGCCCGATATGCTCGCAGCCTACGAGCGTGCGCTGTTAGTCACCAACCGCCGCCACGACCTGGTCGCCATCTCCATCACCGACCCACGCGAGACAATGTGGTCCGACGTGGGGCTGGTGACACTAGAGGACGCGGAGACCGGGGAGCGCCTATGGATTGATAGCGGCGACCCCGGCTGGCGCGGATTGTTTGCCGCTCAAGCCGCTGCCCGCTGTGCCACCCGCGACGCCGCCTTCACCCGCGCACAAGTAGACCACGTTGCCCTGACCGTGGGCCAGGACTATGTGGAGCCGTTGCTGGCCTTCTTCGAAACCCGCGCCCGCCGCTGGAGACGGTAGGGAAATGAACAATGGACAATGACCAAAACTAGGTGCTGTGGCCGGTCTCCTGACCGAGCCACCATCGGAAGTTCGTGAGAAATGAGAAAGTTATCAGTGTTCGTGTTTTTGGTCTATCTACTGCTTGTGCCTGTTGGTTGGTCTCAGGCACAGGAGCCGGTGGTTGCCGTCTGGGAGACGGACACGCCGCCGGAGGGGGGCTGGACGGCGGGCGACCCGATACCGCTACGGCTGCGCGCCACCTATACTGCTGACTTCGAGGTCATGCTGCCGGAATTGCCTGAGCAGTGGGAACCGTTTGAGGTGCAGGAGCAGGCGCTATCGGAACCGACTGTGAACGACGATGGCACCGTCACCGTCATCCGCGAAGCCACCGTCACACTTTGGTCGCCAGGCGAGTACGAGACCCCTCCGCTCAAAGTCCGCTGCAAGAACGCTGCTGGCGAAATCCACGAGACGCCTGTGCCACCGCTCTCCGTCACCGTAGCCAGCGTGCTGACAGAGGACGATTTAGAGAAACGTGACCTGAAGCCGCAGGCATCGCTTCCCAGGCCGCCGGTGTGGCCGTGGGTGCTGGCGGGCTTGCTCGGCGCTGTGCTACTGTTCCTTGCGGCACGGTGGCTGCTGCGGCGATTGCGGCGGCGGAAGGCCGTCGGGCCGGAAAGTCTGGAGGCGGTGGATACTCGTCCCCCAGAAGTCGTCGCCTACGAAGAGCTGGATCGCATCGCCGCGCTTGATCTGCCTGCCCAGGGGAAGTTCAAGCATCACTACACGCTGGTGACTGACTGCGTGCGTGTTTATCTCGAAGGCATTTGTCGTGTCCCGGCGATGGATCGCACCACCGGCGAGTTGCTGACCGCATTGCGCCACGCGCGAGTGAATGGCGAACCGGTCGCATTGCTGCGCACGTTGCTGGAGGAGGCCGATCTGGTCAAATTCGCCAAATCACGCCCGACGATTGAACGTGCCCGTGACGCCGTCGGCCAGACCCGCCGCTTCGTGGACGTCACCAAGCCCGATCACACGGCAACCGGCGAGTCGCCGGAGCCTACCACACAACACGTAACACACAACACGTAACTATGCTACGTTTCGCTCATCCCTGGATTCTGCTGACATTGCTTCTCATCCTCGCCCTCGCCGTGTGGCGGTGGAGGCGGGAACGCCCGACCGCGCTCCAATACTCCGACCTGCGCTTGGTGCATGGCCTGCCCCAGTCCACCCGGCTGCAGCTGCGCTGGTTGCCCACTGCGCTGCGGCTGCTCACGCTGGCTCTGTTGATTATCGCGGCCGCCCGGCCCCAGGCCAGCCGTGAGCGAGAGATCATTCGCGGCAAGGGTGTGGACATCGTGCTGGCGGTGGACATCTCCGGTAGTATGGCCGCGCTCGACTTTGAGCCGCAGAATCGCCTGGAGGCGGCCAAGCAGGTCATCGGCGAGTTCATCGGCGAGCGGCACTACGACCGCATCGGGCTGGTAGTCTTTGCCCGTGAGGCGTTCAGCCAGTGCCCGCCCACCTTCGACTACGACGTGTTGCGCCAACTGCTGGCGGATGTGCACCTCGCACCCGACCTGGGGCTGGATGACGGTACCGCCATCGGCATGGGGCTGGCGCAGGCTGCATCCATGCTCCAGGAGAGCGACGCCAAGAGTCGCGTTATCATCCTGCTCACTGACGGCGTCAACAATGCCGGGCAGATAGACCCGCTGACTGCTGCGCAGGCCGCCGCCGCGCTAGACATCAAGGTCTACACCATTGGTATGGGACGTCCTGGTCAGGTACCTTTTCCCGTCAACGATCCCCTGTTCGGCAAGACGACGCAGATGATCGAAAGCGAGATTGACGAGGAAACGCTCCAGGGCATCGCCGAGACGACGGACGCACTTTACTTCCGCGCCACGGATACCGCCGGATTGCGCCAGATCTACGACCAAATCAACCGCATGGAGAAATCCGAGGTTGAGGTGCAGGTCTTCACCCGCTACAAGGAGTTGGTGGGGTGGGTGTTGTTCCCGGCACTAGGACTGCTGCTGCTGGGCCTGATTCTGCGGCATACGCTCTTCCGCACGTTGCCGTAGCGCCGGCTAAGAGGTGTGCGATTGCTCTGAGATTTCAGGGGATTGTGGTTCTCTATACGGGTTCCTACGTCTGCTCTCAATGGTTTTGGGCTATGAGTTTCTGAGGAGAGATTCCACGCACATCCTCTGCACCACACGGTCGGAAGAGCGGCGCAGGCTGAACTCCAGAGATGTCCCCAGAGCATCCCTCACAGCCACGACCACCCGATGAGGATTGGGTCTATATCAGTGTCTCCTTCTCAGCCCGGGCAAAGTGCGCACGATAGGCCGCTGTCTCTTCGAGCAAAGTCTTCAATCGAGCAGCTATCTGGGGCAAGTCAGCGCTGGCCGTTTGGCTGCCTGCAGCCAGGTGAACCTCATCACCGTCCTCACCGAGCACCACAAGATACCCACGGGCCCCAAGCCAGGCTAGACCTGCCTGCACGGTTGCCTCACGCTGCGCGGTGGCCGCCGCCAGAGTCGAGACGTTGGCCTGACCCCGATTGGAATTCAGCGCATGCTTGGCGAGACCGGCCAAACGCTTCAGGAACTCCTCTGGCCGATCCAGACCGGGGTCCGTCCCAAAGAGATAGACCGTCTCCGGCGAGACTTTCTGAAGCACAGCTTGCAACTCGGCGGGACCGGGGGGCATGGTCCAGATAACCAGGGCTTTCGATGGCCCTAATCCGTACCGACCCTGGCCCGCGACCTCTGCCCTGGTCTCTGCTTCGCTCCACACCTGTACGTCTTCCTGCGCTTGCAGTCTCTTGAGCATCTTTCGTGGGCTGGGTTCCCGCCTATAATCTACAACTGCTGGAGAAACCAGGTTTTTTCCTAAAAACCTGGTTTCTGCGACCTGGCGGGCATCTACCCACTCGACCTGCATGTCCCGCTGCCCCCGGTAGTCGCTGGCCCGCACGACGTAGGCCAGGTCGAACCGGCCTTCCGGCAGTGGCAAGTCGGCTCCCTGCCACCAGATCACCTTTTGTCTCGTGCCTTCCTCGTCCTCCACGATCAACTGGAGGTGCTCGCCGCTGCGGCCTATGGCGGTGCGGCTTGTCAGTGAAAGTCCCCTGGTGGCCAGTACCAGCGGCGCGTTGCCAGGCCCAAACGGTGACAACCGTTCAATCTCCTCCACCAGATCGAATGACAGATCGGATAGTGACAGGTAGCTGTCTATCTGCAGTGTGACCCGCTGCGCTGTTGCCCCGCACATTTCCAGGATAGTGCGCGACAGGGCACGGCGGAACTCCGGGATGCACTCAGGGCTAATGCTCAGCCCGGCAGCCATCGGATGGCCGCCAAAGCTCTCCAGCATCTCGCCGTGGGCGGCGATTGCGGCCGAGATATTGCATCCCTCCACGGAGCGAGCCGATCCCCGGCCCAATTCGCCCGGCGGAGTAGCGATTAGGATAGTTGGCTTGTGGTATTGCTCAGCCAGGCGGCCGGCCACGATGCCGATGATACCGCCTGGCCAGGTCGGGTGGCTCAACACCAGACCACTGTACTCCAGCAGTGAAGGATCGCGCTCGATCTGAGCGTGAGCTGCCTGGGCGACCTGATTGACTAGCAGCTTGCGCTGAGCGTTCAAGCCCTCCAGTTCGGTGACCAGGATGCGGGCGCGCCCTACATTGTCTGTGGTCAGCAGCTCCACGGCGACGTTAGCGTCGGCCAGACGGCCCAACGCGTTGAGACGAGGCCCCAGGACGAAGCCGATGTGCTCCTCTGTGAGCCATTCGGG
>Ga0209121_10000634_pt1 | contig 36855 bp, 26 predicted proteins | sample Cruoilmetagenom3_FD_187292 | JGI IMG/M metagenome (GOLD analysis project Ga0209121, IMG submission 187292) | Oil polluted marine microbial communities from Coal Oil Point, Santa Barbara, California, USA - Sample 3 (SPAdes) (version 2) | ecosystem: Environmental > Aquatic > Marine > Oil seeps ... | reverse complement strand
AAAATCGTAACATTACAATCCTATTAAAATAGCAAACATATGCAAGACGGTAAAAATCTTTCCAAAATTGAAATTGAGGATCAAAATATTATTGAAAATAAAGAACTTAATATTTGGGAAGCATTAATTCCAGTCGTTTTACTAATGATGATGTTGGCCTACAATATTTTTGTTGCCGATGGTGAAGCTTTAGGCGAATATTCAAATCAATTTATCTTATTAATTGGTGGTGGTATTGCTGCGATTGTGGGCTTATATAATAAAGTTAATTTTAGCATCATGCTAAAAGAAATCTGGGAAAACCTAAGAAGTGTTTTTGTTCCTATTATGATTTTATTTTTAGTAGGAGCCTTAGCAGGAACTTGGTTAGTAAGTGGTGTTATTCCAGCAATGGTCTATTATGGTTTACAAGTACTTAGTCCTGCAATATTTTTACCTGCTTCCGTAATTATTTGTGCTGTTATCTCCATTGCGACTGGTAGTTCTTGGACTACATCTGCAACAGTTGGAATAGCTTTAATTGGAATTGGAAGTGCTTTAGGTATCCATACTGGAATGATTGCAGGTGCTGTAATTTCTGGTGCTTATTTTGGAGATAAGATGTCGCCACTAAGCGATACCACAAACCTAGCTCCAGCTATGGCTGGAACAGATTTATTTACTCATATTCGATATATGTCTATAACAACAGTTCCAACTATTATTATTACATTAATAGTATTTAGTATTATTAGTATGTCTATAGATACTACTGGAAATGCAGACTTAAGTAGTTTATTAATGAGCATAGAAAACACATTTAACATAACACCTCTTTTATTTATAGTTCCATTAGGAGTGATTTTGCTTATTCTTTTAAAAACAAAACCTTTAATTGCTCTTGGTGCTGGTGTTTTACTTGCAGCACTTTTTGCTTTTATATTTCAACCAAATATATTGGATGGATTAGCCTCTTCAAAATTTAGTGCAATTACCAATGCTATTTTTACAGATTCACAAATTAACACTGACAATGAAAAACTAAACGATTTATTTTCTGCTGGTGGAATGAAAGGTATGCTTTGGACTATCTTTTTAATTTGTTGCGCCATGGTTTTTGGTGGTGTAATGGATGCTATTGGAGCTCTTTCAAGAATTACTAAGGCTTTACTATCTGTTGCAACAACTGTGTTTGGTTTATTTGCAAGTACAGTAATTAGTTGTTTAGGGTTGAATACTATTGCAAGCGATCAATATCTGGCTATTGTTATTCCAGGAAAGATGTTTAAAAAAGCCTATGAAGATAAAGGTCTTGCTCCTGAAAACTTGAGTAGAACTTTAGAAGATTCGGGAACGGTTACATCTGTTTTAATACCTTGGAATACTTGTGGAGCTTATCAATCAGGTGTTTTAGGTGTTAGTGTAGCCGATTACTTTGTCTACGCTATATTTAACTGGTTAAGTCCGTTTACTACCTTGTTTTTTGCTGCATTAAGAATTAAAATCAGAGAAATCTCTTCAAAATAGATTTTATTTATTGTTATTTATTTTTACTATAAAAAATATTTATAACACAATAAAAAATTAAGATTTTATTAGTCTTTAATAATCCTATTCTAGGCTATATTTGCACTAAAGAAATTTATTAATATTTAAACATAAAACATATGGCATTTGTAGGAAAAAAATTTCCAAATTTAAACGTAGACGCAATGAACGAAATGGGCGACACTTTTAAAGTGAACGTTCTAGAAGAAGCGATAAATAACAATAAAAAAATAATCTTATTTTGGTACCCAAAAGACTTCACTTTTGTTTGTCCAACAGAATTACATGCATTCCAATCAGCTATGGAAGAGTTTAAGAAACGAAACACTTTAGTAATTGGTGCATCTTGTGATACTCCTGAAGTACACTTTGCATGGCTAAATACGCCAAAAGATAATGGTGGAATTGAAGGTGTTACATACCCAATATTAGCAGATTCAAACAGAAACCTTGCTTCTACTCTAGGTATTCTAGATATTACTAACGAGCAGTATAACGAAAATACTGGAGTTGTAACTGTTGATGGAGACAATGTAACTTACAGAGCTACTTACTTAATTGATGAAGAAGGGACTGTATTTCATGAAGGTATCAACCATATGCCACTTGGAAGAAATGTCAATGAGTTTTTACGCTTAATTGATGCTTATTCTCATGTTCAAAATCATGGTGAAGTTTGTCCAGCTAACTGGGAAGAAGGAAAAGATGCAATGAAAGCTAATGCTAAAGGTACTGCAGAATATTTAGCTTCTCACTAATCAATAAAACTATGGTTAAAGAATTAGATCAAGACAATTTACAGGATATTATTAATAGCAATGAAACAGTTGTTGTTCAATATTCTGCAACTTGGTGTGGTAATTGTCGTATTATGAAGCCAAAATTCAAAAAATTAGCTTCAGAAAATGAAGAGATGACTTTTATTATTGCTGATGCTGAAAAATTTCCAGAATCAAGAAAATTAGCAACTGTTGATAATCTTCCAACCTTTGCAACTTTCAAAAAAGGAAATTTTGTAAATCAAGTGCAAACAAACAAATTTGAAGCCCTAAAAGATTTAGTTGACACCTTAAATTAATTTTTAAATGAAATTACCTGTAATCAAGCATTTAACACATTTTATTGAAGAAAATGACGAAGATTTTGTTGTTGAAACAATTGAAACCCTTGAAGCCCTAACCGAAGTTCCTTCACTTAAAGATGAAGAACTAGATGTTATTGGAGAATTAATTTCCAATATGTATGGTGCTTTAGAAGTTACTAAAATGGTTAAAGAAGGTACTCCAAAAAAGGAAGCCTTAAACAGTTTTATGAAACGTGTTCTTGGTTCTATTGACAAATAATATTCATTATAAAAAATAACAAATTATAAAAGCCTTTTCTAACTAGAAAAGGCTTTTTGTTTTAATCAATAATCATTACTTTTAAGCATATATAAAAATTACATTTTATGGCTACAGTAACTTTAAAAGGAAATCCAATTCAAACATCTGGAAATCTTCCAAAAATTGGTGAAAAAGCACCAGATTTTAAATTAACAGCAACAGATTTATCAACTCAAGTATTATCAGACTTTAAAGGACATAAAGTTGTTTTAAATATATTCCCAAGCATAGACACAGGTACTTGTGCACAATCTGTACGAGAATTCAATAAAGAGGCTTCAGAAATGAAAAAGACGAAAGTATTATGCATTTCTAGAGATTTACCCTTTGCGCAAGCACGCTTTTGTGGTGCAGAAGGTTTAGATAATGTACTAATGCTTTCAGATTATAAAGATGGGAGCTTTGGTAAATCTTATGGTTTAGACTTTATAAATGGCCCACTTGAAGCATTACATTCTCGTTGCGTTGTTGTTCTAGATGAAAATGGCATTGTAAAATATACCGAACAAGTCCCAGAAACTGTTGATGAACCAAATTATAAAGCATCGTTATATGCTTTACTAGATGAATAAAAAAGAATCTTTCTTTATAAATAGAATTAAAAGCATAGGCTTTGCATTTAAAGGTGCCATGCTATTAATAAAAACAGAATCAAGTATTCAGGTTCAGCTTGTTATAGGTGTTTTAATGACTATCATTGGATTTATAGTAGGTTTGAGTACTACTGAATGGATTATTCAAATATTAACCATAGGACTAATAATTTCTTTAGAAAGCATGAATACTGCTATTGAAGAAATTGCAGACTTTATTCATCCAGAATATCATCCAAAAATTGGACTTATTAAAGATATAGCTGCTGGAGCTGTTTTTATATTTGCAGTTATAGCAATTATGATTGGCTGTATTATTTATTTTCCAAAGATTTTTTAAATACTTTTAGGACTAGGATAAACGTTTGTAATTTGTATTTTTGTTGCATTGTGAGAACAATACAATCTTAATTTATCTAAATAGATTTCCGTTTTTACGAAAAATTAGCATGGCAAAAAATAAAACAAAAACTAAAAAATCAAATAAACCAAAATTTAAAGCTCCAAGTTTTAAGCTATCTAGTCAGCAAAAACTAGTGCTTGGGAGTTTTTTAGCCATTCTAGGGCTTTTACTTTTTATTGCATTTGTATCTTATATTTTTACTGGCAAAGCAGACCAAAGTACACTTACAGAATTCACTTCTAGAGATGTAAAAACTCAGAATTGGTTAAATAAAACAGGAGCCTGGTTAAGCGACTTTTTTATATATAGAGGCTTTGGTTTTCCTTCGTTTATTTTTTCTGGGCTTATCTTTTTATCTGGCGTATTTGTTTTAACAAATTCTAATGTGTCAAAATTAAGAACACATTGGTTCTGGGGAACATGCATTATTATCTGGCTTTCTGTTCTTTTTGGATTTTTTGCAGATACACTTGATATTTTAGGAGGCACAATTGGATTTGAGATGAATTCTTTTCTTCAAGAATATTTAGGAAAAATAGGCACTTCACTCCTACTTCTGTTTTTACTAATTACATATTTAGCTATTAGATTTAAAGTAAATGCTGATATGTTTAAAAACTTATTTCAAAAGGCATCTAAAGATATTAAACAGGAGTTTGAAACTTCAGAAGAAGACACCACAATTCCTATTGATAACGATTTATCTGCTGAAGCTGAAGATATAAAATCTGCTTTCGAATTAGATTTAGAAAAACCTTCTAAAAAAGAAGAAGTTGTTATTCAAGAAGAAAAACCGAAACCAGAACCAAAAAAGGTTGTTGAAAAAGAAGAACCTGAAATGACTATTGAAGTTGAAGAAGTTGCTGAAGAACTTTCAGAAACAGATAATCTATCAAATAAATTAGTTGAAGATTTTGGTCAATTCGATCCCACTTTAGAATTAAGCAATTATCAATTTCCTTCATTAGATTTATTAAAAAAATATGATTCAGAAGGCATAACAATTAATCAAGAAGAGCTTGAAGAGAATAAAAACCGAATAGTAGAAACACTAAACAACTATAAAATTGGTATTTCTAGTATAAAAGCGACTATTGGACCAACTGTCACACTTTACGAAATTGTTCCTGAAGCTGGAGTTAGAATCTCAAAAATTAAAAATTTAGAAGATGATATTGCTTTATCACTTTCTGCCTTAGGTATTCGTATTATTGCTCCAATTCCAGGTAAAGGAACTATTGGAATTGAAGTACCAAATAAAAATTCTACCATTGTTTCTATGCGTTCTGTTATTGCTTCACAGAAGTTTCAGAAGTCAGAAATGCATTTGCCAATTGCTTTAGGTAAAACCATTAGCAACGAAACATTTGTAGTCGATTTAGCTAAAATGCCTCACTTACTTATGGCAGGAGCTACTGGTCAAGGAAAATCTGTTGGCCTTAATGCCGTTTTAGCTTCCCTACTCTATAAAAAACATCCAGCTGAAGTGAAGTTTGTTTTAGTAGACCCTAAAAAAGTAGAGCTCACTTTATTTAATAAAATTGAACGACATTATTTAGCCAAACTTCCTGATAGTGAAGAAGCAATAATTACAGACAACACAAAGGTTATTAATACATTGAATTCTTTATGTATTGAAATGGATAACCGTTACGAAATGCTTAAAAACGCACTCTGTAGAAACATTGCTGAGTACAATGCGAAATTTAAAGCACGTAAATTAAACCCGAATGATGGTCATCAGTTTTTACCATATATTGTTTTAGTGGTCGATGAGTTTGCAGATTTAATTATGACTGCAGGAAAAGAAGTAGAAACACCAATTGCAAGATTAGCACAATTAGCACGTGCTATTGGAATTCATTTAATTATTGCAACGCAACGTCCATCTGTAAATGTAATTACAGGTATTATAAAGGCGAATTTCCCTGCTCGTATAGCCTTTAGAGTAACGAGTAAAATAGATTCTAGAACTATTTTAGATGGCTCTGGAGCAGACCAATTAATTGGTCGTGGAGACATGCTTTACACGCAAGGAAACGACATGATTCGTATTCAATGTGCCTTTGTTGACACACCTGAAGTTGAAAAAATAACTGAGTTTATTGGTTCACAAAAAGCGTATGCTGAGGCTTATATTTTACCAGAGTATATAGGAGAAGAAAGTGGCACAAGTCTTGATATAGATATAAACGATAGAGATGTACTGTTTCGTGATGCAGCTGAAATTATTGTTACGGCTCAGCAAGGCTCAGCATCTTTATTGCAACGTAAACTCAAGTTAGGTTATAATCGTGCAGGTAGATTAATCGACCAACTTGAAGCTGCTGGTATCGTTGGAGGTTTTGAAGGCAGTAAAGCCAGACAAGTATTAGTACCAGATTTAACTGCGCTAAATCAATTATTAGAAAATGAAGGTCAATAATTTAGATCCTAAATATATTTTACAATGAAAAAATTAGTATTCATCCTATCCCTTTTTATATATGCCTTTTCTTTTGGGCAAGACAATAATGCAAAATCTCTTTTAGACGAAGTTTCTCAAAAAGCAAAAAGCTATGAGAATATTTCTATAGATTTTAAATATGTTCTAGATAATGCTTCAGAAAATATAAAACAAGAAACTCGTGGAGATGTCGTAATGCAAGGAAACAAATACAGATTAAACATTTTAGGTGCTACACGTATTTTTGATGGAAAAACATTGTATAGCATAAGTCCTGACGATGAAGAAGTAACAATTTCAAATGAAAATCCTGATGATGAAAGTAGTATTACACCTAGTAAAATGTTGACTTTCTACGAAGATGGCTACTCATACAAAATGGATATTATCCAAGATGTTAAGGGAAGAAAAATTCAATATGTAAAATTAACCCCTATTGATTCTAATTCAGAAATTAAAAATGTGTTATTAGGAATTGATGCACAAACCAAACATGTTTACAATTTAATTGAAGTTGGAAAGAATGGTACAAAAACAACTTTAACTGTTAATTCTTTTAAAACAAACGAACCTATTTCAAAATCCTTATTTACTTTTGACAAGAATAAGTTTAAAGACTACTATATTAATAAACTGGATTAAGTAACGTGTGAAAATATTAGATAGATACATACTAACTTCTTACTTAAAAACTTTTATCAGCGTGTTTGTAATTCTCATGCTGATTTTTGTTTTACAAACCATCTGGTTATATATTAAGGAACTAGCTGGAAAAGACCTTGACATGGTTGTTGTAGCAAAGTTTTTATTATATTTCTCACCCAAACTTATTCCATTAGTATTACCATTAACAATTTTATTAGCATCCATTATGGTTTTTGGTAATTTTGCCGAAAATTATGAGTTTGCTGCAATGAAATCTACTGGTATTTCTTTGCAACGCGCCATGAAAGGGCTTAGTATTTTTATAGTTGGATTAGGGATTACTACCTTTTTCTTTACAAATAATGTTATTCCATGGGCTGAATATAATTCCTATAATCTCAGAAAAAATATTGCTAAACTAAAACCTGCAATGGTTATTGCCAAAGGGCAATTTAATGAAGTTGGAAACGAGTATAATATTAAAGTAGCTGATAAAAGTGGTGATAGAGGTCAATTTTTAAAAGAAGTTTTAATTCATAAAAAATCAAGTGGAAAGGCTGGTAACTACACAACTATTTATTCTAAAACTGGAGAACTATTAGGTGGAGAAAATTCTGATATTCTACAACTTATTCTCTTTGATGGCTATTTTTATGATGACACACCTCCAAAGGACCATAAAGACAGGCAGAAAAAACCAATGACTAAAAGTTACTTTAAAAAGTATACTATAAATGTTGATTTGTCGAACCTTAATAATATTGATTTAGAAGAGAAAAATATTAATGATAAATATAACATGCTTAATGTTACTGATTTAAAATACACAATAGACACACTAAAAAGTCAACGAAAAAAAGACATTGAAGAATTAGCCACTAATTTATATAACAGAACTACTTTTCCCACTATAAACACAGGTGTTTCTGTAAAAAAAGACACCATTTATAATGGCACCATATTAGATTTATTTAATAGTAAAGATAAAGTACAGTTAATTGACCTAGCAACCAACTCTTTTAAAAGTACCAAACAAATTATTGAAACTAAAGAAAAAGGTTTCAAAACCAAAAGCATCTGGTTAAACAGACATATTATAGCACTTCATGAAAAATTAGCATTAGGCTTTGCATGTATTATTCTCTTTTTTGTTGGAGCACCACTTGGAGCGTTAATTAGAAAAGGTGGCATTGGTTTGCCAATGGTTGTTGCTATTATGTTGTTTTTAACCTATCACTTTATTGGTATTTTTGCAAAAAATAGCGCAAAAGATGGTAGTCTAAACCCTGTTTTTGCTTCATGGTTTTCAACTATTATTATGTTACCATTAGGGTATTATTTAACAAAACGAGCTACAGCAGATCGTGGGCTATTTGAATTTGATCATATTATTGAACCTTTAAAGAAACTCTTTAAAATTAAAAGTAAAGAAGACACTAATGACAACTCTAAGCTACCAGAAGATGTGTTAAAAGCTATTCAGACAAAGCATGGTGTTAAAAAAGAAGCTTTAGCTAAAGTAGAGGATTACGAGACTATTAAGAAACGTCATTCAGATTATAAAGAATATGCCAAGTTTACATTCGTTTTTTATATTATAGGTGCCATCCTTCTGCCTTTATACTTTATCTTAAAAAACAACAAACTAGAAGATATTGCTTTTGTAAGTCTCCAACTAAGTGCTATATCCTTCTTTGTATGTATTATCTATTTTATAGTATCTCAAATAAAACTATATACTATTTACAATTTAATTAAAACAAAAGGTTTTACCAAGAACCCTGTTTTCGTTATTTTAAGCTTCATTTTTTATCCTTTAATTCATTATTTAAGAAGAAATAAAATTAATGAAGACCTCTCTAAGAGTATAAAATAAGCCATATCTTTGCCAAACTTTTAATACATGTATATGTCTACGCTAAAAACAGAACATAAAGCAGCAAAAATTCAATTAAACACTATAGAAGATGCCATAAACGACATTAGAAAAGGGAAAGTTATTATTGTTGTAGATGATGAAGATAGAGAAAATGAAGGTGATTTTTTAGCAGCTGCTGAAATGGTGACACCAGAAATGATAAATTTCATGGCGACTCATGGTCGTGGTTTGATTTGTGCACCACTTACAGAAAAGCGTTGTAAAGCTTTAGAATTAGGTATGATGGTAAACAACAATACAGATCCTATGGAAACTGCATTTACCATTTCTGTTGACTTAAGAGGTAATGGAGTTACTACAGGTATTTCGGCTAGTGATAGAGCAAAAACAGTTAAAGCACTAATTGATACAGACACCAAACCTTTTGAACTAGCACGTCCTGGACACATCTTTCCACTTGTAGCAAGAGAAGGTGGTGTTTTAAGAAGAACAGGACATACAGAAGCAGCTATTGATTTTGCCAGATTAGCAGGTTTAAAACCAGCAGGTGTAATTGTTGAAATCATGAATGAAGATGGGTCCATGGCTCGATTACCTCAGCTATTGGAAGTGGCAAAAAAATTCGATTTAAAAATAGTGTCTATTGAAGATTTGGTAGCATACAGAATGCAGCATGACTCTTTAATTGAAAAAAAAGAAGATTTTGAAATTGTTACTCGTTTTGGTGAATTTAGGCTTAGAGCATATCAACAAACTACCAATAATCAAGTACATATTGCACTAACAAAAGGGTCTTGGTCTAAAGGCGAACCTATTCTAACACGTATTAATGCCACTTTGGTCAATCATGATATTTTAGGGATATTAACCAATAATGCTGAAAAGAAATTGGACGATATGTTTCATGTTATTAACAAAGCTGATAAAGGGGCTGTTGTTTTTATAAATCAGCAATCGCAGTCCATGAACATTTTAAAACGTCTTAATGTACTTAAAGATACTCAAGTTTCAGGGGAAGTCTCTAAAGCACCACGTATAGAAATGGATTCTAAAGACTTCGGAATTGGTGCTCAAATTTTACATGATTTAGATATTCATAAACTACGATTAATATCAAATAGCGAACAGACCAAACGTGTTGGTATGATTGGTTATGGATTGGAGATTGTGGAGTATGTAAATTATTAATCAACTACTTCAAAAACTTTAAACAAGCCTTTACTTTTTGTATTTGGTACTTCAAAAAATAATTTTAAAAAGAAGACCAAATGGCCTGAACCATTTTTTCGGCACGAAGTTTAACTTCTTCCTCTGTCCAAGAAAGTTTAATTAAACAGGAAATATTTCTTCCAATAAAATGATCAGATTGCTCGAATTTTTTTGTTTCAAGATAGTTTAAACCTTCTTTTACTTCTGATGATATAGGATATAAGGACTTTAAATCTTTTAAATGATCCCATTTTCTAATATAATGCCAGCTGTTGTCATAATAGTTCCAGCAAGCGTCAACACCTTTCTCTTGAAATGCCCTTATAACCTTTCTTGACGTGTTTAAATCTGGCAAAAAGAAACTTAAAAACGAATAGCTTTCTTCTCCACCAACAGGAACAGTTCTAAAAGTAACTTTTGGGATAATAGAAAGTGCTTCACGAATTATGGTATAGTTTCGTTTTTGAATAGAAACAAACTCGTCCAAACGTCTTAATTGTGCCAAACCAACGGCAGCATGCAACTCAGATATTCTAAAATTATAGCCTAAAAACGGATGAGTTTCTGCTCCTCTATCATTTCCTTTATGGTCATGACCATGATCTGAATAATTATCGGCATGCGTGTAATATGTCTCATTGTTCGTCAAAACTGCACCACCTTCACCAGCAGTTATAATTTTAACAAAATCTAAAGACAGACAACCTAAATCACCAATACTACCAAGTGGTTTTCCTTTATAAGTTGCTCCAGTAGCTTGCGATGAATCTTCAATAAGAATGAGATCATGATCATTACAAATTTCAACTAATGCATCTAAATTTGCCATACTACCACACATGTGTACTGGCATAATAGCTTTTGTTTTAGGAGTAATTGAATTTTTAACTGCTTTTGGATCAAGTGTTAGAGTGTCATCTATATCAACTAATACTGGAATTGCTCCAAGCATCATAATGGCCTCAAAACTTGCCACAAAGGTAAATGTAGGCATGATAACTTCATCTCCTGAACCAATACCAGCAGAAGCCAATGCAACAGAAACCGCAGCAGTACCACTAGAAACCAATTGTGCATGCTTAACCTGGAGTTGTTTTTCTAATTCGTTTTCTAATGCTTTGGCCTTCCAATGTCCATTGCGCATACCATCGAAACCATAACGCATTAAAACACCGTTTTCTAGAACATCGTTTAATTCATTTCGCTCTTTATCTCCAAATAACTCAAATCCAGGCATCTCTTATTTTTTTAATTACTAAAACTAAATTAATTGTGGTGAATTACAGAATTTGATAATTCTCTTCGAACTTTTTTAAAATCCCCAAACATGTCATCTTTAGCTCTATATCCAACTGGCAAAAGCAATACAGATTTAAGGCCTTGCTCTTTTAGGTTTAGAATCTCATCATATTTTTCAGGGTTAAATCCTTCCATAGGACATGAATCTATTCCCTCTAAAGCACATACTGCAAGCATGTTTCCCATAGCTAAATATGCTTGTTTGGTTGCCCAATTTTCAATATCTCCTTGTGGTTTCCCTTCAAAATCAGCAATTAAAAAATCTTGAAATGGTTTTAAAATCGATTTTGAAGTGTTTCTAATTGAATGAACTCTATTAAAATATTCTAAAATAAATTCTTCATCTATAGCAGTTTGAATACAAAAAATTAAAACATAAGATGCTTGAGCAATTTGAATCTGATTCATTGAATGTTCAACTAACTTTTCTTGTAATTCTTTATCTTTTAAAACAACCAATTTTATTGGTTGCAATCCATAAGAAGTGGCAGTTAAATTAAAAGCTTGTAATAAAATTTCTAATTTCTCTGCAGGTATAGCTTTTGATGAGTCAAACAATTTAGTAGCATAACGCCATTGCAAACGATTTATAATATCCATTTTCATTTCTGTAATAAGTATAACAAAAGTAATACTTGCATTTTGTTTCAACTAACAGATAATCAAAATATTCTTTAGCAATATAAAAATCTTTAAAAATTTTCAGTTTAATTGTTTGAAAGAATCAAAAAAGGGTTCTATATTTGCAGCCGCAATTAGGTATACCTAATAAGGCACTCAAGGAGAAATGGCAGAGTGGTCGAATGCGGCAGTCTTGAAAACTGTTGAGGGTCACACCTCCGGGGGTTCGAATCCCTCTTTCTCCGCTTAGAACTAAGCTCAATTTCAATATGAAATTGAGCTTTTTCATTTTATAGTAATACTTTGAAATAGGAAAAATTATAGGTTTAAATACTTATCTATTATTTTAAGAATAATAAACTCATCAATTATTTAATAACTTCAATCATAATAATTGTCTATTTTTAAACTTTAATTATTTTTGACTTGTTTAAAATTTAAAATGAAAAATACATCCTCCTCTTTTAGTCTTATTTCTAAAGTAAATTTGATTTTGTTTTTATTAATATATAGTTATAACTATTCTCAAGATATTGAACCAAGACGTTGGTCTTCCATGCCTTTAGGTACTAATGTAGTTGGACTGGGATATGTTTATACTTTTGGGGATTTAAAATTTGATCCTCTTTTGAATGTTGAAAATGCAACAGTTTCTGTAAATTCGTTAGCACTTCAATATGTTCGTCCTTTCAAGATTGGCAATAAATTAGCTAGAGTTGATGTATTAATTCCATACAGTATCGCATCTTGGGATGGTGTTTTAAATAATGTTCCAACAGCTGTTAAACGGAATGGTTTTGCCGACCCAAGATTAAGATTCTCTTTAAATTTTATTGGCCCTAAGGCTATGACATCTAAAGATTTACAAGAGTATTTAAAAGAAAACCCTAAATATACCATAGTAGGTGCATCTTTATCAATCTCATTCCCATTTGGTCAATATTATAATGATAAGCTGTTAAATTTAAGTAATAACTCATTTATATTTCGTCCACAAGTTGGTATGGTTCATTATTGGGGAAAGTGGTCTTATGAGGTTACTGGATCCGTTTTCTTTTATACAAACAATAATGATTTTTATAACAATACCACAAAAAAGCAAGATCCTCTTTTCGCTATGCAAACCCATCTTATTAGAAAGTTTAAACATCGTATTTGGACATCATTAAGCTTAGGTTATGGACAAGGAGGTAGTTCTATTGTAAATAGACAACCTAAAAATGATGAACGCGGCAATTTCCTAGGAGGTCTTTCAGCTGGAATGCCTATTTTTAAAAACCAATCTATAAAATTATCATATGGTACAACACTTACCGTAAAAGATATTGGAGCTAATACTAATGGGTTTATTTTTAGTTGGGCTGCCATATTTTAAAATAGTCGTAATTTTCGGCACAATAAATGTAATAGCATACGTTATAAAAAAACATCCCTTTAAATGCAGAAATATATTTTTATCCTACTCCTATTTTTTTCTTCCTTTGGCATTGCACAAAATAATGCCTTTAAAGCAGGAGAAAACTTAACTTTTACTGCATCATATAACATGTCTGGTGTTTTAACTGAACTCGCACAAGTAAACATGGTTACAAGCGAAGTAAAAACCTCTAAAGCGACTCTCTTGAGATTAAAATGTACAGCAGCCACCTATAATAAATGGGATAGTTTTTTTAAAATTAGAGACCTTTACGAAAGCTACGTGAGTCCTACTACCATTAAACCTTACTTATATAAAAGAGATATTTTTGAAGGAGGTTACTCAAAACTTGTACAATACAAATATAGCCACTCAAATGGCACTGTTGAGAGTATTATAACAAAGAAAAAGAAGACTGGAGGCACTTACGATCAAAAGAAAACTTTAAAGATTTCAAGTAACACTAAAGATATTGTTTCAACCATATATTTTTTAAGAACATTAGATTTAAAAAGCTTTAAGTCAGGCACATCTAAAACCTTACCTGTGTTATTTGATAATAAGCCAACAGATGTTATATTAACTTATTTAGGAAAAGAAACAATCTCTACTGGTATTGGTAGTAAAATGTGCTACAAACTATCTATTTCAATTAAAAATAGTGATGTATTAAAAGGCAATAATGATAATATTCTTTGGTTAACAGCCGATGAAAATAAAATACCTGTATATGCAACATTTAAAGTTGCTGTTGGAAATGGAGAATTAAGAATTAAATCTGCAACTGGTCTAAAAAACTAATTATTATGAAAAAACTTTTTATTATTTTAGGCTTAATAGCATCAGTATTAGCAATTATTTTATCTGTTTTACCTCTTTCTAATTTAGCCTTTTTTCCTGCTATAGTCGCTTTTATATTTGGTTTAGCTGCTTTTTATTTTTCAAATAAAGAAAAAAGCTCTAAGAAAACCATTCAACTTATATTTTTACTTACCATTATAGCTTTATCAATTTCCACTTACAAATCCATTTTTAATGCTAATGAAGTTGGAAACACCGAAGAGTTACAAGAAAGAGAAAAAGAATCTGAAGAAAATGCTATAGAAGAACTTGAAGGTTTAGATCTTGATGAAATAGATATAGAATAAAAGTTTAAATTACTTTTCAATATGCCTTTTTTTTAGTTTATTTGGTTGGTATTTAAGCTAATAAACTATGAAGACATTAATTGTAGCTACTATCTTTTCTCTTGTTGGTTCTTGTGCTACTTCTAAGTATAGCACAAAGATTGAAAACCTTAATAATAATATTAAAATAAGTGACAGTGCTACTATTTTAAAATATGCAAACACCATTACTGTTCCTGAGCTTACAAAACATTTGTATCGATATGCTAGTGAGGAGTTTCAAGGTCGTGGCACTGGAGAATTAGGTCAGAAAAAAGCTGCTGAATTTTTAAAAAACTACTATCAATCTCAAGATATTTCATCTCCAATTAGCGATTCTATTTATTTTCAAATTATTCCAAAGTCGTATTTCCCAGATGAAACAAAAGCATCAGAAAATGTGCTAGCATTTATAAAAGGAAATGAAAAACCACAAGAAGTCCTTATAATTTCAGCTCATTACGACCACCTTGGAATAGAAAATTCTGAAATTTATTATGGAGCAGACGATGATGGTTCAGGAACCGTAGCTCTTATGGAAATTGCTCAAGCATTTAAACTGGCAAAAGATAATGGTTATGGTCCAAAACGTTCTATTCTATTTCTTCATCTAACTGCTGAAGAAATTGGCTTAGAAGGCTCGAGATTTTATACAGAGAACCCTATTTTTCCTTTAAATGAAACAATTGCTAATTTAAATATAGACATGATTGGACGCATAGATCCTGCTCACAAAAATAAAGAAAAATACATCTATTTAATTGGTGCAGATAGGCTAAGCAAAGAGCTACATCTACTTTCAGAAAAAATAAATAATTCCCTTTTTAATCTTGAATTGGATTATAAGTATAACGATGAAACTGATAGCAATCATTATTACGAAAGAAGTGATCACTATAATTTTGCACAACATAATATACCAGTAATATTTTATTTTAATGGAGAACATGAAGATTATCACAAGCCTACAGATACTCCTGAAAAAATTAATTATAACATCCTTGAACTTAGAACTAAATTAATATTTGCTACTGCTTGGCAACTAGCAAATCGTGAGAATCGCTTAATTTTAAACGAAAGCTTATAAATTGTCTGCTTTTGGTGTTAAAGTTTGTTAAAATCACTTAATCAACGAACTAGGTTTGATTATTTTTGTAAGAATACATAACTAAATAAAATTTCAATGAAAAAAGCTTTATTAATTATTTTAAGTGCTGGACTAGTTTTTGCTTGTGGTACTCAAAAAAATGATACAACAAGTCAAACAAACACAACAGTAGCAGTAACGCCAAAACCTTTAGACGTTAGTGTATATGCAGAAACTATTACTTCAGATGAACTTAAAGAAGACTTATATATATATGCTTCAGATGAATTTGAAGGAAGAGGAACTGGAGATGAAGGACAAAAGAAAGCTGTTAAATTTCTAAAAGATCAATATATAGCAATGGATATTCCTGCTGCTCAGTCTAATAACGACTATTTCCAAAATGTTCCTTTAGAAAAATTAGGTGTTCCAGAAGTATCTATTTCAGCAAATGATAAAGCATATACTAATATAGAAGATTTTGTTTCTATAACTTCTGTTCAAGATGGTAATTTAAATGCATCTGAAATTGTTTTTGCTGGATATGGTATTGAAGACGGTAAATACTCAAGTTATGCAGATATAGATATTAAAGGTAAAGTTGTTTTAATTAAGTCTGGTGAACCAAAAGATGATAATGGAAACTACATTATTACGGGAACAACTGAAGCATCAAAATGGTCAAATCTAAGACAGGCTTTTGCTTCAAAACGCGATGTTGCAAAAGAAAAAGGAGCCAAAGCTGTTTTGGTTTATTACCCTGAAATTTATGACATGGCTGTTACACGTTATGGTAGTGCAAGAGGTTCTATTACATTAAAAGATAATTCTGAAAGTATGTATTATTTTGTTGTAAATACAGACATGGCAAAAAACATTTTACCAACTATTGAAACAGAAGAAAAGAGCCAAACAATTAAAATACAATTAAATTTAGATTATAAAAACACTTCTGAAGAAATAAGCTCAGAAAATGTTGCAGCCATTATTAAAGGTTCAGAAAAGCCAGATGAATACATAATCATTTCTGCTCATCTAGACCATGAAGGTATAAAAGATGGAGAAATATATAATGGGGCTGATGATGATGGTTCTGGTACTGTAGCTTTATTAGAAATTGCAGATGCCTTTAAAGCTGCTGCAAGAAATGGACATGGTCCAAAACGTTCAATAGTTTTTTTACATGTTACTGGTGAAGAAAAAGGTCTATTAGGATCGCGTTATTACTCAGATTTTGATCCAATTTTCCCTTTAGCAAATACAGTAGCTGATTTAAATATCGATATGATTGGACGAATAGATCCTAAACATGAAGATGGAGATGGTAATTATTTATATCTTATTGGAAGCGATAAATTAAGTTCTGAGTTACATACTATATCTGAAAACGTTAACAATAAATATACAAATATTGTATTCGACTATGAATATAATGAGGATGACGATCCGAATCGTTTTTACTATAGAAGTGATCATTACAATTTTGCTAAAAACAATATTCCTGTAATCTTTTACTTTAGTGGTACACACGCAGATTATCATAAACCAACTGATACAGTAGAAAAAATTAGATACGATTTATTAGAAAACCGTACACGATTAATTTTCTATACTGCTTGGGAACTTGCAAATAGAGATAAAAGAATTGTTGTAGATAAAGCAACAGAATAAAACAATCTATTATATATTAAAAAGCCCTTCATATATTGAAGGGCTTTTTAATGCTCAAATTTTACTTACAAAAAAAGCTTCACATTTCTGTGAAGCTTTATAATTCTGGGTGGAAGATGGGGCTCGAACCCACGACCCTCGGTACCACAAACCGATGCTCTAACCAACTGAGCTACAACCACCATGTAAATTGGACTGCAAATGTATATTATTTCCTTTTTTCTACAAAGACTTTTATTAATATAATTTTAATTATTTTACTTTAAATCAAACAAGCTATTAACCAATGGATAACGTTCTACAGTAAAACCTTCTCCATACTCTACTCCAACCAACCTTCCTAAATCTTTAGCTCTGTAAGCAATACTGTCAGTAAAATTTTTACTTGAAATTGGTGTTTCAGGAGCATTACTTTTTGGATTATAGAATTGCGTTTTATAAGCCATTACTGCATCTATCTTTTTCGGCATAAAATCAGACACGTCAACAACAAAATCAGGTTCTATATGCTTCCATTGTATGTAGTGATACACATGTTTGGGTCTCCAAGCGTCCTGCCATTCTTCATCATATTCATCAAACTTGGTGTCAATTTTTACCAAGCCACTTAAAAAACAGGCATTACTAACTAAATCACTGCCTTTTCCATGGTCTATATGTCTATCTTCAATTGCGTTACACAAAACCACTTCCGGCTTATATTTTCGAATCATTTTAATAATTTCTAATTGATGCTTTTTATCATTAATAAAAAAGCCATCAGCAAAATCCATATTCAACCTTAAACTAGCTCCTAAAATTTTACAGGCATTTGCAGATTCTTCATCTCTTGTTTCAATGGTTCCACGAGTACCTAATTCACCTCGTGTTAAATCTATTATACCAACCTTTTTACCATCTGCTATTTCTTTAGCTATTGTGGCACCACAACCTAATTCTACATCGTCTGGATGCGCTCCAAATGCAAGGATATCTAATTTCATATATTTTTATTTAAAATTTATTCAATTTGTTTGTTTGGAATTAACTAAATAACGGCAATGGCAAGTTTCTTCCTTTTCTCATAAACTTACTTAACTCTCTTTATTGCTTGTTCTAAATCATTAATAATATCTTTTTTAGATTCTATTCCTAATGAAAATCGAATTAAGCTATGACTTATTCCTAATCTATCTCTTTCTTCTTGACTTAACAATGCATGAGAGGTTAATGCTGGTAACAACATGGTGCTCTCTACACCTGCTAAACTCATGGATGGTTTTATTAACTGGAGAGCTTTCAAGAATTTTGAAGCATCTATATTTTTATTAAATTCAAAAGACATCATGGCTCCATAACCTTTCATTTGAGATTTTGCTAATTCATGTTCTGGATGATCTTTTAATCCTGGATAATAAACATGCTTCACATCTGGATGATTATGTAAGAATTTTGCTAATTTTTTAGCATTTCTATTTTGTGCCTTTACTCTTAAAGCCAATGTTTTCATGCTTCTCTCTAACATCCAAACCATAAAATCGCTTAAACTACCTCCTAAATTTTTACCAACATTCCATATAGTATGAATATGTTCCTGTGAAGTAGCAACTGCGCCTGCTAAAATATCACTATGACCTCCTAAATACTTGGTAGCCGAATGGATAACAATATCAATTCCCAAATCTATAGGTTTTTGGACTACTGGACTTGCAAAGGTATTATCTATAGAAGTCACAATTTGTTTTGATTTTGCCAATTCAGCAACTGCTCTAATGTCTGTTATGGTTAACAACGGATTTGAAGGTGTTTCTATATGAATTAATTTGGTGTTTGGCTGAATGGCTTTTTCAAAATCTGAAACTTTGTAGCCATCTGTAAAAGTAAATTCTATACCATATTTAGGTAACTCTTCTCTAACAAAATTACTTGTGCCACCATAAAGTGGGTTTTGAATGACTAAATGATCTCCTGCTTTTAAAAAAGCTAAAAACGTTGTGCTTACTGCTGCCATACCAGAACCAAAAATCATAGCAGATTCTGCATGTTCTAAAGCAGCAATTTTTTTAGATAAAAATTCTTGGTTAGGAGTATTAAAATAACGAGGGTATCTTTTTACCTCAACATCTTCAAATTGATAAGATGTTGACATATATATGGGTGAAACTGCGCCTTTAAATTGTTCATCTTTTATTTCTCCAACATGAGAGCAAATGGTATTTATTCCTAATTTCCTTGTAGACATATGTTTCTTTTTTATAGAACATAAAATTAGGAAAATTCAAGTCTAAAAACTAGTATTCTACTTTTTACTTAATGCACTGGCGTTTGAGTACAAGGACAATCGCTTATACCTTGTAAGAAATCTATACCAATTGTTATCATGTGAGTTCCTGAATTGTATCCAGCTAAATCGTTTATGGTTATTTGGTAAGCATAAGCGAAGTAAAAATTAGATTTCTTAATACCTGCCATTGGGCCTAAATTTAGCGGGTTAAAAAATTGGTCGTTAAGAAAACGGTACGATATGCCTCCCCAGAAATAATCTTCTCTCCTATCATATTTTCTAACTTTTATATTAATGTCTGTACTTGATCTATCATCACTATCAAAATATTGAAAAAACAGAGAAGGTTCAAATTCTACTTTCTTATTATTAGGACTTTGAATCGCTATTCCAGTATAAACTTGATAGTTTAAAAGTAATTCTGGCTCAATTCCAACAAAATCATCAATTTCTTTAGACAATACATTGTTGGCGTTTGCACTAAAATAAAATCCTTTATTTCTATATAATACACCTAAATCAAAATTATTGTTTGATATAGACCTATCGTCTGTAACTCTAGGGTCTATAATTGGAGTTTCGTAATTAGGTTCAAACTTATCAATATCGATTCTAAAACTATTTAGGTTATACGAAATACCTAAAGACAGATATTGCTTAGAGTAATAATCCAAAATAAGGTGATGAGCAAACGATACCTTTAATCCCTTTTGAATTGTATTACCATTCTTATCATTATACATTGATATTCCAACTCCAGAACGACTTGCTATTCTAAAATCGGCATAGATAGATTGATTGTCTGGTGCATCTTTTATACCTACCCATTGCGTTAATCCGTTAGCTCTAATTTTAAGGTTATCGCCAATTCCTGCATATGTAGGAGAAATAACAAAAGGGTTATCTGCTAAATATTGCGTGAAAACGGGTAAATTCAACTCTTGACCATAGCTATATGAAAGAGTGAAAAACAGGAAATATATAATTAATTTTTTCATTTTAAATCGTTTTAAATTTAGATACCAACTTCTACTTAAGTTTATCTGTATAATGTGAAATGACCAACAAAATTTCTGTTATCCTGAGGGTCGTTTAATCTAACTACATACCAATAATCACCAGTAGGGAGTTCTTCCCCATGATACTTTCCATCCCACGTTTCTCCTATTCTAAGAGTGGCAATTTTACGACCATAACGATCGAAAATGTCAAAATCAAGATTTGGGTAATGATTTGTACATCCTGGACCCCAACCATCTAGAACACCATCTCCATTTGGTGTGAAATAATTTGGGATACATACATCTACATAAGTAAAATATCTTGAAGCAGAAACTGTACAACCATTACTGTCTGTAACTGTTACTGTATACTCTCCAGATTCAGAAATAATAAAGACATTAGTACTTCCATAAGACTCTCCATTTAGAGTGAACTCATATTCACCAGAACCACCAGTGGCAATAGCAATAATCTCGTTTATTTCACCATCGTTAATTGCAAGAGTTAAAGGATCGAAAGTAGTAATATCAAAAAGCTCTGTAGTTTGTATACAACCATTTGTATGTCTTACATCAATATAATGTCCAATGCCTGGAGTTACATCAATGAATATATTACTAGCTTGATAAGGACCACTATCTAAAGAGTAATCTAAATCTTCAAGATTTGTAATACTATCATCAACTGTAACCGTAACTATATTACTTGCAGCATTATTAACACAAGTATATTCAATCTCAACTAATGGGTTAATACTTACAGATTCTGGGAATGTGATGTTCCATTCAGACTCACAACCTAGACTATCTCTAACATAAACTGTATGATCTCCACCGCCTAATCCAGTAAAATCGAATTGGGTTTGTCCAGAAGCTCCAGTTGTATAAGGTCCTTCGTAATTATCAATACTCACAGAATATGGTGCTGTTCCTCCAGAAACATCTATACTAAATTCGCCATCCATATCTCCTTCACAAACTTCAGGTATAATAGATGAAGGAACTATAGATATAATTACTGGATCTGGTTCTGTTATTGTGAAATTTAAAATAAGGTAACAACCTAATTCATCTTGTACAATAACATCGTATACACCAGGTTCAAGATCTTCAAATACATTTGTATCAAAAAACTGATTTAATTGTGGCGAAATAGCATACATGATGGTTCCTGTTCCACCAGTAGCGTTTATTTCTACAGATCCATTGTTTGCTCCATAACAAGTAATATCTGTTACTGTAAATGGTGCTTCTAAAGGAGCTGAAGGTTCCGTAATTTCAAACGGAGAAGTTGTTGTTAAACAATCACCACTCTCCACATGTACTTGGTATGTGTCTGCAGGTAATTCGGTAAATACACCAGGACTATTCTGTGTTACAGGAATCGTATTCCCTAAAATATCTTGTAATGTATATATATAATTTCCTAATCCACCTTCTGCTGTAGCGACTACAACTCCTGTTGCATCACCAGCACAATTAATAACAGCATTGGTTAAAGTTAAATTCAGAATTAAATCTGGTAACTGATCTATGGCAATTTGATTAGAAACAATGGCAATACAGCCATTAGCGTCTTGTACATAATATTCATATATACCAACAGGTACGGGAAAGGTTGTTGATGTTGCAAACGATCCTAAAACTGGTGTAAATGTCACATTATCACTATACGTATATGGTCCAGTTCCACCAGTTGCACTTAATGTAAGTGTGGCTTGAGTTAAACAAGTTTGAGATGTTTCTTTAACCAAACTTGCTTGTATAGGTGTAGGTTCAGTAATAACAATATCTGCAGAAGTGAAGCTACAGTTAAATGCATCTGAAACTGTTACTTGATATGTTCCTGCTCCTAATCCACCAAATACTGGCGAACTTTGAGGTCCTGAAGAACTCGTAGTAGGCGAAATCATATTCAAAGTATATAAGTAATTACTACCTACTCCACCTGTTAAATTTGTTATAGTAATTATAGCATTCGTATCTCCAAAACACGCTAATAAATTGGTACTAGGAGTTACTGTTGCATTTATTGGGTTTGGTGCTATTAATGTTACTGTCTCTGAATCGATACATCCACCAGCATCCATAACATTTACTGTATAAACACCAGCTGATAAGTTTTCAAAAGTTCCATTAGGCGAATAAGGTACTGTTGCAGCACCAATTAATTCGTATTGATACGTACCCCAACCTCCAGTTGCAGTTGCTGTGATAGTTCCTAAATTATCAGTACAAGTAACATTTGAAGTTTCAAGTGCTACTAAATCTAAAGCAGATGCAGGTGAAGATATAATTACATTTGATGACGTTGTACAAAAGGGGCTAGCCGTTTCTGTAATCTCAACTGTAAAACTTCCAGCTAACATTCCTGAAACAGTTTCCGGGTTAGTTGACGTATTGGCATTTATTGGTCCTAAAACTAAGGTGTTTGAACTATCAAACACTTCATAAGTATAGGTTCCTGAATAATTACTTAAGTTAATTTCAAATGACCCTGTATTATCAGCAAAACATGTCACTCCAGTTGGAATAGTAGTAAGTATTGGGTTAATTGCTGGAGCTAAAGAAATGATTGCTTCTTCAGTACATGAAGTCATAGTATCTGTAATAGTAATGGTATATATACCTGATGGCACACCAGAAAAAACATTTCCTGCTAAACTAATAGACGTTGGATTTGGGCTTATACTATATGAATATGTACCTGTTCCTCCAGAAGCAGTTACTGTAATTATTCCATCGTCATCACTACAAGTAGGTAATGCAGTAACATCTGGTATTAATTCTAAAACTGGAGCAATATCAATGGAAGCTATATTTCCACAACCATTTACATCACGTATTTGTACTGTATGTGTTCCTGAATTTAAATTTGAAATGGTAAAAGGAGCCGTTTGCGTTTGAAAAGCTCCACCATCAATACTAAAACTATATGGTGGCATTCCAGCAGTTACTAATGTAACATCAATCTCAAAATCACCTTCAGCTGTATTACATTGATCATTAAAAGTCGCAGCAATAACAGGTTCTGGATCCATTGACACTAACAATATATTCGTAGTTTTAATACATCCAAATGCATCTATCACGTGAACATAATAATTATTTGCATCCACATTAAATGTACTTGTTGAAGCCCAAGAAGGGTCTGTAGCAAGTGGTGGCGTTGCAGAAGTTGTTAATTGGTATAAATATGGAGGCGTTCCATTTGTTGCTATAGCACTAATTACTCCTGAATTAGGGTTACAATTTGCGTTCTGATCTACAGTGGCATTTAAATTTAATTCAATTGCAGATTCAGTAATATTAAAAGGAATTGAAACAACACTACAACCAGCATTTGGCCCAGATGTTTCACTTATTAAAACAAAATAATTTCCAAAAGGTAAAGGCCCCAAATTTGTAACTGACAAACTTCCATTTGCAGGCACTACTCCTACACCACTAATACCAGTTGTTACCAATGATAATGAATCATATATTTCGTAGTTTATATTTGTAGCAGTTGCATACGTGCTGTTAACAGTGAATGTTACATTACCATCTGCGCTTCCAGTACAAGTAATATTATTTGCACTTAATGCACTAGCTGTTAAAGTTGAATTTGTTGGAATAGGGCTCGTTGCCGTTTCATAATAACTACAACCAGTAGACACATCAAATACTATAAAGGTATAAGTAACTCCTGTAAGTAAATTTGAAAAAGTAGCTGTCCCTGGAGTGCTTTCTGGAATCCATGATCCTCCTGGAGGAGTACCAGTTGCTGGATAAACACTAAAGTAGAAAGGTCCAGGACTAATTAAAGTTGTACCAATGCTTACTACAGCTTCACCTCCATTAAGGCAATCTACAGTTGTATTAATTGTAATTTCTAAATCGTCTGGTGGAGAGGCAACAAGGACATCTTGAACTAATACTGAACATCCATTAGCATCCACAACATAAATTTGATACAATCCAAAATCTACAACATCAAAAGTTACAGATGTTGAACCTGCTGCATTTGTTTCTGAAGCTGAATAACCATTAGTTCCTGTAACTAGGTAGTTATAAGGAGCTGTTCCTCCTGTAACACCATCTATAATAATAGACCCTTGTGAAACACCTCCTGCACTACATGAAATATCTATAGCATGAAACAAAACATTAATTGGATCTGGCTCATCAATTATTATGGTATCAGTATCTGTACATGAATTACCATCTGTTAATGTTATAGTATAAGAACCAGCCGTTAATCCAGAAATCTGAGTTCCGTAATCAACACCAGTTGTATTGTTGTAAACATTAATTACATAAACTGGTTCTCCAACCGAAGTGTTAATAGTCACTTGAATCGCTGCATTTGAATCTCCTGGACACAAAATATCTTGCGTTTGTACTACAGAAATTATTTCTGGCAAGGTTAATTCGTCAATCGTATTTACTACAGACTCAGCAATACATCCAAGGGAATCTGTAATTTGAAACTGATAAATTCCATCAGTTGTAGCTGTATAAGTAAATGGAGACCCTGTAGGTCCTAAATTACTATAAGCTCCTCCATTTATAGAAACAGCATAAGTAAATGGTCCTGTTCCTCCTGAAATAGTTCCAGTTATGATAGCATCTGGTGTTGCTGTACAATCTAAATCTTTTGTTATAATCGTGTTCACATTTAATACTGGTAAAGGTGCAATTGTATATGTTTCTGCATAGGTACAATCATTTTCGTCTCTTACTTGGAAAGTGTAAGTTCCTGGAGGTAAATCGGTAAAAATGTTTGAAATTTGATAAGCTGTTGCTTGAGAAGCAGGAGCTATTATTTGATACTCTAAGACTCCTATTCCTCCATTAGCACCAGTTATTGTAATAGTTGATGTATTTAAAGGACAACTTAAAGGTGAATGGCTAAACATTAAATCTGTAGGTGGATTTAATGGATCAACATCTATTTGATTGGTTATAAAAACACAACCACTATCATCTTGAATTGAAACGGTATAGGTCCCACTTGTTAAACCAGTAAAAATATTTCCTGTTTGGAATGTTACACCATCTAAACTATAAGAATAAGGTGGTACTCCTCCAGTAACTCCAGATACCGTAATTACACCATTAGCTGAACAAGTAAATGGCGTTGTTAAAGTTGCAGTTCCTGTTCCTAGCTCACCTTCTGTAATGGTAATTGTTTGAGGATTTGTTTCACATACATCTGAACCTGTCGTGTATTGTAATACTACTTGATAGTCACCAATAGCAAGACCAGTAAACACATTTGAATTAAAAAATGTAACTCCTCCATCAATACTATAGAGTAAACTGTTTCCATTTGAATTGGTAACATTTACAGTTATTGAACCAGTTGAAGCACCTGCACATAAAATATTAGTTTGAGTCACATTATATTCTGGTTCTAAAGAAGCTTCAACTGTTATAGATGTTGTTGCTTCACAATTGTTTGAATCAATTACAGTAATATTAAATACGCCTGGAGCTGTAACAATAATTTCTGGTACAGTTTGAAAAACAGTTGAGCTATTTACAAAGTAAAAATAAGGTGGTGTTCCACCAGATGCATAAACAGTAATCTCACCATCTGTACAAGTTAAAGGACTTGTTAAAGCCGAAGTTGCCGTTAATAATGGAGGCTCAATAATAACCACATCTTCTGAATGTGTACATCCATCTTCAGTTTCTATTAATGCTGTATAAGTACCAGGATTTAAATTTAAAAATGTGTAATTATTTTCTGCTATAGGACCAACACTATTTATTAATGTAGGACCATTATAAATAGAAAAGAAATATTGTGGACGAACATCGTTAGCAGCTAAGCTTATACTTCCTTTGTCACCATAACAAAGTGGTTGAGTAACATTAACTGAAACCGTAAAATCTCTACCTCTAATAACGACATCAGGTACAGTAAAAACACATGGATTTGTAGGCACTCCTAACTGTCTTATATAAACTGTATAGGTGTTAGGAACTGTTATTACGAATATATTACTTGATTGATAATTTACACCATCAATACTGTATTCATAACCATTTGGCACTCCTCCAACTGTTATTTGTCCTGGCGTTGTACAATAGATATCACGACTTGTAACTGTTGGGTTTAATACATTTTGATAAACATTAAAATAAAATTGATTAAAACAACCACCTTCATAATTTATAGTTAGCCTAAATTGTCCAGCTACATTTGCATTAAAATCCGGACCTGTTCCAACTTGATTCCAAGTACATGCAGCATTTTCATTAGCACAATCTGAATCAGTAACTGGAGCGCAACTGCCTTCATCTAATTGTTCCCAAATAATAGAAGTAGCATCTGTAATTCCAGTTTCAATAAGTGTAGAATCATTAGCTCCACATAAAAAGATATTTGGTAGTAATTTTCCATCATTTGGACATGTTACAACTTCATCTGCAAATGGTATAACCGGATTAGTTAAAGTTGTTCCTCCATAAGTTGTAACCACAAAAACTTGGTCAATTGATTGACATGGAGCTATAGCTGTATTATGTACATAATATGTGCCTGTTGCAGTAACAGTAATGGTTTGTGATGTTCCAATAACTGGCGTTCCACTTGGGTTATCTGACCATGAATAAGAATCATAACCATTAGCTGCTGTTAATTGAACACTGTCTCCACAAAGAATAACATTTTCAATGAACTCACAATCTAAATCTGCTAAAAACACTGTTGCTTGAGGCGTAATTAAACATCCAGTATTACTATTGATACTAGGATCGTCTGTTATAACAAAAAATGGATTTGTAATACCACTATAAGTTGCAAAAGCTTGATTGTTTATAATATTTGAACAGGCATCACTAAGGGCATTACAACTATCTACAACTTGAGCATGAATACGAATTTCAGTTATAGGATCTCCTTGCTCAACAATTGAATTATCAATACTAAATATAATTTCTCTAGTTGTTGGATTATAACTTACAACTGTTACTCCAGGTGGAAGAACACCTAAGTCAGTTGGGTAATTAAATATAATATTTATAGGAAGTATATCTCTAATAATTAAATTATTAGCATCATCGTTACCATTGTTATGAAACCCAATGACATAATTTAAAGGTTGTCCAAGTCCTACTGTTTGACCACCAATATCATTTCCAAGGTCATCTTCTACTATTTTTGTGAGAACTATTTTCGGTTCGATAATATCAACAGCCAAAGCACAGAAATAAGCAAAGTATTGATCTTGATTACTTTCCATTCGAATGGTTGCAGTGGTATCATCGTTACCAATAACACTATTACCTGGGTTTGGAACGACCATAACACCAGTATCAAAACCTAAAGTATTAGTACTATTTGGAACTCTGTTATTAACAGGTAAAGCACTCAATTGTGTCACAGAAGAATTAAAAAAGTTATTAGCTGGTCTATCAACAGCAGACATCGTCACACCATTAAGTATTAATCTGTCATTTTGTATCGGACTATCTCCTTCTAAAGCTGCAAATGCAAAGTTCGCTCTTACTGGAATTGGCGCTGGAACTGTACGAAAACCAGAAACTGGAATATCTACATCTACAGAACTATTTATTGAACTAAACCCATCAAAACTTGTAATAGATTTTCCTGGTAAAGTTGGATCTTCAAATACTATAAAAAGTGACCAACCTGCTGAGTATCCTGTTCCGTTATATGGGTCGAAAGTATCTGTTCTACCTTGATCTGTTGAAACATTGGCAATTGTATAAGTTCCTAAATCAGCTGTTAAACCAGTTACTATTGATGTTACATCTGCATAACAAGAATATGGAAAACTGCTACCTGTTGGATTTCCATTAGCTTCATAAATGATTGTACCTACAACATCATTATAACCACCTACTGGTCCTTTAAATTTTATATTTGTAATTGGATCATTTCCATTTGTAACTGCTCCCCAATACAATCCAGCATGAATAATTTTATAACAACCTGGATTAGGGATTTCTAAATCTGCACTGGTTGAATTAAAAGTTGTTGGATCTCCATCAATGTCAATATATCTCATATCAACATTATGATTATAAACTGAATTATCATTAAAAGGAGCGTTACTAGGTCCTAAAATATTATTTCCTATTAGACGAATATCTCCTTTTAAATCTTGATTAAATCTTGGAGTAAAAGGCACATAATTTTGAGCTATGGAATTAAAGCTCATCAACAATACAGTTACAATTATGCTAATCTTAAAAAAAGTAGGTTTTTTCATGATATTTTTATTTATGTATTATATTAATCTTCAAAGGGGCTTTTGTTGATTAATTCATACTTTTATTTTCTTAATCTTCAATTTTAATGACACTCATCTTTCCATTATAAGGTTTACTACCTTTTGTACTTAATGCTCTCATGGCTTCTTCAACATATTCAAACTTTTCATAGTAAATAAAATACTTACTTGAATTAACATCATAGAAGAAGTTAATATTTGCTTGTCCTGCTGATACTGCTTTCTCTAAAAAAGCATCTCTATCTCTTACGCTTTGATGTACAGCAATAATCATATAGTACCCATTTTCAACATTTTGTACATCTTTTAATATTTGAACATTACTTGTTTGCTCTTCACCAAAATCAAAATCTTCTGGTTTTAATGGAACAGTACTCAAAGGAGTGTTTTCTTTTATTCTATCTAATGCAGCTTTATCTTTATTAAATCTATCTTTTTCATTATCATAAACAGCACGCTTAATTCTTCTTTTTCTTTCTATTTCAGTAGCAACTTTAATCGTTTCTAAATTAGATATTAAACTTGCTTTCACTCTTTCAGATTCTGCTTTATCTGCTTTTAAACCTTGAATAGCATCTAAATAATATTTATTCGTTTCATCGTTCTTATTTGATACTTTTTTGAGTCTTTGAGCATACAGATTTTCTAACTGATTGATAGCTATATCCCTTTCACTAATTGATTGATCTACTTCAGATTTCAAAGCTTCTAATGCTCTATTTTCTGCTGAAATACTTTTAAATGGTTTTGGTTCCATATAGATACCTTGTTCACTTAAATCGTTCTCTTCTTTAAGATCTTTTAAATCTTTCTCTTTAGTAATCACTACTTCATTCAATCTCACTAATAATATTTCTTGCTCTTTCTTAGATTTTTTAGTGGCCTCTGTAATAGCATACATAGATTTAGCTAAATCATCTTTTTGAGTTACATCTATATCTACTTGAGATTGAGCTGCTGCTTCTGCTGCTAACCTAGCTTCTTCATCTGCTTGAGCTTGAGCAGCTACTTCTGCTGCTAACCTAACTTCTTCGTCTGCTTGAGCTTGAGCTGCTGCTTCCACTGCTAACCTAGTTTCTTCATCTACTTGAGCTTGAGCAGCTACTTCTGCTGCTAACCTAGCTTCTTCGTCTGCTTGAGTTTGAGCAGCTACTTCTGCTGCTAATCTTGCCTCTTCATCTACTTGAGCTTGAGCTGCTGCTTCTGCTGCTAATCTTGCCTCTTCATCTACTTGAGCTTGAGCTGCTGCTTCTGCTGCTAATCTAGCTTCTTCGTCTGCTTGAGCTTGAGCTGCTGCTTCTGCTGCTAATCTTGCCTCTTCATCTACTTGAGCTTGAGCTGCTGCTTCTGCTGCTAACCTAGCTTCTTCGTCTGCTTGAGCTTGAGCTGCTGCTTCCGCTGCTAACCTAGCTTCTTCTTGAATTGCTATTTTTTCTAAGGCTTTTTGTTCTGCTAACTGAGCTCTAGCTTCAGCATCTAATTTTGGTTTGGTTGAAGCAACAGGCTTTCTTTTTTTATCTTTAATTAGCATGGCTTCTTCTTTATCATCACCAGCATAATCGTATCTATCTCTACTTTTAAATTTATAAGCCAAAGTAAATTCATGGGAAGATCCAAAAGTTGCTAAATCTCCAATAGCCTTCTCATAATTATACTCTACAGAAATCTGCTTGGTAATATTCAATCCTAAACCTCCAGTTATACCATAAACAGTATTATAACCTACTTGAGCCCAAATACCTTTTGGTACAGTAAGCATGGCTATTCCTGAAATAATAGTCTGTTCTTGTTTAAACTCAGATTTCACTAAAGCAGAAAATTTACTATTATCAAAAAAACCACGACTATACATATAGCCTGTGTACATAATATGTGCTTGAATGCTTTGTTGTGGATCATCTTTAATCATTTCAGAAGACTTGATATTATATTGTACCAAGTTGTTTACAGATAATCCGAAATCGAAAAACAAAAGACCATAATTAATACCAGGGCTAATACTAAGAACTGTATTAGAAGGAATATTTTCTAATGATGGATCTGGTGTATTTGTTACCACATTACCATCGTTAATACTACTTTTATAAAAACCGATATTTAAACCAAAAGTTAAATTACTATCCTGTTGAAGTCTAGCATTGTAAGCCACATTTAATACACCTCCAAAAGAGGTTAAAACACCATAATTCTGTTGAAATAATCCAACTCCAATACCAATATTTTCTCTAAATCTTCCTGAATAATTAAGTACATATGTTTCGGGAGCATCTTCAAACTGAACCCATTCTCTTTTATTTGTAATGTTTATATAGGTGTTTTGTTCTCTAACAAAACTAAATGTTGGGTTTGTTAAATACTTATTGAATTTTAAAGAACTTCTTACTGGAATAGCTAACGACGCTACACCATCTTCTTGTGAGAAGACTAGCTGTGTAGAACAGACGCATATGGCTATTATCAGTAAAAATGTTTTCATTTTATTTTATAACTGTTATTGAACCCTTTTTGGTTTTATTATCTTGAGCTGTAATCACGTAATAATAAACTGGGTTCACACTATTAAATTCAATTTGGTCTTCTGGCCAATTATTTTGATAATTATTAGTCTTGTAAACAACTTTTCCATAGGAATTCATAATTAACACTTCTGTATTGGTTCCACTTACATATTGGTTTGGTATAATCCAAGTATCATTTGTACCATCTCCATTTGGACTAATTACATTTGGAATATTATCTACATTTGGAAATGGATCAATAGGCTCAATAATTTCGAATGCTAATTCATCTGAAACAATACAACCAGTCGTTTGAAAAACAACTACTTTATATTCTCCTGGTTGCGTGGCATCATACATACTACTTATTTCTCCTGAAATCATAGCATCATTTAAGTACCATTGAAACTCTGGATTTTCAGCAGAAGTTGTCACCATCACATTTAAAACATCTCCAGATTCTAAAGTGTTTTCGTCTTCAATATTTAAGCTACTAGTAAACATATCACTATCTAAAACAATAGAAGCTGTTGTAGTACAACTTCCTAAATCAATACTTACAGAATAAGTTCCTGAGTAAACAGTTTCATAAGTTTGAGCAGTAGCACCCGAAATAGGTTCACCATCTAAAAACCATTGGTAACTGTTACCAGTTGTTGTTGCAAGTGTAGTTGGTCCACCACTAGGGCAAAACGGATTACCTAGACTAGAATTGATACTAGATGAAGTTCCTGAACCTGCCTCAGACACTGTTACTCTATTTGAAAATGAATCTGATGTACAGGTTCCGTAATTTGTTTCAACAAAATAAATACCTGGTTGACTTACAGCTAAACTAGAACCGTCTGCTACAAATACTGAAGTAGTTGGTCCTGTTTCTTTAAACCATTTAAATGTAAGTGATGGGTAATTTAATGGCGAATCGTTCATTCCTGTTCCTGGATTATCTATAGTTAATAGATAAGAACCTCCAGCACAAAATGACGCTGTTGAAATTAAATTATTAATTGAAAACGGACTATCTTGAATTTTATAGTATGCAGCAAATGTTGGCGAACCAGAACTTGTTGCTACAGGAGCTGTACTTTTAATTCTAAGTCTATAAGATTCTCCAGAAGTTGTAGCAGGTAATGAAAAACTTAAGGTAGCAGGTGATGTAGTTACCGAACCCTGGGCAGATGTAAATACTACTGTAGGGTTTACAAAACTTCCATCTGCATCTGATAATTCTAATTTAAATTGATTCGTAGAACTTAAACCAGATTCAGGTGAAAAAACAAAACTAGCATGAAATGTATTAAACGATTCGTTTGCACATGCTTGACTAAAACCTAAATTTGGAGCACCAATAACTATCTGAGCTTTTAAGTTCTGATTTGAAAAAAGAACGAAAAAAAGCAAAACAATAAAAAGTAGTTTTACAAAAGTAGTTTTATCCATTCAATTAGTTTATTAGATACAAGTATAAAAATCAACTGATTTATTTATATACTTTAAGCTTTATTTACATAAAGCTTATTTTTAAATTATTGTGGATTAATTAAACCTTAAGGATTGTTGTATTATAGAAAGCACGCTTGAGAGGGAATCAAATTGTTTTGCATACTCCTTTATGGTTTAATCTAGATTAGACGCTATAATTTTATTAATACGTAATCTAAAATCTGGTTTTCTTGAATCTTTTAAATCTATAAAAGTTTCAGAGTCCATTCCTTTTGAATACACATTAAAAAAACTACTGTTACCATACCAGTTTTCAAGATCTTCATTGTTATCGTCATATTCAGTAAAAATATTTCCATTACAATTATTGAAATACATTTCAGTAAATTTTACTCTTTCCAGATTCTTATTATTAATTTCAATTTTATCTTCTAATAATACCGCTGGATTAAATCCTGAAATAACACTTTTACTCATATCTAATGAAGCGTATTCAGATATATAAATTGCTTCTCTAACTAAACCAAGTTTGATTTCTGTTTTTAAATTATCGCTAACATTTATAAGAGTTAGATTTGTAGCTGTTACAGAAGTCTCTTTTTTAGAAAAATCCACTTCTTCTTTATCATCTCCATAAGAAGCAACATGAAGACATCTAGAGCCATCAGGACTTGATACATAAGAAGATCTAATTGCTAAAGAATTGTACACATTACATTGTGTACCAAAATTGAAGTTATAATCTATTTTGTTTGATTTGTATGAAACGCCTCTATTTAAATTAACTTGACCTCCATAGATATCGAAAGAATTACCAGCAGAATTACTAACCATAATATTTTCTAATATTGTTTGGCTTCCTACGCCAGCTAATAACAAAGCATTAAAATTCTCGCCACTTTTTAATTTCTTACCAGCATATTCAATTCTAACATATCTTAAAATACCTGAATTGCTTTCTATATTTTCTCCTCCATAACTTATATTCTCGTAAGTAGCAGCACGAAAATTATGGTTTACTGAAGATTCGTTTCCAAATTTATTAATTGGTGCATCGCCAAGGATTATTAATCCTCCCCAATCACCAGCTTTTTTATCACTTCTATTTGAAGTAAAAACAATTGGGTCTGTTACTAAGCCATCAGCGATAATAGTTGCTCCTTTAGAGATAATGAGAGAGCCTTTAGTTTTAAAGTCTCCAATAATAACTGTTCCAGGTTCGATAGTAAGGATTGCATTATTAGTTACAAACACATCGCCTAATAACATATATGTGTTTTTCTTAAATAGTTTTGTGTCTGATGTGATATTACCAGTTAAGATTTCGGTCGCTTCACCATATTCAATTTGATTAGAATTAAATTCTGTCCAAGAATTTAACCAATTATTAGTACCAATAATTCCTTTCTCTTGTTGAGAGTAGGCGTTACAAAACACTAATAGAAAAATACTTAAGAATTGGGGCAGATTTTTCATAGCTCAATAGTTATTTATTTTATATAAAGATTCTTTTCAATATTAATCAAACATATAAAAATATTCCACTAAACACAAAAAATAACGATGAAATGCACAAATAAATTGATTTATGAAAGTGTATTCCTACATATAATTTTAAATACTCATAAAATTGAGTTTAAAAATTATACTTCAACAATTAGAAAAGGTTTAAAAATTTGAAAAAAAAATATCAAGCATAGCTTGATATTTTAAAAATTGTTTTTATAAGTTAGTTAAACTAGTATATCTAATGATATTTAAAATCTATTGTTTTCACTATAAATATGCAACGCTTTTAAAGTTTCCTCATAAAATAAGATTGCAGCTATTAAATTAGCTCTATCAGAATATGGCAAAATTTTATTTTGAAAATCCATGGTGCTTTGAAAATAATTAGATGTCGCATCTATTTGGTCATCTAATGCATTTCTGTTTTCTTTAGTATCAGGAATACCAAAAGTAGACATAGTAACACCTGGTTTTGTAGCAAATGCTATATAAGGCAATATTTTAACAATAATTTCAATACGTTCGTTATACAATCCTAACAACTTGCCCTTTTGCATTTGTTCTAATTCTTTACGATCGTGATACTTAGAAATTGATACATCTTGACTAATAATGCTTTTTGGAGCATCTTTACCTTGGGAAAAACCAACGCCAGACATCAATAAGAAAGTTAGACAAAATAAAATAGCTTTAGATTTCATATAGTAGATTTTTGGGTTCTATACAACAAATTTATGTAATTAAACGAGAAAAACAAGCGTTTTGTCGATTATTTGAAAGAAAAAATTAAATTCATTATCTGATACATCTAAAAAACAACTGTAACAATCAGTAAATAATGTTGTTATAGAAAAATAATTTAATAGTGGAAATTTAATTTTATGAATTATAAAAATGGAAAGTTCTACTATTATAATAATTAATTTACAGTTACTTTCCGATACAAAAATTAGCAAAAATATTACCCAACAAATCATCGTTTGTAATTTCGCCTGTAATTTCACCAAAATGAAATAGAGCTTGTCTAATGTCTATCGCTAATAAATCTCCCGACAATCCCGTTTCTAGTCCATTTTTCACTTTATGGACTTCTTCAAGAGCTTTTAACAAAGCATCATAATGCCTTGTATTAGTTACAATAGTTTCATTATTCCTTAAAGCTCCAGTATTAATTAAATTAAGAAGTGCATTGGTTAATTGTTCTACACCAAAACCAGTTTTAGCAGATAATAATTGAATCTCAGGAATTTCAGATTGCATATTAGCCACCTGAACATCATCCACCTTATCAATTTTGTTTGCAATAACAATTAGAGGTTTTAATGGATATTTATTTTTAATTTTTTCCAACTCTATTTTAAACTTAGAGCTATGAACGTTGAACTCTTCAGAATCAAACAGATAAATAATTACTTGAGCTTGTTCTATCTTCTCAAAGGTTTTCTTAATACCAATACTTTCTACTACATCCTTTGTCTCTCTTATGCCAGCAGTATCAATAAACCTGAAACCAATTCCTCCTATCGAAATCTCATCTTCTATAGTATCTCTTGTGGTTCCAGCTATTTCTGAAACAATTGCTCGTTCTTCATTTAATAAAGCATTTAAAAGTGTTGATTTACCAACGTTGGGCTCACCAACAATAGCTACTGGAATACCATTTTTAATCACGTTGCCAACTGCAAACGAATCAATTAAACGCTTTAAAACAAACATGATTCGTTCAACTAAATCTTTAAATTGGGTTCTATCTGCAAATTCAACATCCTCTTCTGCAAAATCTAATTCTAATTCAATTAAGGATGCGAAGTTTAGTAATTCTTCACGCAGTTTAGCTATTTCACTAGAAAAACCACCTCTCATTTGTTGCATAGCAATTTGATGTGAAGCTTCATTATCACTTGCAATTAAATCGGCTACAGCTTCTGCTTGACTTAGATCAAGTTTACCATTTAAAAATGCTCTAAGGGTAAATTCTCCAGCATTTGCCATTCTACAACCATGCCTTAAAAAAAGCTGTAGGATTTCCTGTTGCACATAAACAGAACCATGACAACTTATTTCAACAACATTTTCTCCAGTATAAGATTGTGGATTTTTAAACAATGAAACCAGGACTTCATCAATAATCCTAACACCATCAACAATATGACCCAAATGAATACTATGAGTTGATTGTTTTTTTAAATCTTTGTTATGGATAGACTTAAAAAGTTTTGAAGCAATTATAATTGCATCGTTACCAGATAAGCGAATAACAGCAATAGCTCCTGCTCCAGAAGGAGTTGCTAGAGCTATAATAGTGTCTGATTGGTTCATACTGCAAAAATAGTAAATTGAAAGCATAAAATAGTGTCAATTTTATTAAGCAATTCTTAACAGATATAATTTGTAAATACTATTATATTTGCAAAAAAAATTAAACTAATATATTATGTTTAAAAAAATTATCGCTTTAGTATTTGTATTGCTAATTTCAGTATCATGTAAAGAAGATACACAAACAACTAATGGCTACATTATTGAAGGTAGCATTGATAGTTC
>Ga0209121_10000633_pt1 | contig 36857 bp, 27 predicted proteins | sample Cruoilmetagenom3_FD_187292 | JGI IMG/M metagenome (GOLD analysis project Ga0209121, IMG submission 187292) | Oil polluted marine microbial communities from Coal Oil Point, Santa Barbara, California, USA - Sample 3 (SPAdes) (version 2) | ecosystem: Environmental > Aquatic > Marine > Oil seeps ... | reverse complement strand
CATTTAAATCTTTAATTATTTGATTCTGTCTCTTGACTAATCGATCGATGTCTCTTATGTAGTTGATATTCTCTTCTCCTACTCCTATTGACTGTTTAATCCTTGCTCCAAGGGCTTCTATATCCCCTATCTCTCTCTTTGATACCTCGATTGTCTGATCTAGTCCCTCCTGAAGTGAGGATAATTGAAGATTGATTCTGTCAAATTGCTCCATTATTGAAGATGAGGCAGTCTCTATATTCTTTGTTGCATCTACTACTCTGTCTGTCTTGTCTGTGAGTTCCTTGACTTCGTTGATGATTGTTTTTAGGTTGCTTGAGATTTCATCTGAATTCGATGAGGCAGTTTTTGCAAGTTCATTTATCTCCTCTGCTATTACTCCGAAAGCAGTCGATGAACCCTTTGCTCTCGCTGCTTCAATTGACGCATTTAGAGCAAGAAGAGATGTGTCCTCTGCTATCTCCTTCGATGACCTGGATATGTCCATTACTCCACCGGATATGGTCCTTAGGGTCGTAACTCTCTCTTCTACTACCCCTATGGCTTCTGCTATCTCACTTAAAAGCCTGAGGTTCTCCTCTACACTCTCCTTACTCGTACTTACTATCCTGCCGAAGGCATCCATGTTCTCTGACATCTCCTCCCTTAAAACTTTTATATTCTCGTGGGAAGAAAGTAACTCCTCTAAAGCCTTCTCCGTATCCTGGAGCGACTTCGCCTGCTCTCCTCCACCCCTTAATATATCCTGCATCTTCCCAAGAATCAAACCCATCTCTTCCCTTATCTTATTCGTGGATGCATATGTCTCATCTGCAAAACCCTTTAGTTCCTCTGAAGTGCTGACCAGGGGCTGAAGCGAAATATTCGTCTGTAGAGCAGAGGATAGTTGAAAAGCGAAAAACTTCGCATACTCTATCTCTTTCTCCGTAAACGCTCCAATTAGATTATGCTCAATATCAAGAACACCAATTACTCTCCCCTCTGAAATTAAAGGCAATGTCATCTCTGACTTTACATCACTCCTTAAGGCTACATAATTTTCCGCGGCACTTGTGTCCCGAATTATTACCGGTGTGCCCTCCCGTGCGCATCTTCCTGTTATACCTTCAGAAAGTGGGATGGTATCGACTACTTCATTTTTCTCATTGGTAGTATAGATTAGATGGAGTTCCTCCTTTTCGTGATTAATCCTGAATAAATTAAGTGCTGTCCAGTCCACATATTGATTTGAATATGATACAACTACTTTGATGGTCTCTTCAAGGGATCTTTTCATGACCTTGGACTGGAGCTTGATGAGGTCTCTGTATATGTTACCTTCTATTGCATCGAAAGAGATTCTTCGGATGTACCAGCGTAGGAGCAAAAACCCGACTCCAAAGATTGAAACATTAAAAATAGTGGGGTTTCTTATTACCCAGAAGGCAATCAATGCAGTTAGAGCAGCAATGGTATAGTAAAAAGCCTCCCAGGAAATTATATAAAAGATCTCTCTCAATTTTACCCTTCTTGATATAAACTCGGAAGAGTAAAAAACTCCAACTACCAGGATAAAATGAGTCAGGAAGAAATATAACACCTTTATCCAATAATCCGTTATGTCAGCCCCAAAAATGCTACCCACAATGAAAATAGAAAGAGAATAGGCAGAACCGTTGATAATTGCCTGGAATAACCCCTTTTTGAATAATGAATCAGAAATAATAACATAAACCAATATCCAGAAAGCTGCGCTCTGCGGGCCATAAAGGAAATACATAAGCATGGAGATTGTATATGTTAGAGATAGATATGTATACTTTCGTAGTGGTACGGATCTGAAACGGAACAGGAGAACAGCGAAGAAAAAGACAATCAATAAATATGAGAATACTATACCTGTCCTGGGAATGAATATCGTAAGCAACAGAAAGCTAAGAAATACCTCAGCAAATCCTATTCCCCTCTTTATAGTCCAATTATTAAATCTTGTGAGATTCATTACAAAGACAATCATATCAATCTGCGGTAAAGATGTCAAGGACAGGATTGACAGAGGTGATTTATTCCTTATATTTGCTAAGCAGAAAAAAAGATGAAAGTGCAAGAAGTTATGAGAAAAATTAAGGAGGAATATATATGCATATAGCAGGGATCGGGACTGGTTATGTTGGATTGGTAGTAGGAGCCTGTCTTGCTGACATTGGGAATCAGGTCATATGCGTGGATAAAGCAGAGGAAAAGATAAAGGCATTAAAAAAGAATAAAATTCCCATATACGAACCAGAACTGGATGAACTGATTATAAGGAACCGGGAAGAGGGTAGACTCTCATTCACGACTAACCTGAAGGAAGCAGTAGTAAAATCAAAGTTAATCTATTCAGCTGTTGGAACGCCTCCAAAAAAAGATGGTTCTCTTGATTTATCCGACGTATATCACGTTGCGGAGGACATAGGAGACGCAATCCGCGACGACTACAAGATAATCATAAATAAAAGCACAGTCCCCGTGGGAACAGCAAGAAGGGTAGGAGAAATAATTAGGAAAAGAACCAACGCTCCATTCGATGTAATCTCCAACCCTGAATTCCTGAAGGAAGGAAACGCAGTAGAGGATTTCATGAAGCCCAACAGGATAATCATTGGTACAGATAACCCAGAAGTTGGAAAAATAATGAAGGACCTATATGCGCCTTTTGTCCGAACTGGAAATCCCATTATTGTTATGAGTATAGAGAGCGCAGAGATGACCAAATATGCCTCTAATGCAATATTAGCAGCAAAGATATCCTTTATGAATGAGATTTCCAATCTCTCTGAAAAGGTTGGGGCGGATATCGAAGAGGTAAGGAGAGGAATGGGATACGATCCAAGAATAGGGGCCAGCTTCATCTTTCCCGGTGTGGGTTATGGAGGATCCTGTTTTCCGAAGGACGTAAAGGCAATTGCCCATATGGGCAGGGAACACAATGTCAAGATGCTCATCTCTGAAGCGGTAGAACTTGTGAATGAAACCCAGAAAAGAATCATTTATGAGAAGATGAAAACCCACTTTGGCTCACTTAAAAATAAAAAAATCGCAATATGGGGACTGGCTTTTAAGCCCAGAACCGATGATATGAGGGAAGCTCCTTCCATCGTTACAATCAATTGCCTCCTTAAAGAAGGAGTAAAAGTTAGAGCCTACGACCCGGAAGCAATGGATAACGCAAGAAAGATATTTGGGAACAAAATTGAATACGGAAGAACCTCTTATGAGTGCTTGGAAAATGCAGATGCCCTTACTCTGCTTACAGAATGGAACGAATTCAGAAAACCTGACTTCGAAAAAATAAGCAGGCTATTGAAGAATAAGGTTATCTTTGATGGCAGAAATATCTATAATATTGAAAGATTAAGAAAATTGGGATTCACATATTACGGCATCGGGAGAGGCTAGGTTTTATATTCTTTATAATAATAACTGTAATAGCCGTATTCCCTCCTGGGATGCACCTTGTTAATAACAAATCCGAGAGTCTTGATTGATAATCTCATAAGAAGTTCAGAAGAGTGAGAGATCATACCCCTGGTTGTTTCGCCATAGGATACAACAATGATTGTCTCTTCTACCTCATTGGCCAGTATACTACTATCACTTACTGATAAGAGCGGCGGTGAATCCAAAACTAACAGGTCATATTCTCCTCCCCATTTCTTAAGCAGCGTTCTCATTCTTTCAGAATCCAGCAATTCGGAGGGATTTGGGGGAAGAGAGCCCGCAGCTATCATATCTACCCCATTGAATTTAAACATATCAACTTTCTTTTCACTATCCACCAGTAGATCCGTCAGCCCACTCCTATTCGATATTCCAAGATAAGATTCTATAGAAGGTTTTCTTAGATCAGTATCTATCAACAGTACTTTTTCTCCAGCAGACGCAAATGAAAGCGCAAGATTTATCGCAATCATTGATTTGCCACAATTCTGATTGGGCCCTGTTATTAAAAGGGATGATGGGAGTCCATTGGCCCTTGAGAGCTTTATGTTTGTCCTGAGCCTTCTAAATGCTTCAGCTGTAGAACCAGTAAAATTTTTATCCGTAAGGATAAACACCTCTTTTCCCCTGCTATTTATAAGAGGAATAGAAGCGAGAACAGGTAAACCTGTAATCCTTGTTACATCTCCCTCATCACGAACAGCAGAATCAATATAATCAACGAGAAAACCAACACCAATTCCAATGAATAAGCCAAGGATAATGAACAATACCCCCTTCTTGACCTTGGATAATATATTTGGATTATCTGGCATAGTTGCTAAATCAAGTATAAAGATATCACCTCTTTCACTCACCTCTGTTATCTGTGACTGCTCCTTTTTCTCAAGGAGCATAATATATATATTTTCGTTGGTTCTCTTATCCCTTTCAAGCCTGGCTAACATCAAATCCCTCTGGGGTATTTCCTTTATTTTCTTCCTGTAATAGGATAAGGCATCATTAAATGCTTCTTCCCTTGTCTTTGCGACAGTCTGTTCCACAGTGAGATAAAGTGATTTTTGTAATAAATCTTTAATCTCCTGAAGGGGATCCAGTATACCTCTCTTCTGGAGTAAATTTGTAATAACCTCGTCCATCTTTTCTTTTGTTGATTGAACGGACTGCTCTACCTTTTGTATCTTTTGGTCGGTTAGCAAGTAACCTTTTATAAGTAAATCAGCCCTCTGGTTTTCCAGTTTGGTCAACTGCTTTTTAAGGTCAACAAGAAGTTCATAAGAAGTTTCCGAAGCCTCCGCAACTAACACCTTTTCTCTCTCATTCAGTCTGGATTCCACTGAGGATAGTTCTTTGTCCAGAACCTCAGCCTCTACTTTTGCTTTCCTGTACTCCATTTCTATCTCTGCCATCTGCTTAATAAACTCATCAGCTTCAGCAGATATACCAACGACACCATGCTTTTCCTTAAAGTTCTTTAATCTTCCCTCGGCTTCCACCAAGTCCTCTTTGACGAGTTTAACCTGATTATCAATGAAGGAATAAGTAGAATGGGCATCTTCTCTCTTCATCTCAATATTAAATTCTCTGTAGGTTAGAGCCAGCCGATTCGCAATAAATACACTTCTATAAGGATTGACCTCGGTAACCTTAATATTTACAATACGAGACTCGCCCTCTGTCCCGATTTCGATTCGTCCATTCTCAATATCATTTTTGATTCGCCTGAATGCCTGACGAACACTATCAAAATCCATCTCTTTTAATTCCTCTTTGCTGAAACTCATCGCAGTTTCTCTGAGGACTGGATCACTCTTAAGCAGGTAGATATGATTTGTGAGTTCCTCTTCAGTAGGTGATGGAAAATAGCCTCCACCAAAGAGCGTTTCAACCTTTTTAAGCAAAATCGTTGAAGCCGAACTATATAGGGGTGGTGAATAAATCAAATATAGACAAGTCAGTATAATAGAAAATCCAATTACTCCTAAAATTATCCAGAGCCTCCTCCTTATGATCCTAAAATAATCACGTATATCGAGTTCGTTTTCAGGTTCTCTGTCCATTGCTACCTCCTCTCTTTGTTAAGGATAGTCCCTGTTTGCATAGAGGGCAATCCTCTACTCTATAATTTTCAATGGGATATCTAAGGACTGAATGGGTAGGAATATCCATATCGATGTATCCGGTGCTCCTGTCAATCATAACTACCGCTCCTAAAATCTTCCCATGCTCTATTGACTTTATAGTATCTTTTATCGAACCAGCCGTGGTGAGTATATCATCAACTATTAGAATGGTATCCTCTTCTTTTATGTCAAATCCCCTCCGAAGAATCCTTCCCTCACCGTCTCTTTCGGAATAGGCGCTCTTCACTCCCATAATCCTCGCCAGTTCAAAAGCAATGATTGCACCTCCTAAGGTTGGCCCCACCACCCAATCGACATCTACCGAAAGTTCTAACATTCTTTGGATAAATTTCTCCAGAAGTCTCGGATCCTCCAGTATTCTGAACTTCTCTATATATCTTCCGGAATGAAGCCCGGAGGTTAAGAGGAAATGTCCCCGAAGGAGTGCACCAGCATCTTCAAGTAACTTTATGTAATCCATCTCCAATATCCTCTATTATCGATAGAGTTGCCTTACCTCTATCCGGAGCATTGATAATTGTCCTTCCTACAACGATGAAATCTGCTCCTCTTATGATAGCCATATCGGGGGGCAGAACCCTTTTCTGATCATCCTTTTTAGCTCCTTTGGGTCTTATGCCTGGAGTTACAACAATAAAATCCTTTCCACATTGTTTCTTGATATGAGAAACCTCTTTAGGTGAAGCAACAACTCCTCTGAGACCTGCACTCTTGGCAAGGACGGCAAGGTCCAGTATCTGCTTTTCCATCGGTTTATCAACTCCCAGGAAGTCCTGTAAGAACGCTTCGTCAAGACTTGTAAGGATTGTCACTCCAAGGATGAGAGGCTTGCCTGCTTTTTTCTCCCAGATAATCTTCTGGGCAGTTTCCATCATTTCAAATCCTCCAAGAGCATGCACGGTCAGCATATCTAGGTTCATATCAACCGCAGCATCAACCGCTCCTGCAACAGTACTTGGTATATCATGTAATTTGAGATCCAAGAATACTTTTTTCCCTTTATTCTTTAAAATTTCAATCGCGTTTGGACCAAATCGCAGAAACAGTTTAAGGCCAACCTTATAGTATCCTACCAGATCACCCAGTTCATCTACAATATCCTCTGCTTCTTTTAGTGTTGGCACATCTAAAGCAACTATTAGATAATCTTTTGCATCCTTATTCATCGACGCATCTCCTTATCTCTTTCAGATTGCTGTATCCCTTTTCCTTGGCATATTTAGTAATATTATCAATAATTTCTATTGGTGCAAGTGGGTTAGTGAATATCACGCTTCCCAACTGAATAGCCATTGCCCCCGCGAAGAAATATTCCAGAACATCTTCATAATTTCCAATACCACCAGACCCAATAACGGGAATCCCAACATTGCTAGAGACTTCATAAACCTTATATAATGCCAGAGGTTTTATCGCCGGTCCAGAGACTCCACCAACAACTCTTTCAAACAAAGGTTTACCACTATCTATATCAATTACAAGACCTGGAAAGGTATTGACTGCAGTAATGGCACAAGCGCCAGCTTCCTGGCAGGCCTCTGCTACCACGACTATATCAGAAGCAGCCGGGGTAAGTTTAACTATTACGGGGAGATCTGTATTCTCACAAACAGCTTTTGTTACCTGATAAGCAGTTTCTGGATCTCTACCAAAATAGACCCCACCTTTTTCCACATTCGGACAACTGATATTTACCTCTATACCCGAAACATCCCTTATTAATGAAGAAATCTTTGAAAACTCCTCAATTGATTCTCCGAATATATTTAAAAACACTTCTGTACCAAGTTCTTTTAGCTCGGGTAACACTTCTCTATTGAAAATCTTTATACCTTTATTAGCAAGCCCAATGGAGTTAATTACTCCACAAGGAATTTCCGTGATTCTCGGTGGAGGATTGCCTTCTCTGGGCATTAGAGATAAACTTTTATAAATAACCCCACCTAATTTTTCAAAATCTATAATTTTTGTATATGGTAAATCCCATACCCCTGAAGCAAGAATTACAGGATTCTTTAATTTTAAGCCGGCAAAGTTTACTGATAGGTCAATCATAACTGACCTCCTTTAACGGAAAGACAGGACCGTCCTGACATACTAACTTGTATCCAGAATCAGTTTTGACGGCGCAGGACTTACAACCACCAAGCCCACACCCCATTCTTCTCTCCATATAAACAAATGCCTGTTTAGCATAACCTCCTATTATATCTTTTAAGGCCTTTGTCATAGCATCGGGTCCGCATATAAATATCTGTTGCCCTTCCAATATCTCCAGGTTTTCTCTAACCAGGTCCGCAACTGTCCCCCTCCCCTCTTCCGTTATCGTCTTAACCGTAAATCCCCTGCTTTCAAAATCTTTTGAAAACAAAATATCCCTTTTCTTCTTTGCCCCATAAAAAAGAATCCCATGACTCATCCACAGGGATTGATAATAGAGCGGGGCTATACCTATCCCTCCAGCTATCAGAATTCCACTCTTCGGGGGTATAATATATCTCCCGAGAGGGCCTAATATTTTGAGCTCATCTCCAACACTTAACTCACTTAACTTCTCGGTTCCCCGGCCTTTTTTCTTAATGAGCAAGGAGAAGGAATCTTCGGCTATCGAAAGAAAAGAAAGGGGACGAAGAAGAAAGGGATCAAGAAAGGATGGAAATCCGACCATAACAAACTGCCCACATTTAGCTTCCTTATGCATATTCCTATCTTTTATGCGCAGTAGTGTATAAGGCCCGAGAACTCTATTCTCGATTACCGGTAGTATCCGGAAGGTAACCACCAAACTCCTCCATGGCTTTTCTGGAAAACTCTGTATCAGGATAATAACCTTTAAGGGTAGATAAAAACTCGGAAACCCCTGATGAATCTTTCAATTCATTAGAGTATATAAATAAAAGCACGTATAGAGCCTTGGGTGCATATTGACTCTCAGGGTAAGAGTTAAATACTTCTTTATATGACTCTACTGCTTTTACCGGATCACCTATCTCCAGATAATAAAGTTCACCGATTCTAAAATATAGGTAAGCTGGGTCTTTCCTGCATCCTGTTGAATCAGTAGCAGTCGAATCCGGGTGAAGTTCAGTCATCATCTTTATAATATCACTCTTTGCTCTGGCCAGCTCAGTTATCTCATAAAAATCTCCAAGATTAGCAGCTTTAGAATATAACTCCTCTGCCTCTTTTAAATCTCCCTGTGACTCCTTGAGTAGCCCTAACTCATAATTAGCAATAGCTCCCAATCTATTCCTCCAGTTTTTTGCGAACTTCAAAGCTTCCTCAGCTTCTTCGTACCTTCCAACTCTACGGAGGAGTTTACCCTTCAGGACAGTAAGGGAATCATTCTTTTTATATTCACCAATGATAGATAGAGCCTGCTCTAAACTGTCTAACCCCATATAAACACTGGCAAGCTTATATTTGAGTCCTCCCACTTCTAACCCCTTCCCTTCCTTCATTGATTTTTTATACATCTCGAGGGCTCCATAATAATCCCCTATCTTACTATATGCATCACCCATTATATAATATACTTCAGCTTTGTGAGTTCCGTATTTAGCTATAAAGTCTTTACCCGCTTCTATTGCTTCCTCAGGGGAACCCATTCTGAGATGCATTTCCAGTTTTGCTTTAAACGCTTCCATTCTGATATTTAAATCCTCAGAGTCAACAGCTCTATCAAGGAAAATTACCGATTCAGTCATTCTCCCTTCTTCCATAGCAATCCTGCCGAGATAAAGCATACTTTCAGAATTGTACGGAGAACTATAATAATGTTCGATAATTTTCTTAAAATTTACTTTCGCCAGAGGGAGTTGATTTAAGTAATAGTAATTTTTACCCAGGAGGAAGATAGCATCGTCCATCCACTCAGAGCCCGAATATCTCGTTATGATTTTCTTGCATTTCTCAACACTCTTTTGGAAAAAGCTGCTTCCACTCTTTCCCTCTTTTTTCTGTTTTAAGCCTTCAGAGTAGTATTTTTCTGCATTGTAAAAAGTGTTGTAATAAACGCAATTAAAAAGCAGGAAAAGTAGAGGAATAAACCTTCTCATATCTCTTCTGTTATAGTCTCATCATTTTTTAAGGTGATTATCTCTACAGATTCTATTGGTTGATCTTCCTTACCCACAACCTCTATATGCATTCTGTTACTCTGGCAAAAATGCTCAAGAGAATCTCTGCCTTCTGTTTCGAAATAATTCGCAACCCTGGGATTAGCAAGGATTCGCACTTTAGTATTTTTGAGCGAATCTTCTTTCTTCTCGACCCAGGATGTAAATTTAGAGAACAAATATGGTGGAGAGAGCACGTGACCTTTACCTTCACAATAAGGACAGGGTTCTATAAAACGTTTAGAAATGCTCCTCCTTACTCTCTCTCGTGTCATTTCTAATAGCCCGTAAGGGGAAAGATTGGGTGTAATTTTAAAGCGGGCCTTATCGCTTGCTAAATATGCCCTGAATCTAGTGATGAGAATCTTCTCTTTGCGCATATCTTTCATATCAATAAAATCAATAACAATTATTCCTCCTATGTCCCTGAGTCTTAGTTGCCTTGCTATTTCGGAAGCAGCTTCACTGTTGGTTTTAAATATCATCTCCTCAGTCTTTTTGCTCCCTCTATACTTACCCGTATTTACGTCAAAAACGGTAAGGGCTTCTGTTTTATCAATGACTATATACCCCCCACTCTTAAGCCATATCTTTCTTCTGAATATCTTACGCATCTCTTGCTCTACTCCATAGTGGGTGAATATTGGTATGGATTCTTCATATAACTTTATCCTATCCAAAAGAACAGACTTCCTGACGGATAGATATTCTATTATCTTTTTATAATCCTTTTTAGAATCGATAATTAACTCAACAACAGAATCATCAAGGAGGTCCCTTGTAATTTTAATAGGTAGATCTTCCTCTTTCCAGAGCAGGACCGGGGCTGATTCGACTCTATACTTCCACTTGATCCCTTGCCATACCTTGAGTAACCCAGAGAGTTCTGCTTTTAGATTTCGAAGAGTTTTTCCTGAAGCAACGGTTCTTATTATTAAACCCATATTCTTTGGCCTTATCTTCTCCGCAACAATCTGAATCTTTTTCCTGTCCTTCTTATCTCTTATATTCCGTGATATACCAACTAACTTCCTGAGTGGTAAGAGGACCAGGTATCTCCCGGGAATAGCAATAAAGGTGGTCAATCTGGCTCCCTTAGTTCCATAGGCTTCTTTCTTTACCTGAACTATTATCTCTCTTCCAATGTCTATGTTCTTCTTATCGGGTATGGAAACATAGAGATCCTTTAAGGGTAGGAACCCGGCCTCATTTTCGCCAATATCAACAAAGGCAGCCTTCAACTCTTCTCTTATAGATTCTATTCTCCCCTTAATGATATTGCCTACAGAGGATACCACAGATCCTCTCTCGATATAAAATTGTGTTAGCTCTCCATCCTCACGGACAGCTACTCTTACATCATCTCTTCTTATATTTAGTATTATTTGCTTTTTCACTACAACCAAGGGCCTCCTGTATTAATCACATAATAACTCTACTTTCATGATTATTTATAAACATTTAAGAGTGCAATCCCTGAATTACAATCAGTTAATATCAAAAACCCATAGATAAGTCTATCTCAAAAAATTTCTTCTATGAGACATAGTTCTATGCATTAACGATTAAGAAATTACTCAAATCCAAGAATCCATTTCATTATATAAAAGTTCTTTTTCAAAACTACTCATCTTTTTTGCTTTTCATTTTAGAAAAACAAAATATGAATCCTCCTATGAAGATAAATAGCGTAACATAGAACACAACCCATGCGGAAATAGGCATTACAACCTCCTTTCTTTCTTAGAGAACATAATTGCCACTAAAGTTAGAATTAAAAGGAACCCGAATCCAACAATGAGTACAGAAGTAGGATACCCTTCATAAGGAGTCAGGAATTCCTGATAGGCACCATACCCCAGGGCCCCCAATAACATAAGAGGCACTACAATTTTTACGAAAAATACCCACCATCTCCCGGCCTTAATTTCAGATTGCTCATTCATATAACTTTTGAAACTCTCTGTATTTATAAAATAACCGACAAAGACAGCCTCAAAAAACCCCACTATTACCAGTCCATAACAGGAAAGATAATGATCAATGATATCCAACCAATAGATCCCTGCCCTGGTGGTGAAGATAAGTCCTATGAGGATACCAGTACCCGCAATAAAAAGATTCAATGTCCTCCTCGGAATCTTCCACTGTTCTATGGTTGCTTTTGATACTGATTCAACGAGTGAGAATGCAGAATCAATACCAAGAGTAAGCAGCATCATAAAAAAGAGAGCGCCAAACACTCGATTCCCAAATGGAAGCATATTGATAATTGTAGGATAAGCAACAAAGGCAAGACCCGGACCTGATGCTACAACATTAGCAACACCTTGCCCGGTCTGATGAGCAAGAAACCCAAGAGATGAAAACACAGCTATACCAGCAAGGAAACTGGTAAAACAATTAGCAAATCCGATTATAAAAGCATTATTAATTAAATCTGCTTTCCTGGGGAGATATGAGGAGTAGGCAATCATTATGCCAAGACCGACTGAAAGTGTGAAGAAAATCTGTGCATAAGCATTTACCCAAACTATTGGATCCTTTAAGGCAGCAAAATTTGGGGTAAGATAATAACCCAAACCCGTCATAGCTCCCGGTAGGGTTACTCCTCTAATAATAAAGACTATTAGAATCAACCATGGCAGTATCACCGTAATATATACTACTTTCCCAACAGTTTTTACTCCATTATATAGAGAGTAATAAATAGCCATCCAAGTAACTACGAGAAAAACAAGTACAAGAATGTTGATTCCACCCAATTGCAATGGGGAACCCGAACGTTCAAGCACCATATTGTTGAAGAAAAACTCAGGAATATTTCCCCATGAAAGAGAAAACGAATGGAAAAAATAGATGAAAGACCATGACATAATAACGGTATAGTAGCAAACAATACCAAAGGCTATAGCCACTGCCATCCACCCCAACCATTTCCATCTCTTTTTGTAACTTCCCCAAGCAAATGGTGCTCCATGTCCCGTTTTATGCCCAAGAGTAAACTCCAGCATCAAAAGTGGTATTCCTGCTGTGAAGAGAGCAACCAGATAGGGGATAAGGAAAGCTCCTCCCCCATAACGGTATGCAATATATGGAAATCTCCATATGTTTCCAAGACCTATTGCGCTGCCAATCGATGCAAGAATAAAAGCCATACGATTGTCCCACTTTTCCTTCATGTTAACCTCCTCTTTATATACCTTTGAATATCACCTATGGATTCGAGAGCCATAGTTTCCTCTACCAATTGAGAAATATCCTCTTTTGAAAGTTTCCCCCCTGCATTGGCTTTGAACTTATCTATCAATTCTTCATCACTTAATGGTCTCTGTGGCCTTCCCTTTGCATAATCTTCAACCTTCGTAAATTCTCCTCTATCGGTTTTTATGGTAACGATTGCTCTTTTAACCCTGGGAAATAGGGAGTCAATCTGAGGGTTTGCGTGCACTTTTATATATGGAAGAATACTCCTTACTCTCCTATCGGAAAGTGCCCCCTCTTCAAAATCAGAGAGCAAAACATTACCTTTAACAATAGCGCAAGCTATGCAATATGGAAGGGAATGATCTGCTGTCTCTTTTGTCTCTGGTTTATACTTAGAAGGATCAGAGAGTATATCTCTTCCCCTGGTTGTCGTTTCAACCACAACTTCTTTAACCTCTTTATAATCTATGCTATTCTCTTCCATAACCTCACACGTCGCAGTTATTGGTTGGTGTGTTAATGCCTCAGTTGGAAAGGCTTTATATCCACAATGGGTTATGATGAATTCGCGGCCTAACCCTTCGATTAGTTTTCTCTTATCCCACTTGACCCTATTTATCACTTCAAAGATTCCTTCCTTCCCATCATATAACTTTTCCGGACCCTCATAACCTTGCTTTGCAAGTAAAGCTCCTCGAATCCCTGCTTCTACCGCCATTGGATCTGCAGTGTTCTTCATATTGGTGAGTGCTCCCGCAACAACTCCACCAAGGGTAAAATGCGATGAGCCACTAATCCCGACTGCAGACACCATTTGATCTTCTGTGAGATCTAACATCCTCCCGGCAACCAGAGGTGAAACCAACTGTGTAAGTGATGCATGATGCCATCCTATTTCTCTTATGCCGGGAACTGCTGCGTTACAGAGCCGCATCTCCAATTCATAACCGATAACAATACCTACGAGTACATCCTTACCGCTCCGTTTTAACCATTCACCAGGAGAAAGAGCTGCAGGTATAATATCCGATGGGTGCGATGGGTCCTGTTCCCAGTAAATGTCATTATAATCCAGCGCTCTTATCAATAGAGAATTCATAAATGTAGCATTTGCTACATTAGTGGAAGTACCATATCCAATGATAGTCGCCTGTTCTTTCCCTCCAAGATCTCTTATGTACCTATGCGCTGCTTCCATATCTCTATTACCACAGGCGGCAAGGGCACACCCTATTGAATCAAGGAGAAAGCGTTTAGCCTCTTTAAGTGCTTCTTCTGGTATTTCACTAAACTTAAGGTTTCTTGCAAATTTCGCCATTGTACGACTTATAGGAATCATCTCCTGCCTCCTCAATGAACAGGATTTCCGTCTGCAATCAATGCTGCTTCTCTACCTCTACGTTAAAACCATAACGCCTCGCTTTAAAAAAGGAATTGTATAAGTTAGCGCCTTCGACGAGAGCTTTCGTGGGGATACAACCCGTATTAAGGCAAACACCACCAATTTCTTCTTTCTCAAATAACGTAACATCTAATCCTTTCTCGGAGGCCCGGAGCGCTACACTATATCCACCCGGACCACCACCTATGCTCCCTAATCTCACAAAAAGAGAATATTGAAATTACCCATAAAAGTCAAGGGCAATTTCTGCACTTTAATTTTCGGGAAAGGATTTCAACCAACAATCATGCCACCATGTAAAAGGATATTAAGATTTCTATCGGCTTGACATTTCACATCCTTCCTATATAATATTTATCCCAGGTTTGGTGACCAAGACAAAAGCACCTGAAAAATCTGGGGGGAAATGGAATTAGTAGACATACAATCCCGATGTATAATTTAAATTCCGCATAGATACAAGTTAGGAAGACATTCACACTACTGCGGGTATAAATGCGCTGGAAGAAACGCAAAAAGGAGGTATGATATGGAAGTAAGGATAGATCACGATATGAAGCATACATTGAAACAGATAAATGATACGCTCGAAACTTTGGCCAAAGATGCGCCAGAGTATATGGAAGCATTTATTTGCCTTGTAAAACAGGCTGAAAAAGAGGGTGTGCTTTCCGTAAAAACAAAGGAACTTATATCTATCGCAATAAGTGTAATTACACACTGCATACCCTGCATTGCTTTTCATATAAAGAGTGCCATAGATGAGGGGGCCTCAAGGCAGGAAATACTGGAAGCAGGATTAGTCGCAGGTCTGATGGGCGGTGGACCAGCCGTTGCACATCTTAGATATGTTATCGATGCATGCGACCAGTTCAGTGCAAAGTAGTATCATAAGGTTGTGTGATTAAAGCAGAATTTACAAGTGCAGGCGCTTGATCATCTAATACAGCAGATACCTCTGCCAGATATAGCAGAAAGGCTATCAAAACAAGAATCTCTCAAGTGAAGGAAATTATTTTGCTTACAAAGGAAATTTGATACTCCAAGCACAAGACGCTTTGCCGCATTCTCTTTAAAATGCTGGATTCTATTCCAGTCTCGCTTTTTTATTTCGATATCAAAACCATAACGTTTCGCTTTAAAAAAGGAATGGTATAAGTTAGCGCCTTCGACGAGAGCTTTCATGGGGACACAACCCATATTAAGGCAAACACCACCAATTTCTTTTTTCTCAAATAATGTAACATCTAATCCTTTCCTGGAGGCCCGGAGCGCTGCACTATATCCACCCGGACCACCACCTATGATCCCTAATCTCACAAAAAGAAAATATTGAATTTACCCATAAAAGTCAAGGGGGAATCCCTATCTACAAATTTTCTAAAATCATTGACAATTTATTGGTTTTCCTTATTATAATTGTATGGAACACGAAAGTTTTGTAGATGACCTTACGGGTTTGTATAATAGGAGGTATCTCCGACGTTGGATAAAGACAGAGTTAGCAAGATGCAAGAGATACAATCTACCTTTATCCTTAGCACTATTAGATCTTGACAACTTCAAACAAATAAATGATATAAAAGGCCATCTTGCAGGCGATAATGTTCTGATACAATTTTCACAGTTCCTGAAGGAAAAGGTAAGGGCTGCGGATATGGTCGTAAGATACGGGGGGGACGAGTTTATTATAATATTCCCTAACACCAAAATAGAACAGGCAAAGGCAGTTATGCAGAGAATATTAAATAAGGCAAAGAGAAAAAACTTTAATAGCCATTCTCTTTCGGCCTCCTGCGGAATCTCTTCCTATCCTGACGATGGGGCTATGTGGGAATCATTATTCCAGACGGCGGACCGGCGCATGTATCAAATCAAGAGAACAAATAAGGGAAGAATCGGCACCGAAGAAGTGCTGGAAGAAAAGTTTAAGATACCAACTCCCCGGATGGTAGGAAGAAGGAAGGAACTGAGACTCTGCAGAGAACACATAGAAAAGAAAGAGAAAATTTTGATTGTCATAAGTGGAGAAGCAGGAGTGGGAAAGACCAGATTAGTAAACGAATTAATTTCCAGTATACCTGATAGGATTTTATTCACAGGGGCATCTTATCCCGCTATGCTTCAATCCCCATATTTTGCTGCCAGAGCTCTCCTTAAAGGGATAGTATTCAAACGAGAAGAAGTAGTTCGCGATATCTTTGTAGAACGCCTACTACTACCTCAAAAACGAATAATTTCAAGTTTCCTTCCCAACTTCACACAGACAATTTCCGAAACCACTGGAGATAGGTTAATGCTTTTTGACACTATAACAAAACTTATGGATTTGATTTCGGAGAGGATACCTCTTGCAGTGCTCTTTGATGATCTTCATTGGGCAAGTGAATCAACGATGGATCTCCTGCATTTTCTACTGAAATCAAAGAAATCATGGTATCCTATATTTGGAACGTACCGCACAGAAGAAATCAGACAAACGCCTTTCAGCGAAAAAGTTGGACTTATGGGAAGAGAAAAACTCTACAGGGAAATACCACTGGAGACATTAGACAGAAATACTACTGAAGAAATGATCGCTATGATAATGAACTACAGGGTCTCTCCTTCTCTTTTAGAATTCATTTATAGAGAGAGTGGTGGTAATCCGTTTTTTATAGAAGAGATATTAAAGGAGATGAAGGAATCGGGTGCAATATACATAGATGAAAAAGGATATAAACTTGATAAAGGGGTAAATTTTCTTATCCCAAAGACGATAGAAGATACAATAAACCATAAGTTAACCCTCATTGGCAAAAATCTCAGGGAGGTTATAAATATCGCTGCACTAATCGGGAAAGATTTTAAATTTTCGCTCCTCCACTCAATAACGGAATTAAATGAGGGCGAATTATATGATCTATTGGACCAGTTGAAGGGTCTTCAGTTCCTGATTGAAAAGGAAGGACACATTTATTCCTTTAAAGAAGATGTATTCCGGCAGGTAATTGTCGATAAAATCCTTACCGGGACAAGAAGGAGACTACATGAGAAGATCGCATGTACTATTGAAAGAATGCTCAGGGACTCAGTAGAAAAGTTTGAACAACTCGCTTATCACTATCATCATTCAGGAAATAAGAAAAAGGTTGTCGAATTTGCTGAAAAAGCAGGAAACCACGCCATATTTGTTTATGCCCATAAAGAGGCAATAAGGTTTTATAACTGGGCACTGGAAGGGGAAATGAAGAACGATCAACGCGGAAAAATATGGAGAAAAATTGGGTCAGAATTTGCGATCAAAGGGGAATATGAACGCTCTATTCAGAGTTTCAAAGAAGCATTAAACATTATTAAAGACAGTAAGGAAAAAGCATCGATATATAAAGAGTTGGGAAGAACCTATGAACAGATGGGTAATTATAAGATGGCTCTTTCTAACCTCAGGAAAGCAAGAAAGACCTATGTCAATAGACAGGAAAAATATAGTTGTGATCCTGATATGGCATGGATATATATGGAAATGGGAAAAGAGAAATCTGCTGTGAGGAGCGCTCTCCGGGCAAAAGAAAAAATCGATAAAGGGCGGTTTCCTAAAGAGTATTCAGTAGCACTTAATACACTGGCTACTATAAGCCTACGCCGAGGCAAAAATAATAGAGCCATTAAACTATACGATGAAGCAAGAAGGATAAGGGAAGAGATTGGGTATAAAGAGGGAGTGGGCTCTATCTATGTAAATATGGCTGGCGTCTATCTTAATACACACCACCCGGATAAAGCAGAAGAATGCTTTAAGAAAGGCCTCGAACTTTACAGAAATACGGGATTTAAAGAGGGAGAAATAACCACCCTATACAATCTTGGCATCCTTGAGATGAGAAGGAACGACTTAAATCGGGCAGAGAATTATCTCCTGAAAGCCCTTGAGATGGAAGAGTGGGTAGGAGGAATAAAAAACAAAGTATTACTCCTTAAACAACTTGGTTATATATTGCTTATAAAAGGATCCCAGAAGAATGCTCTGGATAGATATAGACTGGCAGAAGAAGAGGCAAAAAAGACAGAATCACCAGAAACCCTTGTCAGGATGTATGCAAGCCTGGTAACAGTATATTTAGAATATTTCCAAAACACGGAGAAGGCGAAACAGTATCTAAAGAAAGCAGAGAAATGGGTACCAAAGATAGATGAAGGATTCACTCTATCCAGATTCTATCTTGCAAAAGTAAGATACAATCTTGCGGTTGGAGAAATTGAAGAAGGCATAAATACAATAAAGAAACAACTTCTCCCAGTGACTAAGGAAATAGCTGACATAACTTCATTACATACAATTTATTTATTATGGGCGCAATTTTACTCTGCAAAAGGATGGGAAAGATGGGGAATGCGCTATATTGAAATAGCATTGGAATATGCCAAAAAAACTGAAGATATTTACGAAATAGCAGAAGTCCATAGAATAGCCGGTAAATTTTATTTAAATCTTGGAAAATTGAAGGAAGCAAAGAGAGAATTCAATAAGGCTTTGAGAGGTTTTAAAGAGCTTCGGTTCAACTGGTATATTCAAAATACGGAAAAAGAGTTGGCAAAAATCAAAGAAATTTCTTGAGTGTTATGAATAAAACCTAATGAAACAGATTGGGAAAAAATTATTAAGATTACTCTTAACTGCAGCACTCTTATACCTTCTTTTTCAGAAAATCCCGATAGAGAAAGTACTCCCATGCATCAAAAAAATGGATATGAAATACTTCTATATAGCTATTATGCTCTTCTTTATATATTACGGATTCTTTTCCTTAAGGTGGAGGTTCCTACTGCAATCTCAGGATATTGAGATTAAAGCAGGCATGAGTTATCTATATATACTCGTAGCCTTTTTCTTTAACAATTTTCTCCCGAGCGGCGTAGGAATGGACGTCATCCGTTCGGGATACGCTGGAGGAAGAGAAAAGTTCGAGAAGGCCTTTGGGGCCTCCATTATGGAACGCATATTAGGAATGACAGGTATGATGTGTATTGGAGTTTTCTCCATATTTTCAATGAGAATGGAATTCATTTATCTTGCCATCTTGTATCTCTTTCTGATTGTTCTAATTGGAGTAGTATATTTTTTCCTCGTTTCACTCAAAGCAAAATGGCTAAAGGAGAAACTCCTATCCATAAAATTCCTCAATTGGGGGAAATCTATAAAAACCTTTTATAATGCTATTAAAATCTACAGTAAGAAAAGAAAAGTGTTGCTGATCGGGACTGGGTATTCTATTCTCGTACAGATGACAATCATCTACATTAATTTCTTCCTGGCAAAGGGTCTTTCCATGGATATATCTCTTATATCCCTAACAGCCTATATACCCCTGATAACAATAATCAGTCTTATTCCGATTACGATAAACGGCCTGGTAATGAGAGAATCCGCTTATATCTTTCTATTTTCCTCTTATGGGATTGCGCGGGAAGTTGCTCTTTCCCTATCCCTAATCTTTTTTGCAACTTCTGTGATTGCAAGTGCTATAGGGGGCATCGCTTTCATTTTCGTAAAGAGACCTCCGAAAAAGGATAATAATGGTCGCTCTATCTATAGCAGGGTTTGATCCAACCGGTGAAGCAGGCCTCTTAAGGGATGTATCCGTATTCTCATCTATAGGGCTGACTTTTCACGCTGTTCCTACAGCTTTAACAATTCAATCTACTCTGAAAGTATTCGATACTATGCCGTCCCCATCGAATATATAAAAATAGCGCTCCGGAAAATCGACAAACGCATAGACGGGGTTAAAATCGGGATGCTTTATAACAAGGAGGTTGTGAGAATAGTTGCTGACTTCTTAAAAGGCAGAAAACCTATCTATGTGGTTCTGGACCCTGTCATAAAATCTTCGTCAGGTTACGCGCTTATCTCTCAGGGTGGATTAAAAGCGCTTCTCGACTTATTATTACCTCTATCAACTTTTGTAACCCCAAATGTGGAAGAGGGCAGAATTTTAACTTCCGAAAGGGAACCCCTAAAGATTGCCCGCAGATTACATTCTCTTGGTGCAAAGAATATCGTTATAACGGGTATAGATGGAAAAGATGATTATTTCTTTGACGGTGAGGAATCAATCCTCATTAAAGGTAATCCAATTGATTTTTCACTCCATGGATCAGGATGTTTCTACTCGTCTTGCCTATTGGGTCGTTTATTATTGGGCGATACGCCCCTAAAAGCTTTGAAGAATACAAAAAGAGCAATAGAAAATTTAGGTGAACAATCTTAACTTTATTAATTTCTTTCCATAATCTTTATTTACACTCTTGAAAAATAGGAATGTTTTATTAATATAACATAAAGTAAGGAGAGAAAAATCGAAAAAGAAGACCTGGTAGTATTATTAAAGGACCTTAGTTTAGGAATTAGTGCAGCAGTTTCCTATCCAAAGGAGCATCCTATGATAAAAGATAATATTAAAAAGGTCGTTAATCGACTTAACCTCTTTTCTTCAGAAGTACCAGAAGTATCTTTAGTATTTTTCGGAAAAAATATACTCATGGAAGGTTTCAATATAGATACAACCGAAATACCAATTTTAGCCAATCTTGTTAAGAAATGTAAGCGTATTGGGATAGAGAGTATAACAATGGATGTAGATTCCTCAACACTGGATATTGCAGGCCTTATCGAGGCGGTGTCACACCCTCCAGCGGACCTAAGTCTTTACGATGATATCAACACCCTATTAATCGAAAAGAGAGCTGACAAGGTATATTTTAACACCGTTGAATTTAAACTCAAGACCAAAGGCGAAGAAGAGTTAGAAGGTGAGGGTTGGGGAGAAGGATTTGGTGGAGGATTGGGAGAAGGATTTGGTGGAGAATTGGGGGAAGGCCTGGGAAGCGGAACAGGAGGGGAATCGGGAGAAGGGTTGGGAGAAGGCAAAGGAAGTGGATTGGGAAAAGGATTGGGAGTTAAAGAAGGAGGGGGTGGTGATTCCGATACAGGAGGTGGCAAAGAGTTTAATGTAGAGACATTCCTAAAGAAGGAATGTGGCCTTACAGGAGAGGAACCTCCTACAGAAGAAGCAAATAAGGTTACAAAAGCTCTTATGAGGTTATATGATCAAGTTATAACTACTTCAGGCGAAGAGGGGATGAAAAATCATATCCCCGTATTTAACGAGATAATCAATTCAATTTCTCCAGAAGCAAAGGAAGAAATACTGAAAAATAAAATAAAACTCAGTAAGATATCGGCGATTATCAAGTCAATTATCATGACATTCTCTGATGCAGAGATAATTGAGATATTTCTAAGTAAGACAAAATTACTTGGTGTGTTTGAGGCTCGTGATTTATTAGAAGAATTATCACCTACCAGGTTAGACAAACTGCTACCTGATATTAAAAAGTCATTATCTTCTATCGATATACAGGAAGAATACATAAAAGAATTGGAGGAAGCCTTATGGGGGAAAGGAGGTAGAGGAAGAGAAGGAAAATTGGGTGGTGAAGGAGAAGGAAGGGGAAAGGGAGTAGGCACCGGAGGTGGTGGTAAAGGAAAAGATAGGGGAGGTGGTGAAGGAGAAGGAAGGGGGAAGGGAGAAGATACCAGAGCTGGTGGTGAAGGAGGAGGCAGCGGCAGAGGGGCAGGAGTTGTCAAAGAGTTCGTCAAAGAGTTTGCTGAACTCTCTTATGATGAGTATAGTAATAAGGAAATCTCTAATTTCTTCAGAGTGTTATGCAGTCTTGGGAAAGGGGAGAGTAATCAAGTTGGCAAGATAACAGATGGCTTTAGTAATTTTGTTAGGGAATTCACCAGGCAATATGGATTTGATGCACTATTGAACCATTCCGCCAAGATAAAAAAGACATTCCAGAGTGCTCCGGATGAAATCAGAAATAAAGTTTTCCTTCAGATTCTAAAAAAGGGCAAACATGTGCAAATAACAATGGCAAGAATCCTTCTGCCGTTAATGAAAGATGAAACTATTGCAGGAGGAATAATTAACCTGCTAAAAGAAAATAAGAGGGGTAGCTTATCGGGATTTATTACTTCGCTTGACAGCGAGAGGCTTTCTTCGTTGAATAATTTACTCAAAGGAAAATTGAGAAAACTCGGCTGGGCAGAAAAGGAAATTGAAAAACTATGGGATGAACTCACATCTCCTTCTCCAATAACTTCCTTAACCAGGGCAGGTGCTGCCCCTGAGGGACCTACTCTAAGTTCAAAGGGACACGGGGGAATTAGCAAGAGAGCCTATAACCGCTTGTATAAACGTTTAAAAACCGGGATGGATATATCAGAAGTAGGTTCCCTATTCCAATCACTTTATAAAAGCCTTGAATCGGAATCCCCTGAAGTAAAAATAAATGCCCTGGAAACCATTACATCGGTGATGGATGAAATCTACGCAGGAGAGAAAATCACTCTGGTAAGGAGAATGGTAGAGGAATTGATGGGATATGCAAAAGAAGAGAAAAATACTGAAGTATTTTACAAATTCGTAGAAGTATTAAGTAATGCAGGTAAAAAGGCGGAAGAGTTGAACTATGAATTCATCGTAAAGGACATAATCTCCTTTTTTGCAGAAGCGGTGGGAGATAATGAAAAAGCAAAGGCAATCATACCATATCTTCCGAATTTTAAACTTACTGATGCACGAAACGTTTTGCTTTCCCTGCTCTGGAATAAAGAACTCAGGGAACTGGTGATAGGCAGGATAGAAGATCTGGGTAAAGAATCAATTCCATACTTAATGGAATTATTGAAAGATACAGAGGAGAAAGACGTAAGACTTGCACTGATGAATGCTATTCAATCCCTGGGCTCGGAAGCTACAGAAGTTGTCAAGGAGTACTTAGGGGATGAGCGGTGGTATGTGAGGAGGAATGCTGTCCGGATTCTTGGAGATATCGGGGGTAAGGAAATTGTGAGCGATCTATACAAGCTCCATTCTGATGATAAAAGGGTCCAACTAGAGCTCATAAGAAGCCTTAAACGTATATTAAAGGTAGATGCTGAATCCTATATTTTGGAATTCCTTGAGTCTGAATCTCCAGAGGTAGAAAAATACGCAGTTACATCACTTAAAAATATCATTGCAGGAAAAAGTATACCTGTTTTGAATAAAAGACTCCTTAAGGATCGTTTCCAGGGAACTCGCGGAGTGGAAATAAAGATAGCTATATGTGATATTTTAAAAGATGAAGGCGGAAAAACCTCTATCCCTCCTCTCAGTAATATCATTAACTCCACAAAGATCTTCGGTATACCAAAATACTCTGAGGATTTAAGACTTGCAGCCACCATGGCTGTGGCAAGTATTGGTGGAGCAAAAGCAAAAGAGATTTTAGAACCGTTAAAGAAAGACCACAGTAAGAAAGTAAGAGATTTCGTAGAAAAAATTATCTAATAACCGTATAGTCTTAAGATAATTCTCCTCAAAAGAAAAAACTATGAGAACAATGCTAACCCTAAATTTTGATAAAGAGTGACGGTATGGTTAGATATAAAGCCTGGGAAGTCTCTTACCCATGCGGGAGATAACTTCGTAAGGTATTGTATCAACTGTCTTTGCTATATCCCAGGCGGATATAGATTTATTCATAATTATAACTTCATCACCAATTTTTACATCTGGGATATCGGTAATATCAATCATTGTGGCGTCCATCGTTACATCTCCGATAACCGGTGACTTCTTCCCACTCACCATCATCCATCCCTTATTGGAAAGTTTCCTGTCATAGCCATCGGCATATCCAATGGGGACTACAGCTATTGTTGTTGGCCTTTTGGCTATAAAACTCCTCGAATAACTAACAGAGTGACCGGGAGGAATGGTCTTAATAAATGATATCTTACTCTTTACAACCATTACTGGAAGATATTCGGATGCAGAGCCATCCTGGAATGGTAGTATCCCGTATAGTATCAACCCAAGTTTTACCATATTGAATATCGACTCTTTTTCCGTTAAGAATGCTGCTGAATTTGCTATGCTCTTTACAGGTATGGATATACCCATTGATTCTGCCTGCAAAATGAGGTTTTTAAATTCGATAATCTGTTCTCGGGTAAATTCTTCATCCACCCCAGCAACAGGGAGGTGGGACATAACACCGGCGATTTCAACCCAATCCATTTTCTTAATTAGCTTCAAGAAATAAATGAATTCATCAGGGGAAAATCCATATCTACCCATTCCAGTATCTAACATAACGGAAAGATTTACAACCCTTTTCTGTCTTTTCCCTTCTCTATTCAGCGCTTCTAAGAAATTTCTTGAACAGACAGTTGGGAGAAGATTATACCTGACAATTTCTTCAACTCTTTCCTCTAATTCCTGCGAAAGAATTACAATAGGTACCTGTATCCCTGCATTCTTCAGTTCTATTCCCTCCTCAACGATTCCCACTCCAAGGAAATCCACACCCATAGCAGAAGCTCTCGAAGAAATAGCCACAGCTCCATGCCCATAGGCATCTGCTTTTACTACGGCGAGGAGTTTTGTCTTGCCAAGCTTTTTCCTTACCGTTTCTATATTTGCCTCGAGATTTTTAAGGTTTATTTCAACTCGTGAAGGTCTCATAAAAGGATAATAATGAAACTTAATTTTTTTGCAACCCTAATTTATTACACGGGATGAGACATAAAGACTTCCGCTTATCTGTAAAACCCAGGCCTCTAATCTAAGATAAGTTGCATCTTTTGGAAATCTTATTATTCTTAATGGATGAATATAAGAGAAACTGTTTCATACATATTTATCCTTTTATTTGTAGCACTTATGTTTGCTTTTATTTTTCTGACAACCGGAGGTGGTCCTTTCTGGCGGGTCTTTTGCATATGTGTGATATTTTCCTTCTCTATTGGTTTCATAAATAGAGGACTCTGTGAATTGACCTATCCAAAGGTGAAAAATTTAGAACTCCATTTCAAGATCTTCCTCCACATACCATTGTTCTTTGTGGGTTCTTTTATGGGATTAATTATTGCCAATTATATCTGCTACCTATACAATACCTCGCAAAGAACCGTTTATAGAAAATTATTTGCATTTTTACAAATCCCCTTGTATTATAAAAATTGGAACTTATACTCATTTAAAACTTAAAAGGAGGTAGTTGTGAAAGTACTTATAAGATGTTTTATTGCTCTCGTTATTATAGGCAGTGCAGGTGCAATCCAGGGTATGACCCTTGATGAATTCGTTAAAGAGGCCGAGGATTATAAAAATTCCGGCAATCTTCTGCAAGCGATGAGCACAATGGATAAAGCAATAAAAGAATATCCGGATAATTCAACTGCTTATGCTTATTCTGGGCTCTACACGGGCATGCAGGCTGGACAGACACAGAACTATATGGAAGCAGGTAGATTATCATCAAGGTCTTTTGAACTGCTGGATAAGGCAGTTTCACTTGATTCTCTTAATCCTACCGCTCGATTATATAGAGGACTTATGGGAGTAAATGTACCTTCATTCCTTGGTAGGTTAGATGGAGGGATTAAAGATCTAGAATTTATTGTCAGGATGCACGAACAATACCCTGATAAGGTCAGAAATAATTTACTCGTAAGCACCTATCACTTCCTTGGGATGGGTTACCAAAAAAAGGGAGAAAAAGAAAAGGCAAGACTTGCATGGGAGAAGGTAATTGAAACTGCGCCGGGGACAGACTCTGCAAAGAGTGCAGAAGAGGACATCAAAAAACTCCTGGAGACAGAGCAGTCAGAGGCGATTAAAGAAAAGAAAACAGAAGGCACTGCAGATACCAGGCTAGAAGAAAAAACTCAGAAAGAACCCGAGAATCCAATTTTACTCATAGAGAAAGGAAAAACTTATTTCGATGCCGGTAATTACGAAGAAGCCGAAAAAGTTCTTAAGAAAGCAGTTAGTATAGATAAATCAAATGCAACCGCATATAAATACCTTGGACTCACCTTAGCAAGAATGGGTGAAAAAGGATATGATGAGAGGATCTATCATGATACAGATCTTCGCACAAACCTTGTATTTGAGGCGATGTCCGCATTAGACAAAGCTGTTTCTCTTGCCCCAGAGGATATTGAGTTAAGATCTGTTAGAGGAATGCTGGGAGTAAATTTTCCTTTCTTTGTAGGAAAGCTCGAGCAGGGAATAGATGATTTAAACATGGTTGTGAAAAGCAATGCCCCTGACTTTATGAAGGCTTCTGCCCTGTACTGGCTTGGATTCGCATACCAGAAGAAAGCTATGAGCCAATGGATTGAGGTGGTAGGAAAATATTCAGACTCAAAAGCATCCCAGATGGTATTTGATGAGATGCGCCCTGCTGTAGGACATATAGAGCTTTCAAAATATCATAACCCTATTGTAGTCATAGACTTTCTCTTAGGATTTCGTGATGAACTAGCGCCACAAACCGCGGTGTGGATTGAAGATAAGGACGGTAAATTCGTTAAAACCATCTATGTCTCAGGATTCAGTGGATATGCCAAAGAAAAACAGGTTAACCTTCCTAAGTGGGTTAAATCTTCTAAATATGTTGATGCTGACGGTGTTACAGGTGCAAGTATAAACATAGGACATCATACCTACATCTGGAATCTGAAGGATATATCAGGCAAAAAAGTAAAATCAGGGAAATATATCGTAAAAGCGGAGGTCTCCTATTGGCCAAGCATGCAATATCAATTCGTCAAAGCTCCTGTTCAGTTGGGGAGGAAAGAAGACCTGACAGTAGTTGAGGAAGGGAATCTAATACCACATCTGGAGGTTAAATATCTGTCTGAGGGAGGGAAATGAGCTCATTCGGGATCACACTCTCTACTTCAACTCTAAAGTATCCCTGATATGTCAATCAATTACAGAGTAGCTTTATTAAAGCCTATTCCTCACTTTGCTTTACCCAGCTGTAATCCATCTCAGATAGTTGCTTATACAGATTCCAGCGTCGGTCAACATCATACTGTGCAAGCTTGGCCAGTTCCTTTGCTCTTTTAGGATTGATTGACTTCAGGATGCGATAGCGGTTCTCGCCATACATATACTCCTCTATAGGAATTGATGGCTCCCTGGAGTCAAGCTGAAGTGGACTTTTGCCCTGTTCCGTGCGTCTGGGGTCATAACGGTAGAGCAACCAGTGCCCGGATTTTACCGCTTTCTTCTGCTCGTCAAGTTCCTCACTCATATTAATCCCGTGAGCTATACACGGACAGTAGCAAATTACGATGGACGGACCAGGATAGGTCTCTGCCTCCACAAGGGTTTTCACAGCATGACCTGGGTTAGCACCAAGTGCAATCTGAGCAACATATACATAGCCGTAAGATTGAGCCATCATCCCAAGGTCTTTCTTTGGCATGGGCTTTCCTGCAGCAGCGAATTTCGCGGTGCTACCCCTGGAAGTTGCCTTGGACATCTGGCCACCGGTGTTAGAGTAAACCTCTGTATCCAGGACGAGCATATTAACATCTCGTCCAGCAGCGAGAACGTGGTCCAGTCCGCCATATCCAATGTCGTAGGCCCAACCATCTCCACCAAAGACCCATACCGATTTTCGGATGAGGTAATCCGCAAGTGACTCCATGTGAGTATCTTTGTTTTTATTGGCCAATTCCTTAAGTTCATTCACTCTCCCACGCTGCTCTTCTATTCCTGCATCGGTTGCTTGGTCAGCATCAAGTAGAGCCTTCTTTAATTTATCAGGTACATAATCGGCCATCGAGAGGCACTCTTTGGCTTGCTGATTCAGACGATCACAGGTAAGGCGGAAGCCGTATCCTATCTCAGCAGCATCCTCAAAGAGACTATTGGTCCATGCAGGACCAAGGCCATCACCACGCTTGCAATAAGGAGTCGTAGGTAAGTTTCCACCATAAATACTTGAACAGCCTGTTGCATTAGAGATAAGTGCCCTATCCCCAAAAAGCTGTGTAACGAGCTTAATATAAGGCGTCTCACCGCAGCCGGCACAGGCGCCGCTAAACTCGAAAAGAGGACGGATAAGCTGACTGCCCTTTACAGTACCTTTCTTTATGGTATCGGGGTCGGTTTCCGGGAGATTAAGGAAGAAGTTCCAGTTCAAAGCTTCGGATTCTCGAAGTTCAAACTGGCTCTCCATATGGAGCGCCTTCCGCTCTGGATTCTCCCTATCCACTCCGGGGCAGACATGCACGCACAGAAGACAGCCTGTACAATCCTCAGGAGCAACCTGAAGAGTGAATTTCTTACCTTTATAATCTTTGCCCTTTGCATCAATGGATTTAAAGGTCTTCGGAGCATCTCTTAGATACTCTGGGGCGTATATCTTCATCCTGATAGTGGCATGCGGACAAACCATGCTGCACATACCGCACTGCGTACATAGCTCTGTATCCCATACGGGAATTTCTACAGCTACATTACGTTTTTCATATTGGGTGGTTCCCGTGGGCCACTGTCCATTAGCCGGCATCTGGGAAACACGAATCTCATCGCCTTCCAGACGGATAATCTCAGCTGTTACCTCTTTTACGAAATCCGGGGCGAAATCGGGAACCGTGGGTGGCATTTCCCTATCGCTGATTGGCCTATCAGAATATTCAACCTCGTGCAGTCCAAGAAGAGCGCGGTCAACCGCTTCGAAGTTTTTCTTAACGATCTCTTCACCTTTACGGCCGTAAGTCTTTTCGATGTTCTTTTTGATAAGTTTCACCGCCTCCTCTATGGGGATTATATCAGCCAGTTTAAAGAAAGCAGTTTGCATAATGGTGTTGATCCGAGCACCCAAAGATAGCTCCTTTGCCAGATCAATTGCATTCATGACATAGAACCTGGCTTTCTTCTCGAGGATTTGGCGCTGGACCTTTTTGGGTAATTTATCCCAGACCTCATCAGGTCCGTAAGGAGAATTCAGGAGGAAAGTACCGCCTTCTTTCAAGGTCTTAAGTACATCGTATTTCTCAACAAAATACCAGTTGTGGCATCCCACGAAATCAACGGTCTGACACAGATAGGTGCTCTTGATTGGTTCATCAGAGAAGCGGATATGACTGGTAGTGCGGCTACCTGCTTTCTTGGAATCGTAGACAAAATATCCCTGGGCATATTTATCGGTGGCTTCGCTGATAATCTTTATGGTGTTTTTATTTGCGCCAACAGTACCGTCGGAACCCAGACCCCAGAAAATCGCCTGGTATGCCGAGCCGCAAACCTTGCTTATACTCTCGTCCCACTCAAGACTGGTATTGGTAATGTCATCGTATATGCCAATCGTAAAATGATTCTTTGGCTCCCTGGCGTCAAGATTATCGAATACGCCCTTGACCATCCCGGGTGTGAACTCCTTGGAAGAAAGACCATAGCGTCCACCAACAATGATTGGCCTATCGGCAAAGGATGCTATGCCCTTATCAAGCATCTCATCAACTGCCGAAACTACATCCAGATAGAGCGGTTCTCCAAGACTCCCAGGTTCCTTAGTACGGTCAAGCACTGCGATTTTTTTAACTGTTTTCGGCAATGCTCTGGCCAGATATTCGGTGCTAAAAGGTCGGTATAAACGAACTTTGATAACCCCAACTTTCTCACCTCGATTAGTAAGAAAGTCTACTGTTTCGTGAGCTGTATCGGTACCAGAACCCATCAGGATAATTACCTTTTCTGCGTCCGGTGCCCCAACATACTGAAAAATTTCATATTCGCGACCGATAAGCTTTTTGAATTTCTTCATATATTTCTCGACAATCCCTGGAACCTTCAGATAGAACTGGTTGACTGTCTCTCGTCCCTGGAAATAGACATCGGGATTCTGACTGGTACCGCTCATCATCGGGTGGTCAGGGGAGAGTCCGCGAGTTCGGTGAGCAATGACAAACTCATCCTCTATCATCTCTCGCATAATGTCCTTGTCAATGACCTCAGTCTTCTGAATCTCATGACTGGTGCGAAACCCGTCGAAGAAGTGCAGGAATGGCAGACGACATTCCAGACTTGACGCCGTGGAAATCAGTGCAATATCCATAACTTCCTGTATGCTACCCGAAGGCATCATACAGTATCCGGTAGTGCGACAATTCATCACATCGGAGTGATCTCCAAAAATTGATAGAGCCTGGCAGGCTAAAGAACGCGCAGCAATATGGAACACAGTGGGCAAGAGCTCTGCCGCTATCTTGTGCATATTTGGTATCATAAGTAGTAGACCCTGGCTTGCGGTAAATGTAGTAGAAAGCGCGCCTGATGCCAGTGCGCCATGGATAGTCCCAGAAGCACCGCCTTCGGACTGCAACTCCACTACCTCAGGCACCGTACCCCAGATATTCTTCTCGCCTTTCGCCGATTTGGCATCCGCGATTTCCCCCATAGGACTGGACGGGGTAATAGGATAGATGGCGATTACTTCATTACACGCGTGGGCTACATGTGCTGCTGCGCTGTTGCCATCCATTGCTTCCATTCTTTTTGCCATAATATCATTCCTCCTAAATTTTTAAGTTTTAAAGAATTACTGTAATCGGTACTGACTTTTGACTTCACGTCCTGACTTTTTATACTTTACACAATCAATACCCTTACAAATCTACATTTTTGTAAGATTCAATCTCTTACTGTAGCAAAATTCAACTTATCAGTTTTTTTATTTATTTTATTATATACCGGCTGAAAACAATAGTCAAGACCTTTTTCACTCTAAAATTCTCTCTTCCGTTCTTTGCTTGCCCCATAGAAAGGAACTGCCCGTATCGGGGTGTCTCTGTTGCTAAAAAACTGAGTTCGTGGAGTTCATAGGGTTCGTAGGGTTGAAAACCCAGCACAGAACCCTTCCGAGGTTGCTTCAACGGGGTCGAGCAGGAAGAGAAGTTCGCAATGACTATTTGCTGGATTCATTGAGTTTGTTAGGTTCGTTCCTATTTAACCATTCAACTACTCAACTATTTAACTTTATTACTCTGTGTTCATCTGCGGCATTTTTAGGTCTTAGGTTTTTAGGGGTTAGGATTTAGGGGTTAATCAGTTAATATCAGTGAAAATCAGTGTCTAATTCAGGGGTTAGGATATAAGATATAGGATTTAGGATTTGGTGGTGTGTGTCTTCTATTCATATTTATCTGTGTTCATCTGCGTTTATCTGCGGTTTCATTTCCTTGGTGGTGTGTGTCTTTTACACAAAAAATAATTCTTCTCTGTGTCCTCTCCTGTCTCTGTGGCATTATTTAGGGTTTTGGATTTAGGGGTTAGGATTTGGGTCTTGTTTATGAGTTCTATGTTAAAGAATTGTACAGTGGATATCAGTGAAAATCTGTGTCTAAAATGGGGTTGTGAGGTTCCTTCTTCAGTAATAAAGAACTCCTTTCTCTGTGTTCTCTGCGTCTCTGTGGCGAACATTAGGGGTTAGGATTTGGGTCAGAAGGTCTAAAAGTTGCAATAAAATAGATTGACAATGGAGACACAGTGCCCTATAATTATATGGACTATAAAATGTTAAATACAAGAATTAATAATAAAGTATTATATGCAATTAGCATATCAACTGTATTATGGATATTATCTGGCTGTATAAAAGAGCCTGAAAATCACTTAGAAGAACCGGGTACAGTTTTCTTTGAAGACGATTTCGAGGATGGTAATTATGATGACTGGTTTGATGCATACGGATCTCCTCTGGTTATCGATAATACCCGGACTGCCCATTCAGGCAGTAGGGCACTAAAATGTATTGCGGTTTACAATGACGGTAATTCTTCAACCTCCAGTATCAAATACTGGTTCCATCCTGGATATGATAAGGTTTATTTCCGATGGTATTGCAAATTTGATTCGACCTTTAACCAGGGCTGGGGCATGCACTTCTGTTCCCTGTATGCAGTTGAAGGCGATAACAAATGGAATCAGATGGGTATGGCTGGAATAAAACCTGATGGGGATGATAGATTTGGTTCTGGTTTTGAGCCATGGAGTAATTGGGAAACCCTGACTCCACCGGGAAGGATGGAGTTTTATGCCTATTGGCACGAAATGCTTCGTGATAACGACGGCCATTACTGGGGAAATGTATTCTATCCTGACTCAGTAATTATTCCAGAAAGAGGTCGCTGGTATTGTATGGAAATGATGATAAAAGCAAATGATGCAGGGGATGACAATGGTGAAATAGCAGCCTGGATTGATGGCGAACTCTACATGCACCTTAGTGGTTTTAACTGGAGAACAACAAACGAATTAAAGATAAAACGTATCAGTCTGGGGATTTACATCCATAACAATCCAAAAGATAATGTATGCTGGTTTGATGACGTCGTCTTAAGCACAGGATATATTAGTCCATAAAAGTAAATCAAGCCTTTCGAGAAACAAAAATCTATTCACTATCTCAGAACAGTTCATATGATTTCAGAATCAAGTCCCGATACCTCAGTATTCTTTTAAGAATCTTTTTACTGCCTTTAGAATGGCACTGGTGAGAACTTCTCCCAATTCCCCCATCCTTACATCTATAAAGGCCTGTTCTTCGGGGATTCTTCTGTCTACCTCCTCAAGTTCATCCCGGACTGCTCGAAGGATTTCCTCCTCATGTTCTTCCAAAAAATCAATAATATCTCCCTTAAGAACGCGAATACCGAAGTTCCGTAAATATTTAGTTAAAGCCATCCTCTACCTACTCTTAACTCCACTAACATACAATTTGATAATACTTCAAAAAAGGAAGAAAGTCAAGAAGAGGGTTATAGGAAAATCCCTTATTGAGTTCCTATCCAATAATAAACCAAGTGGGCTGTATATGTTCTCCTCTTGGGAATAAATATTATGCCCTTGTTACTGTAACTACAATATTTCTTCTATCCCGTGGGCCATCGAATTCACATAGAAAGATATTCTGCCACCTTGAAAGACCTAGCTTGCCTTTTATTATAGGAATTGTCTCGCCTGGTCCCACTATTCCGGATTTTAGATGTGCATCTCCATTCCCATCCTGGATGTCGTGTTTCCAGACACCCCTGGGTATTAACTTTCTTAATAGGTCAACAACATCTTCCTGCACACTCTCATCCCAGTTCTCCTGTATCATTATACCGGCCGTAGCTCCCTGAACATACACATTGACATAACCAGCATCAATCCGGGATGATTGGACAATCACTCTCACCTGGTCTGTTATATCGTAGAGTCCCTCCCGTTTATCTGTTGTTACTGTTATGATATTCTGCATCCTTTATCCTCCTACCGAATAAAATATCAAATGAACTAATATCCTAAACTCTAAATCCCAAATCCCAGGACCTAAATTCCTAACAGTTCTCTTTCCCCGTCCAACAATAAGTGCATAAATTTTCTTCTCCTAACCCTGTTGCTAAAAGCATATCCTGGAGTCTTTGATATTTTAAGGATGTTACATTCAAATCTTTTTCCATGGCTTTTATCATTTCGCTATATTGTTTTGAATCAGGATCAAGATATGGCTCTATCTCTTTTATATGTCTTCCGTGCATTTGCTTAAGTATACGTCTTGCAAATAGTTCCTCAATTCTCCTTGTAGAGAACAAATATTTACATGGAAACATAAGTGCAGGACATGCAGGTCGGACGTGAATCTCCTTTGCCCCAGAATTCCATAATTTAACGAGTAAGTAATTCTTCAGTTGTGTCCCTCTAACAATTGAATCCTCTGTTATTAGAATTTTTTGGTCTTTTATTAAAGCGTCTGCAGTTATCTGTTTCATTAGCGCTATTAAATTTCTTGTTTCCTGTGCCGGAGGTACATAGCTCCTTGCCCATCCAGGAGTATATTTAAGAAGAGGTATTCTTACTGGTATTCCAGACTCATGAGAATATCCATGAGCATATGCTGTCCCCGAATCTGCAATCCCTGCTACTAAATCCACGCTAACATTGTCTTTTTTTGCAATAATCCTTCCAGAATATTCTCTGAATTCTTCCACATTTTTACCTTCATATTCTGAAGCCGGGAAACCAGCGTATACAAATAGAAAGGCACACAGCTTCGAAATACTGTTTGCCTTTTTAACTTGTATGCTTTTATCCTCATTAAAAAAGACAATTTCTCCTGGGCCTAAAAACTTTTTTGTATTGAATCCGAGATTCTTGTATGAACATGTTTCAGATACAACTATTTTATCGCCATTTCGCTCACCTAAAACTAAAGGAGTTCTACCATATTTATCTCTTACTGCATATACCCCTTCTTTGCTTAAGAGGAACAAAGATAAAGAACCTTCAATTCGCCTATACATATATTCAATACCATCTTCTAAAGTATTTCCCTTATTGATTAATTTAGCCGCCAATTCTATTTGATTTACTTCACCACCTGGCATCTCAGAAAAAACAACTCCATCATTAATCAATTCTAAAGCAAGTTCATCCTGATTATTAATATAACCTGCACCACATATAGCATATTCCCCAAACTTTAATCTCATAATTAGTGGTTGTGTATCTTTATCACTTATCACACCAATTCCAATATTTCCTTTCATATTTATGAAATCAATATCTTCTATAAACCTTGATTTAAATTGTGCTTTCGCTATATTGTGAATCTTTTTATGTATTACATTACCATCTGATATTGCAATCCCTCCATATGATGTGCCAAGATGAGAATGATAATCTGTAGCATAGAATAAATCATCTTTACAATCTTTCTTTGATACAATTGCGACTATTCCACTCATTTACAACCACCTTTTTATATTTTGTTAATTTATGCGATTAAAGTATTATATATGGAATAAATTCTTTATCTATATATTCAATATATTTAGTCATAATTATTAAATTATCAAGAGTGATTTTTATATATAATCGGGAAAGTTCAGGCATATATCAGGAACCCAAATTTCTCTCATAATAGATCCCCCATTTCCTCGACCCGGGAAAGTAATCCAAAGATGCCTCCTGTATGGATAAAAAGTATCTTTTCATTTTTATTGAATCTTCCATTTTTGACTTCCTCTATAAGCCCCCTCATAGCCTTAGCTGTATATACAGGGTCTAATATAATACCTTCAGTCCTTGCAAGTAGTTTAATAACCTCTATTTCATTCCTCCCAAACTGAGAGTATCCCTTACCCTGATAGCCATCTATAATTCTTATCTCCTCCCGGGAATATGAGATAGGTTGGTGAAATGATCTATTCCATTCCTCAATAATCTCTGTAATCCTTTCCCTATAATAGTCTTCATCCTCTTCTACATTTACTCCATAAATTTCGGCTTTCAGATCAAATAACTTCTTTCCAATGAATAATCCGGCATAGGTCCCTCCTGTTCCCACAGGGACAAGGATTGCATCAAAATCCGTGGATTGATTTTTTATCTCATCTGCCGCTTTTATATAACCCCAGATTCCAACAGGATAGGTAGCTCCTGCCGGGATTGGATATCCTACCCTATTTTTTTTCTTTAATTCAGCAACAATTTCAGCCATTATTTCATGCCTTCTTTCGTATTCAGCCGGTGATAGATATCTTATATCCGCTCCAACCAATTTATCGAGAAAAAGATTTCCATGCATGACAGAGGGTTTCTCTCCTCGAAGCAGGAGAATGGATTCCATGCCCATCTTTTTAGCGATTACAGCCGTTGCTCTTGCGTGATTGGAGTTAACCCACCCACAGGTTATCAGTATATCTGCTTTATGTTCCAATGCATCGGCAATAACAAATTCAAGCTTTCTTATCTTATTGCCCGATGTAGCACATCCGGTAAGGTCGTCCCTTTTCATCCAGATCGAGGGTCCCTGGAGGGTTTTACTCAGTGAATTCAATTCTTCAATCCTCGTCGGAAGGTTAGCAAATGATATACGTTTTGGATATTCCACTTTCATATCTATCTCCTTTTAAAAATATTTACAATGAGAGCTATTTTATAAAACATATCTTTCTCTTTAAAATCCTACCATTATACTCTACCTGCAGAAAGTATACTCCTGAGGTTAGCCTGAAAGGCAGGGAATGCTCAGATTTCCATCGATCCCATAGGCAACAGCTCTTGCAATATCCGAACAATGCGATTGTCCATCGTAGTAGTAAACCCACCGTTCATTTTGGGCATAAAGACTAACAAATATAAAAAGGGATAAGATAGATAATCCTTTAAATTTATTATACATTTTCTACCTCCTTGTTAAAACCCCCTCCTACATTAATAAATGGGGTATCGGAAAAGTTCAGGTACCTGGTGGTATCTAAATGTAGGGGCTCGCCCCGTGTAATAAAAATGTATCTCCAGAGGTTCCTATTACATGGGGCAAGATATATCTTGCCCGATCGTAGGGGTTTGATTCATCAAACCCGAAAATGTAGGGGCAAAAATTTGTTTCGCGCCCGACCGTAGGGGTTCAACAAATTGAACCCTTTGTGCGAGAGACTTCCCAGCCTCGCTCTTTTTCGGTTTGCCCAATCAACCATTCAACCAATAACCAGTGTTCACTCGAATCCTTGAACCTTTCTTACTTCTTGTTACGAGAGATGTGCCGAATTATAATTATTCCAGGATTATCATCTTTTTATTATTTGTATATGTATCAGTTTTTATCTGAACTAGATATACGCCAGGGTTGTAA
>Ga0209121_10000632_pt1 | contig 36869 bp, 31 predicted proteins | sample Cruoilmetagenom3_FD_187292 | JGI IMG/M metagenome (GOLD analysis project Ga0209121, IMG submission 187292) | Oil polluted marine microbial communities from Coal Oil Point, Santa Barbara, California, USA - Sample 3 (SPAdes) (version 2) | ecosystem: Environmental > Aquatic > Marine > Oil seeps ... | reverse complement strand
AAGATGAAAGACCAGGATGCCACGGCTGAAGAGAAAATCCGAACCCTGATTGATCAGTTAAACGCCTATATTGAGCAGTACCATGGCGGCTCGGTTGAACTGGATCGCATTGAGGGGGATGTTGTCTTTGTCAGGTTGGGCGGCGCCTGCGAAGGCTGTCCGCTGTCTGCAGCGACCCTGCAAGGTTGGATAGCAGGGACATTACGCCAATTCTTTCCTGACCTTCAAGTGGCACAGGCTGAATAATCGTCAAAGTTTGACTCGAGTAATATTGCGATTCCTTGCGTAAAGGCTGTTCTGGATAAAAATCCCCCGAATACGAAAAATCTTATCCGTTCTTCCATTGATCCTTAAGCCCTTTGCCCGATCCTGAAAAAATCTCATTCTGTACCGTTCGGTATAGTGTTTCGCTGCGCAGTTCGCTCAGCGTATAGCAGGGGGCATCCAGGTGATCAGCCAGGGCCTGTGCCAATCCCTGGTCGAAAGCTTCATGTTCCATATTGATGACGACGGACCTTATGCTCTCGCCGGCTATTTTCTCAGCGAGCTGGTGGGCTTCACCCTGGGGCGAGCCGCGCTCCAGGGCCACATTCCCGGCGCCGTCCGTCAGCGTGATCAACAGAGGTAACACATCCGGATGCAGGGTTTTTTCACGCTTCAATACCTGGTAAGCCATATTTAATCCTGCGCTGAGGGGGGTCTTTCCACCTACCGGGATGTCTGCCAGGGCACGCTGTGCCAGCAGGACCGAATTGGTGGGGGGCAGCACCAGGGTGGCACGGTCCTTCTGAAAGACGATCAATCCCACCCGGTCACGACACTGGTAAGCATCTGTTAAAAGCGACAGGATAGCCCCCTTGGTAGCTGCCATGCGTTCGGCAACAGCCATTGACCACGAGGCATCCACCAGGAACAGGATCAGGTTGGCAGCACGCCGCACGCGCACCTTGCGCTGGTAATCTTCTTTGCGGACGGCAAAAGCTACATGTTCTTCGTCCCGCATGTCCTGGCGCGCTTTTTGAAAGGGCGCTGCAGCGCGCAAGGTTGCGTCAAAGGCCAGGTCGTCTGCGCGGCCGTTGGCAGGCCGTGATTGCACATAACGTCCGCGCTTGCGGTCGGTTTGGGTTTGCGACCGGCGTCCGCCGTGCTTGCGCATCATTTCATCCAAAGGAGTATCCAGCCGGCGAGGGTCGAAGGTTTCGCCGGGTTTCACTTTTTGACCCCCGTCCCACCAGTGGGCGGTGGTGTCCTGGAAGATATCCTGTTGTGTGGGTTTCAGGGACTCGGGTCCAGGGGGTTCGTCGCTAATCTCGAGATGGGCGGCGCTGGACTTTTTTTTTGATTGGACTCCGCTTCGGAAGGGGCTTGCTGGTCTTCCTGGGGTGCGTCTTGAGATGCGGCGCCTTTAAGTTCTTCAATGTGTTCTTCAAGCTGGGTCACACCCATATCGGACTGTCGGAAAGGTCCGGCTTTCACCCGGTGCGGCAGGGCCAGTTCTGCAGCCAGGGCAATGTCATGGGGGGTGATCGCCTCTCGCCCTTCGAAGGCGGCCTGGGCACGGGAAGCCTTGAGAATCACCAGGTCAGCCCGGTGTCCGTCCACCTGCATTTTTGTCGTCAGGTCGGCGATCACCAGCAGGTCACGGCTGGTGTAACGGACACGGTTGACCAGCTGCCGGGCAGCTTCGATCTGCTGCGATAATTCCAGTTCTTGCGAGAGCCATTCCTGGCGAAAAGCCTCTGGGTCAGCTTCAAATGCCAGGTTGCGCTCCATGATCTGGACACGCTGACGGGGCTCGAGGATGCCGTGGATATCGACCGACAGCGCAAAACGATCCAGGAGCTGGGGGCGCAGATCGCCCTCTTCCGGGTTCATGGTTCCGACCAGGATAAAGCGCGCCGGGTGAGAGAAAGAGATGCCTTCCCTCTCCACGATATTCATTCCCATGGCGGCTGAATCCAGCAAGACATCCACGACGTGATCATCCAGCAGGTTGACCTCATCAATGTACAGCAGACCGCGGTTGGCAGATGCCAGGACACCCGGTTCAAAATGCCGTTCGCCCTTCTGGATGGCTTTCTCAATATCCAGCGTCCCCACCACGCGATCCTCGGTGGCTGAGATGGGGAGATTGATGAAGGGAGTTCGCCGGGTTTCAACGGGTGGATTATCCTCACCAGCGAAGTGCTCGCGGCATTCCGTGCACCAGGTCACCGGTTTTTGGGGGTCGCAGCCAAAGCGGCAGCCCTGCACAACCTGAACCGGGGGGAGCAGGGCGGCTAAAGCCCGGGCGGCCGTGGATTTGGCCGTGCCGCGTTCGCCGCGGATCAGGACGCCGCCGATGCGCGTATCGATGGCATTCAGGATCAGCGCACGCCGCATGCGCTTCTGACCGACAATGGCTGTAAAGGGATAAATCACTCGCATCAATTCAATCTTTCTTAGTTTCTCAAATTACCCATGTAGTTTACCACGTCCAGGAGGGAATCACCATGATTGTAGAAGGTATGGCGATGAGCTCGATTATTCCAGATTCATAATTGGACGCATCAGAAAACATAATCAAGTTGTGTCATCTTGAGCTACAATTGAGGCATGAGCTGGCAAATATTCGGTCACGATTGGGCGGTGAAGCTGCTGAAAATCCACGCGGCTGGTGAAAAGCTGCGGCATGCGTATTTGTTTGTTGGTCCCGAGGGGGTGGGTCGGCGGACGCTGGCCCTGCATTTTGCCCGGGCGCTCAACTGTCAGAAAGCCGCTGAGCCGGGTGAATTTTGCGGCCAGTGCCGCGATTGCAGGGGAATTCAAAAGCTGCAGCATCCCGATTTGAGCCTGGTGATGCCTGAGGAAGGCCACCAGGATATTCTGATCGACCAGGTGAGAGCGCTTCAACACACTTTGGCACTGGCACCCTACTCATCCGCCTACCGAGTTGCCCTGCTGCCGGATTTCCAGCACGTGACCATCCAGGCTCAAAATGCGCTGTTAAAGACGCTGGAAGAACCCCCGGAGAAAGTCATTTTACTGCTGACGGTAAATGACGTTGAAAGCCTGCTGCCCACGATCGTTTCGAGATGTGAAGTTATCCGCCTGCGTCCAGCCTCTCTAACAGACACGCAAGATTACCTTCAGTCCACGAGGGGGTTGAGCGAGGATCAAGCCAGGTTGATCGCACATCTTTCCGGGGGTCGGATTGGGGCTGCTATCCGAATGGTAGAAGGTCCCCGCGTGCTGGACAGCCGGCGGGAAACCATTGACGCGCTGCTGAATTTGCTGCCTGCCAGACTTTATGAGCGCTTCAAACATGCCGATGATCTCTCCAATCCGTATGAGCAGGCGCGTGAAAAAGCGGCTGGGGTATTACCCATTTGGCTTTCTTTTTGGCGGGATGTCTTTATTCGCTCATCGGGTTCAACGCTGCCCCTGGTCAACCTGGGTTTACAGGGGGAAGTGGAACGCATTGCGTCCCAAATTAATCCACAAGCTGCCAGGTCCCTGGTGATTGCGCATGAAGCTGCCATGGAGCAGCTTGAGCGGAATGCCAATGTCCGGCTATTGCTGGAGGCGCTGATGCTGCGATGGCCGAGGGTGACAGGCACTGAGCAGGAATAATGGGGTACGGCGGGATAAGGCCTTAATTTAATTCCACACGGTAAATCTTGAGATCACAAAAGCGAACCGTCATGGCATCGCCGCTGATGGTACGGGCAAATAAGCCCAGTTTGCCGCTGCGGTCTGCAGCAATTCCTTCTTCAAATTGAAAAACATCATTGATAAACAGCTGGAATCTGCCCTGATAGACCCACAGGGTCAGGCGATTGACGGCTGGCGCGGCAACTTGCATTTGAGCAGCCTGTTCCCAGTCATGCAGGACGTAATTTTGTCCGTTCTGGACCAGGTCTAAGCGAATTTCTCCCGCACAGTTGATCAGCAGCCGGTAGAAATCATTGTTGGATTGATGCCAGAAGACGATCCCGCTCTGGTCATCTTGCTCACAAATGGAGGTCTGAAGGGTGATCTCCAGGGCGAAATTCTCAGGGGTTTCGTGTTCGCTGAGGCTGAACAGCTGGGTGCTGGGTCTGGCAACAGCCAGGGTCAGGTTTTGCACGCCGAAAGCGACATTCCCGGAGGCGCCCTGCGGGGTTTGCCACAGGGAATCATCGGTGAAGGAATCCTCGACCAGCAGCTCCGTCAGGCCTTCAAGGGCGCCTTCCCGGGTGGGCTGGGGCGTTGGGCTGGGAAGCAACAGCAAGGTGGGGGTGGGCGTTGCCGGGAACCAATCGGTGGTCGGGGTAGGGCTGGTGGTCGTTGTGGCTGTGGCAGTGGGGGGCAAAGCCTGTGTGGGTACAATCAGGTCGCACCCCGAGAATGTCATCAGGCTGGCCAACGCGACGCTGAACAGGATCAGCCGGGGAAAAGTCGAATGAGAACGCTTTGGATCTATCATCAAGCCATAATTATATAACTAAAATGAAAGTCCTCCAAATGGATGGAATTTCTCAGAGATGTTATAATCTTGGCATGAAGGAACCGATGATGAAAAAGATGCTGTCCGCATTGATAATACTGGTCTCCCTGGTCCTGGTCGGGGGTGCGATCCTTTTAACACCTCAACCTGCCAGGGCGGGTTCTCTCAGCCAGGCTTCTTACCAAACACCCACGCCGAATGTGGATGGGCAAATTATCTACACAGTTCAGGATGGGGACAGCTGTACGCGCATTTTTCTGCTGACCGGGGTTGATATAGATCAATTGATTGTCCTGAATGACCTCGGATCTGAATGCAGTATTTACCCTGGGCAACAGCTGGTGATTGCCACAGTTGCACCTGCCACAGCAACCCTTGAAGGTCCGCAGGTCTCGCCAACTCCGGGACCTCTCACCGCGACACCCTTTAGCGGGAGCGGGGAATTATGCGTGGTGCTCTTTGAGGATTTGGATGGCAACCAGATGCGTGCGGAAACAGAATTCTACCTGGCGGGTGGGGTGATCAGCGTCAACAACCGCGTTGGTACTTTTTCTGAAACAATGGAGACGGTTGGGGGAGATCCAGACCTTGTCGAGCAAACCTGCTTTCAGGAGGTCCCGGAGGGTGAATATAACCTAAGTATGGGTATCCCGGAGGGTTACATTGCCACGACGAATTTGAACCTGACCTTGGAGGTTTCTGCCGGGGATACGGTCGTAGTGGATTTTGGCGCACAACCCGGCTCTGAGATGGTCAATCCACCAGAACCTGAGGATGGAAGCGGGCGTTCACCCTTACTGCTGATTGTTGGTGTCCTTTTGCTGGGAGGCGCGGGCGCATTCACCTTCTTCTTTATTCGCTCCAGAGCCAAACCCTGATCAGTGCGAAGTACGCTGCTCTAACCAAACATCCCCCTCATTGTGATACCCATGGGATTCCCAAAAACCTAAGCGGTCTTCCCTTATAAATTCCAGGCCGCGCAGCCACTTGGCGCCCTTCCACAAATAAACATCTTTCATTGGATCAGACCCCGGGATAGCACCTACCACGCCCCGCAGGGGGAAGCCGTGTTCTGGAGTCAGCGGTTGTCCTTCGTAATGGGTTGCCAGGAGAAAATTTTCCTGCATGGCAACATCCAGAGGAAGGTTGGTCGTATAGCCAAAATCAGCATGCTGCATGATGAAGCGTGCCCCTGGTTTGGGTACGATCCAGCCGCCATCAATCAGAGCTCTCAAGGCAATCCCTTCCCACTCGGTATCGAGCTTGCTCCAGGTGGTGACGCAGTGCAGGTCCAGGCGGATGCGAGTGTGGGGCAGTGCCATGATCTGGTCCCAGGTCCAAAAGACCGACTTTTCTACTTCACCCCAGATCCTGAAATCCCAGGTGGAGGGGTTAAAGGAGGGGATGGGTCCCTGGTGGAGGATGGGAAATCCTGTCGTGAGATGCTGCCCTGGCGGGATGCGTGGATCAGCTTTCAAGGTCTCAATCAGGGGTAGACAAAACGTTCGCCGGGTGCCAGGATGTGCACTCGGGCATCCGTTTCAGCCTGCACTTTCTCTGCCCATGCCTCGGCATCCTGGGCGATCAGGTCGAAGGTGTTGTAGTGGATGGGGATCACGACTTCCGGTGAGAGCAGCTTCACAGCTCTCAGGGCGTCAGCCGGGCCCATGGTGTAGTTATCCCCGATTGGGATGACCGCCAGGGTGATCCCTTCTTCGCCGATCAAGCGCATATCCCCAAACAAACCGGTATCTCCAGCCAGGTAAACCTTTTCATCGGCATTGGTGGTGAGCAAAAAGCCAGCCGGGTTGCCGCCGTCGCTGCCGTCCGGCAGCCGGGAGCCGTGCAGCGCCAGTGTCAGCTTTAAGTATCCAAAGGGATAGGTGAATCCGCCGCCGATGTGCTGGGCATGCACCTTGACGCCCTTCTGCCCCAACCAGGTGCAGATCTCTGCATTGGCGATAACCGTCGCACCGGTGCGCTGGGCGATCTCAACGGTATCGCCAATATGATCGCCGTGGCCATGCGTCACCAGGATATAATCCGCTTCGACCGTTTCCGGGTTTAGATCCGTTGCCGGGTTATTCCTCAGATAGGGGTCGATCAGAAGTTTGTACCCATCAGCGACCAGGCCCAGGGCCGCATGCCCGATAAATGTCAGTTCAAATGCCATAAAAAGACTCCCTTCATATTGTTCGTTTAGTCTTATTATACATCGTGGGAGCTTGAATCAGCCTTTCATCCTGGGCAGCCTGCGCTTTAAAGAGGGTGTCTCCCTGAGGCAAGTTCTACATCATCAGGTTCGTGACGCAACATATTCCCATTAGAAAAGGCTGGTTATGATAGAATACGGCTATGTCTTTGTCACTCGAAAAATTGTCTGATTCTCAACGCTTACGAAAAATAGACAATTAATGAGCATTCTTTTGCAAACAAGGAAATTAATATGAAGCTTCATCCCCGAGAGTATTCAGGTCTTTCGACCTTTTTGACTCATTATCTGGAATCTGACAACGCGCAAAACGCGCACATTTCACCGATCTATCAAAATTCAGTGTTTACCTTTGACAGCACGGATGAAGGGGCTGCCATCGCGGCCGGAGAAAAGCCTGGTTATTACTACACGCGCCTGAACAACCCCAACCACCAACAGTTAGCGGACAGGCTGGCCGCGTTGGAGGCCTGGGACCTCATGAAGCAAAACCAGGACGCGATGCCAGATGAGCTTGTCGGGGGCTTGGTGTTTGCTTCTGGCATGGCCGCGGTGACGGCTGCTATCCTGGCTGCGGTCAGGAGCGGCGAGACTGTGCTGACCCAGGCGGCTTTATATGACGGCACCTACCTCTTCTTCAAACAGCTTGCGCCGCGCTACGGGATCAAAGTGGTCTGGATTGATGAAAACACGCCGGCTGGATGGGAAGCAGCCTTCAAGAAACATCCCGAAGCAAAGCTGGCTTACATTGAAACTCCGGTCAACCCCACTTTACGTTTGACGGATATCAAAGCTGTGGTCAGGCTGGCACACCAACATGGGGCGCGGGTGGCTGTGGACAACACCTTTGCCACGCCTTACTGCCAGCGTCCCCTCACGATGGGGGCGGACCTGGTGGTGCACTCGACAACCAAGTACCTGTCCGGCCACGGCCAGGTGCTGGGCGGTGCGCTGATCACCACCGATTTGGAGCTCTTGCGAGGTGAGATTTACCAGGTCTATAAAATATTGGGCGCGACGCCCAGCCCCATTGATACCTGGATGGCGAACATCGGCTTGAAGACTTTCGAACTGCGCATGGGGCGGCACTGCCAGAATGCGTTGCGCATCGCCAAACGCCTCGAAGACCATCCTGGCGTGAGCCGGGTCTATTACCCGGGCTTGACCAGCCACCCGGATTATGACCTGGCACGGGTACAAATGCTCGATTACGGCGGGATGGTCGCCTTTGAGCTGAAAGGTGGGTTGGAAGCTGGGAAACATATGATGGACCAGGTGCGGGTGGCCACCCTGGCCGTCAGCCTGGGGAATGTTGATACGCTTGTGCAGCATCCTGCCAGCATGACCCATCGCAACACACCCCGGGAGAAGCGCCTGGCTGCCGGGATCACCGACGGCCTGGTGCGATTATCGGTGGGCATTGAGGATTCCGCTGACCTGGCAAGGGACCTGCTGCACGCCATCCCGAAATAGCCCCTTTAATTGCTAGCGATGATAAGTAATCAAAAATCGGAACAGCATGTAATTAAACTGTCCCGATATTCTCTTAGATTTGTTTCAAATTAATGTTTAATACTCGTAGATGCTTCCGCCGATGAACTCACGGATGACGGAGTTCTCCGGGACGATCGAATCGTCTTCGATGGGTTCCAGGGTCTGCATCAGCCGGTACACACGGCTGGCACGCTCGTAGGCATCCTTGCGCAGGGGATCATCCTTGTAGGCTTCTGTCCATCGGGCAAAGTCATCAAACAGCTTGGGCTTGTACATCGGCATCTCATAGGGCATGGCGCTGTTGACGATGGTGTCGGTGGTGTTGACGAAGGGGATGATATTGCGCAGTTCGCTGGCGCGCACATAATGCCAGTGCAGCAGTGTTTTCGTGGGATCATAGGCGCGATGAGATGCATCCCTGAGCATGCGGCGGATCAGGCGGATATCGGTCCAGCGGATATAATGCCCGTCCGGATCTTTGAGCTGCAGCAGGGGTTCGATATACAGCCGAAATTTGTGCTCTGGGGGAATGTCCCTGGTCATATCCGGGAAAAGCCCATGCAGGCTGTCAATCAGGATCACCTCATTAGCCGCCAGCTTCATGGGCGTTTGTGCCAGGTGGCGTGTACCTGTCTTGAAGTCATAAAATGGGATCTTGACTTCTTCCCCTTCGAACATCCGTGTGAGGTGTTCATTGATCAGCGCCAGGTCCAGGGCTTGCGGGGTTTCGAAGTCATAATCCCCGAACTCATCTTTGGGGTGCATGGCGAGATCGAAGAAATAATGATCAACATTCAATGTCACTAATTTCATATCATAACGCGACAGGCGTTCAGCCAATTTGATGGTCGTGGTGGTCTTGCCGGAAGAGGACGGGCCGGCGATGATCACCATCCGCAGTTGATCTTTGCGTTCCACAATCTGGTTGGCGGCATTTTCCACATCTTCATGGTAGAACGCCTCGGAAGCCCCCACAATCTCGGACAGTTCACCCTTCCGGATGCGCTCATTCAAATTTTCAACGGTGTGAAAATTGTGGTCTGCAGCCCAATCCAGGATCCGCCATAGCCTCGACCAGGGGATATTGCTGGAGGGTTCTGCCCGCCGTTCAGCTCGCTGCTCCCGCAGGCGTGCCCGTTCTGCCCGGTAGAGGATATACGCCTTGGCGACTCTGGCATGGCCCTCTTCAATCAGAACCATTTCAACCATATCCTGGATCTGTTCAACGTGTGGGGTTTCGCCCTGTGGAATTTCCTCTTCCAGGGATTTGATGACATTAACCGTCAATTTTTCCGCTGTGCGTTTATCGCGTCCGCCAACAGCGACTGCCGCGCGGTAAATGGCGTTGGTGATCCTTTGGGGTGTGAAATCCACCACGGACCCATCACGTTTGACGACGGATTTGAATCTGGTCATTTCGGCTCCTTTCCAAAAATACCCAGTAAAAAGGTCAGTATTGTAATTATTATATCGAATGATGGAAATTTTCGCCAAGCAGTATCCTGATTTGTACGATACAAACTTGTGTATAATAGGAGTGTGATCATCCCACAACCTATCGGTTGATGCAATATACAAGTTTTTCGTTTCAGATTTTATCCACCTAAAAGAGACCCAGACCTCTAATAGGAGAAAGCACTCACGGGAGGTAAGCATGAAAGCAAAATATCGTCTCCTCTATGTGTGTTTGATGCTGGGTTTCGCCGTCCTGGCGTGTCAATTGCCAAGTTGTTTCGATGGCGTTGAGGAAATCATGGTGGATATCTCTGAATCAATCAGAGAAACACCGGGCCAGACGTCGGTCGATGAACTCCCCTCGCCAACGGCCGCTATAACTGAGACGTCCACCCAATCCCCTTCTCTCACAGCGACAGACATCGCCCTTGATCTGACGGTTTATCCTGCACCAACGCTTTCAAGCCTGTCCATGGTCACGGGTACACGGGGTTGGGCTCTGGCTGACCAGAAAGATGTGATTTTGGTAACCGCTGATGGGGGAGAAACCTGGTTGAACGCCACACCTGAGGAGCTGGACCTTGCCCCTGGCAGCCCAATCCTGGGCATTCGCACTTTTTTTCTGGATGAAAGCACAGCCTGGTTCACGCCGAACATTTCTGGCAGCGCATTACTTTACCAGACGCAGGATGGCGGTCAAAGTTGGATAAAAACATCCATACCATTTGATAATGCCAGCTATTATTTTATGACCACAAACGATGGTTTTGCCCTGGTGGACCTGGGTGCAGGTGCAGGGTCGCATTATGTCGCCATTTACCGCACCAACGACGGCGGCCAATCCTGGTCCGAGGTCTTTACACATGAGCCTGGTGAAAGCAAATCCTTGCCAGAGGGCGGGAGTAAGAGAGGGATAACTTTCCTGGACGCGGACAGGGGTTGGATTGGGGGCAACAGACCGATGACGGATGATTTTTACCTGTACTTCACCATGGATGGGGGGATGACCTGGGAGCAGGAGAAGGATATTTCCCTGCCGAATACCTTTTCCGGCAGCATGCTGGATGTCTGGCAGCCTTTCTTTGTGAATAACCTGACTGGTTATCTGCCTGTACGGACTATCCCCGCTTCAGGTGACTTCTATCTGCTGATCTACCGGACAGATGATGCCGGCAAGACCTGGACCTATCAGAGTTCAATCCAGGAGGGGCGCCAGGTCGATTTTATTACTGTCTGGGATGGATGGGCGGTCGCAGCAGATACCTTATATCAGACTAATGATGGAGGGCAGACCTGGTCGTTGTTGGCAGCATCTGGCATCCCGAATGGTGAATTTTTCCTGGGCATCGACTTTGTGGACGGTCAGCAAGGCTGGGCGGTTACGACCCCGGATGACAGCACCTGGGATCCGCGCAAATTATATCGAACAACGGATGGCGGCGAATCCTGGACCTTGTTGTCCCCATAAATGCACTGTTGATTTGCCAGGATTAATCTTCATTCTGAGCCTTCAGCGGCTTTGTAAAAGAATCGACACGACGCAGTTCTGTACCGCAGTTGCTGCAGAATATATCCCCGGGGCTTGAGCGCTTTCCGCATTCGTGGCAGAAAACCATTTGTTTTTCGGGGTTCCTGATTCCGACGCCGTCCACCACATGCGTTTGTTTTTCTCTGGTCTTGTAATGGAACCACAAGTAATATATGCCAACCAGGACCAGTACGGCGACTGCAAAACTCAACAGCCACAGGACAACGCTCAAAGGTGACGGGGTTTTGCCTGGGGTGGTTTCATTCACATCCATAGCTGGCGCCACAGGTAGAGCAGGGTAGGCGGGATTGGAAGTGTTTTTTGTGTACATCAGGGAGAGTGTGAATACTTCACCGGCAGGTACAGACCCCAGCTCTCCAGTATAGTATTCAATATTGCCAGACCCGGTGAACTTTTCATCCATTGCTGGTTGTGAGTGGATATCACTGCCCCCGAAGGGTTGTCGAATGTTCAGGCTGAGCGAATCGACAGGATAGATGGACAGCCATTCAAACTCAAAGAGCCGCTGCTCCCCTTCTTTGACCAGGTTGGGATCATAATATTCAACTTCAATGACCCGCGTAATGGTGGTGAACCGGACGTCTTTCCATAATCCGATGTCCTCCACGTCAGTTTGAAGCCCCAGGGTATCATTATCTTCGTTCAAATTACTGATGGTTAGCGACTGTGCATCAACGGGAATTTGCAGCGTGAGATCCACCGGCATTCGCGAGCCTTCATCCAGCTGAATTTCATACCTTACCAGCATGGATGGACGGTTAAATTCGGGATACAGGCTGATATCAAGGGAGACAATTTGTATCCCGTGCGTCGTTTGGGCTGCAGCGGAACCCCAGAATGGGCTGATAAAAATATATAATAAGAAGGCGAAAAGGATCGTGAGTGGTTTCTTCACTGTTTGATAGCAGAGGGCAGCCGTTTTTGGTTGATGGATAACAACTTACAGACCTATTATACTCATAAGATGCATTCTCTGGTTATTATTATACACTTCTGAGACAGGCAAAGTAACCTTGGGTATCAATTATCCAATTGGGAGCAGTCCACCAACCAGATGTAATGGTATAATGCGTTCCTTGGAAAAATCTAAATTAAAGAAAGTGTGACTATGGCGAAAACAACTATTTCATGTCCTCAATGCAGACAGCCTGTTGCGGCTGAGATCACCCGTTTGTTTGATGTTCGGGAAAATCCCCAGGCGAAACAGATTTTACTTTCCGGTGCTTATAACCTGATCCAATGCCCTCACTGCGGCTATCGGGGGCAGGCACCAACGCCCATTGTCTATCATGATCCCGAAAAAGAACTCTTATTAACCCATTTTCCCCCTGAACTGCAAGTTCCCGTCAATCAGCAAGAGCAAATGGTTGGATCTCTGATTAAAAGGGTGATGGAAAATTTGCCCATGGAGCGACGTAAAGCATATTTGTTCAAGCCGGAAACGATGTTGACACGTCAGCGTTTGGTTGAACGCATTCTTGAAGAGGATGGGATCACACCTGAAATGCTAAAAGCCCAGCAAGATCGACTGAATCTGCTGCAGCGGCTGGCCAGCATCTCCTCGGAGTCAAGGCCCGAGGTGATTCAGCAAGAGGAAGATTTGGTCGATGAGCAGCTGCTGATGATTTTGCAGCGCTTGATCCAGAGTGCAGCTGCATCAGGGGAAGAAGAGAGCACCCAGATTCTGGTCGGGCTGCAGCAGGACATCCTTGAAAATACTGAGTATGGCCAGGCGGTGCTGGAACAGGCACAGGAACAGCAGGCTGCCATGCAAGCCCTGGAGGATGCCAGCAAAGACGGCCTGACACGACAGAGCCTGCTGGAGCTGATCATTGATGCGATGGATAGCGAGGTTCGACTGGCGACATTGGTCAGCATGGCGCGTGGTGGACTGGACTATGGATTCTTTCAGCTGTTATCAGAACGGATCCAAAACACATCCGGCGCAGAGCAAGCAAAATTGACGGAATTACGTGAGAAGCTACTGGAAATGACTCACGAGATCGATGAGGCGATTAAAGAGCAGGAAGGGGTCGCACAGGAGCTCATCGATGAGATTATTGGCCGTGACGATATCGAAGAAGCCACCATGCAGGCTCTGCCGTCGATTAATGAAATCTTTCTAGAGGTACTGCGCAAACGCATCCAGGAAGCGCGCAAGGATGACGATCAGGCACAACTTGAGAAGCTTCAAGCCGTCGCCGGCGCTATTCAAAAAGTCAGTGCACCAGGCGCGAATATTGAGCTGATTGAGGCTTTAATTCAAGCAGAGGATGAAGATGGGATCAACACTATCCTGAATGAGAATGCGGATGAAATCACGGATGAATTCATGCAATTTATGATGAACCTGTTGAACCAGACACAGCAGGAAGAAGGCCGTCAGGCGACGGCGGATAAACTGCATCAGGTTTACCGGCAGGCGCTTAAATTTTCAATGAAACGTAATTTGGAACAAGAAGCCTGACTTTTTAAAATGGCGTGCTGGGGGGATTATCAAGACGTAAACCGTGTCCCCTGACGGTGACGATATATTCTGTTTCCGGGTCGATTTCTGTCAGCCGATCACGAAGACGGCGCACCAGCGCATCCAGGGCCTGTTCCGTGACACCCTCTGCTGCTCTTCCCCAAACAGTTGTGATGATTTCCGAGCGTGAGATGACTTCTCCCGATTTCTCATACAGTTCCTGGAGTAAATTGAATTGTGAGGCGGATAAGGGGGGATCAATTTCCCGGTCCAAGACCCATACCCTGCGTGCCGCGACGTCAACCTGCAGGCGCTTTTTTTGAATCTCCAGTGGTAAGCCTTCCAGGGGCATGGTGGCATCTGAACTGAGGTAGATAAAGTGCTGGGCCAGTGAGATTTGCACTTCATCACCATCTGTCAGGGGGGTTGGCTCCTGCAGCAGCCGTCCGTTGAGATAGGTGCCGTTCTTGCTGTTCAGGTCTTCAACAACTGCCCCAGTTGAGCCTGACCTGATCCGGGCATGGTGCCGAGAGACCTGGCGCAGGGGAATAATGATATCGCAATCCGATACGCGACCCATCAGCAAATCCGTTTTGATCTTCCAGCGCTGTCCCTCTAATGGGCCGGCTTGTGCGATCAACAGGGGGAACTCTTTGTTATGATTCGTGTCCATCTTTTATCCGTTTTTAGTGAATCAAACCTTTCACGATGAAAACCTGCTGCGCGTTTCATGGGAATTGATTTGATATAATTATAGTATACAAGCAGTCATCCAAAGCATAACACAACAACAGGAAATAAATCTGAGGACATCCAATGTATAAGAAAAAACCCAGTCGCAGCACTTACCGTTCATTTTTTTGGCCGATCCTCCTGCTTGGTGCTGGCGTGATCTGGCTTTTGGTCAATATGAGTGTGATTCCGGAAGAAAACCTTTGGTTTCTATATCAGCTGTGGCCGGCTCTGATCATTGTTGCTGGCCTGGATGTCATGTTTGCGCGCCGGCTGCCCTTGGTTGGCGTTTTGTTGGCCCTGCTGCTGGTCGCAGGTGTGGTATATGTCCTGCTGACTGGCGCGGCGCTGGGTTTGGAGGGCAAGCCGGAGCCACAGATGGACTCCTTCGAACTGGCGGTTGGGGAGACACAACAGGTTCAGCTTGACCTGAAACTTTCGACCCAGGATACCGTTATCAAAGCCCTTGAGGATTCAAATGATCTAATTGAAGCAGACGTCTGGCATTACGGTGATATGGAATTCATCGTGGATGGCAGCCAGAAGAAGCATATCGAGTTTCGCCATACCGGCTTCCTTTCAGGCTTGCCAGGGTTCATTTATGCAAACTATCAGGAGGATTTGACCTGGCACATTGGTCTAAATCCTGATGTCCCGTTTTCAATCCATGCCGACGCCAGTACGGGCCATTCTAAATTTGACCTTTCGGGTATCCGCCTGGAGGAGCTGGTGTTTGATGGCAGTACAGGGAGGAGCAAGATTATTTTGCCCGAGTCAACAAACGCTTACCAGGTCACATTGGAAGGCAGCACGGGTGCGATGTGGGTCAGTTTGCCGACGGAAGCGAATCTGACCCTGCACCTGGAGGGGTCCACTGGAGAGATCGTGCTGGATGCACCCGAAGGCGCACCGATCCAGGTGGAAGTTCTGAAAGGAGGCACAGGGGATGTGATCCTACCAGCTTGGGTTGGAAAAACCAGCGGTCGTGAAGATCGTGATGAGGGTCTCTACCAGAGTGAGTCCTTTACTAGTGCCGATTTCCGGATGCAAATTATTGTTGAGGATATCAGCACCGGTAATATCGTCCTGGAATGATCTTGCGGTCTTGATGGTCACTGAAGAAACCAACAACCCGGAGAATCTTAATCACGACCCACTGCAATCCTATCAAGTGGCTGTCATTGCAGACATTCACGGGATCCTGCCGTCATTAAAGGCTGTCCTGAGGGCGATGGAGGACGACCCGCCTGATGAAATCATCGTTGCCGGGGATTTTTTAGGGGGCCCACAGCCGTGTGCGGTGCTGTCAGTGCTGCGTGAGCAGTGCTGCCGCTTCATTTTGGGGAATGGCGAAGTAAACATGCTCAAAATGCGGCAGGGCACAGCGCCTGACGCATGGTGGACCCACAGCCAGTTTGACCTGGGCAGGTGGATCTATGATCAACTGGATGAAAACATCTTCAAATTCCTGGAACAGCAGCCTGAACAATATGTGGTCCAACCCGATGGAACGAGGCCCATCCGGGTGGTGCACGGTGCACCCTGGGACGTGAACAAGCTCGTTTTTCCAGATAAAGAGCCGGATGTCCTCGATCGAGCCCTGGATATGGTCCCGGAAGATGTGTTGGTGTTTGCCCATACCCACTTGCCGGACATCATTAGGCGCAACGGCAAGCTGGCGGTCAACCCTGGGTCAGTGAGCAACAACCTGAACGGGGATGTGCGTGCCAGCTATGCCTCACTTCGCTGGGATGGTGAGGTTTGGCAGCCGGCGATTCACTACGTCCCCTATGACCTGGATGAAGTTATCTCAGCCTTTTATCAGACAGGATTTTTGGAAGCTGCCCGCCCCCTGACCCGTGCCTTCCTGGAATCCATTTTAACGGGTAAAAATACCGCCTTGGACTATATCCTGTTCGCGTTTGATCAGGCTCGAGCAGCAGGACATGGGGACCTCGATGTGGTGCCGGATGACATCTGGCTGGCAGCGGAAGCCGATTTTCCCTGGCAGTTAGATTTTTAGGAGGTATTTATGATGGTGCAAAACAGTGCAAACGTCCATCTGGCACAACCTGCAGATTTAGCCTTTGTCAGCCGGGATGGGTATGTGTCGCAGGAGATAATTTTGCATAAGATTAAGCAGGGGGAGTGCTTTGTCCTGGAGGTGGATGGTCAGTATGCTGGATATCTCAGGCTGGAATTTTTGTGGTCGCTGATTCCCTACATATCCCTGGTGATGATCCTGGAAGGATATCGAAAAAGGGGTCACAGCTGGAACTTGCTTGGTTTTGTAGAAAATTATTTACTGGAGAGAGGATTTACCGTCCTCTACAGTTCATCTCAGGCGGACGAGCCCAGCCCACAGGCTTGGCATCGGCATATGGGGTTTGAGGAATGCGGGGTCATCAATGGCATCAATGCAGGTGGCATCGGGGAAATCTTTTTTCGCAAGACCTTGTGAGGGTAGATTTTATTAACGTTCTATTATAAAGCTTTTACAGTTGTTCCTTTTCAGACAAAATTTGGTAGAATCACCGTAGACCTTGAAAATCGGGCATAAAATTATTGTATTGTTATGGAGAATGGCTTGATAGCTAACGAGGTCGCCAATGTCCCCCTGGATCCGATTTCAACTTTAATTTGTGACCGTCCAGGAATGGATTTTAATGGATACAAGTAATGATTAAGGAGGTAAGCCGTGGCTGGAATAGATAATTTCACACCTAAAGCACGACACGTCCTCAGCCTGGCTCAAAAACAAGCAGAACGATTAAGCAAGCCCCAGATCAGCACAGAACATCTGCTGATTGCGCTGATTAACCTGGAAGGCAGTATTGCCAGCCGGGTATTGCGGGACCTGGGCTTGGAGAGTGACCGCGTGAAGGCTCTGGTTGAAGATGAACTGGGCTTTGGCGAGCATGATGGGCAGATCACGCTGTCGCCCGGGATGCAGCAGGTGATTCCTTTTGCAATGGAAGAAGCCAAGAAGAAGAATCAAACTGCTGTAGGGACCGAACATTTGCTGCTGGGTTTAACCCGCCTGAAGGGGTGTCAGGCGATGATTATTTTGGGGAAGCTTGGTGTCACAAACGAACAAATCCGCCGTCAAATTGACCGCATCTTGCGGGAGTCATCCGGCGAGTCGCGACCGGCGTTGACCGGCCGCTCAAGCAGTAAACGACGCCGTTCTAAGAAGGAAGATCCAGATAAAACACCACTGATTGACCAGCTGGCAACGGACCTGACCACCCTGGCTGAGGAAAATAAGCTGGACCCTGTGATCGGTCGTCAGATTGAAATTGAGCGCGTGATTCAAATTTTAGCGCGCCGTACCAAAAACAACCCAGCCCTAATTGGTGAACCCGGTGTGGGTAAAACAGCCATCGTCGAGGGGCTCGCACAGCGCATTACTGAGGGGGATGTGCCGGCACCCTTGCTGGATAAGCGCTTGCTACAGTTGGATGTGGGCTCACTCGTGGCCGGCACCATGTATCGCGGTCAATTTGAAGAGCGCTTGAAGCGCGTCATCGACGAATTGAAGTCTTCCGAGGCGATCCTTTTCATCGACGAGGTGCATATGCTGGTCGGTGCTGGTTCAGCTGGTTCCTCAGTGGACGCAGCCAACATTCTCAAGCCAGCCCTGTCCCGGGGCGAGCTGCAGGTGATTGGTGCGACCACGCTGGATGAATATCGCAAGAACATTGAGAGCGATGCCGCACTCGAGCGGCGCTTTCAGCCGATTATTGTGAATGAGCCAACGGTTGAAGAAACCATTGAAATTCTGCATGGCGTGCGATCGGCGTATGAAGACCATCACCGCCTGATCATTGAAGATGACGCCCTCGAGTCCGCTGCCAAACTCTCAGCGCGCTATGTGAGTGACCGCTTCCTGCCAGACAAGGCTATTGACCTGATCGATGAATCGGCGTCCCGAGTACGCATGTATAAAAGCCCGGCTGCTTTGAATGCCAAAGACATCATCACTGACCTGCGAAAGCGCCGGAAAGAACTGGAAATCGCCAAGGAGGATGAGGATTACGACCAGATTGACGATCTGCAATCCCAAATCGACGAACTTGAAAGCAAGCTAGAAGACCTGCGCAAGATTTGGGACCGCAGCAAGAGCCCCCATGTGACGACCGAAGACATTGCTGAAGTGATCTCGATGTGGACCGGGGTTCCTTTAATGCAGCTCGAGACAGAGGAATCTGCACGCCTGTTGGAGATGGAATCCACGCTCCGCGAACACATCATTGGGCAGGATGAAGCGATTGAAACCATTTCAAAGGCAATTCGACGGGCACGGGCAGGATTGAAGGATCCCTCCCGCCCTGTGGGCTCCTTTATCTTCCTGGGTCCAACTGGTGTCGGAAAAACTGAGCTGACCAAAGCCCTGGCTGAATTCATGTTTGGCAGTGCGGATGCCCTGATCCAGCTGGATATGTCCGAGTTCATGGAACGGCACAGCGTCAGCCGGTTGGTAGGTGCCCCGCCTGGATATGTTGGCTACGATGATGCGGGCCAGTTAACTGAGGCTATCCGCCGCCGGCCATATTCAATTGTTGTGTTTGACGAGATAGAGAAAGCCCATCCCGAAGCCCATAATTTGCTTTTGCAAATCATGGAGGAAGGGCACCTGTCTGATGCCAAAGGCCATAAGGTGGACTTCCGCAACGCGATCATTATCATGACCACCAATGTAGGGGCAGATATGATCCAGCGCCAATCAACGTTTGGTTTTTCGCTGACCGTTGACGAGACGCAGGAAGAAGCACAGGCTTACCAGGAAATGCGCAAAAAGCTGACCGAAGCGCTCAAGCGCAGCTTCAGACCGGAATTTATCAACCGCCTGGATGGCGTGATCGTCTTCCGTTCATTGAATAAAGAGGACATCCGAAAGATCGTCCAGTTAGAATTGGACAAAGTCAATGACCGCTTGATTGAAAATCAAATCCAGATGCATGCGACCGATGAAGCCCTGGCTTTCCTCGCCGAGGAAGGTTACAATCCCGAAATGGGTGCCCGACCGCTGCGCCGTGTGATCCAGCAGAAAATTGAGGACCGCCTGTCTGATGCAGTTCTGGCGAAGGAATTTGAAGAAGGTCAGCATATCCTGATCGATATTGAAACGGTAGAAAAAGATGGTGCTGAAGTCAAACAGATCGTGCTGAAGCACGATGATGAAGGCCATCAGAAGGAAGAGCCCGATCTGGCGGCTGTAGGGTCGTAAGAAATGGCAAAGACCAGGACACGTTTCGTCTGCCAGGAATGCGGCAGAACCGCTCCAAAAGCCCTGGGCCGCTGTCCCCAGTGTGGTGCTTGGGACAGCATGGTCGAAGAAATTGTAGAATCGAGTAGGACCGCCCACAGCCCCGTGAGTCTGCAGGGGCTGGGCGGTCTTTCTGTCCCCAAACGTCTCAATGACATCGTAGGGGATAGTGAAGAGCGCATCCCCGTCCCCGTTGAGGAATTCGCACGTGTGCTGGGGGGCGGCGTGGTGCCGGGTTCGATTGTTCTGATCGGGGGCGATCCTGGGATTGGCAAGTCGACGTTAATGCTGCAAATGACCATGCAAATGGCTGACGCTAACCGGGTGCTGTATGTGTCCGGGGAAGAATCGGAGCGGCAGATTAAGATGCGCGCGATGCGCCTGCTGAGAGGTATCGACGGTTCACCGGGGGAATTGCCCGAGGAACTTTTTCTGGTGACTGAAACCAATTTAGAAGCCATCCTGGAGCATGTCCAGTCGATCAAGCCGCGCTTGCTGGTAGTTGATTCGATCCAAACCGTCTACCGCCCGGAGTTGGAATCCAGTGCAGGGTCGATCTCCCAGGTGCGGGAAAGCGCCTCTCGCCTGAGAGAAGTGGCAAAGCGAAGCGGGATCGCGGTTTTTGTGATCGGACATGTGACCAAGCAGGGCACCATCGCCGGTCCGCGTGTGCTTGAACACATTGTGGATACAGTCCTCTATCTTGAAGGGGACCGCTTCCAGGCTTATCGCTTGCTCCGATCGGTGAAGAATCGATTTGGAGCTACTTCTGAGGTAGGCGTGTTTGAAATGCAAGAGCGCGGGATGATCGAGATCAGCAATCCCTCTGAAGCATTCCTGGCTGAACGTATGGTGAATGCACCGGGTTCGGCGATCGCCGTGACGATGGAAGGCACCCGGCCCTTGCTGGTTGAAATCCAGGGGCTGACCAGCCATACTAATTTTGGGAATCCCCGTCGAACGCCAAACGGGATTGATTTCAACCGCCTCCTGCTGATCACAGCGGTATTGTCAAGGCGCTTGAATATCAGGCTGTCAGAGCAGGACGTTTTTGTGAATGTGGTCGGGGGGTTGAGAATTAATGAACCGGCAGCAGACCTGGCGGTAGCTGCCGCAATTACCTCTTCCCTCAGGGATCAAGCTGTGCGGGCAGACCTGGTCCTGGTGGGGGAACTGGGGCTTTCGGGGGAGCTGCGCATGGTCGGACAAATTGATTCTAGGCTGCGGGAAGCAACCAGCTTGGGATTCAAGCAGGCCGTTGTGCCGCGCCGCTTGCACCGTAAGCAGCCATTTCCAAAAGGAATTGAGGTGCTGGAAGCTCGATCGTTGCGAGATGCGCTGAATCTCGCTCTGATCAAATAGCCTTCGCGTTCCTGTGCTTGATCCCATTCAACGTTATAATGGAGCTTACCACAACCCCAAGAGGGGATGGTCAGTCTTAGATGAACAGGATGTCATTATGTCGAATTCTTTATTGGATATGCAACCACTCTCCCGCTTACGCCGTAACCACGGCCTGGAACATGCCACAATCAACGTCTTGAACGAGAAATATCCTGGTGTCAAGCTGGGCGGCATGTCCACGCCCTTTGGCTTCACAATCATGGCAAACTTGCCCACTGAGGTAGTTGCTGAAGGCGCTATTGAAGCTTTGAAAAGGCTGCGGGCGGGAGAAGGGAAGCTGGCTATGCACCCCAACTGCGGCACGAATTTTGCCATGGCTGGTGCAGTTGCTGGGACAGCAGCCTGGTTGGGCACACTTGGTTCCGGGAAGGAATTCAAGCACAAATTAGAGCGTCTGCCCCTGATCATCATGCTGGCAACCATCAGCCTGATCCTCACACGCCCCCTGGGTCCGCTGATGCAAAAATATGTCACAACAGATAGCGACCCGGGAGGATTAGAACTGGAACGCGTTGAAACCGCTGTACGGGCGGGAGTGCGCATGCACCGTATCCTCACCCGGGATTGAGCCTATTGATGTCAGATGATAAACCGGTTGTCTATATTATGCGAGGAGATGACCGCCAGGCGATAGAAGCCCATATTAATAATTTTTATCGTGGCTTGGGGGCACCCGACATGGCTGATATGAACTTCACCCGACTGGAAGGCAAACAGGCGGATTTGAATGACCTGCGTTCCGCAGCCCTGGCATTGCCATTCTTAACAACACGCCGCCTGGTGGTGGTTGAAGACGCCCTTAAGATGGTTGAGGGTGGTCGTTCCTCGGGGGATAGAGATAAATACCTGGCTTTGTTCGATTCACTGCCCAATTCAACGGCCCTGGTGTTGGTTATCCAGGACACGCAAAAGATGCGAAAACGCAGCGGGCGCTGGGAAACTTACTGGGAACAGCTCAATCAAAAGCACTGGCTGATGAAATGGGCAGCTCAGGCAGGCGGTCGGGTGTATATCCAGGATTGCGCCCTGCCGGGGGACAGGGAAATGGGAAATTGGATTCGGAAAAAAGCTGAAGAAAAGGGTGGGAGTTTTACAATAATGGCAGCCCAAATGCTGGCTGATTATGTGGGCACGAACACCCTGCGTGCTGACCAGGAGATCACCAAACTTCTCACTTATGTGAATTTTGCACGACCGGTGGATGACGATGACGTACGCCGCCTGGGTATCCAGGACCAGCAGAGCGATGTTTTTACCATGGTGGATGCCATCGGTCATCGAAATGGACAAAAAGCCCTGGAGATGCTGCACATCCTGCTTGAAGAAATGGCTTTTGGAGGGCTGTTTTCAATGGTTGTGCGTCAATTTCGCCTGATCCTGCAGGCACGAGAGATCATGGATGGGGGAGGTGGCGAACGTGAGGTCGCCAGAATCCTGGGACTGCAGCCGTTTGTGGCAAGAAAAATCGTGGGGCAAGCGCAGAAGTTTGACCTGGGTGCCTTGGAAAACATTTATCATCATTTACAAAAAATTGATCTGGATGTTAAAACCAGCCGCATTGATGGGGAGATTGCCCTGGACCTGTTTATCACCCAGGTTTCCAGCGGGATTCTTTAAATTTCAATCAGAAAATTATTCTCCTTCATCGGATGATTCTTGATCCTGTTCCCTGCCATGCCGGTGCGTTTGTGCGGTATCTCTGTCCCTGTCCGCTGCACGAATTTTCTCAACAGAGTCAAGCACACTCCTGGTTTGTATCTGGACGATGAGCGCCATGCCGACCAGTATCCATAGTGGGGGGACCGCAGTGGAAACAGCGCTGATCACCAGGGTCACCAGCAGCACTTTCAGTGCTTCCAGGGGACGGCGTACGAGGACCACATAGCCGTTACGGATGGCAATCAGGACATTTTTCTCCTTTTGGAGGAGTAAAAGGGGAAAGCTAAACTGGTTGATCGCTGCCCAGATGATGGCAAAAACCACTCCCGCTGCCACAGCGTATGGGTGCCAGTCCTGAGTCCCCTCTCGAAAAAACCAGATGCTGCCGAAGGAAACCAGGTAGCCCAGGAGGATCAGCAGCCCCCACTGCAAGCTGAAGAACCAGTGCTTTCGAAATCCTTCCCACACACTCCGCCAATCAGAAGGTTCATCATGCTGATATGCCCAAACCGCGTGGTACAGTCCCCCTAAGGCAGGAAATAGCGTGATAACCGGCAGGCTGAGAAAAAACCATGCCAGGTTCAGCGGGAACAGATCACGAGCCTGGTTGAACCTAACACTGAACCAGCTTTTAGTGCGAGTTGGTTGGTCAGTTTCGCCGTATATGGGTTGAGGGGTTGGGGTTGGTTGGTGTGTGGGCTGCTTGTCAGACATCCGGACTCCAGAAGGGTATCGATGGATTTTATTCTACCATGCCGTGAATGTTTTCATTGACGGCACGGCATCTGTTGGGGTGAGAGTTGGTATAATGAAGGCGTTATGGGCATTTATTTTTCGAGTAATAGATTATCAGGCAGAGGGGGGTGACCGTGGCTGTGCTCAACCTACGTGTGTCAACTTACAACATCGGCGGGGGCGAAAAGACGTTTGAAGAGTTCCCGCATGACACGCAGCAGTCACGACAGGAGGCACTTGCCTTGCTGGTGGCGCGTCTGGACGCAGATGTTTTATGTTTGCAGGAGGTCTCGCAATACACGGATGCGGATGGTGTGGTACATAGTTTGCTCGATCCGATCAACCTGGCTGGCCGGTATGATCACTCCTTTTTTGCTGCAACCGTTTCCATGGCTGCCCACATGCAGGTCAGGAAAGATGTGATGGTCAAGGGGGTCTTTAATGATTGGCAGGACTGGTCAAAGGGTAATGCGCTTCACAGCCGAATTCCCTTTGCACGCTTAGGTGACCCCGAAAAATCGGGAGTTCCGCGAAATATTCCGCTCTATCAGCCAAAGCGTTATGAGGGTACCCGGGATACAGATCCCCGTTATGCCGTGATCGCACGACTCAAGACTCCCCCATTTCCATTTGTGGTCAATCTCCATCTCACAACTTTACTGGGGGAACGTTCCCCGCATGCCCTACCAGAAAAAGTGGAAGATGCCCAGATACTGCGCTATCGGCAGGTCAGGCGTTTTCTGGACCTGGTTCGAGCGTACATTCTGGCGCGTGATGAACCTTTAATTTTGTTGGGTGATTTCAATGCTACCCCGGAAGAGTTTTGTCTCGCTCATTTACTGGAATCCGAAACCGGTTTCTTGAGGCTTGCGCCGGAAAACGAAGGCCCAAGCCACGCCGGTTCGAAAACATTAATCGATCACATTTTCTTTTATCCACGGGATCGGCTTGTGGATTACACGTGTTATATCGAAGAAGGGAATCTCAGCTACAGGGCTTCAGATCACCTGCCGGTTGTGGCTGAATTACAAATCAAATAAAAAAATTGCTTCTATCTTAGGCGCTCGCCTGGTAGGCTTGGGCGAATGGGGGGCGTTTTATTTTGTAGCAATTTTTATCAACAGGAGTGTAATAGATCATGTCAGTGAAGAAACAGCGACGCTATTTTGGTACAGACGGGATCCGGGGAGCGGTCGGCAAGCCGCCCCTGGTTCCTGATTTTGTGACTCGGCTGGGGTATGCCGCCGGTGCAGTCCTATCGCGCACCTCTGGGTCGCACCCCACGTTCTTAATCGGCAGGGACACCCGCCAATCGGGTGAAATGCTTCAGAGCGCGCTCACCACCGGTTTATTAGCCAGCGGGGCGACGGTGGTTGATTTGGGCGTGATCACCACTCCGGGGGTGGCTTTTATGGTTCAAAAGATGAATGCACAAGCCGGCGTGGTCATCTCTGCTTCGCATAATCCTGTTTCGGAGAACGGTATCAAATTCTTCAATGCTGAAGCCGTGAAATTAGATGAGGAAATTGAACTTGAAATTGAATCACTGCTGGAAACGTCAATGGAAGGAATCGAAGCTGCTCAATACGGGCGGCGGGTCAATGGGACAGAACTGCGTGAATTTTATGTGGATCACCTTGTGGACGAGCATCAAGGGGTATCTTTGGTAGGGTTGAGGCTGGCTGTGGACTGCGCCAATGGTGCGGCTTCCTGGTACGCGCCGCAAGTTTTCTCACGGCTTGGGGCGGAGGTGGTGGTGATGCATGCCTCGCCAACCGGGTCGAATATCAACGAGCAGGCAGGGTCCGAACATGTTCGGCGCAATCCCGGGGACCTGTGCACGCTAATGAACCGATTTGAGGCAAATTTTGGGATTGTCTTCGACGGGGATGCGGACCGGGTGATCTTTGTGGATGAGGTCGGACACCTGGTTGATGGGGATCATATGCTGGCTATCCTTTCGGATTACTTGGCTGCGCAGGGCAAGCTGTTGTCAGGAACCGTCGTCAGTACCACCATGCGCAACGGCGCATTGGTCAAGTACTTTGCTGAAAGGGGGATTAACTTTATTGAAACACCCGTCGGCGACAAATACATCATGGCTGAATTAAGGGCTTTGATGGCTGATAATTGTAAGGAGGGTCAGATTGGTTTGGGCGGGGAACAATCCGGTCATATAATTTTGATGGACCGGGAGCATGGGACCGGGGATGGTTTGCGATCCGCCATCTACCTGCTGCGAGCCTTTATGGCCAGCGGCCAGGTATCTCTGGCGGCGCTGGCTGACAGCATCCATAAATATCCCCAGGTGATTGCGTCAGCCGTGGTCGCTGAGAAGATTGAACTCGATCTACTGGAAGGTGTGACAGCCTTAAAGGCTGAATTGAGAAGTTCCTTACCCGGACTGACCCGGCTCAACCTGCGCTATTCCGGCACGGAACCCAAAGTCCGTCTGATGCTGGAAGCGGATAATCGTCACACGGAGGCAGACCTGGCGCAGTATGCATTTGCCTTATGCGAAGCGGTTCAAGCGGCGACAGACACCCCACCCGGGAGTTTCCTGGAGGTGCTCAATGTCACCCAGGGTGGACTGGTTGAAGAGGTCGCTTAGCTCTCACGGCTGCTTCGCTGTGATTAAATTTTCAATGCTTATTCACATCAATGCATCTAATCCTTGATCGGAGTCTGATATGAATCAAAAAGACGTTAATCTGGATCAGCCTGACCTGTCACAGCTGGGGACGTCCTTTAACACGCTAACACGTGACCTGATCACAGCCCAGGTTCCAGGCGAATGGGACCCGGCTGCGGCGGCTTTATCTGATTTTCTTAGCGTGCTTGATGAGAAAATCGTGTCCGCGCCTGAGGTTATCGCCAGGGATCCTGTTAATTCATCGCGCGGGCTGAGCATGCTGTTGACATTGGCAGCCGTGGGTACCCAATACCGCCATGAACAATTCAAACCCCGCGATAAGGCGGGGGAAGCGCGGCGTAAATTAATTGACTCGGACTATCTCCCTCGGACCGGTGCGCTGCGTCAACAAGCCATCGCCCTTGCAAAGCAATACCTGACAGCACCGGTGTTTGAGAGTTTGCAGGAGGCTATCAGACAGGAGCTCTTCCCTTTACTGGACAGCCTTAACTATGAAAAGGATCCAGACCGCTGGATGCCTTTCCGCGTGGTGCAAATCGGGAATATTTACGAGCGCCTGTACAGCTTTCGGCTGCGCACCCAGTCGCCATTGCTGGTGGGGAATGAGTACAGTTTGGGATTGCTGCGGATGATCTATGATCGCAAATACCTGCGATTTGGCACCTCCGGCGTGCGAGCTCGTTGGGGTGAGGATTTCACTGAAAGAAGAGCCCGTCAGGTGATTAAGGCAGTATGCGATTTTATGAAGGGGACGGATGTGCCGGGCTTTGTGAATCATGAGAACCTGGTGGGAAAGAAAGTAGTTATCGGCTATGACACAAGGCGCAACGCTGACCGCGTGGCTGAATGGGCAGCGGAAGTCTGCCTGGCAAATGGTTTCAAGGTTGAGTTGGCCTGCAGGGACACGCCCACTCCGGCGCTCGTGTATTACCTGACAGACTATCTCCCGCAGAAGGAGACGGCTGGCTTATTGATCTGCACTGCCAGCCATAATCCCCCTGAATGGCAGGGCATCAAATTCAACCCCCGCCTGGGCTATCCTGCCCCCACCAATGTCACAGATTTTATCGCGCTCCATATCAATGAACTGCAGATGGTTGACGCGCATACCGACAGTCTGGATCTTGAGGCGGCTCGTTTGCAAGGGACACTGCACGGATTTGACCCCCTGGATGATTATGTATCCTGGATCAAAGCCAATGGGAAGGGAAATGCCCGTATCCCTGTGGATTTTAACTGCATCCGGGAATTCTTTAGTGATAAGATGGTGGTAATCGATGAGTTTCATGGCTCCGGCCGGGGCTACCTGACCCGACTGGTTGGTGAAGCAGGCGTCCGCTATACGGTGCTGCACGCCCAGCGCGACCCGGACCTGACCGGTTTGGACTATGCTAATCCTGAAGAGCCTTTTATTAATCCCCTCAAGGAGAAAGTTGCCCAGACAGGAGCACATTTGGGAATGGGGATGGATACCGACGCGGATCGCTTTGGCATTGTTGATCAGGGCGGGGTGTATTTCAGGCCCAATCAGATCCTGCCGATGCTGGTGCGTTATTTGGGCGTTGAACGTGGACTGACGGGCAGGGTGATTGCCACGCAGACCGGGTCGCCCTTGATTGAAATTCTGGCAGGTGAGATTCCTGGCAACCGAGAGAATGAACCGGCGAAAGGCGCGCTGCCCGGGTATGTCAGCCATCCTTTCTACGCTATCAAAATCGGGACACGGGAAGACCGCATCCTGGAGCACGCCTTCCTGGTACCGGTGGGGATTAAGTACATTGAAGAGATCCGCCGTGTGGATCGGGCTTATCTGCCGCAAAAACCGCTGCCGGAAAACTGGCGTGATCGTCTTTTAATCGGCGGGGAGGAATCCTCAGGGCTGACCACCCGCGGCCATGTCACAGACAAGGATGGCCCCTGGGCAAACCTCCTGGTGATGGACATGCTGGCCTATTTTGGCACCCGCCGGGAGAATCCCCTGGGAACCATTGCAGAGATTTGGGAGGACACGGTGCACATGGACGGCTTGTGGCCATCCTATGGCTGCTCGCCGGATGATGAGACCTCACATACCGGCCGCACTGATGTGGATGCACCTCTTGAAGCAAAAGAAGCCTTCATCAATTACTATCTTGATCTGTCAGCTGTGACACAGTCTCCAGAGGTAGCTGGATTGGAGATTGCCTATTTGGGCGGCATTCGTTATGATGTCGCCGAGATGCAGCTATGCGATGCGCAGGGCGATGAACGCTACCAGCTGCGCGTGCGTGCGTCCGGCACAGAGCCGATCAACCGCATCTATGTGGAGAGCAGAGCCCCCCAATTGGGCAAAAAGATCATGGACGCTGCCCTGGCTAGGTTGGAGATGCTGACCATTGCAGAAATCCGCAAAGCTTACAGCGAATGGCGCCTGGTGGACATGCTTTCCCAAACCCGCCTGACTGAAAAAACAAAGGACGCCGTCCTGGAAACCATCAAGAAAAATCAATGGGCCATCGGCGATGTGCTGGAGAAATTGGTCCAGTTGATGGGCGTGCTTGAAAATCGAAATCGCAAGATTGCCCAAAAATGGCGAGAAGTTTTGTCTTAGGTTGGGGATGCTTGTGCTGTTGTGCCTTTAATATGTGAGGCTTAGTAGAAGCTGCTGATCATGAGCCGGGATAAAAAAACGCTCCCATGTGCAGGTGATTGCCAGGGAGCGTAACTTATTAATGTGGATTGCGGTTCTTACAGCAAGCCAACCTTTGCATTGAATTCCTCGATCAGGGCGTCAATTTCGGGAATCTGCTCTTGCAGTTCGGTCCAGTAATCCCGCTGATACCATTGTTTCTGGATTTCTTCATAGGTTTTCCCCTGCTGTTCAACCCAGGTGTAGTACTTCAGGTTATGGATCCGTTTGCGGCCTTCATAGGTCAGATCTTCGAGGTAATCGTCTGTGATACCCTTAAGCCAGCGGGCGTCATCCACCGCGGCGGCTTTTTCTGTGTATTCACCCATTTCCTGGCGCATCTCTCGCAAGCGGCTCTGGTAAAGTTCCATTGAATCGGTCAACATCGTAACGACGATATCATTCTCAGAAAGCTCAAAGTGCTTGGCGGCTTTGATGGCGGAAAGTAAGTTCGAAATACTGGAGAATCCCAGCAAATCTAATTTTTCAACCAGCGCAGGCGACACACCGGACTGTGCCAAGTGCGCATGCCCTTCAGGTTCATTGAACAGGCGTGCCAGGTTGACCACAGCATTATCATCAATCGCCACCACCACATCCGTGTTTTTGGCGTTGTGAATCCAGGGGACGTGTTTATCGCCGATACCCTCGATGCGATGAGCGCCGAAGCCGTTTTTCAGGAGGGTGGGACACTGAACTGCTTCAGAAGCGACGATATGGCTGTCGGGGAAGACTTTCTTCAAATAATCACCGCTGGCGATCGTCCCGGCGGATCCCGTTGCGGAAACAACACCCCAATAGTGGTCCTGAGGTTTAGCAACCTGATTGATCATCGCTTCAAGATCATGCCCGGTGAGGTGGTAGTGCCAAAGATGGTTACCGAATTCATCAAACTGGTTAAAGATCATCAGGTCTTCACCGGTAGCGCGCAGCTCCCAGCACTTATCAAAAATTTCTTTTACGTTTGATTCTGATCCGGGGGTTTGAATGGTTTCACCAGCGATATTTGACAGCCAGTCGAAACGCTCCTGGCTCATCTCTTCGGGCAGGATGGCGATCGATTCACAGGCCAATAACGCGGAGTCATAGGCACCGCCGCGGCAGTAGTTGCCGGTTGACGGCCATACCGCTTTTTGATGTGTGGGGTCAAATTGACCGGTTACCAGGCGGGGGACAAGGCAGCCAAATGCAGCGCCAACTTTATGGGAACCAGTGGGCATCCATTTGCCCTCGAGTGCCAGGATACGGGCTGGCGTTCCCGTCAGGCTTTCTGGGAACTCCATGAAATTTAGCCCACCAAACAAACCGCCGCTTGGTTTGGGTTCGTTATGCCAGGTGATGCGGTACAGGTTGCGGGGATGCAGATCCCACAGGCCGATTTCCCTGAGTTCTTCTTTGATCTTATCGGGTACCAGACTTGGATCCAGCATCTGTTTAAAAGTAGGGATGATGATATTGCGATCCCGGGCACGTTTAATCGTGCGCTCGAGTCGGTCGGGATAAACGGTTAGGTCGATTTTAGCCATTCAAGATACTCCTTGTTTAATTGTCAGACAAATAGGTCATAATTATACCTTTATACTATGTTTGTGCAGTTATTTGGTAAAATTCTCTTCCTCAGGTGCTTCAGCCACCACGTAAAGAGGTCGATCTTTTGCTTCATCATAAATACGCCCAATATATTCCCCGATGATCCCAAGACTTATCAATTGGACCCCACCCAGGAACAAGACGATGATCAGGGTCGTCGCCTGTCCTAACAAGGTGGTACCGGTGATCAGGCGCAGGATCGCAACCACCGGAATAGCCAGGACGCTAAGCCCTGCAGCCACGAAACCGATAAGGGTTGCTAACTGGAGGGGAAAATAAGAAAAGCTGGTGATGGCGTTCATGGCAAATTGGAGCATTTTTTTGAAGGGATACTTGGTTTCTCCAGCATAGCGCGGCTTACGTTTGTAGTTCACGCCGGTCTGTTTGAAGCCTACCCAGGCGGACATTCCCCGCATGAAGCGGTGCTTCTCTCGCATTTGCACCATCACCGAAACGACCTTCCTGTCCATCAGGCGGAAATCCCCGGTGTCCAGGGGAATATCCACGTTGGTGATGGCATGGATCAGGCGATAGAACAGTGCAGCCGTGGTCTTTTTAAACCAGGATTCGCCTTCCCGAGTTTCCCGGACAGCGTACACCACATCATAGCCCTCGCGCCATTTTTCAATCAGGTCCAGGATCACCTCTGGGGGGTCCTGCAGGTCGGCGTCGATGATCACAACCGCATCGCCCCGGCTGTAGTCCACACCGGCGGTCACGGCGATCTGGTGCCCGAAATTCCGGGCAAAGATGACCGGTTTCACCCGTACATCATTCTTCGCCAGTTTGCGGATAGCTTCGGTTGAGCCGTCGGTTGAACCGTCATCGACCAGGATCAATTCCCAGGGTTCACCGGTCTGGTCCAACACATCCCGAATGCGAGGATACAGCTCGGGGATATTCTCCAATTCGTTAAAGATCGGTGCAATGATGGTAAAAGTTACTTTTTCCATGCGATCGCCTTCTTCACAGCTTCTAATGTCGGTTCGATCACCGGGGCTTCAGAAACAGCCTGCATGGCGGCTTTTACATCCTTCAAGCCGCTGCCCGTGCTGAGCACCAAAACCGGATCGTCCGAAGAGATGACGGCATCATCCAGGGCTTTCACCAGGCCGGCGTAGGCTGTTGCCGCAGCAGGCTCAGCAAAAATCCCCACCCGGCCGAGGTCGGCAATGGCAGTGAGGATCGCTTCATCCGGAACGGTGATATAGGAACCGCCGGTTTGCCGGGCAGCACGAAGGGCTCGCACACCGTCACGCGGCAGATCCACCGAAATACTGTCAGCCAGGGTGTCCGCCTGCACAGGCTTAATTGTTTCACCACTGGTATGGAAAGCATTGGCGATCGCAGCCGAACCGGTGGATTGGACGCCGATGATGCGCGGCATCTGGTCCAGCCAGCCCAGGGCTTGCAGGTCCTTGAACCCTTTATGCACGCCCGAGATGATGTTGCCGTCGCCCACGGGAATAAAAATCGCCAGGGGCTTGCTTCCCTCAGGGCGTTCGCGCAGGACCTGTTCCCAGATCTCAAAAGCGGCAGTTTTCTTGCCTTCCGCTGTGAAAGGGTTAAAGCCTGTGTTACGGTTGTACCAGCCGAAATTTTCCGTGGCTTGAATGCTGAGGTCAAAGGCCTGGTCGTAGTTTCCATCTACCAGCAGCACCTTCGCGCCAAACACGATCAATTGAGCGATCTTGGCGGCTGGGGCAGTTTTGGGGGCGAAGATTACGGCCTGGGTACCGGCTGCAGCTGCCATCCCCGCCAGGGCTGCGCCAGCGTTGCCGGTTGACGCTGCCACGGTGACCTCCGCGCCGATTTGCATGGCACGGGCAACCACCACGGCGCTGGCTCGATCCTTGAAAGAGGCTGTTGGGTTTGGGCTCTCGTCTTTAACCCACAGGTCGCGTAATCCCAGTTTTGTTGCCAACCGTTTGGGGGTGTAAACAGGTGTCCAACCGGCACGGCGCAGGGGCGTCCCCGGACAGCCCGGTTCATGTACGGGCAGCAAATTCAGATAGCGCCACAGGGAGGCTTCTGGGTAAGGCATAAAGTTCTTGGGGCTGAAATCACGCTGGATGGCATCCACATTCAGGATCACATCCAGGTTGCCGCCGTCCTTGGGACAGGTGTAGGTGACCTCTTCCGGGTCGTATTCCGCACCGCAGGTTGAACAGATGAAATGTGAAAATTTATGTTTCATAACAATGTTCCCTAGGTGACCATCAGGTCGTAGAGTTGAAAATGGGCTGCCATTACAATGACAGCAGCCCTTGCTGTGGGCATTACTCAGGGGAGAATCCAGGTGCCCGTTTTTCCTTCCAGGGCATCACCAATATGCTCGGGATCGGTGATCAGCGCTTGCTTGCCGCCGTCTTCCAGGAATTCGATGATCGCTTTGACCTTCGGCAGCATGCTGCCAGGGGCAAAATGGCCTTCTTCGATATATTGCTTGGCCTCCGCCACGGTCATTTTATCCAGCCATTTTTCATCCGATGTGTTGAATTTCAGGGCGACCTTTTCAACCGCTGTGCTGATCACGAACAGGTCTGCATGGATCATCCTTGCCAGCAGTGAAGACCCGAAATCTTTGTCGATGACCGCTTCCACGCCCTCGATGTCACCTTCTTTATTGATGACGACAGGGATTCCGCCGCCCCCCACACCGACCACGATGATCCCGGCTTTCAGCAAGGTTTCGATCGCATGGGCTTCGACGATCTTTTCTGGCAGCGGGGATGGGACGACCCGGCGCCACCCCCGACCGGCGTCTTCTACCACCGTCCATCCGTCATGATCAGCACGGGATTTGGCTTCTGTTTCGTCCATAAATGTGCCGATGGGTTTGGTTGGGTGTTGAAAGGCCGGGTCGTTGATATTGACAACCGCCTGGGTGACCACTGTCGCGGCATCTTTCTTTAAGCCGCGTCGTTTGAATTCATTATCCAGCGCTTTTTGGAACATATACCCGATGGCGCCCTGCGTATCTGCGCCGCAGTAGTCCAGGGGTACCTCGTGCAACACATTTTTGGCAAGTTCGGATCGGCGCAGGATGAAACCGACCTGGGGGCCGTTCCCGTGGGTGATGACCACATCCCAGCCTTTTTCGATCATGTCCACAATGTGGCTCATGGTGTCTTTTGCGGCTGCGAACTGGTCCTGAACGGATTTTTTTGTTTTATCTTTGATCAGCGCGTTGCCGCCAACGGCAACAACAGCAATACCTTTTTTCTCCATACGAATAACACTCCTTTAATTAAATTATTTACTCTTAGGCCATCGTCAGCGCCATGACGGCTTTTTGAACATGTAAGCGGTTTTCGGCTTCGTCAAATACGACGGAATTGGGGCCGTCGATGACGCTATCCGTCACCTCGATGTTGCGGTCGGCCGGCAGGGGATGCATGTAAATGGCATCTTCCTTGGCCAGGGCCATCTTGCGCTCATCGGTGATCCAGCTCTTGTATTTCTGGGTGATCCTGGTGATCTCGTCCGGGTCACTGGTGGTGACCAATGGCCCCCAGGATTTGGCATAGACGATATCTGCATCCTCAAAACCTTCTTCCATGCTGTGAACCACTTCGAATTTGGTGCCGCTTTGTTTGGCCTGCTGACGTGCCTGGTCCATGATGTCCGGCATTAATTTGAACTCTGGTGGATGAGCCAGGGTGACATCAAGCCCAAAACGGGGCATTTGCAGGATCAGAGACTGCGGGACAGAAATTGGTTTGGAGTAGGATGCAGCATATGCCCACGAGACGACTATTTTCTTACCGCGCAGGTCACGCCCTTTTTTCTCCCAGATGGTCATCAGGTCTGCCAGGCATTGATGGGGGTGATAGAAATCGCACTGCATATTGAGCACAGGAACTCGCGAGGCGCTGGCGACCAGGTTCAGATAGCGGTTGCCGATGCCCCAGTCGCAGTGGCGGATGGCCAGCCCGTCAAAATAGCGCCCCAGGATCTCCCCAATCTCTTTCTCGGTGTCGCCGTGCGAGATCTGGGTGGTTTTTGATTCGATGAAAGCTGCATGACCGCCTAATTGCGCCATCCCCGCCTCAAAACTGCAGCGGGTGCGGGTGCTGGAGAAAAAGAACAGCATGCCGAGGGTCTTATCGTCCAGGTAGGCGTGGGGTTGACCCAAGGCGCGCTTCATTTTCAGGTCGAAAGCTACATCCAATACGGTTTCCACTTCTTCTTTGGTGAAATCCAGGTCGCTGATCAGGTCTCGGCCGCGTAAATCTGTTTTCATTACTTTGCTCCTTTTGTAAAGCGCCATCCACCGTGGTTTTTGGTGGATGGCGGCTTGGGTTTATCTTGAGTCGTTATTCCATTTTGCCAAGGATCAAGGCCAGGAGCGCCATGCGCATGACCACGCCGTTGAAGGCTTCCTGCCAGTAGCGGGACCACTTGGTGATATCCACATCGGGTGGGATCTCGTCCATCCGGGGTAGAGAGTGCAGCAGGATGGCGTCTGATTTTGCTTTGTTCGTCAGCAGCTCACGAGTGATCTTGTAATTGGCCGGGGTCAACCCTTCGTCGCCTGTGCGTTCATCGCGAGCCTTGGTGTAATCGGGCTGAACGACGGGTTCGACCAGGATCACATCTGCCTCGCCAATTGCCTGTTCGACATGGTCCACTTCCTGATAGTCCAGGCTGTAGTCTTTGAGTTCATCCTTAAATTCCTGGGTGAGGGATTTATCGGGAGGCGACACAAAGGTGATCGGGCAGTCAAACTGGGTCAACCCGTAAGCCAGGGAATGCATGGTGCGCATGCGCATATCGCCCACTGCCAGCCAGCGCAATCCGTCGATCCGTCCCTTTTCCCTCAGGACCGTGTAGAGGTCCGTCAGGATCTGGGTGGGGTGTTCGCCCCAGCCGTCACCGCCGTTGATCACCGGCACGCTGGCCCATTTGGCTGCTTCATGCGGGGCGCCGATTTGGGGATGGCGCATCACAATCACATCGCCGTAGAACTCCAGCATCTTGACTGTGTCCTTGATGGATTCCTGATAAAAGTCGCCAGCACGGGTCATTTTGGCATCAGAAAAACCGGTCACCTGACCGCCCAGGCGGATCATACCGGCTTCATGAGCCAGACGTGTGCGGGTGCTGGGTTGATAGAACGCCGTCACCAACGTTTTCCCTTTCAGCAGGTCGGTATTTTGTCGGTTCCTGGCGATGGGTTCCAATTTTTCAGCGATCTCGAATATCCGGAAAAATTCATTCCTTTCGAAATCCTTCAGAGAGAGAATATCACGACCTAAAAAGCTTCTCATTTTACATTACTCCTTTTGATTGGTTGGTTTTATTTTATAGGTGGTGTTGGTCCAAGACCGTCACCGCCAATTTTACGGATGATATGCAGGCGAAAATTGCCCGGCAGGAAATAACTGTGTGAATAATCGATAGGATTGCCTTCCGAATCAAACAATTGTGCGGTCAGCAGTAAGAGCGTGTCGCCGCGCTGAATTTCCAGTGCTTTGGCGACCTCGATTGGGGCATGGATAGCGCTGATCTCCGTTTTTGAGGTGGAGGGGCGCGGGTCGCCGATTTGTATCAGCAGATCCAGGACGGAACCCGTGAATTGAGCAGCGAGGATATCTGGATCGAGGATGCCCTCTGGGAGAAGATCAACCAGGTAAGCCGCCGGGGCGCCTTCCGTTAGAATCACCCGACGTACCTGGATCAGCGGGGTGCCCTCTACCACCTCTAAATTTTCAGCCTGGTTTGGTTTGGCGGCTAGATGGATGATCTCAAGGTCACCCATGGCCACAGAAACCCCCAGTTTTTCCGCCTGGGTTTCGATGCTTTCCAGCACCTCCAATCCAGAGTCGATTACCTGTGAAGGTCCGACGACATAGGTGCCCGATCCCTGGCGGCGGCGCAGCAGGCCCTGGCTTTCAAAGGTGCGCATCGCCTCGCGCAGGGTGGCGCGCGAAACACCAAGGGCCTCAGCCAGCTTGGGTTCGGAGGGGAGCTTGGTGCCCTTAGGTGTGCTGTAGATCAGCTCGCCCAGTTCATTCTGCAACCATTGATAGGTTGAGGGTCTATCGCTCATGAAAATTTTCCTGCACCAGGGTGGTGGTTGTGTCAAAACAAAACATAAAAAAGATCCTTACTGAAGAATTGACCGGTATCGTGTGATCACTCATTGAGCAGACGGGCAGCCGCCTGGTTATGGCGCTGGATCAGGTCTGGCAGGTCAACCGTTTCCAGGTGACCCTCTCTGACGATCACCTTTCCGCCCACGATGTTGTAGTCAACGGTCTGCGGCGTGCAAAACAGGGCGGCAGCCACCGGGTCATGCAGCGCGCCAGCGTAGTCCAGGCGGTTGAGGTCAATCGCCACGAGGTCGGCGCATTTGCCTACTGCCAGGGACCCGATATCCTCACGCCCCAGGACGGCGGCACCGCCGCGTGTGGCCAGCTCGATCGCCTGGCGGGCGCTCATCAATAGCGGGGCATCCTCATCCGAACGGGACGCGCCCTGCAGCCCCGCGCCCACCCGGGAGAGGAGC
>Ga0209121_10000631_pt1 | contig 36886 bp, 40 predicted proteins | sample Cruoilmetagenom3_FD_187292 | JGI IMG/M metagenome (GOLD analysis project Ga0209121, IMG submission 187292) | Oil polluted marine microbial communities from Coal Oil Point, Santa Barbara, California, USA - Sample 3 (SPAdes) (version 2) | ecosystem: Environmental > Aquatic > Marine > Oil seeps ... | reverse complement strand
GATTTTGCGAAGGTCTGGATGCACAATGAAATGCTTCAGGTGGAGGGCAAGAAGATGTCCAAAAGCTTGGGCAATTTCTTTACGGTGAAGGACTTGCTGGACCAAGGGGTGCCGGGCGAGGTGATCCGGTTTGTGCTTTTGAGCACGCATTATCGGTCACCGATGGACTGGACGGAGAAGAAGGTGAAGGAGGCAACCGATACGTTGCGCAAGTGGCGCGGATTGACTGAGGGGGTTGAGCCCGCCGCCAATCCATCTCAGGCATTTGTGGAAGCGCTGAGTGATGATTTGAATACGGCGGGAGCGATAGCCGTATTACACGGGTTGGCAAAAGCGGGAGAAGCGGCCGGGCTGAAAGCGTCCGCGGACCTTCTCGGCTTACTACTTCCAAATTACGATGCAGCCTTCACAAATAGCCCTATTAAAAACTTGGATGAAGCAAGAATTAATCGCATTCTTGAGTTAAGAAAGAAAAGTCGGGCTGCTAAAGATTTTGCGATGTCCGATAAGATACGCGATGGATTTATTGTTGCAGGAGTTGAGGTTAAAGACACACCAGACGGGGTGCAGTGGTCTGTTACTTCTAAATTCAAAAGTAAGTTGTTACTTCAATTCGAAGAGGCCCTCAAATGACCCTGCTTAAAACACAGGGCAGCGCCAGAGTCTGGGGGGGCGTTTGCTTCGCTTCGGCTGAACGCTCCGGTAAAGCTGGCAAATCTTCGCGTCTAACCACAACCTCGAAAAGCGCCCTCCCGTCGCACCAAAGGTGCGCCAATGAAAGCCGGCACGCCTCCGGCGTGACGGGAGGGTCGGGCGCTGCCCGGCGGGGCCGGGCAATGGGGCTACGACTATGACTGAGCGCCTCTACCTTTACGACACCACGCTACGAGATGGCCAACAGACCCAAGGCGTTGATTTCTCGGCGGAGGACAAGGCCCGCATTGCCTTGGCGCTCGACTCGCTCGGCATTGATTATGTCGAAGGCGGCTGGCCGGGGGCGAACCCGACCGATAGCGAGTTTTTTGATAACGCACCCAAGCTGAATACCGCCACTTTCACCGCTTTTGGTATGACAAAGCGCGCCGGTCGCTCGGCAGCCAATGATGACGTGCTGGCAGGTGTCGTGAACGCCAACACCCCCGCGATCTGCCTCGTTGGCAAGACCCATGATTTCCATGTGACCACCGCGCTCGGTATCGACCTGCCCGCCAATGTGGAAAACATCACCCAAAGCGTCAGCCACCTGCGCAGCTTGGGCCGCGAGGTTCTTTTTGATGCCGAGCATTTCTTTGACGGCTATCGCGCCAACCCCGACTATGCCATCCAATGCTGCTTGGAGGCCTATCATGCCGGTGCCCGCTGGGTGGTGTTGTGTGACACCAATGGCGGGGCGCTGCCGGAGGATATCAAAGCCGGTGTGGCAGCCGCCATTGCGGCGGGTATTCCCGGAGACCATATCGGCATTCATACCCATAATGACACCGAGCACGCCGCCGCCAACACGCTGGCAGCGGTCGATTCCGGCGCGCGGCAAATTCAAGGCACGCTCAATGGCCTCGGGGAGCGCTGCGGCAATGCCAACCTCGTAACCCTGATCCCGACGCTGCTCCTCAAAGAGCCTTATGCCAGCCGATATGAAATCGGCGTGCCCCAAGAACGGCTCACCGGCCTGACCCAGCTCTCGCGGATGTTGGATGACATTCTAAACCGCGTGCCAAACCCGAGCGCGGCCTATGTGGGTGCTTCGGCTTTTGTGCATAAGGCGGGGCTGCACGCGAGCGCCATTCTGAAAGATCCAACCACCTATGAGCATATCCCGCCCGAAACCGTAGGCAATGCGCGGCTGGTGCCGATGTCCAACCAAGCCGGGCAAAGCAACCTGCGGGCGCGATTGCGGGATGCCGGGATCGAGATCGCCAAGGGAGACCTGAGGCTGACCGAGATTCTCGACCGTGTAAAAGCGCGGGAAGACAAGGGCTATGCCTATGATAGCGCCCAAGCGAGCTTTGAGTTGCTGGCGAGGGAAGTGCTTGGCACTCTGCCAAGATTTTTCGAGGTTAAGCGCTACCGCGTGACCGTGGAGCGCCGGAAAAACAAGAACAACAAAGCGGTGACGCTTTCCGAAGCCGTGGTGGCAGTCAAAGTTGGCGGTGTGAAAAAGCTGTCGGTTTCGGACAGCCTTGATGTGCATGGCAAAGACAGCGGGCCGGTGAATGCGCTCGCCAAAGCGCTGGCCAAAGATCTGGGCCCGTATCAGGCGATTATCGACGATATGCGGCTGGTGGATTTTAAGGTAAGGATCACAAATGGCGGGACCGAGGCGGTGACGCGGGTGCTGATCGACTCTGAGGATGGAGCGGGCCGGCGGTGGTCCACCGTTGGGGTTTCGGCCAATATTGTCGATGCCTCGTTTCAGGCCTTGCTGGATGCGATCCGCTGGAAACTGATCCGTGACGGAGCAAGCGATGACTGAAGAATTTGACGCGTTCATGGAGTTATTCAAAGACCTGCCCCGCGAAGGGCCGGGCAATGTTGATAGCCTGCTAAGCGTCTTGGATATGGCCGCAACCCCGCCAGATGCCCGCATTTTTGACGCGGCTTGTGGTTCCGGCGCGGATAGTGAACTCTTTGCCCGCGCCCTCCCCAATGCTGAAATTCTGGCGGTAGACAAACAAACCCAGTTTATCGAGGCCGCCCAAGCGCGGGGTATCCGGGCAAGCTTTAAAGTTGGCGATATGCTGGAGCCGGATGGCAAGTTTGACCTGATCTGGAGCGCGGGTGCCGTCTATTTTTGTGGCGTCGAGAAAGCGCTGGAAACATGGCGCAAGCACTTGAAACCGGGTGGCAAAATCGCTTTTTCAGAAGTGGTCTGGCTGACCGACGAACCAAGCACTCAGGCGAAAGAATACTGGGAGGAGGCTTATCCGCATATGGTTGGCATCCATCAAATGATTGGCCGGATTGAGGCGCTTGGCTTTCGGGTGATCTCTGCCACCCCGCTTGGCCGTCCGAGTTGGGAAGCGTTTTATGACCCTATTAAAAAGCGGGCCGAGCAATTGCGCGGCCAGGGGCCGGTGATGGATGCGGTATTGGCAGAAAATGATGCCGAGGTCGCGATGTTTGAAGCCTGTTTTGGCGAGTATGACTATGTGGTCTATCTGGTTGAGCCGGCATGACCGCAAGCCGCGCCGCCGTGGCCAGCTTCGAAATTTCTACGCGGCTGGTAAAAGCCGGAGACCCCGACAGGTTTTTGTCTGCGCAGGCAACACCGCAAGATCAGCGGGCGGAAATAATGGCCATCTATGCACTGAATCTCGAAATCGCACGCGCGCCATGGGCCAGCCAAGAACCTCTTGTGGCCCAGATGCGGCTGCGCTGGTGGGGAGATGCGATTGCCGGAATTTATCAGGGTAAGAGCCCCGACAGTCATGAAATCTTACCGGCCCTATGCGAGGTTATTTATGACCACAATCTGCCGCAAAATCTGTTTGAAACCCTTATCGACGCCCGACATTTTGACCTTTATAGCGACCCCCACGAAACTCAGGAGGCTTTTGACAGCTACATAAACGCGACATCGGGAACCGCAATGGAACTGGCCGCGAGGGTGCTTGGGGCAACGCCTGAAGCCCTGAAAGTCATCAAGGAATATTCATACGGTGTGGGTGTTGCCTCGCTGTTGCGTGCCGCACCTGAACTGATCGCCAGAGGTCGCAATCCGCTTTTGACAGATACGGTGAACCTTGTGACGCACGCGCAGCAAAAAATCATAACGGCGCGAAAGCAAAAGCATCTTGTCGCCCACAAAGCTAAACCGGCTCTTTTGGCGGGGTGGCGGGCCGACGCTACGCTTTCAGAGGCAGCCAAGCGCCCCGAAAGTATAACTGCCGGATTGTTAGAGGAATCCCCCGCAAGGCGCATGGCAACGCTTCGCTGGCGAAAACTTACAGGTCGCTGGTAGTTTTACCGGTCGCGGTGGACTTTTTCTTTGCGCTCGTGGCGTTCCTGCGCCTCTAGGCTCAGAGTGGCGATCGGGCGGGCATCAAGGCGTTTGAGCGAAATCGGCATGCCGGTTTCATCACAATAGCCGAAAGAACCATCTTCAACCCGCCGCAGGGCCGCATCAATTTTGGAAACAACCTTGCGCTCGCGGTCACGGGTGCGCAGCTCGAGCGCGCGGTCGGTTTCCTCGGAGGCACGATCAGCAACATCGGGGATATTGCGTGTGCCTGCCTGCATTTGTTCGATGGTATCGCGGCTGCCTTTCAGAATATCATTCTTCCAGGTCAGCAATTTTTGGCGGAAATATTCAAGTTGACGATCATTCATAAACGGCTCGTCATCGGCCGGTTTATAATCGGTGTTCAAAATAGTTTCTGCTTTCATGCGAAGCTCCCAACCCAATAAAATGTGCGCATTGCGCAGCTCCTGCGGGTGGGATAACGGGATTCTACCCGATTGTCACTAGCTTGTTGTGCAAGTTTGTGTGAAATATTTGTTCAAATGGGGGAAACCCCGAATCCGGCGAAAGTTTAGAGGCAAAAATGCGTTTTGAAGGTACCAAAAACTATGTGGCAACCGATGATCTGAGTATTGCGGTCAATGCGAGCATCGCGCTGGAGCGACCGCTTCTGGTTAAGGGCGAGCCGGGCACCGGTAAAACCGAGCTGGCAAGGCAAGTGGCGGATGCGCTTGGCCTGCCGATGATCGAGTGGAACATCAAATCAACCACCAAAGCCCAGCAAGGGCTTTACGAGTATGATGCCGTGAGCCGGTTACGCGACAGCCAGCTTGGCGACCCCAAGGTGAACGATGTGAAAAACTACATCAAGCCGGGCAAGCTCTGGCAGGCATTTCAGGCGGAAGATCGGGTTCTGTTGTTGATCGACGAGATCGACAAGGCCGATATCGAATTCCCGAATGACCTGCTGCAAGAGCTCGACCGGATGGAGTTCCATGTGTATGAAACCGGTGAGCTGGTCAAGGCAAGGCAACGGCCTGTGGTGATTATTACCTCAAACAATGAAAAAGAATTGCCGGATGCCTTCTTGCGCCGCTGCTTTTTCCACTACATCCAGTTTCCGGATGCGCCAACGATGGCCAAAATCATCGATGTGCATTTCCCCGACATCAAACAGCAATTGGTCGAAGCGGCGCTGACCCAGTTTTACGAACTCCGCGAAACGCCCGGGCTAAAGAAGAAGCCGAGCACTTCGGAGGTTCTGGACTGGCTCAAACTGCTTCTGGCCGAAGATTTAGCGCCAGAGGACCTGCAAGGCGCCGCGACGGATGCCCTGCCAAAGCTCCACGGTGCGCTCTTGAAAAACGAACAGGATGTGCACCTGTTTGAACGGTTGGCATTTATGGCAAGAGGTCAAAGATGATCGAAATAAGAGGGCTGGAGCCCGAGGATAGAGCCAACTGGGACATTCTCTGGAAAGGGTATCTGGAATATTACGAAACCGAATTACCGGACGAGATGTATGACATCGCCTTTAACCGGATGCTTTCGGGCAGCGAGCATGAATTTCAAGGGTTGATCGCGCTGAAAGATGGAGAGCCCGTCGGGCTGGTGCATTACCTTTTTCATCGCCACGGTTGGAAGGTGGAACCGGTAATTTACCTGCAAGACCTTTATGTGAATCACGCCGCGCGCGGCACGGGCGCGGGGCGGGCCCTGATTGAGGCGGTATACGAAGTAGCCGACAAATCCGGTTGCCCTTCGGTTTATTGGCTGACACAGGATTTCAACGAAACCGCGCGCCAACTCTATGACCGGATTGGCGAGAAAACACCTTTTATCAAATATGCGCGCTGACCCATACTTGAAATATGAAAAAGGCGAGTGGCCATGATAAACATCGCCACTCCCAACCCATTGCGGCGTTTTTTCACCTTATGGGTGGTGATGGCTTTAGCAGGGCTCTTGTCGGCTTGCGCCTCCACCTTGCCAACAACGCCCTCTGGCCCATCAACTTCTGGCCAAGGCGTTGCCAGATCAAATAACGCAATCGCAAACGAATTTCTGTCACTGGTTTTTGAAACCGAAAACGGCACTCGTATCCCTCGTTTGCTGCGCTATGAAGGGGCGATCCGCGTCAACCTTGACCCGGATTTGCAAGCCTACAGGCGCGACCTCGAAAATGTATTGCAAAAAATCCGCAGTCAGTCGGAGATAGATATCGCGCTCGGCAACGGAGCTTCGGTAAACATTTATGTCGAGAGGGTTTCAGCCGCTGCGCTTCGCCGCTCCTACCCTACAGCCGCTTGCGTTGTCGTGCCCGGTGTTTCCAGTTTTTCGCAGTTCCTGCGCGGTGATTTTCCGCGATGGTCGCGACAGACCCGCCTTCAAAAAGCCGCGGTATTTATACCGGATAACGCGCCACCCTATATTGTGCGGGCCTGCCTGAACGAAGAAATTGCGCAGGCGCTCGGGCCGGTGAACGACCTTTACCTCGTGGCTGACACTGTGTTCAATGATGACAACGTCTTCAATTCACTAACCGATTATGACCTGTTGATCTTGCGAGTGCTCTATCACCCGCAGCTTTCAACGGGGATGAGTCGCACACAAGCCGCGCCTCTGGTGGCCCGGATTTTAAGAGGTATAAACCCGGCCGGACAGATTGCAGGCCCCCTGGGTCAGAGCAACCTGTCATGGAAACGGCAAATCGAAACCGCGATGAACAGCCGCAATCCGCGGGCTGCCCGCTTGAGGTCAGCTGAAAACGCGGTTCAGATCTCGCGGCGCTTGGGCGACCACCGGTTGGCACACTCGCTACTTATCTACGGGCGGTTGAACCTGCAAAACCGGCCCGATCTTGCGGCCCCCGCCTTCAGAGAAGCCTATAGCTTGAGCCAGCGCCTGCTTGGCCCCGACAACCTGCGCACCGCGCTGGCCGGTATGCACATGGCGGCGGTTGCCTTGAGCGCCGAGCGCTTTGGGGATGTGATCACGCTCTCGACGCCCGCGCTGGCAACGGCGCAGCGTTATGATGACCCCGTGCTGGCAGCCGGTCTGCTCGGTTTGCGCGCGCTGGCCTTTGCCCAATTGGAGCAAAACAGCAAAGCGCAAGCGGCGCGGCTTGCGAGCGCCGAGCAAGCACGCTATGCCTTTGGCAACAACGCCACACAGATCGCTGCGGCGCAAGCACAAATAGACGGGCTGCTGCCCGCCAATAACTAGGAAACTCCATGCTCTACCTCATCGCCTTTCTCATCGGTCTCGGGCTTGGCTGGTTCACGGCAGGCAAACGTGGCGGTGACACAGCCGACAAGCTCCAATACGGGGTTGTGTTCGGCATGATCGCAATGCTCTTGCTGCTCGTCGGGATCATGATCCTCGGCGCGGTGCTAACCTAGCCATGTTCCTGCGCTTTTTCGAAAATCTGAGGGCGGCGCAGATTCCGGTCTCGCTGCGCGAATTTCTCAGCTTTCTGGAAGCGCTCAAAGCGCAGGCCGTGATTTACGATGTGGAGGGGTTTTACTACCTCGCCCGCCTGACCATGGTAAAAGACGAGCGCTTTTTGGACCGCTTTGACGTCGCGTTTTCGCAGAGTTTTGAAGGAGTCGAGGCCGCAACCCTTACTGAAATCATCGAGAAGGCCGAAATTCCGGAAGAGTGGCTGCGCAAAATGGCCGAAAAAACCATGAGCCCCGAGGAAATGGCGAAAATTGAATCTCTTGGCGGCTTTGAGGCGCTGATGGAAACGCTGAAAAAGCGGCTCGAAGAGCAGGAAAAGCGGCACCAAGGCGGCAGCAAGTGGATCGGTACAGGCGGGACTTCCCCCTTCGGCGCTTATGGCTACAACCCCGAAGGTATTCGCATTGGCCAGCATGAAAGCCGGCACCGGCGGGCGGTGAAGGTCTGGGACCGTCGCGAGTTCAAAAACCTTGATGACTCTGTCGAGCTTGGCACCCGCAACATCAAGATGGCGCTCAAACGCCTGCGCAACTGGGCGCGCCAAGGGGCCGATGACGAGCTGGATCTGGACGGCACCATTCAGGCCACTGCCGAGCACGGTTATCTCGATGTCAAAACCCGCCCCGAGCGGCGCAATGCCGTGAAAGTTTTGTTGTTCCTCGATGTTGGCGGCTCCATGGATGACCATATCGCGCTGGTCGAAGAACTATTCTCCGCCGCACGGGCCGAGTTCAAACATATGGAGTATTTCTACTTCCATAATTGCCTTTATGACGGTGTCTGGAAGGACAATGCCCGCCGGTGGAACGAACAGATGTCAACATGGGATGTACTGCACACCTATGGCTCTGACTACAAGTGCATTTTTGTGGGGGATGCTTCGATGTCCCCCTACGAGATCGCCTATATCGGCGGGGCCAACGAGCACTATAACAAAGAGGCCGGTGGCACGTGGCTGCAACGCACCCGCGAGCAATGGCCGGACCATATCTGGATAAATCCGGTGCCGGAGGATGAGTGGCAATATACCCATTCGGTCGGCATGATCCGCGAGATTTTCGAGAACCGCATGGTGCCGATGACACTGGAGGGCATCGAGGCCGGGATGAAGCAACTGGGGAGGTAAGATGAGCACCGCACCTGAATTCCATATCGATCTTTCAGAATTTCGGGAGAACCCCTACCCCGCGCTCAAACAAATGCGAGCGGAAGCGCCTATCGCCTATGTGCCAGAGTTGGGCCGCACATTACTCACGCGGTTGGATGACATCAAAGCTGCCGAACCGGATATCGAGCATTTTTCTTCCGCCCAGCCCGAAGGGTTGATGACCCTGTTGATGGGTGAAAACATGATGCGAAAAGATGGCGAGGCGCACAGCGTGGAGCGCAAAGCGATCTTCCCCACGGTCTCGCCGCGCGCAGTGCGTGACCACTGGAAGGCGCAGTTTGCATCGGCTGCCGAGGCCATTCTGGATGATATTGAAGCTCTTGCTGAGGGCGACCTGTTCAAGCTTTACGCGACCCGCCTTTCAGGTGAGGCACTGCGGGCCATTACCGGCCTTGACCTAAGCTGGCAGGAGATGGATGCGGTTAGTCAGGCCATGATCGACGGCATTGCGAATTACACGGGTGATGCAGCGGTGGAGGCCAGCTGCCACCGTGCCACCGCGCGAATTGATGAGGCAATCACCAAAGCGATGAAGGGTGAGGCCGATGCTCATAGCTTGCTCGCGACCCTGCAAAATGCGGGCCTTCCCGAAGCGGCCACCCGCGCCAATATCAAGCTGGCGATTTCAGGCGGGCAGAATGAACCGCGCGATGTGATTGCCGGTATAATCTGGGCTTTGCTCACCCACCCCGAGCAATTGAAACTGGTGCGCGCGGGTGAGGTAAGCTGGATGCAGGTTTTTGAGGAATACGTGCGCTGGCTGGCGCCGATTGGCATGTCTCCCCGCCGGATTGCGGCACCTGTTTCGCTGAACGGCATCAGCTTTGAAAGCGGCGATGATGTGTTCCTGATGTTCAATTCCGCCAACCATGACGAAAAATATTTCGACCAACCAGAGCGTTTTGATATCACCCGTGATGCGGGCAAACACATCGCCTTTGGCGCGGGGCCGCATTTTTGCGCCGGAGCATGGGCGGCCAAAGCACTTGTGGCCGAGGTTGCCTTGCCGATGATATTTAATCGTTTTACGCTCACCTTAGGGGAAGAACCGGTACGGATTGGAGGCTGGGCGTTTCGTGGCGTGCTCAACCTGCCTTGCAAATGGACAAGTTAGCAGTTACGCACATGTAGCCTTATTGGGAGCCCCGCATGAAAATTCTGAAGTATCTTTGGAACCATAACAAGTTTCTGCTGATCGGGTTTTCAATTGCCTCTCTGGTGACGCTTGGATTTCTGGCGAAATTCACTTTTTCGGTTATCTATTGGTCCAACAACCGCGATGCCGCAATCGAACCATGGATGCCAATTGGCTATATTGCGCGGTCTTACAAGGTGGAACGCGACTGGTTGATGGAGCAGACCGGATTGCCGCGAGATGAATCCCGTGTCCGGTTTTCGATCGAGGCCGCAGCTGAAGAAGCCGGTATATCCTATGAGGAAATGCGCCAGCGGCTGTTAGATGCCATCGAAACACGGCGCACCCCGTGATAGACCTACTTCTGGAGCTTTTTACCCAATATGGATTGGTGATCCTCGCAGGCACAATCTATCTGGCGGCGCTCGGGGCCCCACTGCCCGGAACCGTCCTCTTGGTGCTTAGTGGCGCTTTTGCCGCCAGTGGCGAAATGGATTTGGTATCGGTGATCGCAACCGCCTATTTTTCGGCTGTGGCCGGTGATATTACCGGATTTACCATTGGCTATAAAGGCGGGGCTTGGCTGCAAAAGAAATTGGCGCGCTCCAAGCTTGGCGCTCAAATCGGCAAAGCCGAGGCCTTTATGACCCAATGGGGTGGTGTCGGGGTTTTTCTGAGCCGCTGGCTGGTGGCGCCGATCGGGCCTACGATCAACTATGTCGCCGGAATTGGCCGTTTCAGCTGGCGCAAGTTTGTGCTCTGGGACCTGCTCGGCGAGACGATCTGGGTGGCTGTCTATATGACCATCGGCGTCGTTTTCTCGGCTTCGGCGCTGGCACTGGTGGACATGATTGCCTCGGCGAGCTGGGTTCTGCTTGGCGCTCTGGTCATGTGGGTGATGGGCAAACGCCTGATAAAAGTCATCCGCAAGGCTAGGCAAGCCGTGGCCTAGGGATTATGTCTCAGGGATGTTACGCTATTCCCCCATATTGCTTGCGGTTCTCGTTGGCTACCTGACCTACAGGTTTTCAGCCTGGAAAACCAAAGCGGACCTGAACGCCAATTCAACCCCGTTGAATGACCCTGCCCTGCTGGCACTTCTCCGTAAAATGGCGGCAGCGCTGGATATCCCGAAGGTTCAGGTTTTTGTCTACGAAATCGAGCCGGTGAACGGATTGGCAGCCCCCGACGGGCGGATATTCATCACCCGCGGGTTGCTCAACAAATATAAATCCGGCGAGATTTCCGCTGCCGAACTGGCTTCGGTGATTGCCCACGAGCTTGGCCATATCGCCCTCGGTCACAGCTCGAAGCGGCTAATCGACTTCTCCGGCCAAAACGCGATGCGCGCTTTGCTGATGGGGGTTTTGGGCCGCTATGTGCCCATCGTCGGCCCTTATCTGGCTAATTTTGTGGTCAACATGCTGGCCGCCTCGCTTTCGCGCAAAGACGAATTTGAAGCCGATGCCTACGGCGCAGCCCTTCTGCTCAAATCAGGCATCGGCCTCTCGGCTCAGATCGGCATGTTTAACAAGCTGGAAAGCTGGGGCGGTAAACGCGGGGGCGCGCCCGCATGGCTGATGAGCCATCCGGATACAACCAAGCGGATCGAAGCGATCAACAGGCTGAAAGCCAGTTGGGAAGCCTGATCCTAGCGCGATACCCTTAAATATCCCAGATATCGTTTCTCTAGCTGCCGAAAAGCAAATACCACCACAAAGGCCAGCGCCATATAAAGCGCCGCCGCGGTCAAGAAGCCTTCATAGGCCAGATAGTAGCGGGCATTCAACGTTCGCCCTGCCCCCAGAATATCCTGAATCGTAATAATACTGGCGACCACCGAGCCATGAAGCATAAACACAACCTCGTTGCCGTATTGCGGTAAAGCACGGCGCAGGGCGGAAGGGATGAGCACCAGACGGTTGACCTTAAAAGGGGACATCCCCAACGCGCGCGCCGCTTCAAGCTCTCCCTCAGGCACCGAGGCCACGGCCCCGCGGATGATTTCGGTCGCGTATGCACCGGAATTGAGCGAAAACGCGATCAGGGCGCACCACCACGCATCCCGAAGGAACACCCAGGCAAAGCTCTCCCGCACCGCTTCAAATTGCGACAGTCCGTAATAGATCAGGTAGAGCTGCACCAGAAGCGGTGTGCCGCGAAAGGCATAAACATAAGCGTTGATCAGTTTTGAGCCAATGCCGTTGGAGTGGGCTCTGATCATGCCAAACGGCAGCGCAATGCAAAAGCCGATCAGAACAGCGAGGCCGGTCAACTGCAGGGTCATCCACATGCCTTCGGCAAACATCTCCCAGTTTTTCAGGACCAGCTCAAACCGCATCTGTTTGCCCCTTGAGCGCGTAGCGTTTTTCGGCTGTGTTGAATATTGTCTGGCTTACCCAAGTGAAGAACAGGTAGGTAAAAAACACCGCCGCGAAAAACAGGAAGGGCTCACGCACGGATTTTCCGGCGTCATTGGCGAGGCCGACGAGATCCTCCAACCCGATCACGGACACGACAGCGGTTGATTTGATCAGCACTTGCCAGACATTCGCGTACCCCGGCAGCGCAAAGCGAATGAGTTGGGGAAGCGTCACGAGGCGCAGCACCTGCAAAGGCCGCATCCCCATAGACATGGCCGCCTCGCGCTGGCCTGCTGGCACGGTCATATAAGCGCCACGAAAAGTTTCGGTGAGATATGCACCGTAAATAAAGCCGATCGCCACCACGCCAGCCCAGAATTTGGAAAGCTCGATATAGTCCAGCCCCACGGCCTTACCGGCAACGTTGATTAACCTTTGCCCGCCAAAGTAAATGAGCAGGATCAACACGAGATCGGGCACACCGCGCACAATGGTGGTATATCCGAAAACAAGGCCGCGCGTAATGCGCCCGCCCGAAATCTTCCCTACCGCGCCGGCACCTCCCAAGATCGTTGCCATTGCCAACGAAAAAAGGGCCAGCAGCACAGTTGTGAGAGCGCCTTTCGCCAGAAGCGGCGCATACTCTATAAGATTTTCCATGGGTTAGCAGCGCGCTCGTGGAGCGCGCTGCCTGTCTTTCTTATTCGCCACCGTAGATGTCGAAGTCAAAATACTTGGCGTTGATCTCGGCATATTCACCTGAAGCCCGAATAGCTGCGATCCCGGCGGAGAACGCATCCCGTAGCTCTTCTTCACCTTGGCGAACGCCTACACCGGCTCCGTCGCCGTGGTATTCAGGCACCGAGTAGGAGCCGCCGAAGAAGGCAAAGCCAGCACCGGCATCGGTATCAAGGAAGCCTTCCTGCATGGCGATCGAGTCTGCCATGGCCGCATCAATCCGGCCAGCGGCGAGGTCGAGGTAAACCTCGTCTTGCGAGCCATAGAGGCGCAGTTCAACATCCGGGAATGTGCCTTCCATAAAGTCCTGATGGATGGTGCCGCGCTGAACGCCAACCACTTTGCCGCCAAGCGCGTCTTCCATCATGCCTTCAGCGCCAATGAAACGTGCGGGTGTATTATAATATTTCGCAGAGAAATCAATAACCTGCATACGCTCTTCTGTGATCGACATCGAAGCGATGATCCCGTCGCACTTGCCTTCAAGCAGCGCCGGAATAATGCCGTCCCAGTCGGTTTTGACCATTTCGCAGGATTTGCCCATCGCGCCGCATACAGCGTTGGCAATGTCGATATCAAAACCCACAACATCTCCGTTGGTTTCGGTCCACGAGAACGGGGGGTAGGCGCCTTCAACACAAATGTTGATGTCAGCTGCATTTGCGGCCATCGCCAAAGTGGAAGCCGCCGTTGCAGCCAAGATGATTTTCTTCATGTTTTTCTCCATGTATTGATATTTTTGTGGTGGCGGTTGTTCCGCAACCTTACCGCTGACTATCAGGCTTAACCAACCCTTCGTCAAGAACCTCTCTTCCGATACTGCCCTACATGTGGCGAGCGCTGAACGGACAACGGGCAACAGCCCGAAACCAACGCCTCCGACCCGCAAGGGGAGAATTTTTCGAGTGGGCTCGATGCCCCGAGAAAAATTATTCGGCTAGAAATAAAGCGGAAGGCTATCTTTCTGTGCGGCGTTGGTAAGCCAGTCAAACATAAACCCGCGCATGGAAGTAAAGCAAACCAGCCGGAACTCGTCATCGGCTTCCATCCAGAAGGCCACGGCGACCTGCCCCAGCCTTGTGCGGCGAAAGTCACCTTTTCCAAAAGCGGCAGGCGAAAGATCAACCGGCGCGCCTTTGGCCAGCACCTCACGGGCATTATTTCCCTTAAGGGTAAACACAGCGCGGGCATCAGATACGTTAACGGCCAAAACCGGGGCCTTAATTTCGGCGTTTAACTGTTCGGCCAAAGCGTCAGCGCTAAAATCTTCGGGCACCATAATCAGTAGTTCATCGGGGGCCATCCACGCCACGCTATTGGATATTTTACGCGGCGCGGGCACGGCTGTGCCAAGAATTTCCTTGATAGCGGCCTTGGTGGCTTTGTTCGACAGGTCGGCCTTAAGCGTGACCATTTCGACCCGCCCTTCCGCGGCCACAAGCGCAGCCCCGCTGCCGTCGATCTGGGAAAAATTGGAGAGATCAGACATCTTGCTGGGCCCCTTCCTTATCATAAAATACAGGATCAACCACCCGGGCTTTGTGCACGGTTCCCGCAACCGGGAACTCAAGGACCTCACCCATGCGCGCCTTACCGCCGTTGATCAGAGCCATCGCAATCGGGTGGCCAAGTGTGGGCGAGAAATAGGTGGAGGTGACGTGGCCGATCAGTTGGCCCCCCTCAACCGCATGTGCGGCTTCGGGAAGTTTCACTTTGTCATCCAATGTGCGCAGACCAACCAATTGTTTGCGCCCTTCGGAAACCAGAAAGCTGCGCTGCATACCGCGTTTGCCGATGAAATCCTCTTTCTTCTTGGAAACCGCCCAGCTCATATTGAGATCATGGGGGGTGACGGTGCCGTCGGATTCATCGCCAACCACAACAAAGCCCTTTTCACCGCGCATTACGTGCAACGCCTCGGTGCCGTAAGGCATGATACCAAATTCGGCCCCCGCTTGCAGCAACAGGTTCCAGATCAACAGCCCTTGGGACGTGGGCACCGCGATCTCGTAGGAAAGCTCACCCGAGAAGGATATCCGGAAAATGCGGGCTTTGATCCCGCCAAGTTCGCCGTCAATGAAACCCATAAAGGGCAGTTTTTCACGGCTGACATCCATGCCGCCCAGCGCTTCCAGCACTTTGCGGGCATTGGGGCCAGCCACCACGATCTGCGCGAATTGCTCGGTCAGGTTGGCGGTAAAGACCTTAAGGTCCCACCACTCGGTTTGCAGCCATTCCTCCATATGGGCATGGATACGGTCCGAGCCGCCGGTGGTGGTGTGGCAAAGGAAGGTGTCCTCATCCAGCCGCGCGACCACGCCGTCATCCATGAGGAATCCGTTTTCGTTGCACATCAGACCGTAGCGACATTTGCCCGGCTTCAGAGTCGACATCATGTTCGTGTAAACAAGGTCAAGGAACTTGCCGGCATCGGGACCTTTGACAATGAGCTTGCCGAGGGTCGAAGCATCAAACAACCCGACCGAGCCACGGGTCGCGAGGATCTCGCGAGTGATCGCATCTTGCACACTCTCGCCTTTGGCCGGATAGGCATAAGCGCGACGCCAGTCCGCAACCGGCTCGAAAACCGCGCCGTGGTCAACGTGCCAGCTATCCATCGCGGTTTTTCGCGTGGGTTTGAAAAGCTTGCCAGAGGCCTCCCCCGCAATCGCACCCAGCGAAATGGGCGTGTAAGGCGGGCGGAACGTGGTGGTGCCAACCTTCGGGATTTCAGCGTCCAGACTATTGGCAAGAACGGCAAGTCCGTTGATATTGCTGAGCTTGCCTTGATCCGTTGCCATCCCGATCGTAGTGTAGCGTTTGGTATGTTCAACGCTCTCGTACCCCTCCTGCGCGGCGAGCTGCACGTCGGAAACTTTCACATCGTTCTGGAAATCGAGCCAGGTTTTGCTACGCAAATCATAGGTCGCATTTTCGGGCATCGCCCAGACAGTCGCCATCGGCGCTTCCTGAACCTGCCGAACGTGCCTTACGGCGGCCTCCTCGGCGAGGCTCCGCCCCACCTCCTCGGCCGCTTGGCGCCCGGCATTGATGGCATGGGCCACGCAAGCGCCGGTTTCCAGCGCGCCGGAAGCTGTACCCGCCGTGAGCACAAAGCCTTCGCCGTTTTGATCCGTTGGCGGGCGCGACGGATCGGGGGCAAACATGGCATTTGCCTCATCCCAGTTAAGCTTACCGCCGCAATGGGACCAGAGATGCACCACTGGAGAGAACCCGCCAGACATCGCGACGAGGTCACATTCCACGGACTCAACCGCACCACCGGCTCCGGTCTGGTGGCAGATTTCAACACCCGTGACGTGTTTCTTGCCTTTGACCTTGGCCACCGCGTGACCGTTCTCGATACGAATTCCGGCAGCCCGTGCCGCTTCGGCCAGTTCACCGCCGCCGGACGTGCGGGCATCGACAATCAGCGGCACTTCCAGCCCGGCAGCGTGCAGAGCCAAGGCGGTTCGATAAGCGTCATCATTATTGGTGACGATTACGGCACGTATACCCGGGGCCACGCCGTAAAGCCGGACATAATCGCGGGCGGCGCTGGCGAGCATCACGCCCGGGAGGTCGTTTCCGGCAAAATTGAGGGTGCGTTCAAGCGCGCCGGTGGCGGTCACAATCCGCTTGGCCCTGATGCGCCACAGCCGGTGGCGCGGGCCAATATTTGGCGCGTGATCGCTGATCCGCTCATAGCCCAGCGCATAGCCGTGGTCAAAAACACCGGAGCCTTGTGTGCGGGTGCGCAAGGTCACGTTCCCCATGCTCTCGAGCTGCTGGATCAGGCTGGCGATATGCTCTGGGCCATCGCAGCCGTCAACTTCGAGGTCATCCACCACAGCGCGACCCCCGAGATGCGGGGATTGTTCGAGAAGCAGCACTTTAGCCCCAGATTTGCCAGCTTCCAACGCCGCCTCTAGCCCAGCAATACCGCCGCCCACAATCAGGATATCGGTATAGGCATAGAAATACTCGTAGCGGTCGGCATCACGCTCGGTTGGTACTTGTCCCAACCCAGCCGAACGCCGGATGATCGGCTCGAAAATGCGCTTCCAGGCCCATTGCGGGCGCATAAAGGTTTTGTAGTAAAAACCGGCAGGAAAGAAGCGGGCCAAGCGGTTGTTAATCGCTCCAACATCGAATTCCAGGCTTGGCCAGTGGTTTTGGGAGCGCGCCGAAAGGCCATTAAAAACCTCGGTTGTGGTGGCGCGCTGGTTCGGTTCAAAACGCCCGCCTTCGCCCATGTTCATCAGCGCGTTTGGCTCTTCGTTCCCAGAGGCAACAATGCCACGCGGGCGATGGTATTTGAAAGAACGGCCAACCATGCGCTGGTCGTTTGCCATAAGCGCCGAAGCGAGGGTATCGCCTTTGAACCCTTTGAGGGTTTTGCCGTTGAAGGTGAACTCCAGCGGTGCGGTTCGGTCGATCAGGCTTCCGCCTTCAGGAAGACGCAGGCTCATGTCAAATCCTCCCAATCCGGGCGCTTGGCTTTGATTTTGGTTATGATCTCTTTCGGGGGCTTCAGAGTTTGGGCGCTGTAGGTGCCAAAAACCTCCAGCGTTACCGCGCACCGCGCGGCATGAAACCACTTTCCGCAGCCATAGACATGACGCCAGCGTTCAAAAACAACCCCTTTGGGGTTTTTGCGCTGGAACATATAGCCGGTAAACTGGTCATCGGAGCTCCCATCAGTAAAACGCTCGATATGCGCTTCACCCCCCCCGTGGAATTCGGTTTCTTCGGCTTCTACACCGCAGTAAGGACAGGTAAGGATCAACACGGCTCAGGCTCCCTTTATCAAATCGATCAGCATGGCGCCGAAGCCCCATTGCAAGGTTCCGGCAACCGAAAATAGCAGCTCGTACCGAAAGGTTTCGATGGCTCTTTCCTCGGCCTTGGCGGCCAACAGTTCGTCAAAGTTTCCTGATATCTGGTCGCGCAGGGTCGCAAGGTCTGTGGGGTCTTTGGCACCCGGATTTTCGATCCGGTTGTTATAGCGCCACATCATTCTGGACTGGGTCAGAATTTGTGAATCCCAACGCCGGCGCGCCTCCTGCGCCATGTAGCGATCTGTCAGGAACACAACGAAGCTGATACAAAGCGCAAACGAGCCCATTGCGCTAAACAGATGCGCGGCGCTGGTTATCATAGACGCGGCGCTCGCCACGGCCCAAACACCAAGCGCTACATAGAGAATCACACGTTGCCACGGGGTGAAATGTTCTAGCATTTGACACCTCCAACAGTCAGAACGGCAGCTCTATGCGCCGAAACCTGCTCAAGGATCGGAATTTCCCACAAATCAGGGGTACAATTAACGACTTGTCGAAGATTGAAAAGAAATTTGATTTTCCAAATGCTTGAGCAAAGCTCTTGAAGCAAGCAACGAAGCCGGAAGCGGCCAACAACAGCTGATGGCGCGAAAGCTTGGTATTGTGGCGAAATTATGTTATAAACGTGACAATATTTAGGCGATTTCAGGAGAAACCAAAGGAACATAACCGCAAACAATGGAGAGTTATTATGGAAGAATTTTTGAGTACCGCGTCCCAAATGTGGGACAAGTTTGCAGACGGGGGCGCCTACGCGATCCGCAAGTTTTTCTTTGCCCTGAACGGCTGGGAAATGAGCGAGTTGCTGAGCCTCGTGCTTTTTATAGGAGCGGTAGGCGGCTTGCTGCTCATGTTGCTTTTGTTGGCCAAGCGGCCAGCCAAGCGCACTACATTTCTGTCTGAAGGGGTTCGGCGCTATCATAAGCATTAGTGCGCGACCCCTGCCGCGACGCTTTCGTCGATAAACCGGCCTTCGGCAAACCGCTCCAACCCGAAGGGTGCAGCCAGCGCGTCTGGCTCGCCCGAGGCCATGGTTGCGGCCAGAGACCAGCCCGAACCGGGGATGGACTTGAACCCGCCCGTCCCCCAACCACAATTAATAAAACACCCGTCGAGCGGTGTTTTGCCAATGATCGGCGAGCGATCACCGGTCATATCCACAATCCCCCCCCATTGACGAAGTTGCTTAAGGCGGCTGATGATCGGGAACGTCTCGATGAGCGCCCGGACGGTTTCCTCAACATGGTGAAACGATCCGCGTTGCGAATAGTTGTTATATCCGTCAGCCCCGCCACCAATCACCAGCTCGCCCTTGTCAGATTGACTTAGGTAACCGTGCACGGTGTTGGCCATGACCACCACATCTATGCAGGGTTTGATCGGTTCGCTAACCAGCGCCTGCAAGGAAACCGATTCAATCGGAAGCCTGAAGCCGGCCATTTCGGCCAAAACACCAGAGTGGCCAGCGACAACGATGCCGAGTTTCTTGCAGGCTACCTCTCCGCGCGTGGTTTGCACACCGGTCACCTGCCCGCCGGATTGGGTAATGCCGGTCACCTCGGTCTGCTGGATGATATCGACCCCCAAGCGGCTTGCGGCGCGGGCATATCCCCAAGCCACAGCATCGTGCCGGGCCGTGCCGCCCCGCGCCTGCCAAAGCCCGCCAAGCACCGGATAGCGGGGACCGGAGAGCTCGATGATTGGCACTTTTTCCTTAACTTGCTCGGGTGTGAGCATTTCGGTAGACACCCCTTGCACAGCGTTGGCATGGGCAATCCGGTGATAGCCGCGCAACTCGTGCTCGGTTTGCGCCAGCATGATCACGCCCCGCGGGGAAAACATGATGTTGTAATTCAGATCAACGCTCAGACCTTCATAGAGGCTGCGGGCTTTCTCGTAGATGGCCGCACTTTCGTTTTGAAGGTAGTTGGAGCGGATAATGGTGGTGTTGCGCCCGGTGTTTCCGCCTCCAAGCCAGCCTTTCTCGATAACCGCCACATTTGTGATGCCGTGGTTTTTGGCCAGATAATAGGCCGTGGCCAAGCCGTGCCCGCCAGCACCAACAATGACCACGTCGTAACTTTTTTTCAGTTCGGGCGAACGCCAGACCCGTGACCATCCGCTGTGATAGCGCAGGGCTTCCCGCGCGAGGGCGAAGGCAGAATATCGTTTCATGCGGGTGCTCCGGAAATCACGGTTATATGATTGTATTACTCAGTTTTAGCGCTATATGCAAAGCTTGATAGCGGCGCACGGCGCTTGGTTCGCGACATTTGCGCACCGATCCGCCATCGGGCGAGATTGGACGTTGCGCAAAGCTGCCGCGCCAGCGTAATGTGCGCCGGACTTGAGCACAAAGGTAGCAGGCATATGGCTTTCTGGATTCCGGTGGTATTGGCAACATTGGTGGCAATTGTCTGGGCGTTGTGGCCTTTGCTGCGCACCGAAAAAGATAGCGCCGCTGTGCGCGCCAGCTACGATATAAAAGTCTTCAAAGACCAGCTGAAGGAAATCGACTCCGACGAAGCCCGTGGCGTTATCTCTGAAGCCGAAGCCACGCGGGTGCGCACCGAAGTTTCGCGCCGCCTGCTGGCTGCCGCCAAGGAAGAGGCAAGCGAAGCCCCTGCCCCCATTGCCCCGCGCACCGCCACCTATGGGCTCGCTGCTGTTATCGCGTTGGCCACCGTGTTTGGCGGTCTCGGGGTTTATAGAACCATTGGCACGCCGGGTCTGCCGGATCTTCCGCTAAGCGAAAATCTCGCACGGCAGGCGTCAGTTGGCGATGATCGCCCTTCCCAAGCAGAAGCCGAAGAATTTGTTGCGGCGCGCGAAACAGACAGCACCGGGTTGGCCAACTTGAGCGATCTCACGCAAGGCCGCGAGGCCGAGCTTATCAGCCAGCTGATTGATGTGCTTCAAGACCGCCCGAATGACCTTGAAGGCCACCAGATGCTGACGCGCGCACTTGCGTCTTCGGGCCGGATGATCGAAGCCCGTGGCGCACAGGAAATTGTGATGCGCATACTCGGTAGTGCCGCCGCGCCAACGGATCACTTGGAGCACGCCGAGCTGATGATTTTAGCCGCGCAGGGTTATGTCTCACCCGAAGCCATTGCAGCCCTCGACAAGGTTATGAGCACCATCCCGGAAAACCCGCGCGCACGCTATTATGCGGGTTTGGCACTGGCCCAATATGGCCAGCCGCGCGAGGCCTATATCATGTGGTCGCAGCTCTTGCAGGAAGGCCCCGAAGAAGCCCCCTGGATTCCGGCCATCCGCGCCGGCATTGATGCGCTCGCCGCCGAAGCGGGCGTTGCCGCACAGGCGCCATTGGCGGGCCCAACAGCCGAGCAGGTAGAGGATGCCGGCGAGATGTCCGAGGAAGATCGCTCCCAGATGATTATATCAATGGTCGAACAACTGACCGAGCGGCTGGAAGCCGAAGGCGGAACCGTTGATGAATGGGTGCGCCTGATCGGTGCCAATAATGTGTTGGGAAACACCGAAGCCGCTCAAAAAGCGTTTACGGATGCCAAAGCCGCCTTTGCGGATGACGAGGCGGCTCTGGCGCGCATAGAAGCCGCAGGCGCACAGCTACCATGATCGTGGAGGATATCAGCGAATTCGCCACTGCATTGCCACGGGGCCGCGCGCTGGTCGGGCTGGACCTTGGCACCAAAACCATTGGAGTCGCCGTATCAGACACGCGCCTCGGGATCGCTACGCCGATCCTGACCGTGCACCGCAAGAAATTCTCGCAAGACGCCAAGGAATTGCTGGACATCATCAACGACCGCCAAATCGGTGGCATTGTGCTTGGGTTGCCGCGCAATATGGATGGCTCCGAAGGGCCGCGTTGCCAGTCCACCCGCGCGTTCGCGCGCAATTTCGAGCGGCTCTGCGATTGCCCGATAACCTATTGGGACGAACGGCTTTCTACTGTGGCTGCCGAACGGGCGCTGCTAGAGGCAGATACATCGCGTGCGCGGCGCGCGGAAGTGATTGACCATGTCGCGGCGGGTTACATCTTGCAAGGCGCGCTTGACCGGCTGGCGCATCTTCGTAATGGTTGACGTCTGGAAACGCCCCGAAATTGACTCTCCTTGCGTGAATATCTGCGTGATCCATCGGCAAAGCGGGCTGTGCATGGGCTGCTTTCGCACCGGTGACGAGATCGCCGGTTGGAGCCGGATGACCCCGGAAAGCCGCCGTGCGCTCATGGACGAACTTCCTGCTCGTGCGCCTAAAATCAAGGGGCAGCGGAGGGGAAGGCGAAAAGCAACCGAGTGAGTCCATTTTGTCACACATTATTAATTATTCGAAGCTAGATTGGAAATACATAAGTTTTGTGTTAATGTACGGTAGAAATTCAGGATTATCATGCGGTTACTTACTCCACTTATAGCCATTTACGCAGCGGCATTGCTGCTGATGCGCGACACGATTGCGGGATACATCTCTATCCCTGGTGGAATAATCTGGCTTGACGCATTGATCGCCCTGCTTTTTGCGGCTGCCTTCGGGATTTATCGCGGCACAGGTAAAAGCTTTGCGACAGGTACTTTGCCAATCCTAATTGTGGGTGCGGGTGTGTTTGGGGCTATGCAATTGAGAATTGACGAGCCCGCCCCCTATGCCGCCTTTGCAACCGCCCCTCGGGAAGCCACGCTCAACCGGGCATGGGACGGGCATTTTCGCACCATCGCCAAGATAGACGAGGCAGATATTGGCATTATGGTCGATACCGGAGCCTCACTGGTTTTGTTGCGCCATGACGACGCCTTGCGCGCCGGGGTAGACCCGGACCTGCTTGACTTCAATATCCCGCTAACTACGGCGAGTGGGCGCAGCTTTGTGGCGTCCTACCAGTTTTCCCAAATCCGCATTGGCGGGGTTGTTGTACGCAATGTTCAGGGGGCGATCGCTGAACCGGGTGCGCTGCATAGCTCACTCCTCGGCATGAGCTTTATCGAACAGCTCTCGGAAGCCGTGATCCGGAAAGATGCGATGATCTTACGCCAGTAATGCCTTTTGCAGCATATTCGCCGCCATTAGAATAATGAACACGGCAAAAACGCGTTTGAGCGGTTTGGGGTTCATCATATGGGCCAGCTTCACACCGAGCGGGGCTGTCAGCATCGTCATTGAAACAATCACAGCAAAAGCGACAAGGTTCACGCGACCCACGGTAAAGGGCGGCGCGCTGGCATCCCCCCAGCCGTTGAGCAGAAAACCAACCGTGGATGGCACAGCTATGATCACACCAAAACCTGCGGCGGTGGCAACGGCATTGTGGATCGGTCGACCATAAAGGCTCATTAACGGCACGCCAAAACTGCCGCCGCCGATCCCCATTAGAACGGACAAAAACCCGACAATTGGTGAGAAAATAGCGCGCGCCAGCCCTGTTGGCATCTGTTCCCCCAGCCGCCACGCCGCCTTGCCAAACGCCATATAAAGGCCAACCATAACGCCAAGCACACCAAAAACCAGCATCAGGGTTTGTGATTTTAACCCGGCGGCCAGCAGCACGCCCAGCACCGCGCCAATCGCAATGCCCGGCGCCCATGAACGCAAAATATCCCATTCAACCACGCCTTTTTTGTGATGGCTCAGCACAGAGCGAACGGAGGTCACCACGATGGTTGCAAGAGAAGTTGCCACACAAATCTGCATCAGCCCATCGCTTTCATACCCCAGCGAGGCAAATGCGTAGTAAAAGGCCGGCACAAGGATAATGCCGCCACCAACTCCGAGAAGACCAGCCGCCACCCCCGCAAAAGCCCCGATTGCGAGCATCAGCACCAGCAGTAAAATCATATCCATTAATTATTCCTTCACCGCTTCATAGGCCTGCATTACGAGTTCGGGCCCCGCCCCTTCGAGATGCGCCCCTTCGGAAAGTACGCGCCGCCAGCGCCGTGCGCCCGGGCGACCGGCAAAAGCGCCAAGCATGTGGCGGGTAATCTGATTGAGCCGCGCCCCTTTGGCAAGCTCGGTTTCGATATAGTCGCACATCCCCTTGATGATTTCGGATTCATCAATCGCGTGGTCGTTTCCAAAGATGCGGGTGTCAGCTTCTGCTAGGATCGCCAGCGGCTCATGGTAAGCGGCCCGCCCGATCATCACGCCGTCTACATGGTCCAGATGCGCCAGCGCTTCATCCAGCGAGCCAATGCCGCCATTGATACAGATTTCCAAAGCCGGAAATTGCGCTTTCATGGCGTAAACGAGCGCATAATCCAGCGGTGGCACATCACGGTTTTGCTTGGGGCTCAACCCTTGCAGCCAGGCTTTGCGCGCATGAACAGTGAAGCTCGTCACGCCAGCCGCCGAAACTTGCGCGATGAACTCGGGCAAGACCTGTTCCGGCACCTGCTCATCCACACCGATCCGGCATTTAACCGTCACTTCAACATCCGTTGCGTTTTGCATGGCGGCCACACAGTCTGCTACCAGCTCCGGTTGCTCCATCAGCACCGCCCCAAAGCTGCCGGACTGGACCCGATCTGACGGGCAGCCAACGTTGAGGTTCACTTCGTCATACCCGAAATCGGCTGCGACCCGGCTCGCCTCGGCCAATTCCGCTGGGTCCGAACCACCGAGCTGGAGCGCCACCGGATGCTCTACCGGATGAAACCCAAGCAGCCGCTCCTTATCCCCGTGGATCACCGCTTTGGCAGTAACCATCTCGGTGTAAAGCAGCGTGTGCCGGCTGAGGAACCTGTGGAAATAGCGGCAATGACGGTCCGTCCAGTCCATCATTGGCGCGACCGACAAGCGGCGCATGTTCGCGGGAATCACAGGTTTTTTCATGCCGCGTTATCGCAATTGCCTCGCGGACTTGCAATAACGGCTAAAAATGGCGAAACTGCCAGAAAACACACAAGGGAGTTGCAGATGAGCCTGTTAAAGCCAAGCCGCCGAGATATTTTGAAAATGACAGCCGCGGCACCAGCGTTTGCGCTGCCCGCCACCAAGGTAGCCGCCCTCGGCGGGCCTAGCGGCGATCAGGCCCCCGGGTACTTTAAATTTACGCTGGGTGAAGCCAAGCTGACGGTTGTCTCGGACGGTGAATTCAGCCTTCCTGCTTCGACCGCCGGGGTAAATGCCGACCCGGCTGACGTACAAGCCTTTATGATCCGGCATTTCATGAGCACGGAGCGCATGGAGGCCCATGCCAACCACGTGGTGATCGAACTTGGGGACGCGGTTGTGCTTGTCGATGTCGGTTCCGGCAACCGCTACCTCGAATCGGTTGGTCGCATGATAGAAAACCTCGAAACCGCCGGCATTGACTATGACAGTATCACCCATGTGGTGCTCACCCACGCGCACCCTGATCATATCTGGGGTATTCGCGATGATTTTGATGAAGCGGTTTTCCCGGACGCCCAATATTATATCGGCGAAACAGAGCATAGCTGGTGGCTGACCCCGGATCGGGTCAACATGGTTGACGAGGGGCTGCAACAACTGGTTGCGGGCGCCGTGAACTCGCTCAATGCCGACCTGTTGCAGCTAACACCGGTTCAGGATGGTTTCGAAGTTGCCCCCGGCATCACCATGATAGACACACCCGGCCATACACTTGGCCACATGTCGGTTCGGATTGAAAGCAACGGCGAGCAATTGCTGGTGTTAGGGGACGCGGCCCGGAATGCGTATATCGACTTTGAACGGCCCGAATGGGTAGGCAGCCCCGATATGGACGCCGAACAAACCGTCGCAACCCGCAAACAATTGTTTGACATGGCATCGGCGGACCGCATCGCGGTGCTGGGGTACCACTTCCCCTTCCCCGGTGTCGGATATGTGATGCGGGAAGGTGAGGCCTATCGCTATATGCCATCGCTCTGGCACTGGACGGAGTAGCGGCGCAAACGGGTCATGGCGGGGCTCGATGCCCCTCCAAATCCGTAGTGGATCAGCCTTTTGAGGCAATCACCCGCCGCATATCCTCGCCAAAGGCTTCAAATAACGGGCGCGAGACTTCGTCATGCGCCGCGTTATATTCCGGGTGCCACTGCACAGCCATGGCAAAGCTTGGCGCGTCTTTTATATAAATCGCTTCGGGTGTGCTATCTTCGGCGCGCCCTTCAATCACGACTCTATCAGCAGGTTGGCAAATACCTTGCCCGTGGAGCGAGTTCACAATCACTTCGACCGAGCCGAGGATCTCGGCGAACTTCCCGCCATAGGGAAGCGATACCGTGTGGCGGTGGGCAAACTTCTCCTCAATTGTGCCATCCGGGGGCATACGGTGGTTCATCCGGCCCGGCAGGTCACGGATTTCGGGATGCAAAGTGCCACCAAAGGCCACGTTAAACTCCTGAAACCCGCGGCAAATGCCCAAAATCGGCGTCCCTGTTTCCACGCAGTGGCGGATCAGGGGGAGGGTCAGGCGATCGCGGTCCATGTCAAACGCGCCATGGGCTTCGGTGGGCTCTTCTCCGTAATGGCTGGGATGAACATTCGGGCGACCGCCGGTAAAAACAAAACCGTCACAAGCAGCAGCCACTTCTTCAACCGAACCGATAGATGGCATAGCCGGCACAATAAACGGCAGCGCATCGGCCACATGGGCGACCGCGTCAATATTCATAACGCCCACGGTTTGCGCCGGATAATCCCCATCAAGTAGCTTGAAATTGCCAATAATTCCCACAACCGGGCGTCTCATAATTTTCTCCTTTTATTTCCTCAAATATGCGCCTCAATTTGCGACAGATCAAGGTCTGCCCCGTCGATTCACGCCACATTATTCAGGCAACAAGAAAAACGGGAGCAAATACATGACCAACACCCCCAACGAACTTTCCGAACAATTTCCGGATGCCATCGAAAAAATGCATGGTCTGAAAATGTCGGATACCCATTTTGCCAAACTGTTTGAGGACTATCACGACCTAAACCGCGCTATCCATCGCGCTGAAACCAATGTTGAACCAACCGATGATTTCCACATGGAAGACATGCGCAAGCAGCGGCTCGCCATGCTGGATGAGATATCGCTTTATTTGAGGTGAATTATTTGGGCTCGGCGGTTGTCGGGCCCAAAATGCCGCGTTGCATATCGGCACGAAATTTTGGCGTGGATATCTACCCGCGCCCCTTTTCACTTCGAAATTCATGCCATAGGATAGCCCTACAACCATGGAGCGCCCAATGACCGACCCGACAATTCACCTGAGCCAATATAAACCAGCGAGCTATCTTGTGGATAGCGCCGCGCTTGAGTTTCACCTTCACCCGACAAAAACATCCGTTGTGTCCAAGGTCGAGTTTTCCGCAAACCCAGCGGCAGCGACCCGTGATTTGCGCTTGAATGGCGAGGAAATGACCCTCAAATGGGCCAAGATCAACGGCGAACTGGTAAATCTGAACCCAGATAAAACCGGTGTGGATCTGCCCGAACATTTGCTCGGTGAAGCCTTCACATGGGAATGCGAGGTGGAAGTAAACCCCGAAGCCAATACCTCACTCGACGGGCTTTATATGTCAAATGGCATGTATTGCACCCAATGCGAGGCTGAAGGGTTCCGCCGGATCACTTATTACCTTGACCGCCCCGATGTGATGACCACCTACAGTGTGAAAATCCATTCGGACCAGCCGGTGCGCCTGAGCAACGGTAACGAAGTTGCGAGCGGTGAAGGCTGGGTTGAATGGCACGACCCTTGGCCAAAGCCCTCCTACCTTTTTGCACTTGTAGCAGGTGATTTGCTGGCCCATTCGGACAGCTTCACCACAGCATCAGGTCGTGAAGTCGCGCTCAATATTTATGTGCGCCCGGGTGATGAAGACAAGTGCGCCTATGCGATGGACAGCCTGAAGCGCTCTATGAAGTGGGATGAGGAGGCCTATGGCCGCGAGTATGACCTTGATCTCTTCAATATTGTTGCGGTGGATGATTTCAACATGGGGGCCATGGAGAATAAGGGCCTGAACATATTCAATTCTTCGCTGGTGCTGGCCAGCCCCGAAACCGCAACCGATATGAATTACGAGCGCATTGAGAGCGTGATTGCCCACGAGTATTTCCACAACTGGACGGGCAACCGGATCACGTGCCGCGACTGGTTCCAGCTTTGCCTGAAAGAAGGGCTGACGGTTTATCGCGACCAGCATTTCACCAAAGACATGCGCGACCCGGCGGTGAAGCGGATCGAAGATGTGGTGACCCTGCGCGGGCGGCAGTTTGCCGAGGATGCGGGCCCGCTTTCGCACCCGCCGCGCCCGAACAAATATGTGGAAATCAACAACTTCTACACGGCCACCGTTTATGAAAAAGGGGCCGAAGTGGTCGGCATGCTGCGCACACTGGTGGGGGCCACTGACTATCGCAAAGCCCTTGACCTTTATTTCGAGCGGCATGACGGGCAGGCCTGTACCATTGAAGACTGGATCAAGGTATTCGAAGACACAACCGGCCGTGACTTAAGCCAGTTTTCGCTATGGTATACCTCGGGTGGCACGCCCCGCATTCGGGTTTCGGAGGAGTTTTCCAACCACACCTATACCCTGACCCTGCATCAAACCACACCAGCCACACCGGACGAGCCAAGCAAAGCACCGCGCCACATTCCGGTGGCGGTGGGCCTGCTCTACCCTGATGGCACCGAAGCTGTGGCTACGCGGGTGTTGGAACTCACTGAGAATGTGCAAAGTTTCACCTTTGAAGGGCTGGAAATGGAGCCTATAGCTTCGATCCTGCGCGGGTTTTCAGCCCCGGTTGTGCTGGAGCAAGACAAAAGCAATGCCCAGCGCGCCTATCTGCTAGCCCATGATACGGACCCCTATAACAGATGGCAGGCCGGGCACGAATATGCGCTTGGTATTCTAACGAGCCTGCCGAACGATCCGGCCCGTGTTGAGGGTGAATTCCTTGACGCGATGGCGAAAACGGCCAAAAATGCGGATCTGGCACCGGCTTACCGCGCCATGGCTCTTGGCCTGCCGAGCGAAGCCGAAGTCGCGCGGCGGATCAAAGCTGATGGCGGCACGCCGGACCCTATTGCTATCTTCAAAGCGCGGGAGGTGTTGAATGCCGCTATGGCGCAAAAAATGGAAGACTTTTTGCCATCGCTTTATCAGGACATGGCGGTCGGAGGCCCCTATTCCCCCGATGCCGATGCCGCAGGCAAGCGGAGCTTGCGCGCGCGTTGCCTTTCCTTGATCACCGCACTGGAGCCTGAAGCAGCCACCGCGCACGCGCAGTTTGACAGCGCCAACAACATGACCGAACAGTTTTCTGCCCTAGGGCAACTGGTTGCGGCGGGGAAAGCCGAAGCGGCGCTGGCAAAGTTCTTTGACCAGTGGCAGCACGAGAGCCTCGTGGTGGATAAATGGTTCCAGATTCAGGCGGCCCGAACCACTCCAGATAGGGCCGTTGACGTGGTAGCAAACCTCACCAGCCATAGCGAGTTCAACTGGAAAAACCCAAACCGGTTCCGCAGCCTTCTGGGGGCATTTGCAATGGGCAACCTCGCCGGTTTCCATGACCCGAATGGCTCCGGCTACGCACTATTTGCAGACTGGTTGATCAAGCTGGACCCGCTTAACCCGCAAATCGCGGCCCGTATGACAACGGGTTTCGAAAGCTGGCGGCAATATAGCACGGAGCGGCAGTCACAAATGAAGGCTGAGCTCGCCCGTATTCTATCGGTTGATACGCTCTCGAAAAACACGCGCGAGATCGCAAGCCGGATTCTGGGTTAACCGGTCCCGTTTGCCAGATCAAAGACTTCGGCCTCCTGGCCGGAGTCCATCACACGGTTGCGCCCGCTTTGCTTGGCTTTATACATGCGCATATCAGCCAGTTGCAGCGCCCCGACCACTTTATCCATTTCGTCTTTCATGGCCACACCGACGCTAACGGTCAGGCGCGCCACCATTTTGCCCATTTCCTGTTCCCCATGCTTATGAAGCCCTGCGCCCTCTTCTAATACTCAAATATGAAAATTCCGTTTCGCTGCACTCTTGCTCCTTCCCTGCGCTTTGCGTAGAAGGGCATGAGCGAAAAATTGCGGAATATGACCATGAGCGAACTTGCCTATACCGAACCCAAAGCCAAAGTGATTGCCGGCGCGAAAAGCGACTGGGAACTGGTGATCGGGCTGGAAGTGCATGCCCAGATATCCTCTAAAGCCAAGCTGTTTTCGGGCGCGAGCACAAAGTTTGGCGCCGAGCCAAATTCGAACGTGGCCTTTGTGGATGCCGCGATGCCCGGCATGTTGCCTGTCGTCAACGAATATTGCATCGAACAAGCGGTGCGCACCGGCCTTGGCTTGAAAGCCGAGATCAACCTTTATTCACGCTTTGACCGGAAAAACTATTTCTACCCTGACCTGCCGCAGGGCTACCAGATTTCCCAGCTTTACCACCCGATTGTGGGCGAAGGTGAAATTCTGGTCGATATGGAACCGGGTATTGCGCGCAAAGTGCGGGTCGAGCGAATTCATATCGAACAAGACGCCGGCAAGTCGGTCCATGATATGGACCCGGAGATGAGCTTTGTGGACTTCAACCGCACCGGTGTGGCGCTCATGGAAATTGTGAGCCGCCCCGATATTCGCGGCCCCGAAGAAGCCGCCGAATATGTGCGCAAGCTGCGCCAGATCGTGCGCTACCTCGGCACCTGTGACGGCAACATGCAGGAAGGCTCTATGCGAGCGGATGTGAATGTTTCGGTCTGCAAGCCGGGGGATTACGAAAAATTCCGCGAAACCGGTGATTTTGGTGTGCTCGGCACCCGCTGCGAGATCAAGAACATGAACTCCATGCGCTTTATCCAGCAGGCGATCGACTATGAGGCCAAGCGCCAGATTGATATTCTGGAAAGCGGGGGCACCATAGATCAGGAAACGCGGCTTTATGATCCGAACAAGGGGGAAACCCGCTCTATGCGCTCCAAAGAAGAAGCGCATGATTACCGCTACTTCCCGTGCCCTGACCTGCTGCCGTTAACCATCCAGCAATCGTGGGTGGACGAAATTGCAGCCACCCTGCCAGAGCTCCCCGACGAGAAAAAGGCCCGTTTTGTGCAAGAATTCGGAATAACCGAATATGACGCATCGGTGCTGACTGCCAGCGTGCGCAACGCGAAGTTTTTCGAAGCAGTCGCTAAAGGGCGTGATGGCAAGCAAGCCGCCAACTGGGTGATCAACGAGCTGTTTGGCAGGCTCAACAAAGAAGGCCACGGCGTAGATGACTCTCCGATCTCGGCCGCGCAACTGGGCGAAATCATCGACTTGATCGCCAAGGGTGATATTTCCGGAAAAATTGCGAAAGAGCTTTTCGAAATTGTCTGGGCCGAAGGCGGTAATCCGGCCGAAATCGTAGAAGCGCGCGGCATGAAACAGGTCACCGATACCGGCGCGATTGAAGCCGCAGTTGACGAGGTGATGGCCGCAAATCCGGACAAGGTGGCGGCGGCCAAAGAAAAGCCGAACATGGCCGGCTGGTTCGTTGGGCAGGTCATGAAAGCCACCGGCGGCAAAGCCAACCCGAAAGCGGTAAATGAAATTATCCGCAAAAAACTTGGCTGATATTTTCATAACAGTTTGAGATAGATAAAAATGGTGCTAGAAAACTAGCACCATTTTTTATTGAGGAATTCAGATGTCTATATTCAAATTTGGCGCGGCCGCTACCCTTTTAGCGCTTGCACCGGTCACCGCTGTTTCACAAAATTACGATGCACTAATTGACGAAAGCTTTCTTGCCGAGACTTTCACCATCAGCGCGCCTAACGCATTGAAAATGGCGGAATGCGAAGTGAAAATCTACCCGACCTGCACCTACGTTTGGGGCACACCTTCGGATAAGGATGCAGCGCGTATCTCCATGGGGTTAAGCCCCGAGGGCAACAAGCTTATGGTTATCTTCGCTCAAACCCGAAGCGCACAAGATTGGGAGCGGGTTATTTCCGTTTATTCTGATGCTGAAAGCGTTCAAGACCTCGGTGAAATTGCGGTTTGGTCTTCGCGACGGAGCCAGATTTCATTGATGAATGGGGAAGGCTTGGTGATTCATGTCCACATTGACGGCGAGGAAGCCGCCAAAGAGCAAGCCATTTTGGTCGCCAATCATGTTCTGGCCCAGCTTTAAGTAAACCGACAGGTTTCTATGCATGACTTCGGAAAAATCATCTACCTTGATGTCGGGAAAACCGGATCAAGTTACGTGTCGCGGTTTTTACGGCATAACTTGTTGCTTGACGAAAAGGCATTTAGCAAACATGCGCGTTTAGGCGACGACTATCGGCCCAAAGATTTTTACTTCATTTCAACGCGTGATCCGCTCCGCCAATATATTTCTCTTTTCAAATACGGGTTGGATGGTAAAGGGCACGTTTATGGGGCTTTCAAGCGGGTTGGGCTTGGTCATCTCTATGAGAAACACTCAGTCCCTGCTTTTGAAAGATGGCTGGAATTTATGCTCAGACCATCGCGTGCGAAGGTATTGCGCGAAGACTACTATAAGACCCAACCGCAGCTTTATGGCTTTCAAACGTTCAGGTTTCTGGCGTTGTCGCTCCAACATCCGATCAAGAAATTAGGGGTGAAACACACCAAGAGTTCGCTTGTTTCGCTTTATAACAAGAATAAGGTCCATTCATTGGTTGTCAGAACAGAGACCCTCAATGAAGATCTTGAGAAGTTGCTGGAATCGCCCGTCGGAAAATATTTTCGGAGTTCAACCGAAGTGAGAGGCTATTTGGCAAGCGCAGGTAAGCTTAACCAAAGTCAAACGAATAGTGATATTCCGGTAAAATCTATTAGTCCCGCATTGATCGAACTGGTGAAAGCCCGCGAATGGTTCCTCTATGAAAATATTTGTGGAAAATGAAGTTGCTAAAGTGCTAATATCTTCGGATTGAATATTTTAATTGTACCTGCAACCCGACATGCACAAAATCGCACATTTCGAGGAAATTCTTTTTATGTATGAATACAAGCTCCTTCCCGTGCCCGACCTCGCCAAAAAGGCAAAAGGGCGCAAAACCGTGGCTGAAAGGTTTTCCTTTGCGCTGAGTGACGTGCTGAACGAGCAGGCCAAAGAGGGTTGGGAGTTTTCGGGGCAGGAGTCTTTTTCACTTGAGGAAAAAGGCGGCATGCTGGGCAAAGACAAAAAGGTGAAACTCCGCACCCTTATTTTCAGGCGGGAAGTAAGGCTTGATGAAATGCCGCTGGACCAAAAGCTGGAAAAGCTGCGCGAACGCAAAGCCGAAACTATGGTACAGGCACCGCCCACACCTGCCCCGGTGCCCGAACCCTTTCCGGAACCCATGCCCAGCCCGCAGGCCATGGGAGATTCGGTTGTGACCAATGGCGCGGAACCAACCCGTATTTTCTCGCCGTTTGACACTGAGCCTGAAGAGCCCGATGTGCCGCCACTCGGTCCCGCCGAAAAGGCTTAAACGCCGCTGACAACCAGCGCCAGCGCGTGCACGCGCTCGTCAAGCTCTTGCTTGACCGCAGCCATAACGGCGCGTTGCTGGGCAACACGGTTCATTCCATTGAAAGCAGCAGCCCGGATAACTATCTTGAAATGGGTTTCGCCCCCTTCGCGATAGCCCCCATGTCCGCGATGGGATTCGCTCTCGTCAATTATTTCCAGCTCAACCGGTGAAAACGCGGTTTCAAGTTTCTCACGCATCCGTTCGGCATAGGTCATATCATTCTCCATTTTAGGGCTTGGCCTTTTTCATAACTTGTCTATGCTGTGTGCCGCAGTTGGAAAAGGGCAAAAAGGAATCTCATGGCACGTAAACCTCTATCTTTTGATTTCGACATCTCGGCAGCGGCCGATAAAAAGCGGCGTTCAAAACGTCGTGGCATGTCGGGTGCTGTAGAGACATCTTCCCGCGTATGCCAAAAGGAAGGTTGCGAGCTGCCCGGTAAATACCGCGCACCCAAATCGGCTGACAATCTGGACGAGTTCATCTGGTTTTGTATTGATCACATTCGCGAACACAACAAAGAGTGGAACTTTTTTGACGGCCGCGCCACGCTCACGCCGGAACAGGCCGCCGCCGAATCCAATATGTGGGAGCGCCCGACCCAGCCCTTTGGTCAGGCGGTTAATGACCCTGAATCCGCCGCATGGCAGCGTTTTGGTTTTGACGATCCAACCGAGGTTCTCGGGGAAAACGCCACCAAAAACCCCGCCTCCGGCACCGGTAAAACCACCCGCCGCCTGCCTCCGACCGAAACCAAGGCGCTCACGATCCTGGACGCGGGCGATAGCATGACAAAGTCAGAAATTCGAAAAGTTTATAAAGCGCTGGTCAAGGACCTCCACCCTGACCTAAACGGCGGCCGCCGCGATGATGAGGACCGGTTGACCGAGGTGGTTTGGGCCTGGGAGCAGATCAAGATCTCACGGCTATTTAGACCTTAGCACCACCTCCGCGTGCGAAACTTTAAGTTTAACCGAATTCTCGTTTGTGAGACTCAGTAAAATACGCTATCCTACCCCTGTAACTTAACTGGAGGTAAAGTGATGTCCCTAAAGTCAATTTTTCTGTCCGCGTCTGTCCTCGCATTCAGCGCGAGCGCCGCTATGGCGGACTATACGCTGACCGTGCTGCACACAAACGATTTTCATGCGCGCTTTGAGCCTATTAGCAAATATGATAGCGGCTGTTCAGCCGAAGATAATACCGAAGGCAAATGCTTTGGCGGTTCCGCACGGTTGGTAACGGCTGTGGCGGAAGCTCGTGCCCGCTCCAACAATTCGATACTCGTTGACGGTGGTGACCAGTTTCAGGGCACACTGTTCTACACATATTATAAAGGTGCGATGGCTGCCGAATTCATGAACCGGCTCGGATATGATGCCATGACCGTGGGCAACCACGAGTTTGACGATGGCCCCGAGGTGCTGCGCGGCTTCATGGACACAATCAATTTCCCGATCCTGATGTCCAACGCCGATGTAAGCGGTGAAGCGACACTGGCTGGTGAATTGGCCAAATCCACAGTTATCGAACGTGGCGGTGAAAAAATTGGCCTTATCGGGCTCACACCTCTGGATACCGGGGACCTGTCCTCCCCGGGGGCAAATGTGATCTTCACTGATCCGGCGGATGCTGTCGCTGGCGAAGTTGCCAGGCTTGAGGAAATGGGCATTAACAAGATCATCGTTCTGTCTCACTCGGGTTACGGTGTTGATCTGGTGGTTGCAGCGGCCAACCCGTCGGTGGATATCATCGTTGGCGGGCACACCAACACATATCTTTCCAATGAAAGCGACCGGGCAGAAGGCCCTTATCCTACCATGGTCGGGACAACCGCGATCGTTTCGGCCTATGCCTATGGTAAATTCCTTGGCGAGCTCAACGTCACGTTTGATGATAGCGGCGTTATCACCGAAGCTACCGGCGAGCCGATCATCATGGATGGTGGCGTAAACGAAGACGAAGCCGCCGTTGCGCGCATCGCCGAGCTGGCTGTGCCGCTGGATGAAATCCGCAATAGCGTTGTAGCGCAAACCACTGAGGCCATTGATGGCGACCGCAGCAATTGCCGCGCCCGTGAATGCCAGATGGGCAACCTTGTCGCTGATGCTATGCTCGACCGCGTTGCCGATCAGGGGGTAACGATAGCGATCCAGAACGGTGGCGGCCTTCGCGCCAGCATCGATGCGGGTCCGGTCACCATGGGGGAAGTCCTGACGGTACTTCCATTCCAGAACACGCTTGCGACCTTCCAGATGACCGGCGCCAACGTGATTGCAACGTTGGAAAACGGCGTGAGTCAGGTCGAAGAAGGCGCTGGCCGCTTCCCGCAGGTTGCGGGTATTCGTTTCGAATGGGATGCAGCAGCCGAGCCGGGCTCGCGCATTGTAGAGGTTACACTGGCAGATGGTTCAGCGATCGACCCTGAAGCGGTTTACGGAGTCGTGACCAACAACTTCATGCGTTCCGGTGGAGATGGTTACAGCGTCATGGAAACCGAGGGAATGAACGCCTATGACTATGGTCCCGGGCTTGAAATCGTTGTGGTAGATTACATGCTGGCACACGGGGACTACACGCCTTATCTAGACGGCCGAATTTCTGAAAAATAAGCCTGTTAGCAGTTTAAACAGATTGGCAGCTGCCGCACCTTGTTGTGCGGCAGCTGTTTTTTGTCACGGCTAAAATGGCAATTGTACCCCGTGCCCCTCTTGAAAGCCCCGCTTGAATGGTTACAACTGTAGCAAACACTTGGCGAACCCGCCTATTTTGACACGGAAAACACCATGACAGCCTTTGAAAACCCGACCGAGACCCTTAGCGTTGAAGACCTGTTTGGCTTCGAAACAGACATGACGATCAAAGGCTTCGAGGGCCGCACCGACCGCGTTCCCGATATTGACACGACCTACAAATTTGACCCCGGAACCACGTTGGCCATTCTGGCTGGCTTCCGCAACAATCGCCGTGTGATGATCCAAGGTTACCACGGCACGGGTAAATCAACCCATATCGAACAGGTTGCAGCGCGGTTGAACTGGCCCATGGTTCGGGTCAACCTCGATAGCCATATCAGCCGGATCGACCTGATCGGGAAAGACGCGATCAAACTGCGGGATGGCCAGCAGGTTACCGAATTTCAAGAAGGTATTCTGCCTTGGGCGCTGCGCAACCCCGCTGCGATTGTGTTTGACGAATACGATGCCGGTCGCCCCGATGTGATGTTTGTGATCCAGCGTATTCTGGAAACCGACGGCAAGTTCACCCTGCTTGACCAGAACGAGATCATCACCCCGCACCCGTCTTTCCGCCTGTTTGCCACGGCCAACACTGTTGGCCTTGGCGATACCACCGGCCTTTACCACGGTGTGCAGCAAATCAACCAAGCCCAGATGGACCGCTGGTCACTGGTGGCCACGCTCAACTACCTGAGCCATGATGCCGAAACCGCCATCGTGCTCGGCAAAGCCCCGCACTACAATTCCGAAGAAGGCCGCAAGACCATCGCCCAGATGGTAACCGTTGCCGACTTGACCCGCACCGCCTTTATGAATGGTGACATCAGCACCGTGATGTCGCCGCGCACCGTGATCAACTGGGCGCAAAACGCCGAAATTTTCAAAGATGTCGGCTTTGCCTTCCGCCTGACTTTCCTTAACAAATGTGACGAGCTGGAACGGCAAACCGTCGCCGAATTCTACCAGCGTTGCTTTGACGAGGAACTGCCGGAGAGCGCTGTGAGTGTGAGC
>Ga0209121_10000629_pt1 | contig 36938 bp, 32 predicted proteins | sample Cruoilmetagenom3_FD_187292 | JGI IMG/M metagenome (GOLD analysis project Ga0209121, IMG submission 187292) | Oil polluted marine microbial communities from Coal Oil Point, Santa Barbara, California, USA - Sample 3 (SPAdes) (version 2) | ecosystem: Environmental > Aquatic > Marine > Oil seeps ... | reverse complement strand
GAGGTTTTTTTATTTCTTAATCTTACCCCTGTTACACTTTCATCTCCAAGAATGTCATCAATAACTGAGTCCATTATAAATTCTATTTTTGGATTATCTGCTGCTTTTCTGATCATTATTTTTGAGGCTCTAAATTTATCTCTTCTATGAATGACATAGACTTTGGAAGCATAGCGTGTGAGAAATATTGATTCTTCCATAGCACTATCACCTCCACCGGAAACACAAACCACTTTATCTTGAAAAAAGAAACCATCGCAAGTAGCACATGCACTAACTCCACGCCCCATTAAACGTTTTTCGTTCTTAAGTCCTAAAAGATTAGCAGTAGCACCGGTTGAAATGATTACTGATTTAGTGTAATATTTTTTGCTTTCTTCCCAGATAATTTTTTTGTTAGCACTTAATTCAACTTTCGTGATTTCCGCAGTTATGAATTCAGCACCAAATTTTTCAGCTTGACTTCGCATTTGAGCAATTAAGTCAGGACCATAATTCTATTTTATTAACACAAAAAAGTCAATCTTGTTTTTATACGTTTATAATAAGTTTTTTTTGGTTTTTAAGATTTTTCCTTACTTCTCTCAGGAACGAATTAATATCAGGTGTTTTTTCTTTATTAAACATAACAGAGGACAAAACTATAATGGGCATTACCAAGCTCCCATTTATTTCAATCTTGATGTTGTTGAGTTGTTTTAATACTCTTTCTTTGAGAGTTAAATATCCAGTCTTGTCTGTCATTTGTAAAATTATTATGAGGTGGTTATATTTTAGAGAGCCAAGTGATCCGATTTTGTCAAGTGTACGTAGAGAAGGAGTCAAAATCTTTGTTACTTCTGCAAAAATTCTATCTAACTCTTCAATGTTTGGTTTTTTTAATTCAGAGTTAATGGTTACCAAACTAACTGAAATAGAGAGGCATGATAATGGACTATCATAACGTAGATTTCTATAAATTTCATTTTGCAGATACTTTTTTGTCTCTTTTACTCGCATAACTCCTTTTGGAAGTTTAAATGATTTTTTTATTGAATCCCTTTTGTCAATTTCAGGTTCAATTCTATTTATTTCCTTTTTAAAATTTTTTGTTTGGAGATTTTTTATAAAATTTTCCAACAATTTTATTGATATGCCTTTTTCTTGCAAAACTGAAATAAGAGGTTCAATATAATCCTCCATATGTTTATTCTTTTCAATTAAATCAGTCAAAGCTTTAATGAGCTGCTCATCTGAGAGGTCTTTTTTATATGATACAGCACCAATAATCCATTCTGCTGTAAGAATGTTGAGGATAATGTTAGATCTATCTGACAATTGGGTATCAATTTTTGAGATAATATCCTGCTTCATCCCATGTTTATCCAAATTTTCTATAAAACGCTTTTTCATATGAGAAAGCATGCCTTTCAATTTTTCAATATTTGAAACTCTATTATCGTGAATATAATTTGATGCAATTCTCTTGATTTCAATTTCTGTGTCTTTGATAAAATCAGGAATCAACTTGTTTTGATCAATATCATTTAAAGAAGCGATTTTTTTAGCTAATGTTAGAAGTTCTGCTTCGTTTTTATTATCACCTACAATTTTTTTGTAGGTAAAGTAATTTAAAAAAACTCCCTTTATAGCTTTTTCTTTTATGGATTTGTTGATTTCCTGGCTCGTTTTATAATTTTTGCTATCATTGAGTAGTATGAAAAGTCCTGTAATGTCCTTGATACCAACTTCTTTTTGCAAACTTATAGAATGGATTCCTGCAGATTTAAATCTATCTGTTAAACGTTGGACTTTTATTTTATCATCTATTCTGCATTTGTTACACATAAGTGATTCACCTTCCATATGAAAATCAATTGGAGTAATAATATTAAAAGCTTTATTTAAATAAAAATAAAAATTTTCTACTCCTTTTTTTGCAATGGGATGATCTTGACCATACATATTAAAATTGTTGAATGTTATCCAGAAGAAATGTAAAAGTCTTTCTGCATTTGGTTTAGAAACACCTTGATCTGAATTTTGTTTTATATCCATTTTTCAATTATTATAATTCTCTTCTATTATATATTAAATCTAAAATCTTTTTTTTTCAATAAAAAAACTTATTTAATTGTTGTGATAAATTTTTAAAAAGAAGTATTTATTATTTTTATATGTTATGTTGAATTAGATTTTTCTTAATTATTTTTATAACATCATTATGAATTAATGGAGTTGAGGCTACTATTCCACTGTTATTTTTAAGTGTTTTACCTGTATTAAAATCAAGCTTTTTCCCAAAGATATCACTAACAATCCCTTTAGATTCTTCAACAATAATACTTCCAGCAGCATGATCCCAGATCTTTTCTTTATAGTTTGGAGTTTTAGGATGTGGAATTCTAAGATAAATTTCAGCATCTCCGTTTGAGATTATACCATATTTTACCTGACTATCCATTTGTACAGGAGGATTTTTAATATTTAATGTTTTTGCAATTTTATTCTGTAATTCCAAGTCACTGTGAGAAGATTCGTAACTTTCAATAAATTTCATTTTTTTTTTAACTGAAATATTTGATATATTTGTTTTTTTTGAAGTTTTTTTCTCAACATTAAAGATCTCAGCTCCTTCATTTCTAATAGCTGAGAATAGATATCCTGATTTTGATCTATCATTTTTAAATTTTAAATTGGGGCATCCAAGAATACCTAATTTTACTTCTTTTTCAGCAACAAGAGCTAAAGCAACTGCATATTGTTCTCCTCTAATAAAGCCTTTTGTTCCGTCAATTGGATCAAGAGTCCAGAAAACTTTTCCTGTTGATTGGCAACCAAAATCAATAGTTTCAAACAAAATATCTCTATTAATTATTTCCCTTACCTGAGGTTCCTTTTCAATAAAATGGATTATTTTTTTAAGAATTTCTTTGTGTTCAAAATTCTTTAAAACATTAGAGTTCTCCTCTGCAACAATTGGAATCTCGGGGAAATTATCATTTAATATTTTACAAATGATTGCTTGAGATGTGAAATCTGCAATAGTTACAGGACTTTTGTCTGCTTTTGTGATTGTATCTATAGCATAGAGTTCCTTTTGGATACTGTTTATTATCCTCATTGCTAATATCACAGCTTTTTTCCCTATTTCTAGCTTTTGTTTGTACTCTCTTTTATTTATCATATTTATTCTTTTTGCTTTTCAAAATAATGTAAGATGTAATTTGAATATAATTCATATACTGCTAAATTGCTGGCATCTATTTTTTTTAGTTTTATTTCATTTCTATTAAGACTATCGATTATACATTGCGGTTTGTCTTTAATACTAAAGCCTTTAAAACGATCTTTATAAATTTCTAATTTTTCAATATTTTTACTTATATTATAGGGTAATTTTTTATATTCGATTTTACCCTTGTTATATGAATCAAGAATAGAACGAGAAACAATATTTATGGGTAATATTTTCACTAAATCAAGGCATCTCTCTCTTGTATATTTTGCTAATTCTTTTCTGTTTTTTTTTATATTCGCAGATACTGATATTGGTTTTCCTATAGTGATATATATGTCTCCAAGATTTTTCAGCATTCTAAAAGAATCAAATATATGAAGAACATGATGCGTGTTTTTACTCTCTTTAATTATTTCGGCATCCTCGCGAATTTTACTATAATCAACATTGAATGGGACTATATAACTTTGAAGGTCTAAAAGTTTTTTGTTTGATTTTAGAATCTCTTTTTTATTTTTTTCATATTCTAGCATTGCTTCGAATGCAGCAGGGAAAAAATCCCCATATTTTCCCTTTCTGGAAATATTTTTCCTTGTTCCTTCAGGAAAAACTAAAATATCAGTATTATGTACAATAAAATTTAGTATGCTTTTTTTTAGTGATTCTGCAGATTTCACAATATCTCTTCGTACATTTGCTCTTTTTATTAAGAATACGCCTGTCTTTTTTACTAAATTTTGATAAAATTTTCCTCTAACCAAATTGTCACCCATTCCAACAAATGGGATTGGTAGATTATTACGATATAAGGAAGCCAGAACCCCAGTAGTTTCCCACAAGCTCTTATGTAGTCCTGTATAGAGAAAAACTGAATTTTTGTCTTTTAATTTTTTTAGGTCATCATGAATCTCTTCATGTGGTTTTGCCAGGTGCTTATAGCCCCAGACAGCAAACAATTTTGCTATAGAATAAATTAACTTATTACGTTTATCAATTTTTTTATTTGAAAAATCATACATTCTTTTTCTCGAATTAATTTAAGTATAATTATAGCATTTATATCTGTTTTTTAATAACATATTTAAACTTTAATAATAAAAATTAGCTATTTATTATAATTTATTTTAACAATATCTTGACAATACTATATTTTTTATATATATTATGGTTTAATTCCATATTGTAAGGAGTTGTTGTGAAAAGAACATTTCAACCAAATAATAGGAAAAAAAGTAAAACACATGGTTTTAGAGTTAGAATGTCTTCAAAAGGGGGAAGAGCTGTGCTTAATAATCGAAGAAGGAAAGGAAGAAAGCGCTTATCATTATAATATATGTTATTTAAATTTCCCAAATACCAAAGAATAAAAAAAAGTAAAGAAATTCTTTTTTTGTTAAAGAACGCTAAAAAAAAGGGCAATGATTTTTTTTTTGTATTTTTTAAAGAATAATCTTACTTATCATAGATTCGCAATCTCTATAAATAGAAAAATAGGAAATTCAGTGAAACGTAATTACATTAAAAGAAAAATAAAGGAGTGTTTCAGGTTGAATCAATACCTAATTGATACAAAATATGACCTCTGGGTTATTATTAAGAAAAGTTTTGGAAAAGAGAATGCTTTTAAAGTTGAACAATTGTTTATTGATTCTCTTATTAAAATAAATTATATGAAATAATGAAAAAGGTGTTTTTGTTTTTACTTGTAGTATACAAAAAAATGATTTCTCCTTTTTTAGGAAATAATTGCAGGTTTGTCCCGACCTGTTCTGCTTATACATATGAATCTATAGAGAAACATGGTGTTTTAAAAGGAGTTTTTTTAGGAATAAAGAGGATCTTAAAGTGTCATCCTTTTCATAAGGGGGGCTTTGATCCGGTACCTGAAAAATTTGAGGTGAAATTAAAATGGATACAAAAAAATTAATTTTAGCAATTGTATTATCAATTGTAATTATCAGTGTTTATCAGTATTTTTTTATGCCAAAACCTGAGGTAAAACCTCAGGATCTAAAGCACACCCCGAGTGTAATTCAAGAGAAAAAAAATCAAGAACATACAACAGAAAAATCCTCGACACAGAACATTTCAAAAATCTTTTCAGAAAAGCAGCAGAAAGAAAAGGTTGCTCAGCCAATAACCGAATCTGTTAAAGAAAATTTGAAGGAAAATAAGGTGAGAGATATCAAGGTTGAAACAGATTTGTTTTATGCAGTATTTACGAATAAAGGTGCTGGCTTAAAATCGTTTGTACTAAAAAAATATAGAGATGATAAGCAAAATCCTCTTGATTTGGTATCTAAAAAAGTTGAGAAGTTTGGTCTTTATCCCTTTTATTTTTTCCCTAATGAGGCAGATGGAGTTTTTGATAGAATAAACAGCTCGGTTTTTCACTTTAAAAGATTTAATAATAATGGCAGAATAGAGCTTGTTTTTCAGTATAAAGACAAAACAAGCGATCTAAATGTTCAGAAGAAATTTATTGTTATGAATAATAGCTATATTATTGACGTTCAATATAAAGTGATTAAAAACGGTGTGTTACTAGATGCTCCTTTTGCTTTTGGGCCTGATCTTGAAAATAATATTAGTAAGGCTAGAACGATGCAAGCAGGTTTAAAAATAGGCGCATATAATGGTAATAGTATAAAATCAGTGACTTTTTCAAAAGTAAAGACTGAGCAATTGAAAGGCCAGCCTATTGAAAAAGTTAAAGGTAGTTTGGGTAGATATTTTTCGTGGTCAGCTTATGAAACAACCTATTTTTCAGTAATTTTTGAAACAAAAGTGAATAATTCTTTAATAGAATATTCTGTTATAAAAGAAAAATTTAAAGAAGGACAAAAAATAAAAGACAAGTTGTATTCTTATATTATTGTTACAAATCCAGGGAAAGTTTATTTAGGGCCAAAGGATGAAAAGGAGCTTTATAAAATTGCTGATATTTTTAAAGATGTTAATAAAGTGATTGAATATGGTTGGTTTGGCACTATAGCTAAAATTATGCAGAAGGGTATAAATTTCACTTATGAAAAAATACTTAATTCTAGTAATTATGGATGGGCAATAGTTTTATTTACTCTACTCTTAAAATTAATACTCTTTCCATTGACTTATACTTCTAGTGTTTCAATGGCAAAAATGCAGACTCTTCAGCCTAAGATGAAGGCTTTAAAAAAGAAATATAAGAACCAGAAAGATCCTGAACAGAGAAAAGCTATGAATGCTGAGATGATGGCTCTATATAAAAAAGAAAAGGTAAATCCTGCTGGTGGATGCTTGCCTATGTTACTTCAAATACCGATTTTATGGGGTCTTTTTAGATTATTGGCTGTTTCTATAAATGTAAGGCATGAAGCCTGGATTTTTTGGATAAAAGATCTTTCTTTAAAAGATCCACTTTATATAATTCCTATTTTAATGGGAATAACTCAGATAATTTTACAGAAGATGACTCCATCAGGTGGTGAAGGCGCTCAGAAAAAAATGATGTATATTATGCCAGTGGTAATAACCTTTATTGTTATGAATATGGCAAGTGGCCTTACTTTATACTGGTTTGTATCAAACCTGTTACAATTGGGCCAACAGTATATAATAAATGAGAAAGTACATAAAAAAGTGAAAGAAGAGCAAAGCAAAAGAAAAGCAACTAAAAGAAAAAAGGGAGTAAAAAAATAGGTGAAATAGATGAATGAAAAAAGAGAATTTAGCTCTCATTCGTTAAAAAATGCCATTCTGGAAGCTGCGCATGCATTTAATACAGTTGAAGATAATATTAAATATGAGATAATTACAGGTAAGACAAAGTATTTTGGACATAAAAAGAGAGAGATTTATATAAATGCATGGACTTCAGATGGGGAAGAGAGAAAAACATTGTCAGATTTTATAGAAAAGATAATAAAACTCTTAAAATTCGATTTATACTTTAATATTATAGAAAAAAAAGGGTTCTTGAAAATAGATTTCAAAGGTGATGATTATAAATTGTTATTATATAAAAACGGAAATTTATTAAATGCGATTCAATATTTGTTAAACAGATTGTTTTCAGATGAAATAGGGAAAAAAATGTATTGTGAATGTGAACAATTCAGAAAAAAAAGAGAACAGGAATTATCAACTCTTGCTAATAGATATGCTAGAGAAGTAATGAATAAAGGAAAGCCAATAAATCTTGAAGAGTTAAATCCTTTTGAAAGGAGGATTGTTCACCTTACTATTAATAAGTACCCTAATCTGGAATCAAAAAGCGAAGGAGATGGGTTTCTGAAAATTATAACAATAATAAAAGTTAATGAATGATGATACGATTGCTGCACTTTCGACTCCGTTAGGTATAGCTGGGATAGCTCTTATAAGAGTTTCAGGAAAAAACACTTTAAGCATAATTAATAATATAGTTGAAAGAACCCCAAAAAAAATTATTCCTAAGAGAGCATATCATGCATTTATTGTTAACGAATCCAAGAGGGTAGATGAATGTGTTGTTACTCTTTATAAAAAACCAAACTCATACACTGGTGAAGATATTGCGGAAATATCCATACATTCAAATCCCTTTATAATTGAAGAGGTTCTGGAGTTGATTTTAAGAAATAATGCAAGAAGAGCATTGCCAGGTGAATTCACTTACAGAGCTTTTAAAAATAGGAAAATAGATTTGATCCAGGCCGAATCAGTAAACGAACTTATAAATGCAAATTCTAAATATTATGCTTCAATGAAATTCGGTAATTTGGAAGGAAAATTATCTGAATTGATAAAAAAATTGAGGGTAAATTTAATTAAGCTGGGTATAAAAATTGAAACAATGATTGAATTTGAAGAAGACCAATTTTTAGAAGAGATAGATATTATAAATGAGATTCAAAAATCTTCAAATATTATTGAAAAGATATTATTGAATTCAAGATTTACTGAGGTTCTAAATAAAGGGTTAAGTATAGTTGTTGCTGGGAAAGTAAATGTCGGCAAATCATCACTTTTCAATCTCTTATTGATGGAGGATAGGTCAATCATTTCACATACCCCTGGTACTACGAGAGATTTTATAAGAGAAAGAGTATATGTTAATGGATTACCATTTGAAATAACAGATGTAGCAGGCATAGATAATGCAATTAAAGATAGTGTTGAACAGGAAGGAATTAAAAGAACTTATGAAAAAATAAAAAAAAGTGACGCGGTTGTTTTTATGCTTGATGCTTCAAGAGAGTTGGATGAGTCTGATTTAAAAATATTTGAAACTATAAAAGGTAAACAGAGGTTGATTGTAATTAACAAAATAGATATTGCCAATAGAAACATTCTAAAAAAAATCAGATCAAATTTTGAGAAAGAGAAAATTTATGAGATTTCTATTAAAGAGAATATAAATATCGATGTGGTTTTTTCGTTTTTAAAAGGGCTCACTAATAATATAAAAAATAGAGATATCAATTTCATAGTTAACCAGAGGCAAAAAGATCTTCTTAAAAGATTGGAAGCTTTTTTGAGATCTTTGGTTAAGATGAGTAAAACAAAGAAAAGTAATGCAGAGATAATTGCAGAGGAGATAAGGGGTGCAATAAAAATTATTGCAGAGTTAACAGGGGATATTTCAAATGATGAAATTCTAAATGGAATATTTTCAAAATTTTGTGTGGGAAAATGAAGGTTGTAGTTATTGGAGCAGGACATGCTGGAATTGAAGCAGCTTATGCTGCTTCTAAAATGGGAGCTAAAACCACTTTAGTTACAATTCATCTTGAATCTATTGCTCAGATGTCTTGTAATCCATCAATTGGAGGTATTGCAAAGGGGCACCTTGTTAAAGAGATTGATGCAATGGGTGGAATAATGTCAAGAGCAGCAGATAGTACAGGTATTCATTTTAAAATATTGAATAGAAGCAAAGGACCTGCAGTAAGGGCAACCAGAACTCAAAATGATAAAGTTAAATATAGAGATTTTATGAAGAATTTCCTTGAAAAATGTGAGAATTTAAGGGTTTATCAATCTATTGTATCTGAAATTATTATAAAAAATGAAAAGGTGAAAGGAGTTAGGTTTGTAGAGGGAAATGAGATTATGGCAGATGCTGTTATTATTGCTTGTGGGACTTTCTTGAATGGGAAAATATATATTGGAAATACAACATATAATGCTGGGAGATCCAATGAGCCTTCTTCTACTCATTTAGCTGAAAATATAAAAGATCTTGGATTTAAAACAATAAGATTAAAAACAGGAACTCCAATGAGGCTTCATTCAGATTCAATCGATTGGGAAAAGTTTGAACCTCAACCAGGTGATGATCCTCCTGTTCCTTTTTCGATTTTTACTGAGTTTAAAGTTAAAAATAGGATTACATGTTATCTTGGATATACAACTCCTAAAGTAAAAGAGGTGATTAATGATAATCTTGACCTTTCTCCTTTATTTTCAGGTAAAATAGATGGCATAGGGCCCAGATACTGTCCTTCAATAGAAGATAAAATAGTAAAATTTCCAAATAGGGAGAGGCATCATTTTTACCTGGAACCAGAAGGTTTGAATAATAAGGAGATATATGCAAATGGGCTTTCGTCAAGTTTACCAGTGCATATTCAGGAAGAAATCTTAAAGTCAATACCTGGGCTGGATAAATCAGTTATGATGAGACCTGCTTATGCAATTGAATATGATGCGATTGTTCCAACTCAATTAAACCATAAGCTAGAGAGTAAAAAAATAGACAACCTTTACTTTGCCGGCCAGGTGAATGGAACATCCGGGTATGAAGAGGCTGCATCGCAGGGATTGATCGCAGGTATTAATGCTGTTTTGAAATTAAAAAACAAAGATCCTTTTATTTTAAGAAGGGATGAAGCTTATACTGGAGTATTAATTGACGATATAGTTACAAAGGGTGTTGATGAACCTTACAGGCTCTTTACATCTAGAGCAGAATTCAGACTCCAATTAAGAGAAGATAATGCTTTTGAAAGAGTTTCAGGGTACGGATTAAAGTTTGGATTACTTAACAATAAGTTATTTGCAAAAGAGATGAGGAAATTGAAGAAGCGGAAAGATGCAATTAATAAGTTAAAGGAAACGAAATTGAAATTCAGGGACAGAACATATACTCTTTATCATCTCTTAAAAATGCCTGAAATTGATTTTGATAAACTTGAAGAATTGAATGGAAGCAAGATTTTGAAAGACAAGACCTTTACTGATGTTTCATATATTGAAGCAAACGTAAAATATGAAGGATATATTAAGATTCAAAATGATGAAGTAAAGAGGATGGAAAAACTTGAGAAAATAAAAATACCTGAACATGTAGATTATTTAAAAATAGATGGGCTTTCAACAGAAGTTAGACAGAAGCTCATAAAAAACAGACCTTCAAATCTAAGTGATGCTTTGAAAATTTCGGGTGTAACTCCAGCAGCAATCAATGCAATTTCAATTTATCTTACATTAAAAACAAGAAGTCTCTAAATATTATTTAGCGGATTTTACTTACAATTAAAATCTTTTGCAAGAAATACCTCATTTGATTGTTAACCTAATATGAAAAGAAAAAAAATAATCTGTCGAATGATTTTGCAAAGATTACATTCTACAGTATATAGGAGGATACAATGATCAAAAAAGCAACAATTTTTGTAATGTCTGTTCTTTTATTAGTTTCATTCACTTCATTACTTGAGGCAAAGGCTGGGAACCCCGGGACGTTAAAGCATATGAGACAAGGGGTAAGAATGGCAGAAAAAAACCTTTTTTCAGCACAAATCTTACTTAAATTAAAGGAAAGGATCAATCTTACTAAAGATCAGGTAAGAACAATTGAGAAGATGAGAGATGCTCATCAAGAGTCAGCTATAAAAAGAACAGCTGACATTAAAGTTCTGGAATTAAAGATTGGTTCTTATATGGAAAAGGAGAAAATCAATAGAGGTAAATTGGAAAAAATGCTAAGGCAAGTTGCAGCAATGAAGACTGATTTGACTGTTGCGAATATTAATTATTTGCTGGATTTAAGAGATTTATTAACTCCTGAGCAGATCAAGAAAGTTGAATCTGTTAAAGGTGAAATGAGACAAATGAGAATGAAAAGAGGATTTCAAAAAAAGAGAGGCAATAAAAAAGCAATTAGGTAAACATTAAACTTCCTTTTTGTTAATTCTAACTTGATTTAAAAAGAGGAGGGGGTTTCCCCTCCTCTTTTTTTTATATTTGCTTGAAAGTGTGTAAAAATATTTATATAATATGGATCTATGTATAATATGGCAATTGCAATTAATGGGGGAAAAAAACTTTCAGGTATAGTAAAGATTTCAGGAGCTAAGAATGCAGCGCTTCCTGAATTAGCAGCAGTCATTTTAAGTTCGGATGGGTTTGAATTTGAGGGAGTGCCAGAAGTTGAAGATATAAAAGTTATGTTTAAAGCTCTCGAAAACATCGGGGCTGAAGGAGAGTTTGTCAGTAATAGAATAAAGGTAAAGATACCATCCTTAAAATCAGGATTAGTACCAAGAGATATAGTAGAAACTTCCAGAGCATCGATTTTGATTTTAGGTCCTTTAATTGCAAGAAATGGATATGCTAAAGTCTCTTTGCCTGGTGGATGCCCGATTGGGGATAGAAAAATTGATTTTCACTTGCAAGGTTTAAGAAAAATGGGTGCCACTATCAATATAAAAAATGGATATATAATTGCGAATTCAGATAAATTATGTGGAATTGAGTATACTTTTCCAAATAAAAGTGTTACTGGCACAGAGAATTTATTGATGGCAGCCACACTTGCTGAAGGTGAGAGTGTTCTTACAAATTGTGCTCTTGAACCTGAAATATCTGATTTGATAAATCTCTTATCAAGTATGGGAGCAGATATAAAGCAAGAAGAGAATGGTTTATTGATTATAAAAGGTAAAACAACTCTAAAGGGTTCGAAACATAAAGTGATTCCAGATAGAATTGAAATGGGCACATATGTAATAGCTGGATCTTTTTTTGATAATGAAATTATAGTAGAGAATGCAATTCCTGAATACATAAAAAGCTTACTAAATGTGCTTAAAAATATGGGCGTTAAAATTGTTATTGACAAAAATAGGATAAAGGTAAATCCAGCAGAAGATATTTTACCAGTTGATGTTGAAACAAAGCCATACCCGGGCTTTCCTACAGATCTTCAGGCGCAATTAACCACGCTTCTTACACAGGCAAAAGGTGTTTCTAGGATACAAGAAAATATTTTTAACAAAAGATTTAAACATATTAATGAATTAAATAAGCTTGGCGCGAATATAGAGATTAAAGGTAATACTGCAATAATAAAAGGGAAAACAGAATTAAGAGGGAAAGTTATTAAATCTACTGATTTGAGAGCTTCTGCTTCTTTACTTCTTGGGGGGCTAATTGCTAAAGGAGAGACGATTGTAGAAAATCCATACCAGCTTTTTAGAGGATATGAAAATATGCCTGAAAAGCTAAATCAGTTAGGAGCAGATATTAAATTGATAAAGAGGTGAATAATGAAGGAGTGTGTTTTTTGTAAAATTGCTTCCAAAAAATTAAACACTGAATTTTTATATGAGGATGAAAGAATTGTTGCTTTTAAAGATATTAATCCTGTAGCACCAGTTCATGTTATAATTATTCCTAAAAAGCATTATGATTCGATAAAAGAGGTTAATGATAAGGATTTAATAGGAGATTTGTTTTTGGTTGGGAATAAAGTTGCAAGAAAATTAGATATTCATAGCTATAGATTTGTTATAAATACAGAGAAGGAGGCAGGCCAGGAAGTTTTTCATCTTCATCTTCATCTTATAGGAGGAAGAAAAATGAGTTGGCCTCCAGGGTGATAGAGTGATGATCATAAAATACAATAAATTTTTTAGATTATAATGCCTTATATTATAGACGGAAATAATTTGATTGGATCTTCGCCTGATATTTCTCTTGATGATAAAGATTCAAGACAAAAAATAATCTATATATTGAAGAAATACCAGGAAGCTAAGAATAATAATATTATAGTTGTTTTTGATGGTGAACCTGATATAACTTTAAATAGGGAATCTTTGAAAAATAAATTTACTATAAGATATCCTATGTATGGTGATTCTGCTGATGATGAAATAAAAAAGATTATGAATAGGTATAGTAATTTTAAAGATGTTATTTTAGTTTCATCTGACAGGGAATTAAAATCTTTTGCAAAGAAAAAAGGTGCAAGAACCATAAATTCAATTGAATTTTATTTTGAATTAAAACGAGTGTATCATATAAACGGGAAAAAGGAGAAATTGAAGAAAAGAATAAATATTGAGATATCTAAGACGGAAGTTGATTCATGGATGAAGATATTTGGTAAAGATTAATTTTTAATATCAGTAAACTATTTATATGTTTTAACCTTGATCGTTATTTCTATGGATATAAATTATAGAGCATTCTTGGAAATGGGATTGTTTCTCTAATATGAGGTAAATGACAGATCCATGCAACAGTTCTTTCTACTCCAAGTCCAAAACCAGAATGCGGTACAGAGCCATACTTTCTAAGATCAATATACCATTTAAAAGCATCTTTAGGTAATTTATATTCATTGATTTTGTTCAGAAGTAGATCAAGATCATGTATTCTCTGGCTGCCTCCAATAATTTCACCGTACCCTTCTGGTGCCAATATATCCATACAAAGAACCTTGTCGTGATCGTGTTGGTCTGGCTGCATATAAAATGCTTTAATGTTAGCAGGATAATGGGTTATGGCAAGAGGTTTATTAAATTTTTCAGAAATTATTGTTTCATCTGTTCCTCCGAAATCATTTCCATATGGAGTTTTGGATTTTCCGGATTTTTTAAGTATCTCGAATGCCTCATCGTATTTTATTTTTGGAAAAGGGGCTTTTATTTCCTCCAAAGGTTTTATATCTCTTTCTAATATTTTTAATTCTTCTGCTCTTTCTTCTAAAATCCTTTCCACAATATAAATAAGTAAGTTCTGAGCTAAAATAAAAACATCATCCAGCTCAGCATAAGCCCATTCCGGTTCCATCATCCAAAATTCAATTAAATGTCTTCTTGTTTTGGATTTTTCTGCTCTAAAGGTTGGGCCAAATGTATAGGTTTTTGCTAAAGCCAATGCGCTCGCTTCAGCATATAATTGCCCACTTTGAGATAAATATGCTTTTTCATCGAAATAAGATGTTTCAAAAAGTGTTGTTGTTCCTTCTGCAGCATTTGTAGTTAAAATAGGAGAATCTGTTAAAATAAAGCCCTCTTTGTCCATAAAATCACGTATGGATTTTATAATAGAGGCTCTTATTTTTAAGATAGCTGTTTGTTTAATAGAACGAAGCCACAAATGCCTGTTTTCCATTAAAAAAGCTGTGCCGTGGGTTTTTTTGCTTATTGGGTATTCTTCAGCAATCTGGACGATTTCAAGATCAGTTATCTCTAATTCATAACCTCCAGGTGCTCTTTCATCTTTTTTTACTTTCCCGTAAACTTTCAAACTTGATTCCTGGGTTAGCTTTTCAAATTTTTTGAATATCGGGCAATCTGGATCTTTAGACCATATTGTAGATTGTATAATCCCAGTCCCGTCTCGTACAAGAATGAATTTAATTCTTCCGCTATCTCGTTTATTGTAAATCCAACCTTTAATTAGTACTTCTTCTCCAACAAATTTTGAAATATCTTTAATATAAACCCAATTTTTCATGTTCAGATTATAATTTTTTTATCATATCAAGTCAATAGAAGTGTATGGTTTTACTGATTATTAGATTGTTTTTTGATTATAAGGTGTGAAGTTTTATTTTGCAATGAATTTAATTTTTTCAGGTTTAAGTACAGTAAAATACCTGAGAATTTGTTTTGCGTTTCCAACAATTATAATAAGTTCAGATGTGAAATTTTTATGTGTGTTATTAAATGTTATAGAATTGCTTATTGTTTGGTTTAATTCGTTTAGACTTACATAGTGAATAATGTTATTAAATTTTACAGGTATCTTTTTAAAATAATTATTTTTTAAATTATACAGGCTTTTATCTGTCTCAATCTGAACCTCATTATCGAATTTTTCAGAGTCAACTTTTAATTTCCCGTAAAAGTAATTTAGTGCATTAAGATAATCATTTCTTCCTATTTTCATTATCTTTAATTTTCTTTTTTCACTTTCTTCTAAAAAAATCAATTTTTCAATATCTTTAAAATTTAATCTTATTGTATTACAAATGATTGAAATATCTTTATGGTTAATTATTTCAGAACTAATTTTAAGGTTTCTAATTCCGAAATAAATGGAATTTCTGAATATTTTGCCGTTTGGGAATCCAAATAATATATTATTGATTATAAGGTAAGTAATGTGATCTTTGCTTTTTAATGAAGGTATTACTTTAAATCTGTAAACAACAGGTAATAAATTTTTGTTTATATCTAAGATAATTATTTTTTTTTGTCTGTTTAGTTGTAATTTTTTTTCTTTATATAGTAATTTTTTTTCTTTTTTATATGATTTAAACTTTTCTTCAAGTAATTCAGAAATCATATAAGGATCTAAATTCCCCTTTAATATGAGTAATGAGTTGTTTAATTTATAGGTGTTATTATAAAATCGTTGTAATTGAGGGAGATATGTTTGTTTTAATAATTTTTTAGTTATTATAGTATTGCCCATTAAGTGTCCTGAAAACAGTTTGTTATAGGCGAGTTGAAAAACAATTTTCTTCTCCCAATTTTTATTATTGAAAAAATATTCCCAAAAATTTGAGACACTTCTATTAAATTTTTCTAATGTAAACGCTCTATAACTATATAAAGATTTTAAAAAGTTGACGAATAATGCGATTTTATCTGGAAGAAAATTTATTTTAATCTTAATGAAATCAGGTCTGTTTATTATTTCAAAGTCGTTTCCTAACTTTTTCAGATTACTTAGAATTCTTGATTCTGATCTATTCACATATTTGTTGAAAATATTTTCTATTGTAAGATATAAAATTGCCGGGTTCTTTATTTTCTTTTTATAGAATATTAAAATTTCAGCGTGGACAAAATTCGAACTGGGATCTTTTATTATTTTTATTTTTAAACCTTTTGAACTTGTCAGGTTGACTATATTTTGGTCTGCTTTAAGACAAAAAAAGAACGAAAGAAATGCAACTAAAATAATTGTGCTTCTCTTAAATTTATTATTTTTTGTAGACATTTAAAATCACTCTGTTATTTTTTGATAGGTATTTTCTGCAGATCCGTAAAATATCATATGAGGTAGCTCTTTTTAATCTTTTTAAATAAGTCTCTTCTATATCCAAATTACCAAACAGATGGAAATTTTCAGCTAACATAATGCTCCTTTTTTCAAGTTTTGTCATATTTTTCAGAAAATCTATTTCTATCAAAGACTTTAGAGCTTTAAAGCTTGAGCTTGAAATACGAAAGTTCATAAGTGATTGAAGCTTTTTATTTAAAAGGAATTTTGCTCTTTCAAGATTAATTCTTTTTGGAGAAGACATTGTAATTATTAGAGCATTTGACTCAATATTGTTTGTATATTCATGCTTTATGTTTATATCAAGTTTATATTTTATATTCATTATTTTTGTCAATTCTGAGAGTCTTGGGTCAACAAGATGGTATCTTATAAAATCAAAGTAAAGGTAATCGAAGCTCAATTTAGATGGAGCTCTTATTGCGTATATTGAGGAATTTTGATGGATATTATCAATCACCCAATTTTTGTTTATAAATTTCTTTCCTGGTTTTATAGGAGTGTATTTTCTTTTTATTGTTTTCTTTTTTGCAAATGAGTATGAAAAGAGCTTCTTAATAGTTTTCTTTATCTTTTTTGAATCAAATTTTCCGGATATGACCATTATTATTTTGTGAGGATTTCTGAAATTATTGTAAATTTTTTTTATACTTAAATTATCAAAACTTCTTATCATTTCCAGATTTCCATATATAGGGGTTTGATAGATAGTTTCTTCAAATATTTTCGATTTAACCCAGGTTGATGATTTAAAGTCTATATTTGAATTCATTAACCTATAATTTTTTTTGTAAATATTATTTTTTTGAATATTTATAATTCTATCTGATATGATTAAAGAATTTATTCTTTCGCTTTCGATCCATAATGCATTGTTAATCTTGTGATCCGGTATGATTTGATACGATATAGAATTATCAAAGTTTACCTTTATACTACTTGCCCCACCGTTTTTTTGTACAAAGAAGAATCGTTCATAGGGTTCTAAATTCCTGGTGCCCGTGAGCATTAAATTTTGATATAAATATGAAGCTCCTTTTATTTCTGGAGGGTCGTCTCTTACTCCTGCTATATGATAGATCAAAACACAGGTTGCTTGGATATTATTTATTGGAGAGAGAATAACAGTTAACCCATTATCTAATTTAAATGATTCAGGATTTGTAGATGAACTGTTTTTTGTGTTTGCATTTATTATAAAACAACAAAATGTTAAGAAAATAAATGCGTAAAAAAATCTTTTCACATTTTTATTTTAACTTTTTGAAAAAAATTAGTCAATTTTTTTTGATTTGAAGTAGGTAAAAAAATTATTTTTTGAGGATTATTTTTATTTTCCCATGTGTTAATTTCAATTTAACTTCAGCATCTATATAGTTTTTGAATATCATTTGCGATTTTAATGAATTTATGGTTTTTTCTTTTTCCTTTTGGTTTTTTAATTTTTCTGGAGAAATTTTTTTCAATAAATCATAAAATTTTTCAAAACTCTCTTCTTTATTTAAACTTAATTTTATTGAATGCTCTTCTTGAAGTGAAATTGAAGGTTTTTTTTCTAGGTTTGCATAATCAGTTTTTAATATTTTTTGTTTTCTTATAAAAGGAAAGCCCAATTCACTTTCATTAAGTTTTTTTAGCCACATATTATTATATAGAGAAAATTTTAAAGATAGATTTTGTGTTAAAAGTTTTATTTTTGAGGATTTTCCTGTATATGAAAGAATTTTTCTTATACTTGTTTCAATCCCCTCTCGTTCTTTTTCTGGAGGGACTTTAAGTTCTCCAGCAAAAAAAAGGTTGAATTGAATCTTTAAATTTTCTATTCTTCTGTCAATTTCTTGGATTGAATTTTCAGCTATTTTTTTTTCTGGATATCCCAAATTTTTTCACCTACTATTTTGTTTAATATATTTTAGGGGATTCTTCTTTGTTGAGAACTCTTGATACACTTTCTGCTAAAGCCCTGATTTCATCTTCTCCTGGATACAATTTTATTGGTGCTATAAAACTTACCCTTTCTGTTATTAAATCAACAAAAAATTTTGCGTTAGCCATTCCACCTGTAATGATAATTGCATGAACATCACCTTTTACTACAGTTGACAGAGCACCAACTTCTTTTGCTATCTGATATGCCATAGCATTAACTACGTTTATTGTCTCTCTGTCACCTTCTTTATACATATTTTCAACTTTCATAAAATCTTTTGTGTTAAGGTATGAATAAAGGCCTCCATTGCCGAACACCATTTTTTCAAAGGTTTGATATTTTATTTTGTTCTCAGTAATATATTTGGCTATTTTCAATATGGGCAATCCTCCGGATCTATCAATAGAAAATGAGCCTTCCTCTTTTGGATCTATTGCATCAATCATTCTTCCATTTTTATGAATTGATATGGAAATACCGGTTCCAAGGTGAATAACAATCAAAGTGATTTTATTATAATTAAGATTATTTTCTTTCGAATATCTTTTGGCAACAGCTTTTAGGTTTAAAGCATGTGTATACATTGCTCTTTTAAATAATTTATGTCCAGAGTATCTTCCTACAGGTTCAAGTTCATCAACTGAGATTGGATCAACAATATAGCATGGGATTTCAACACTTTTGGCAATTGAGTATCCTATTTGAGCTGAAAGATGAGAAGCATGATATCCCCATGGCGCTTGTATAAGATCATTTAACATCTTTTCATTTACAATATATGTTCCGCTTTCAAGAGGTCGCAAAAGTCCTCCTCTTGCTGCAACAGCAGATAGATCTTTTGTTTCAATCCCTTTTCTCTTTAAAAAATCAAGGACTATTTTTTCTCTGAAATTTTTTTGAGAATTTGTATTATCAAATCTATACAATTCCACATCACTGTGTTTTATAGATTCAACAAAGATTGGTTTTGTATCTTCATATAGCCCGATTTTAGTGGATGTGTTTCCAGTATTTATTATTAATATTAAATCATTCATTATCATCTCCTATTTTTTTATGTATTTCTTGATTATAGGTTTAAGTTTTTTGTAAGTTTCAGGAGGGATTAGCTCAGGATCAGAGATAATAGAGTTTTCTAAAGAACTTTCACATTTGCAAGAGGATCTATCTTTATCAATGTCTTCAACTATATGTTCAATTAATATATTCGCATTTTTAATATTTTTATTAAGGTTGCTAATAACCATTTCAACTGTTACAGATTCAACATCTTGATGCCAGCAGTCATAATCTGTGACAAAAGCAAGGGATAAAAAACATATTTCAAGTTCTTTTGCAAGTTTGGCTTCAACTGCCTGAGTCATGCCAATTAAATCAAATCCAAGTTTGCGATAAGCATTTGATTCAGCCTTTGAGGAGAATTGTGGACCTTCCATGTTAAAATATGTACCGCCTTTATGTACATTAATCCCCATTTTTTTGGCTTTTTCAAAAGCTAAATCTGCCATGTATGGACATATTGGCTCTGCCATTGAAACATGGGCAACAACTCCATGTTCGAAAAAGCTTTTTTCTCTTTTAAATGTATTATCAAAAAATTGATCAGGTATAACAAGGTCACAAGGTTCAATCTCTTCTTTTAATGAGCCCACAGCTGTAATAGATATTATTCTCTGTGCATTTAACATTTTCATTGCAAAGAGGTTTGCTCTGTAATTAACCTGTGATGGGTTTAAACGATGTCCAATTCCATGCCTGGATAAAAAGGCAATGGAATGTCCCTTTAAACTTCCAATAAGAATTTTTTCAGAAGGTTTCCCAAATGGAGTGTCCAATTCAATATAAGTAGGATCTTTTAAGTTCATCATTTTATAAAAACCACTTCCACCTATAATACCAATCTCTACATTTTCCATTTTATCTCCATCTTAATTATAAAAATAATTTTTATTTTAATATATATTATAATAAAATTCAAATTAACAAATTGACCCCTTTATTAAAAATAAATGATCAAAATTAAAAAATTCTACTTTTCTTTTGGTTTTTCTATATAATAAGTACTATTAGATGGATTTGAATCTATACTTACATTACATTTTTTGAATATCTTTTGGATTGTATCTAAATATTTAAGTCTATAAGTTATTTCAGGACTTCTATTATATTCAACTAAAATATCATTAAAAGCTTTGGCACTCCCTTTTGCAGAATTTAATGCCTCATTTGAATAAGCTTGAGCCTCTAAGATAATCGAATTGGATTTACCCCTTGCATTTGGGATAATAGAATTAGCATAACCCTCAGCCTCTTTGATAATCTCTTGCTTTTTTTCTTTTGCATCAGATACTGCTTTAAATGATGGAGACACACTCATTGGAGGTGATATATTAGTTAATTCAACTGAAATTATTCTAATTCCGATTTTTAAGTCATCTAACGTTTTTTGAACCTCTTCTTTTATTTTAAGACGTAAAAGAGATTTACCTATGGTCATTACATTGTCTACCTTCATTTTTGCAAGTTCATGATTTAAATGCATCTCACCTGTTGCTTCTACTATTGAGTTTACATTGTTTGAACTGAACAGATAATTAGAGAGATTTCTAACGTCATAACTTATTACTGCTCTTACAAGAATCAAGTTTTCATCACCAGTGAAGTTTTCAATATCAACAAACTCATCTTCTTCATCTAGCTTTTGAATCAAGACCTTCTTTACCTCACTTACGCGAACTTTGATTGCCTTTTCAAAAGGTAATGGAATGTGATAGTGAATACCAGATCCTGTAACCTCTTTTGTAACCTTACCAAATCTGATTACTAAAGCCCATTGCCCACTTTGAAGAGTGTAAATTCCAGTTGCAAGGTATATTGTTATAACTACAGTTATGGAGATTAAAATTTTCTTGCTTATTCTATTTTTTCTCATTCTTATTTCCTGAAAATAGAGCTTTTAAAATTGCTGATTTCTCATCAAGCACAATCATTGTTTTTTCACCAAACATTTTCTCATAGGCTTGTAATGTTCTTAAATAACGGTAAAACCCAATATTCTTTTTATAGGAATCTCCATATATTCTCATTGCTTCAGCTTCTGCTTTCCCCTTAATTATTGAAGCCTTACTTTTTGCTTTAGCAATAATAGTTCTTGATTCCTTATCTGCCTCAGCTTTTATCCTTAAAGCTTGTTCTTCACCTTCAGCAATATACTTTTTAGCAATCCTGTCACGTTCAGCTCTCATTCTTTTATAAACTGCAAGTGTATTTTCATATGGAAGCATAACTCGTTTTATAAAGACCTGGCTTACATAAATTCCTAAATCTTTTCCATCTATCCGTATAAGTTTTGTTAATTCTGCATTCATATCTCTGAATTTGATCTTATTCGGATCAATATTTATAATATCAGATAGTTCTTTTACTCCCAGTAACAAACCAGTATGAGAAGCTAATAGATCAGTTATTCTCATTTCAAGCCCTTTTTTATTTCTTACAGTTTTTATAAAAAGAACAGGATCTGATATCCTATAACATACAGCACTTTCCAAAATAAGATTTTTTTTATCAGCTGTTAAAAATTCTGAGGGACTGGGCTGAAGCATATTTAAACGAGCATCTATTTTTTCAACACTATTGAACGGATAAGGAAATTTTAGATAAATTCCTGGATTGGTTATGACTTTTACTGGTTTACCAAAGCTCATTAAAATAGACATCCTCCCTTGATAAACCACAGTAGTGCAAAGTATATAAAATAATATTACAACTAAAATAAAAACCATTAAATAGATATGTTTTTTTTTCATTGTGTTTACTCTCCCAAACTATTTTCATATTTATCGGATTTAATATCTTTTATCTTATCTTTTTTTTCCGATGAATAAACCCTACGTTTTGTTTTTATTGGTAAAATATAGATAAATTTATCTTTAAATGCTTTCTCCACTGTTTCCCACCAGAGGCTTATCTTATTGATACTTTTATATTTACTAAAATTTCTATTTTTTAAAAGGAAACTCTTTGCTTTTCCATCTGCAATATCAACTTTTTCTGTAGCAAAAGCATATGATTGTAAAATATCAGTCTCTGCATTTCCACGTGAGCGAGGGAGCAAATCATTTGCATATGCATTTGCTTTATGAATAATTTCATTCTTTTGCTCCCTTGCAGATGCTACTGCACGGTATTCAGGCACAACCTCAATTGGAGGGTGAGCTTCTCTCATAAAAACATTAAGAATCTCTACTCCAACAGGGGTTATTTTTACTTCTTCTTTCATATTCCTTATCAATTCCCTCTGGATTTTACCCCGATCTAAAGTCAGAAGTGCATCTAAATTATAATGTGCTAATACAGTATGTATTTCATAGCAAAATAGACTTCTTATAATTTCATGGCTATTTTCACAATTTAATGCATACTTTATCGGATCTATAATTCTATAGTAACATATGAAATTTGTATCAACCAAATTTTCATCTCCAGTTAAAGCAATAGCTTCTTCAGGCGCTTTTGAAAATCTACCCTCAGTGTGTGTGAATTCCCATAAATATGCTTCAGGTTCAGCTCCTTCATAATTCCAGTTAGTTCTAAAACCACTTTCTACTCTGGCAATGACTTGAGTGTCAACTTTAATTACATTGCCAAAGGGTTTTGGTAAATGAAAATGAAGTCCAGGAGGGTTCATATCAACAACTTCACCAAATAAAAGTTTTACTCCTGTTTGAAAAGGTAAAATATTATAAAAACCGGTTCCTATATAAAGTGTAATAACAAGAAATATATTTGAGAAAATAAGTTTTTTTTTGTTTTTTAAAATCCAATCATCTGGAAAGAATATTTTCTGTGTTATTGTAGATCCAATCTTTTTAAATATTTGAACAAATCTTTCCCATATTTCTTTTATACTTTCCTGAGCTTTTTTTGAAAGTTTCTTTTTTGAATAAGAACTTAGGAGTTCAGGGAGATTAAAAAATAATATAGCTTTAATCAATATTTTAATACCAATACGTAGGATAAAAATGCCCACGATAAAAGTCATCACTCTCTCTATATGAATTGAAAAATATCCCAAAAATAGCGTTAACCATACTCCAAAAGAGGTGAAAAAATCTGAATATGTATGCATTCCCTCTGCTATAAAAGCAATAGAATTGTGTTTTTCACCAACTTTTATTTTAAAATGGGACATAGATATAGCAATAGCACAAGCTATACTTATACCCAAAAATGCAATAACCAGAGGAATACCAGAGGTAAAACTATACCTGGCACCCTCTTTTTCAAAAACATCAAAAATTACTTTGAAACTCCCAAAGATCAATACAAAAGATATCAATAATGCGACAATCCCTTCAGCATGTTTTGCCCATTTATTTTTTTTAAAACTATGATTTACTATTATAGAAGTTAAAACTGTAAGGGTTATTGCTAAATCGCCTCCTGAATGTAAAGCATCAGCAGCTAACAGAGCACTCCCAGTTATTTTTGACAAAAAATATTTAAGTAATACAAGAAATATATCCGCACCTATTGCTAAAAAAGATGCATTTACCAGAGCTTTAAAACGAACTGAACTCGGTTCAGGTTGATTTGATATTTCGTTCATAAGTTTTTACTCCTCACTCTCAATAAATATAGCAAAACAGACAAAAAGTCAATAAAAAGATCATCAATTTAGTCTATTCATTTGACAAATTTAGTTAAAAAAACTAATATTTCTGTATTATTTATTTATATTATATATATATATATAGATTTAAGGAGATAATAAGTATGAAAAAAAACTATATATTTATTATAATACTTTTTATGTTTTTATTCTCAGTTAATTCTTATGCAAAAGAGAAACTCGGGTTGTTGATAATTGCACATGGGGCGCCTCACAAAGAATGGAATAAGCCAGTTCTTAATCTTGAAAAAGATGTAAAAGAGTTAATTTCACAAAAAAAAGGAAACCCCTTTCTAGAAATCAAAGTGGCTTTAATGGAATTTAATGAACCCTCCATTTATACAGCGATTAAAATTTTCGAAAAAAAAGGTATTGAAAAGATCTATGCTCTTCCAATTTTTATAGCACCTTCTGGACATTCCGTGTGCGATATTCCAACTATTTTAGGTTTATATAAAGATAAAAAAATTTTAAATCAACTTAAAGAAGAGAAAATTAAAGTTGTTGATACAAATATAAAATTTTTTTTAGGTCCAACCCTTAATTATGGAAATTTATTAAAAGATATAATGTTAGATAGAGTCAAAGAACTATCTGTAAACATAAATAATGAAAGTCTGGTTATACTTGCACATGGCGACAAGAATTATGAGAAAATATGGTCAGATCTATGTAGAGAAATAGGCTCTTATATATGTGGGAAAACTGGCATAAAATATTTTGACTATGCTTTTATTGAAGTTGGGCAATCTTTTTTAGTTGATGGAGTTCCTGTAATTTTAAGGGCTAATGAAAAATATGAAAAAACAATCGTACAGGGTCTGTACCTCTCGATGGGTGTTAAAAGTATGTCAAAAAAATATCATGAAATATTTAAAGACAAAAACATAATTTTTTCGAATAAAGGTCTATTACCTGATAAAAGGGTTTCTAAATGGATAGTTAAAAGAGCATTGGAATGTGTAAAAAAAGAGGAATCTTGACAATTCTTGAAGTAATTTAGATAATACATATTGATTCAAAAAATCAAACATAAAGGATGAGAAAATGAAAAGCATTGAGATTCAAAAGATTAAAAAAGCTGCAGATTATATTCGTTACTTAACTTTGGAAACTATTGAAAAAACCCAATCTGGTCACCCCGGCCTACCTCTTGGTTGCTCAGATATTGGAGTTGTTTTATATAGATATATTCTGAAACATTATCCTGAAAATCCTGAATGGATAAACAGGGATAGATTTGTACTATCAGCTGGACATGGTTCAATGTTGCTTTACTCTCTTCTTTATTTATCAGGTTATAACATAAGCCTTGAAGATGTAGGGAAATTCAGGCAACTTGGAAGTAAAACTCCCGGGCACCCTGAATATAATATAAAAAATGGAATTGAAACCACAACAGGTCCTTTAGCACAAGGTTTTTCAAATTCAGTTGGAATGGCTATTGAAGGTAAAATGCTGGCTGAAAAATTCAATAAAAAAGAGTATGCTATTTTTGATTATACAATTTACACACTTTTGGGAGATGGATGCAATATGGAAGGCCTCAGTTATGAATCAGCCTCTTTAGCCGGTCACCTTGGGCTTGACAATTTAATTGCAATCTATGATTCAAATAATATCTCCATTGATGGTAGTACAAATATCACATTTACAGAAAATGTTGCTAAAAGATATGAAGCTTTAGGCTGGGAAGTTGATTTTTGTGATGCAACCGGCAGTGTAGAGTCATTTTTTGAAAAAATAGATAATTTGAAAAAAATAGAGGGTAAGCCAAAAATTTTAATAACAAAAACAATTATTGGCAATGGCCTTAATAAAAAGAAGAACACAAATAAAATTCACGGCTCTGCTGCAGGAATTGATGAGATTGTCTATTTTATTCAAAACTCAGAAACAAAAAATATATTTGAAAAAAAATATGGGAAAGAATCAATCCAAAATAGAGAAAAACTAAAAGAAATAACTCAAGCAAGAGTTGAAAATAGGGAGATCTTATTACAAAATAAAGAGGTTGTGCTCTTCATGAAACAATCTATTGAAGATAATAGACTTACTTACAATAAATGGGTAGAATTAAACTTAAAATACAAAAAAGCATTTCCAAAGGAATATATAAAATTAAAGCAATTTTTGAATCCTTCAATAAATGACTCAATAAGAGAGAAACTTCTAAATTACATGGAGAACAAGCCAGATTCAACACGAAACATTGCTGGTAGAGTTCTTAACTTATGTGCTGTACAAATTCCTCAAATCATAGGAGGTTCAGCTGACCTTGCATCCTCTACAAAAGCAAATCTTTTATCATCAAAATATATAGAAAAAAAAGATTTTTCAGGAAGAAACATTGCGTATGGTATAAGAGAACATGCTATGTGCTCCATAAACAATGGACTTGCTCTAAATCATACAATGATACCTTTTTCATCTACATTTCTTACATTCTTTGACTATATGAAGCCTGGTGTAAGACTTGCTGCATTGATGAAACTAAATCACATTTTTATATTTTCTCATGACTCAATTTATATTGGGGAAGACGGGCCAACACACCAGCCCATTGAACATGTTAATTCTCTTAGGTTGATCCCAGACATTTATACTTTTAGACCAGCAAATGATATTGAAACCGCATTTTCTTTTCTTTATTTTCTTGAAGATCTGAATGGACCTATAGCTATTATAACTACAAGACAATCTGTAATGAAAGAAGCATATAATGATTCTTTTGAAAGATCAAAACTGTATGAAAATTTCAGAAATGGAGCATATATTTTTTATGAAACAAGAGGACTAAAAAAGCCAGATATAATAATTGGAGCTTCAGGTTCTGAATTAGGAGTCTCCTATAAAACTGCAAAACTTATTGAAGAAAAGGACAATTTAATGGTTAGGGTTATAAGCATTCCATGTTTGGAATTATTTAGCAAATCAGATAAAACTTACAAAGACTTTCTGTTATTCGATAAAGAAGCAACCTTTGTTTTTATTGAAGCAGGTTCACACAGAGGAGTTGATCTATTTTACGACAGAAATATGATCCTTATTGATATTCAACATTTTGGTGCATCAGCTTCAAGTAAAGAATTACAAAAAGAATATGGAATGTTATGTGAAGACATTTATGATAAAATAAGAAAGATCATTAATTAATCCTTTATCTTGGGAAATATATAAACAACAAATATATTCATCTATTTACAATTATAAATATTTATCTTATAATAAACTGTTTTCATTCAATGTAAATGAATTCTATAGGAATAAAATGGGAAAAAAATTAACTTCATATAAAGATGGAGATAGAGTTAAAATTATGAGAATTAATGCTGGGCATGGAGCTTTAGTAAATTTAATAAACTTAGGGTTGAATATTGGAAATATTGTTGAAATTGGAAGAAAATCAAACATGAAAGGACCTGTTATCGTGAGCTATCAGGGTACAGAAGTTGCAATTGGATATGGTTTAGCTACAAAAATTATAGCTGAAATTGCATAATAATGGAGTTTATTCTCGTAGGTCAACCAAACTGCGGGAAAAGCACAATATTTAATGAAGTTGCTGGATATAAATCAGTTGCTTCGAATTTCCCTGGCATAACTGTTAAATATACAAAAAGCCATATTGAACTTGAAAACCAAAAGATCAGTGTTATAGATATACCGGGCACATATTCTCTTCAAACATCTGATGAAGCTGAACTGGCAGCCACAAAATACATTTTAAATGCTCCAGAAGATGCAGTAATTATAAATATTCTTGATGCATCTGTTCTTTCAAGGAGTCTTGAACTAACCTTACAATTAATGGAACTTCAAAAACCAATGGTTGTTGCTTTGAATATGATAGATGAAGCAGATAGAAAAGGAATAAAAATCGATTCTGAAAAATTGTCTAAAATTATTGGTGCTCCTGTTATAAAAACAAATGGAAGAAAGGGTAAAGGAATTTATCAGCTTTTCAAGCAGGCTTATTTTGCAGGCAAAAAAAAGATAAAACCATCAATTATAAAGGGTCCTGCTAATATTGAAATTTTTTCTGAATCCTTATCAAAAATAATGAAAGAAAAAGGGATTCCTGAACGTTGGAATTATCGTTTTATGACATTAAAGTTGCTTGAAAAGGATGATTCTATTATTATATTTTTAGATGATTATTTTAAAAAGAAGGATTGGGAATTTATAAATAAAAGTGTTAAAAAGATTGAAAAGATACCACAGAGAAATTCTGAATTTATAATATCTTCAATCAGGCATAATATGGCTTTCCATATCTTTGAAAATGTTGCAAAGGTTGAGCGTAGTATAAAAAAGGATGTAAGAGACAAGCTTGACAACCTATTCATGCATCCATTCTTAGGTTATATTTTCCTGATTTCCATCTTATATCTGACTTTCTGGTTGATATTCACAATTGGAGGGATTTGTGAACCATTATTTCTAAACAACTTTGAAAAATTATCAAAACTATTATCCATAAAATTTGCAGACACTCCATTTTTACTCTCTTTTTTGAGAGGATTTGTCCAGGGAATTGGGGGAGGAGTTGGAATAGTTATTCCATTCCTTTTACCATTCTTTATAATGCTATCATTACTTGAAGATACAGGTTATCTAGCAAGGGTTGCTTACCTTATTGATAATTTGATGCATAAAATTGGTTTACACGGCATGTCTGTTGTCCCAATTATTCTTGGATATGGATGCACTGTCCCTGGAATTTTGGCCACAAGAATTTTAAAATCTCCGAGAGATAAATTTATTACAGCCACATTAACAACAATGGTGCCATGTTCAGCAAGAATGACAATAATATTTGGCCTTGTTGGATTTTTTATATCTATAAAAGCTGCCATTTTAATATATATTATCAATATTATTATTCTTGGTTTCACTGGTAAATTAATGTCTAAAGCTATGCCTCAAGTAAGTCCTGGTTTAATTTTAGAAATACCAAAATATCATCTCCCGGGTATTAAAGCACTCCTTAATAAAACCTGGTTCAGATTAAAGGAGTTTGTTTATATTGCATGGCCTCTTTTGATTATAGGAAGTATCATACTGGAATTGATTGAACACTTAAACTTAACAAACTCTATCAACTCATTTTTATCTCCTTTTACTTCGGGCATTTTAGGTCTACCTGCGGTTGTGGGCGTTACTTTAATATTTGGAATAATGCGAAAAGAGTTAGCTCTTATTTTATTGTTTTCAGCTTTAAAAACAAAAGAAGTATTAACTGTTATGACCCCCGCTCAAATTTATAGCTTTACAATATTTGCTACATTTTATATCCCATGTATAGCTACAATTGCTGCATTAGCAAGAGAGCTAAATTGGAAAAAAGCCGGGCTAATAACTGGATTAACATTTTCTATTGCTGTTATTTTAGCAGTTCTAGTTCGTTTTATTTTCCCTATTTTTATTTAAGTCTTACAATAAATTCAAAAATCAGTTTTTATTTGATCCCAGGAATGAATACCTTGTTTATCAACAATATAAAAAATTGTTTGAGGAGAAGAAACCTTATTAGAACTTATCTTAATAGAAGATTTCAATCTTTCCTTTATTTCTTCTATATTTTGTTTATTATTTGTATGTATATAAACAAGAATTTCGTCCTTTTTTACCCTATCTCCCTTCTTCTTATTGAAAATAAAACCTGTACCATGTTCAATTGAATCCTCTTTTTTTATTCTTCCAGCTCCAACATAAACAGCAGCCATACCTATTTTAAATGCATCGATCTCAGAGATATACCCATCTTTTCCGGATCTTAATTCTATTTTATATTTACTTTTAGGTAGAAGATTGTAATTATTACATATTCTATCATCTCCTCCCTGTGCTTTTATGAAATTTTTAAACCTTTCAAGAGCCTCACCTGAGTTTAATCTCTGCTTTAATCTCTTAATGGCTTTAGAGTAATCCTTTTCAATGCCTGCAGCAATTATCATAGATGCTCCGAGAGCATATGTTACATCCATAACATCGTCAGGTCCATTTCCTTTCAAAGACTCAATTGATTCGATTATTTCAAGTGCATTGCCAACTGATTTTCCTAAAGGCTGGTTCATATTTGTAATAACTCCAATTGTTTTCCTATTGGCTTTCTCTCCAATTTTTACCATTGTTTTGCATAAAAGAATGCAATTCTTTTCCTTTTGAATAAAAGCACCTTTTCCTGTTTTAACATCCAGAACTATCCCATCAGTACCTAAAGCTAACTTTTTACTCATAATACTGCTTGTTATTAATGGAATAGAACCAACTGTTGCTGTTGAATCTCTCAGAGCATATAGTTTTCTGTCTGCAGGAACTATATTCTCAGTCTGGCCAGAGACAACCATACCCACATTATTTAACACATGTTTAAACCTATTAATACTTAAAAACACATTCATTCCAGGAATAGACTCCAATTTATCAAGTGTTCCTCCTGTATGACCCAAAGCCCTCCCAGAAAGCATTGGAACTTTTACTCCACATGATGCTACAAGCGGACAAACAATAAAGCTTATCTTGTCACCAACACCACCAGTGCTGTGTTTATCTATTTTTTTTCCATCTATGCCGTCAAGAGAGATATAATCTCCTGAATTCATCATAATTTCAGTTAAATCGGATGATTCTCTATCATTTAATCCCTTGATATAGATTGCCATAAGAATAGCAGACATCTGATAGTCAGGAATTTCATCTTTCACATACCCTTTTATAATAAATTCAATCTCTCTCTTGCTTATCTCTTTTCCATCTCTTTTTTTTGAGATGATTTCATATATACTAAAGGTCATAATTTATAAAAAAATTATTCAGCGCTAATTATTTTTAGACTTGAACTTGCACCAATTCTAGTTGCTCCACTCTCTATCATAGCTTTAGCTGTGTCAAAATCTCTTATACCTCCAGCTGCTTTCACCTCTGCTCTATTTCTAACAACCTCTTTCATTACCTTTACTGCCTCAACAGTTGCGCCTCCTTTCCCAAAACCAGTAGATGTTTTAACAAAATCTGCTCCAGCTTTTATTGCTATCAAGCAAGCTTTCCTTATCTCCTCATCTGTAAGATAACAAATCTCTAAAATTACTTTTAGAATAATATGCTCTGGAATTGAGTCAGCTACATAACTTATATCTTTCTCGACTTCATCATATTTCCTTGATTTCAAATAAGAAATATTCATCACCATATCCAATTCATCTGCCCCATCTGCAACAGCCTTAATTGCTTCAGCTGCTTTAATCTCTCTTGTACCAGAACCAAGAGGAAAATCTATTACTGAGCAGACCTTAACATCACTATCTTTTAGAATATTAAAAGCATAAGATACAAAACACGGGTTTATACACACTGATGCAAATTTATATTTCAGAGCTTCATTAGAAAGTTTTTCAATCTCCAATTCAGTAGCATCTGGTTTTAACATCGTGTGATCAATATATTTTGATAATTCTTTTGGGCTATTTATTATCACATATCACCTCTTTATAAAAAATCTATAGAAAATTTTAATGGAATAAGCTCATCAACTGTCATTTTTTTAAACTTTTCATATTTATTGCACATATAAACTATTGTTTTATTTGTTGAGAATTCAGAAATAACCTGCCGGCAAGCTCCACAGGGTGGAAGGAATTTCTCAGTATCACCAATTATAAGAATTGCTAAAATTTCCCTTTCCCCATCATTAACCATCTTAAAAATAGCAGCTCTTTCAGCACAAATAGTCAGACCATAGGATGAATTTTCAACATTACTTCCAGAATAAATTTTACCATTTTTTCCAATAACTGCTGCACCGACATTAAAATTAGAATAAGGAGCATATGAATTCTCTTTTGCTTGTTTTGCCTTTTCCAATAATCTTTTTATTTCATAATCCATTTTAAAACCTTAGATTCCTTTATTAAATTCTAATTTATAAAAAAGAATATGTCAACCTGATTAAATTTTGACTTTTTTAAATGGCTGTGTTAATTTGATTTTTTGAACATTATGTCAAACAAAAAGCGAGTAATTTTAATTGTTCTTGATAGTGTTGGTGCGGGAGAAATGCCTGATTCTGAAGAATTTGGGGATAAGGGAGCAAATACTATTGGCAACATAGCTCAATCTATAGGCGGTTTAAATCTTCCTAACCTTCAAAAAATGGGACTCGGAAATATCTTATACATAAAAGGAGTAGCCCCAAATCCCGATTCATTAGCATCATATGGCAAAATGATGGAAGCTTCGAAGAATAAAGACACAATGACAGGTCACTGGGAAATAATGGGTTTGATTACAAAACAACACTTCCCAGTCTTTCCTGATGGTTTTCCAGAAGAAATCCTTGAGGATTTTTTTAAAGCTACAGGAGTACATAAAATTTTAGGGAATAAAGCAGCTTCAGGAACTGTTATTATTCAAGAACTTGGTGAAGAGCATATAAAAACAGGTTTTCCTATTGTTTATACATCTGGTGATAGTGTGTTTCAAATTGCAGCTCATGAATACATTATTTATGTTGATGAACTCTATAAAATGTGTGAGGCTACAAGAAAAGTATGTGATAAATACAATATCGGAAGAGTAATCGCACGCCCATTTATAGGTAAGAATGGAAATTTCAAAAGAACTTTCAGAAGAAAAGATTTTCCTATGAAACCTCCTTATGAAACAGTTCTTGATATATTAAAAGCAAAAGGGTTTCCAGTAATCGGGATCGGGAAAATTGGAGATATCTTCGCAGAACAGGGTTTGACAAAAATAATACATACAAAAAACAACAAAGAAGGTATAAAAACTTTAATAAATGAATTATCAATTACTGAAAATGGACTGATATTCATTAATCTTGTTGATTTTGATATGTTGTATGGCCATAGAAGAGATATAAAAGGATATGCTAATGCTTTAGAGATTTTTGACAATGAATTCTCACTCCTATTACAACATCTTGAACATAATGATATATTGATAATCACTGCTGACCACGGCTGCGATCCCACTCATCACGGAACAGATCATACAAGAGAGCATGTTCCTTTATTGGTATATTCAAAATTAATGCATCCTGTAAACCTGGGAATACGAAGAAGTTTTTCTGATATTGGTGTTTCTATTCTTGAACTATTTGAAATAGAGCATAAATTTCCAGGTAAAAGTTTTTTTTGAGGTTAAAAATGAAACTTTACGATCAAATCAATGAATCTATAGGTTTTATAAAAAAGGATAAATTTTTAAAACCCAAAATTGGGATTGTATTAGGCTCAGGACTTGGAGAATTTGCAAACACTGTTTCTAAAAAGATCGTTTTTAATTATTCAGATATTCCTCACTTTAAAAAAGTTAGTATAAAAGGTCATGCTGGCAAATTAGTATTTGGAAAAATTCAGAACAAAACAATTGTTATTTTACAGGGAAGATATCATTTTTATGAAGGCCATGACATTAAAGATGTAGTATTTCCTATAAGGGTATTGTGTGGAATGGGAATAGAAAAAATCATATTAACTAATGCTGCTGGAGGAATTAACCCAAATTTAAAACCAGGTGATCTAATGGTTATTCATGACCATATAAATTTAATGGGAGTTAATCCATTAAAAGGTGAGAATGATGAACGCATGGGACTCAGGTTCCCTGACATGAGCAATGTTTATAACAAAGATCTAATTAAGATAATATTTGGTGTAGGCGACTCATTGGGTTTAAAATTAAAAACAGGAGTTTATGCAGCTTTAACAGGACCATCGTATGAAACTCCTTCGGAAATAAAAATGTTATCACTTCTTGGTGCTGATGCAGTAGGTATGTCAACAGTTCCTGAAGCTATTGCTGCCAGGCATATGTATGTGAAAGTAGCTGGAATTTCTTGCATTACTAACCTTGCTGCAGGTATTTCAAAATCTCCTCTTAATCACAAAGAGGTTACAGAAACAGCAAAAAGGGTAAAAAACAATTTTATTGCTCTTTTAGAAAAAGTAATTCCTGAATTTTAATAAATTTACACAATCAAGAAAAAGCCCTCTGACAATCCAGAGGGCTTTTCTTTTAATAAAATTTTATTCTAAATCTATTAGAATTTATAGCGCAATCCAACCATTCCTTTCCATCGAGAAAATTCCTGGTTGATCTGGTAACGAGCATCATCGGTTTCAGAATCCCCTCTAAATTTAAACGTAGGAACACCATCACCATTGTAACCAGCGAATTCAAGCGGAGCATCATCAAATTGGATGAACTTATAATATCCCCATTCCTTATTCAACAGATTAAGAAAATTTTCAATATCAAAGGTTATAAATAGTTTATTACCTTTCAGCCCGGGTATTGGAATCTCCTGTGCGATTTTTATATCCACACGATGAAACCATGGGTCACGACTGGCATTACGTGGGAGAATCTGTCCACGATGTGAATCCAGTGCAGGATCGCCTTTGATATAAGCATCTAACTCAGCCCAGGTGCCGCTTACCAGAATGATATCATTCTCATCCCTGGGTACATAGATAGAGTCATTACTACGGCCATCACCATTATAGTCATAATTATATCTGGTAGAATATGGTCTTCCTGACCGAGCCTCATAGAAAAGAGAGAATGTGGTAGGAGCATTTTTAAAGAAATCGAATTTTTTAGAGATAGCTAAAGCAATACGATGACGGATATCATGAGAGGAATAAGTCAGTTCCGGTTTGTTGGGATCGCCGGATGTGATGTTATATCCCCAGTTTGATACTGCTTGTGAGGAGGTACCACTAAAGAGGTCTTTTGACATACCATATGTATAAGATATATTAAAGAGTCCTCCACTCTTAAATTCCTTCCGCAATTGAAAAGAGAGGGAGTAATTAAATCCCTCGCTTGTGTTGGTCAGATATATAACATTAGTAAATGCCGGATATTTCCAATCCACATCCCAGTAGGTCTTGTAGTTATTATGTCCGTAAACAGGACGTCCGTCAGGCTGGGTACCTACCTGTTGGAGATTGAGATTCTCATATTTAATCTCATTAATAGCTTTGGAATAGACAAATTCAACAGTGCCTGTAAAACCATAGGGAAGTTCTCTGTCTATAGCTATGCTGGTTCTTAAGCTTTGGGGGAATTTATAGTCTTTGTCATGTAAGTTGATCTCAGCTGTAGATCCGCCTGCCATTTTAGGCTGATTGTATGGATCTGAAACAAAATCAACACCTGAATAGTTAGTATAATAAATTTCTGTAAGATCCATTCCGTTAACGGAATACTGGTTCGATATCCAGACATATGGAGTTCTTCCTGAAAAAATGCCAATACCGCCGCGAAGTTGGGTTTCCTTATTTCCTAAATCAATATTAAAACCTACACGTGGAGAAAAGAGTATATTTCCAGTGGGCATATGATCAGTGGATATACCGAATGCAGCTAATACAGCAGGATTAGCTGTGGGTGTATCCGGGAACAAAGGAACATCAGCTCTAACTCCGAAGGTCAGGTTAATTTTGGGTGAAACAGTCCATTCATCACCCACGTAAAAGCCTAATTGACTGACGGAAAATTCTGCTGGAGCTAAAGGATCATCAGTATTTGAATATACATGCCTGTATCTATATGCTTTTCCTGCTTCAAAATCATCCAGACTTTGGAAATAGTAATGACCATAAGCTCTCTTAACAAAAACATTATAGAATTTAAAGAACTCATTATGAGTTCCAAAGGTAATTGTATGATCTCCAGCATAAAGTGTAAGATTGTTTGTGATTTCAATCAGGTCCTGGTCTAATTGGTTCTTATGTGAATAGGTTTCGCTTCCAGCGTTAAAGCCAAGATCGCCTCGAATTTCAACAGCTGGGAATGGATCACCTATGGGAGCTCTTTTGTCACGGATAGTTGTATAGTTCAGGATCAATTCATTAAAGAGATTCTTTCCTAATGTACTGTTTAACTGAAGTACAGTAGAATTTGTTGTGCTTTCCATAAGGTATGTCCAACTCTCAAAAGCAAAAGCATAACTGGCGTTTCTCCTCAAAATTTCCCTGTTTGCATCAACATAGTTATTGCGTAGAGTTAATCTATGATTCTTATTGATATTCCAGTCTAACCTGAAAAATAACTGTTTACTGTCAAAATCATTCGATACTGGGCCATAACTACCGGCATCGTATCCGTAACCCCTGAGGAGACTAACGAACCTGTCTGCTTCATCTTTATGCCCGTAGTCAATTGAACTGCCTGAACCATCAATAATATAATTCAGGTCTTTTTGACTCTTCTCTTTTTTCATTTCACCACTAATAAAAAAGAAAAGTTTATTTTTTATAATGGGGCCGCCAAGATTTAAACCAAAGGTGCTTTCGCTGAATTCAGGGAATTCCATAAGCTCGCCCACTTCATTGGAGCCTTTTCTCACCAGGCTTTCATTTCTGCCGTAGAAAAAAGCACTGCCGTGATAATCATTGGTTCCTGACTTAGTGATAACATTTACACCTCCGCCAGTGAACATACCCTGACGAACATCATAGGGTGCCAAGACAATCTGGAATTCCTGGATTGCATCAAGACTGATTGGAGTAACCATGGTTTGACCACCTGGTGTTCCACTATCTCCCAGTCCGAACAGGTCATTGTTCTGTGCACCGTCAATCTGGATATTGTTGTAACGGGGGCTCCTGCCAGCAGCAGAAAAGGAACCAGAATCTTCACCGCTGGAAAATTGGGGAGCAAGACGGGTAAAACTGCTCAAGTCACGGGAAATTGAGGGTAAATACTCAATTGCATCCTGTGCTACGTTCTGAGATGCACCTGTTCGAGAAGGATTTATAATTGGGGTAGATGCAGTAACAATAATTTCTTTAGCTTGAATAGTTTCA